>Ga0302279_10000225_pt1 | contig 81765 bp, 104 predicted proteins | sample III_Bog_N3_3_FD_194541 | JGI IMG/M metagenome (GOLD analysis project Ga0302279, IMG submission 194541) | Peat permafrost microbial communities from Stordalen Mire near Abisko, Sweden - III_Bog_N3_3 | ecosystem: Environmental > Terrestrial > Soil > Wetlands > Peat | place: Sweden: Abisko...
TCGTTTAGGATAATCGTATCCGTAAACGGTTTGCCCTGCATGTATGCTATTTCGACTCCATGCTCCGTATTCAGTTGCTCTGGTGAGACAACATCAAACCAGTCCGTAGCGTTTGATACGCCATCAGACGCGCTAAGGGAATACTTGCTACCGTCTAGTGGGACTTCCACCGTTGATGGCAACGTAAATGCCACGATAACTAGCACACCTGATGGCGCGTAAGTTCCCCGCGCAACCACGTTTGACAAGTGATCACGAACCACCCATTGTACAGGACCGACCGCCGCCTGTGGTAGCTGGATGGTGGTATTGACTTGCTGTCCCGGCACTGCACTGATGAGCATTTGGCTACTCCATTTGGATCTGTCATGGCAAGTAAAATAACAGTGACATTGAAAGGAAAATGATCGTGGTCAAAAGCATCAATCCTGGTTTCACTCAGGCGTATGTCAAAACACGCCTAAAATACAACCGCAAGACTGGTATATGGACATGGCTCGAAAAGCCTGGAACCGACAGAGAAACACGTCGGTGGAATGCTAGATATGCTGGAACAGAAGCAGGTTATCTCCATAGAGGCTATATAGAAATATGTTTGGACTTCATAACATGCGGAGCACACAACTTGGCATGGCTCTACGTCTACGGCGTCTGGCCAGTGCTTGAGGTCGATCACATCGACCGAGTCAGGCACCACAACTGGATTGACAACCTACGTCAAGAAGAACACCAACAGCACAACAAGGATGACACGATCATGTGCGTCGTCAGCGGCAGGGAAATACCTTTCGCAAAGTTCTGGGGGCGACGGCATCATCCGACGACGACCTACAATGTGGCGATGCAGCGATTCGTAAAGTTGGGCTGGGACAAGGTCGAGGCTTGCATGGTCCCTAAAGAACTCGGCATCACGTGCGAAATTGACGGTAAGGAGGTTCCGTTCTACGACTTGTGGAAGGAGCACCATCATGAAACGGTGACACTACCCGTTGCACGTACTCGTTACATGCGTGGATGGGACGCCATAGCAGCCTGCGATAAGCCTGCACGAAGCTACGGACGCCGATATGAGACTCATGTCACTCGCCCTCTTTGTATTTCAGGTACTGCTTGAGGCCCATGCCGTCGATCTTCGCGTACACCACGTCGGCCGGAGCCACCGTGATCCAGTACGGCGTGTTGCGTATGAGAATTTCCTTCTCGGTGCCGGCTCGGACGTTGTGGAGCGACCTGATACGCGGGTCGCCAAGCGCCTCGCACGCCTTGATCAGCCAGCGGTTCTTGCTGAACAGCAGCGGCGAGTACATCGCCACGTCGGCGCGCTTGACCTTCTTCGCGACCACGAGGGACAGCTCGTCGGTGGCTGGTGATGCGTCGTGTGCAGCCTTCTTGGTTGGTGCCCAGCTCGACGACTTGCGGTTGTTGAGCTTTATGGTCTTGCCCTTAGCCAGCTTCAGAGCGACTTCCTCTCTAGCCTCTACGCCACGGTAAATCACATTGACAGGGACAGCACACATCTCCGGCGGATAGGTGATGCTCGCCAACCTGTCGCGGTAGCCGCGGTCGCCGGTGACGTACCACTCAATCACCCACTTGGCGAACTGCCTACGACCTTTGTCAGTGGACGTCATGTCCGCGAAACTGACGGACGCCGTCTCTGCCACCATGCGTCGAAGGCGAGTAAACAGGTTCATGGCAGTCTCGCATTGTCACGAATGTAGCCAGCTAGTTTCTTACGATCCATAGGTCTTGGACTCTGAATGGTGTACTTGTCACCCTTCCTAGTGAATACATCCAGATACAATGGGTCGTGACTGTTGATAATTCTTAGCATCGCACTTGCTGCCATCTCAGCGGCTATTGTAGAATTTAGATTGAATATCATATCAGCACTCCTTATTAAACACAGATACCCATGGTACCGTCGCGTCCCCGACCGGATCTTCTACATAAACAGATCTCATCATTGTAATGCCATGCAACGGATGCTCGAACCACAACGCTTGTGAAGGCGTACTTGGTGGAGCGCGCAATGCCAGCTTTGCATACTCATCAAAGCCCTTCATTGAGTTGTTGACGATTGCTCGCGGAAGCCACAGCTGCTGATGCCAGTGACCCATCAGTAGCATGTCGTAGTCTTTTCCGATAACCGCCTGCTGCCGACCAACCTTAATCTCACCGCGAATGATCGGGCCGATGCTGCCAATTATACCGTCACCACCCTTGACGCCGAGCATGTCTCCATGCATGGCCAGATAGCGCTTGCCAAACACACGATAGTGAACCTCGTTTGCGTCTGGAATATCCAGCACGATGTCCTTGCGACCCTTGAAGTGCCGCGCAAGCAGCTGGTAAATCAGCCAGTCTAGGTTTTTGTAAGTGTATCTTTTAAATTCAGGCTTCTGGGTCGTGCGTCCGTGGTTACCAGATGTGCAGGGAATGTAAAGGCTTCCAAACACTGCAGCCATATGTTCGATGCATGTCACTAGCGTATCACGCACGCGAAGCACCGACGGAAGGGCCTCCTCCTCGTCGGTCTTAAGCAGCTCTGGATGCAGCCCACCGCTAACCATGTCACCGAGGATGTTTACGACCGCGCCTGGATAGTTACCTGGTCCGTGGTTAGTACACAGGTCGATGGTGCGTTCGACAAGACGCTTGGCGCGACGCTCAAATATCGCGAGCCCATACTCATTACAGCCGCTAGTCTCTGTAAGCGATACCGACTCACCGACGTGCCAGTCGGACCATATCGTGACGGGAACTTCCTGAGTCGTGCCGCGCGCCTCGGTAATCTCCAACAACCACTTAGGTGGCTGGACCGGTGCGGCAACCACACCACCAATTATCTGGCGGATAGCGTCGCCGTTTAGCTCCTCGCGGTGAAGCTCCTTAATCTGTCGCTTCAGCTCGGTGTTCTCATCCTGCAGACGAATGTTGCGCCGGACCTCATCAGACGTCGCAAGCACCGGCTCCTCTTCCTCAACCTCCGGTGCCTCCCACAACTCCCAGTTTGGCTCAATGTCGTGTTCTTCCTTGGCAACATTAAGTAGCCTGCGCAACGTAGCGTGGTAGATTCCAACACTCTTGGCAACTAACCTAATAGCCCCTAGCATGTGATTGTCGACGTGATGACCTGGGGGTGGATGTCCGGCACGCAAGGCGTCGTTTATCTGACCAATGATCGCACGCATTTCAGCTTTTGTCTTGGAGATCGACATCGCGTTACCTCAGGTTGAGATTAAATCATCTTGGGGTAGTCTGCTTCGTAAATAAGGGTTTGATGAGCTTCGTGTGCATCTTATGTTTGAGGAGGTGACCTTTCGCACGTTGGTTCATGCGGGCCGCTACATCAATACGACCAGCTTTCTTGTGCTCGTTTGCACGTGTCTTGTAGTGCTGGTGCATCGCTAGGTGATGATCAGCCTTCGTGGCAAGGTGCTTGTTTACGTGCTTGACGGCCTTGTTCCGTTGGCCCATGTTATAACTACCGTGGCCGGCCGCTGCATGGTAGCGCTTGAGACCATCACTAATCGCCTTACGGTGCTCTGAGGATAGCGTGCGACCGCCAGAGAAGTGCTTGTGCACGGCATTGTTGAATGCCTTCTTCGGATGAATTTCAGACTTGGCTGGAGTCTTGGATTTGGCGAGCGGCTGCATCGACGGCTTCGTTAGTGGCTTCTTAACTGCTGGCTGAACGGCTGGTTTTAGAGCAGCGTAGACCGTGGTTGGGTTTGCTAGAATATAGGCCGCGCGCTCTAATACGGACAGCGAGGCCCATACAGCGCCTGCGCAAGCCTCATCACACACGACTCCTAGAAACTCGTGGCTCTTTCCAGACTTCACCTTCCCATTGCCATCATCGACGAAGTTGGCTTCACCGTCGGTGCTATCGGGCTTGTCGGTATCATCGAGGATGTTGCGCATATCGTGAGGGATTGCAGCTGTAGCAAGGTCGTCCTTCGCTGACGACTCTACATAGGTAGCGTTTATCACAATCTTGTGCTCCTTGTAATTGTGTCCTTCCTGCTTATTACCACTGTGCTCGTGATTCACCGCGTCTATCCGCAGGGACCCACCGGCCAATAGCACCTCACCTACTGAATCTCCGTAAGATGAGGCTAGTCCAGCACCGAGCTTCAGCGCATGTGATCCACTTGTAACCGCTTGGCTGCCACCACTCATTGAGCGCAGGAGTCATACCGTTTCCCAAGGGAAACGGTTGGCCTAATCTCTGGGCACCACTGTGGTGCATACATCCCTGGAGGTGCGGCTACGCTCGCCACGTCACAGCTCTCCACACATTTTGATAAGGCGTGCAAATGATACTACATAGCTGCGCGCGTCCTTCGCGTCAATCTTTCCATCCCAGCCGTCGGCTGCGATTGCCTGTGGAATGCCGCGAGTCAGCAAGTCGTCCTCGTCGTGCTGGAAGTCGAAGATTGGTAAGCGGTTACCATTGACGCTGGCGCTAGCTGTCCAGAAGCTATCTCCCACTACTTGGATGTCAACGCGAGTATCACCGCGCGTGAAGTTCCACGTGGTGAGGGAATCGCGGCTCTTTCGTGCAGTAACAAATCCCGCCACCTCTAGCGCTGCAGCTACCTTGGCCATTCCACGTGCCGTTGTGGCCCGTGCCCACTTGGCATCATAGCTCTGCAAAGAGGCGAGGTCCTGGTGAGCGTCTGGGTCGCGGCCCGTCTTGGCATTGAACACCGCCATCTTGCCATCACCGTCCAAACTTGGCTCATCGTCTTCCTGCGGCATATCAAACGCTGCACGGAATAGGGCAAGCTTCTTTGTATACCTCTGCACAGTTCTGTGCTGGCCCGCGAGAGCTGCTAACCTTCTCCGCATCAACAAGTCTTCATACCTGTAGGTGATGGGGCATCCATTACCCTGTGCGATTACTGGATCTGTAGCCATGTGTGGCTCCTATGTATGGAAGGTGGAGCTACCCTAATTATTGTGGCAGCTTATTATAGTTACTGCTTGTTGATGAATGCTGCACCGATAGTCATCGTCGATGCATTGAGTGGCTTGACGAACACACCAACAAACGCAAACTGGTCGCCTAGCTTGTTTGTGTTCAGCGCCGACGTTATCTGCTTGTTCCAGCTCTTGAGCTGCACGGCCTGTAATGGGGTTGGCATGAGAAACGGACCAGCAAGCTTCATCTTAAAGCCAATCGTGATCATACCGCTTGGATCAACCACGACGCGTGGATTTGTAATGCTCGACCCTGTAGTGCCCTTAGCACCGGCGGCATCCTCAGTCTTGAGCGACATGTTCTGATAGAGACGGATCAGGCGTCGGACGCTCGACGTCATACCCGCCCAATGCTGAACATGAGGCGGCTCTCCAGATAGCTTCTCTTCGTGATCGTGCTCATCACCATCCTCGGCTGCGATCAGCTTATTCATTCGTCTTGCAACCGTCATTGTTGGCTCCTGAATATGTGATACCTCGTCAGCAAACTTGATGGCCTGCTGCTTAGTCTTGAATCCATGAAAACACCTGTGGCTCCATCCATACCAGAGGCCGTTCTTCGCGCTCTTGCCAATGCTGCATATGTTATCGTCTGGATGCGCCTTCTCTGGCTCGATCTGCAGACGCTCCTTGAAATCTTTTTCCTTAGAAGTTTCCATATTACCACTCTTGCCGATACACTTCTTGATGATCGCCACATCAGAGGAGTTGCTGAGGATGCCCTTTAGCCCGAAGTGCAACGGCCGTGGCCATTCACCAAACCTAAACCATTGTGCGTCCTGGTTCTCCCAGTCTAGGCGAGGGACAAACTCCTCAGAGACCACGACGAGGTAGTTGTAATACTTAAAGCTGTCCTTCTCAAATACGTGTAGCGGGATGACCTTAGCCCCACCAGCGTAACCCGTCTCTTCCTTCAACTCACGTTTGACAGCCTCTAGTGGGTCCTCACCACTATCAATGGCTCCACCAATCGTCCCCCATGTTCCTGGCTCACTTAGTCCCTTTGTACCTCTATGTGCTATGAGGATACGCCCCGTGGACTTAGCGAGGACGATACAGCCAGCACCAGCCTTGCCCCAGAACCCAGTCTTATTATAAGCCTTGGTATGCTCAATATTCTGGTGCTTGTGCTCCTCCTCAAATGCCGCGAGGATGGACATCCTTGTAGCTTCGCCCATCTGTTACTCCGGGTCTTCAATAGCCGTCTTGATTCGCTGTAGTGTTTGAGTGTCGACGTTTAGCATTGCAAGTCGTTTCATGAGATCATCTGGTATCATGCGGCCGCGCAGCTTTCCAGGAAGCGAGAACCTGAAGAATATGGTTCCTGCGGAGTGGTCAATCTTGTAGCGAATGACGTCGCGATTCTTCGGATCGACCGTGCTGACGATGGCCTTTAGCTGGGCCCACACATCCATGGCGGTCTGCATCATTGCTTCTGGTGTCTTGTCCTTCACCCGAACGGTAATGTCGTCGCCCTTAATCGACGTCGTCTTGATGTTATCGTGAGTGAACTTCAGGGCCGATGGATCGACCGGAATCTTGCGCGGCGATACCGAGGATATGATGTTATCCTGCAGTAGGAGGTCCATCACTACCTGGTGTAGCTCCTCAGCTGTTCGTGCCATTGAACTCCAGCGCATCTTTGATGGAATCTTGAAATGTGGAGTGGTAGCAACAAACAGGGGTGGCATCTTAGGGATGGGCTGAAGCGGATGAGCCGTAACGATGTAAAACTCTGGGTGGATGTAACCGTTCTTGTCCTTCAACTGTGTGATCTTAATATAGGCCACCTCTGCAGCGACGGGAGTCGTCATCTTCGGTGGGATTACGTTGCCGATCAGATAGCTTTCCGCAGCGTGACCGATTGCGTTTTTTGGCAGCTTCGCGGCGATGTAGTCGATCAGCTTGTGGTTTTGGCCCTTTATGAGCTTGCTTACCTGCTGATTGGCCTCAGTACGCATCTTCAGGCGGAGAGCCTCTGAGCGCTTACCAATGTCAGCAATCAAACTTTCAATGAGCTTATGAACCGGCTTCGCCTTCGGATTGTTTTGAAACGTAGTGAGTATCTGCGCACTCATATTCTTCAGCAGGATCACCTGGGCCATCATAGTGTCGAGAGCCTGCATCTCTGCAGGCTCTCCAGGAACTGGCTTGGGTGGCTTCTTGGCTCCACCTGGAACGCTCAGGAGGATTGGTTGGATATCATCCTCATCCTCTGCAGCAGTCGCGACGTCAATCTTACGAAAGCGCCGGACCTGCAGCAGAAGAGATCGCTGAAGCTCTTCCAGTGATGCGTAGGTGACGGCTTGCGTAGAAAATACTCTCATGTTTTATTCCCATGTTTTAAAAACGCAAGCCGGGTTATCAGAAGGACACACCGAGACGGACGCGCAACTCAGATGTTGACGCAGGGGCAACCGGAGCACCGCCCTTACAGACGACGACTGCCCACAGGTCCTGGGTACGACCAACGATGCGCTTGTTGATGCCGTTCAGCGTATAGATCGTGTGCGTGCCGAGCGGTGAGCGATTGAGGGTCAGTGAGAAGACGTCGAGGAGGTACTGGTGATCTAGAGCATTGATCACTGGAGCACCGTGGTCAGCAAACGTACCGACTGGCAGGCCGTTGAAGACAGCGACGTCAAACTCGATGGTCTGGGTGGTTCCAGTGAAGATCAGTTCAATGGTGTCGAGCTTGCCCATGAGGGATGGCGGGAGGATGTTGGTGAAGTGCAGGATTCCGCCGATGACGTACCCGCTGGTATATGAGCTAGCAGTAACGACCGGCACTACCTCAAGGTGTGTACCGCAGGTGGCTGAAGATAGTGGGTTGGAGTAGGTGCCGAATGGATTGCCGCTCGGATCATGCCACACAACAGGCTGTTGCTGAACGAACACCGGTACGGGTTGTGCTGCTCCAGCACCAGGTCCAGCAATAATCTCGACAGTATTTGGCAGCTGCCAGTTGAACGACACATCGACCTGCGTGGCGAGACCTGGTGTTAGTGTTACGTGGGTTCCAGCGAAGTTTGAAATGGTCACCGGGAACGGGGACCTGTTTAAAACGTAAATTGTGCTCATGTTTGTATTCTCCGTGCACGGTGTTATCCGGGTATTGTTTCTGTGCTAGCGTTCAAAATTGGTTGGATTGGTGAATATTGGGCGTATAGTTGTGGGTAAAAAGTAGGCGAGAGTGAGGGTACATTGACAGACATACACGAGGTCTTCATCCGTGATCTGGAACGCATGGTGGTTCGCTGCCTGCTGCGTGGACGACGCCTGCACTGGGTGGTGACTACGCGTGGCCAGAGCTACGATGAGGCGCTACTGATAGAGGATGGATCAGATGGGCTGGCTTCAGAGTTGGGAGTCTGGTATGGAGTTTCGCTTGGTCGTGTGAAGACGGTCCTCACGGCACCAGTAGGCGGACCCAGGCACGGGAGCTTCGTCATAGAACGGTGCCGCATCAAGATAACCAGCCCCATGGAGGTCACAACTTGGCGTTATCCTCGCAACGACGTCGACTGGCAGGAGCTGTATATGCTGACGAAGACGATCGTGCTCGATGCAGCAGCTTTTCCCAATGGGTAAATAGTAGGTAGGAAATCGAAAGGGAAAATAACATGAACACCAACTCAAATGCATATGGTCTCTTCATGAGCGGCGTTGTTGGATTACTGCTGTTTATTGTGATCGTCGTGTATGCTACTGGTGGAAACGAGGATCGGTATCACGAGGACGGCTCGCCAAATCAGTCCGTGCTAACAAACGGGAAGGAGTGAACTAATGCCAATCTTGGTAATGATGTCTGGGAGCGTGGTGCGGGCGGTAGAGCAGCGTACGTCGAAGAATGGTAAACCTTATACGTCGTGCACGCTGCACGTCTCAGACTCGTTTCCATCTTACTGGAAGTGCATCGCGTGGGAAGTTGGAGTCCGCGAGTTGATGCTCCACCTGCGCGCCGGCGACTCTATATCTGTTCAAGGTTCGATGAAGATTCTGGAAAGCGATGATGAGCGGCGTGATATGATGCTCGTAAACGTGGAACAGCTTCTCCACATGAAGGTGGTAGCTGCTCCAACTACCGCAAAGAAGGGTCATTATATCGACATTAAGCCGTCTCGTAAGTCGCGTCGTCGTGGTGGAAGCAAAGCGAAGGCCCGCCCACCTGTGAAGGACACAATCTACAACGGTAACAGAGTGACGGGTGGTGCCTACGTTCAGAGCAGCGACAACAGCTGCCCTTTTTAGACAAGCCTCGACCTAAGAAGTCGAGGCAGAGCAAAGGTGAGGAAATTCGAATGCGTCAGATAGCCATTGAGGAGGAGCGCCAACGCACTGGCTACTATCCAGCAAAGACGGAGCAATTTTAGGGACGGGGGCAATAGATCATGAGTAGGCGAGGTACACCTGGACGAACGGAATCCAGTCGAAATATATTTGCAGAGCCGACACCTATACCGAGGGGTAATACGCGAAAACAGCACCAGAGATTCTTGGATAGTGGTGCGCAGTTCAAGATGACATCCCAGCAATTCCAACAAGCTGAGCGAGGTAAAGAGGAACGGTTTACTGCACCTCCCCATATACGAAAGCAGCCGATTAGTGATAGAAAGACTGCAGAGATTCAGCAGCACACTGCTGTAAATAAGGACAAGACGCTAACCAAGAAACTGCGGAGGCTGCGGCACGAGGCTATCAAAAAGCTTGCTGCAGATGAGAGAAGAAAGTTTAGACAGCGTGATGAACAAAAGAAGGAGAAACAGAAGAGGCACGAGGAGTTTGCATTACTAAATACAGAGATCAGACAGCGGCGCGCGAGGGAATGGTTCAATGGTCAAAGTGGAGAGATTGCTGATCTGAAACTTAAACGACTGAGAAAGGACTCACCAGCTAGGAGTCGAGCTAAACTGAAGCAAGTTGCCAAAAAAGAGCCTAGTCCAATTGCGCAACTAGCGAAGAAACGACAATCAAGGTTTATCGATGACGGAACATTTTGAATAAACATACAGAGTAAATAAAGAACGTCTAGCCGCTAGGGTGAACCCTAGCAAAAATACACTCCGCCAGACCTCGTGGAAACAACATGAGGTGCACCGCTCAAACGGTAAGTCCGACGAGGACAGACCCGACGGCGCTCTGGTTAATAGTTGTTCAAGATGGAATGGAAGATGGTCGCGCAGGTGGAGCGCGTTAAAGGAGCATCAAACCAACTTGAGCGGGCTAGACACATAGGGGAGAGCCTCTATGCTAGGAGGGTAGAAACTGTCGCGGACTGGGTGATTGGACGCGGCATGACCCCGTTGATGGAATATTAGGAACAGAGGTTCGGCCTCGATACGACGGCTGCGAAGGACGTTTGCTACGGGCGCAAAAAGCAATCCTGAGCCGCTGCGGATTACATCTCTGGATGGTCCAAAGGAAATCGTATATTACTAAAAGAGTGAACACTAGGCAAGGCATGGGAAGATGCGCAGTCTAATTAGTTTGCTCGCTCCAGTACTTCAGGGAACTCATTACTAGCGGTAGTAATGAGAACTAGGTTCACCGGGCAACCTGACCTAGCAGCGTAAACGGCTGATCCCCCATCACCTGTCACACCAACGTGACAAAGTATACCCCAAAATTATGAGAGCCATAACGAAGCTCGCTTAATATAAATGCGTCCATTTTTATTCATTTTTCCGTTTTTTGGGGGTACTTTGTCACCGACCAGGGAGATTCAACTACCAGATACCGGGGGGAAATAATTACAACTCTCCAGTACTTGGGTTGTTGTCAGGCAAAGTTGCAGAGCGTAGCGAATGCAACTTGCCGTGGCGGCCGCGAAGCGGGCGACACTAAATAGGAGCCAGGTCGCAGTTGCCCACCAGTTACCTGGCCGTTACCAGTACTCCATCATGGATGGTGATAGGGTTTGACGCTTCGCTGTCGCTCGGTCAAACCCTTTCAATATACTTGGTACTTAAAAGAAGCCAGGTAGGAATCACTCACTCGTCTCTGTATCAGTACATTATCAGCTAGAGTTGTGTCCATTTTCTGGTGCTATCTGACAGAGTAAATTACTTGTGAATCTAATGGAGAAACCCGACATGAGCGTATCGTTTACTGAAATCGCAGCACTACCCGACGTCGTGATGTCGGTGGATGAACCTCGCTTCAAGTCGGTGTATGATTGCGCCGACTCTGCTGGTCATGATCGTTTTATGGTTAACATCGAAGACAACCGTGGAATCCTCCTTCGTACCGCGTATGCGGCTACCGATGGCGACTATGGTGAAACCCCAAACTTTCTCATGGTTCGTCTTGTTGAGACCGTCGACCTGTATGTATCTCGCTGGGTTCTAAACGAGGTGGACAATGCATCTCACCTGGAGGTTGAGTTTTCTGAGCTGAATCCCGACGGCAGCACCATGTACACCTGGACCGCAAACTTCGTTCCAGAGTTTCGCGGTGTTTGTCCCGTTAGCTTCACGCAGAGCCCTGGTGGGGCTACCGTTCATGGCTGGGCCCTGCTGCTTCGCCGCATATGTGAGTCGTAATGTTGATGAAGATACCAAGGAGACTATCACATGAGTGTATATGACGAGATTCAAGTTGAGCGTGGTTACCAGGACTCCCGCTGGGGCACCGCTAATGATGATAAGTTTAACACTCCGTGGATGTGGGTGGCCTACATCGCACGCTATTCCACCACCTGGATGAATGGTCAATTCTTACCAGTGGGCGACTACGCCGTGAACAACTTTCGCGCGTCGATGGTCAAAGTGGCGGCAATCGCCGTAGCCGCCGTCGAGAGCATTGATCGCCAGCGTATCGTAAACGGTAAGACGTTTTATGAGTAGGTGACCAATTTTGGGTAGTGCCGCTGCAGCACACAAACCAATGAGGATTACCATGATTTACATCACAGATACTGCCGTCGTCCGTGACGATGTAGATGCCGAGTTTGAGGTTGTGAAGGCCGAAGTCGATGCAGTGGACGCTGAGGTGGAAGCACCGGTCACCACTACTGGTGGCAAGCACCCGCACCACTTCACCGCCGAGCAGCGCGACGTTCCGTTTAACAAGGAGCATGTGGCCCTGAACCACAACGTCGTATCTGCAACCGCAAACGTTTATCCTGTTCATGTCAGTGACGACCTCGGTGCTCGACCAGGTGTGTTAGTAAAGTAGGGATGGAATAAATGGTTTCCGATGAAGAGCAACCAGCGCCTGATACGTCTGAGCTGATCACAAACCTGTGGGCTGCCATAAACGCGCTTACCCGGCGCGTCATCGTGCTGGAGGCGCGCGACCTTGCACACCTAACCACGCCTTTTCCTATCTACCAGAATCCTCCGGTATATCCACCCATGTACCCGCCGGTGTATTCACCACCAACCCCAACCACTGGGACACCTCCGGGGCAGATACCCTACACGCTAAACAACTATCCCGATCCAGCAGGTGGTGGACCGCCCGAGTATGCGCCGCGACCGTTTCCACCAATGCCAATTCGTGCCGTTGGTGATGGAACTGTTGCACCGGTAACGTTGTTTGGATCTGGTTCGGACATCACTAACCAAGGAGTGTAGTCATGTTGATAGAACAACTTTCGACCGAGTCGGCTCTTGCTCAGCATGATGATCTTATTGAGAAGCTTCAGGAAGAGGCGAAGTCTATTGAGCAGGAGCTTCATGAGGAGCGTGAGAAGCTTCGTCGGTTGGTTGAATACATCAACAAGATTGCATCTTCGATGGGTCTCGCAACGTTTGACCCTGATTCAGTTTGAGCAGCAATGCTCTCCCTTATCAGCCGCCAGCCACGTAGTAGCCGCAGTTCCTAGGGCGGTGAATGAGGTGCTTAGACGATAGGCGCGGTAGTGCGCGCTCACTGTCCCTATCGAGACAGGCGGTTGGTGTATTCAAGGTTTTGAGATGATCACAGCCTCGGTGACGAGAATCTGCTATGCTGGTAGACCGCACGATTCCAGCAGACTGTGTTAGGTAGAATGTGGTATCCTAGCACCATCTCAAATTCAATAGGCCCCGGCCTCTGGGTAATGCGCAACAGATTCGTCGAAGACGGGTCACGCTTAGCCCCATGCCAGCACGTGAATCAACATGGTGCGAAGCACGACAGTGGCGCCACTAGCCGCACTTCGTGGGGTCCTCTATTCAAGCAGCGGCGTTGAACTAGAAACGCAGCAAAACTAGATGCGCGGGCTACCCGGCGAGTGCTAGGTCCGTTTGCCGCTTGTACCGGCCTGCTTGACTCTAATATACCTGTGACGGCCTGGGAGGCGAAAGCCGTTTGGACCAGCAATCACCAGTGGTCGAGAACATTCCAGCGATTTGCGCGAGGCTGGTAGACGCGGTAATCCCACCCACCGTGGCGCGAGGATAGATCGGTGATCCGTGGAGCAAAACCGAGCGAGTAAGCACAGGTATCTAATTTCCAGGTAACTCAAGAGGATCGTTATGTGTTTGTCGCAGGTTCGATCCCTGCCCTGGGAGCCATCTATCTGAGCGGCGGGAGCTCACCGTATGGGGGCTGTCGAAATACATGGGACTAGACAGGTTCCGCTCAGGTATTTAGGAGGACGTAGCATGACGACGACCCTACCAGTTCTACCCACAACCATAAATGCCGCAAGCCTTGGCATCCTTGCACAAGCACTAAACATTGCCGTAGCCGATCTACCTCGCATGATCGATGATTTCAAAAACAAGAAGTTTGGCGACCTAACCACCGTCGGTGTAGAGGACGTCTTAATTATCTCCAGCATGTATGGCGTTCCTGGAACATCAATCGCTGCAACGCTCGCTCCATATGTGTTCGCGGCAATTGCTGCAGCCAATGATGGAATCAATCACGTACCTCTCAGCGAGCTGGTTGTGGACCTCACTGCCGCAAATACAAACCTTGGACTTATAATCACTGCCCTAAACACGGGACAATATGTCCAGGCAGGGGTGATGGGGATTGACGACCTACTCACAATTGCTGGAGCTTTCGGCGGCGGTCCAATAACCACTGCCGCCCGTGTCGTCTTAAGCATCGCATTCTACGTAGCTGAGAATGGAACCCCAATAAACTTCGTCGCCATACTAAACGTCGACACCGGTGAGCTGATCAGCGAGCTGGAAGGAAAGCCAATTCGCAATCCAGACTATCCTAATTACGTATGGAGCCCCGTATGGGGCTGGGTCTACAAGCCAATCGTGGGGGCCTTATGAACACACCGGCATTCGCCGACGATTATGTTGTCGACCTATACGTTCAGCCTAGCTCGAAGCCCCTCATGATTTATCTAGCATGCATGGTTGTGATTATTGTAATCGCGCTCGTGTTTAAGCATATCAAGTCGTAAAGGAAACCAACATGCGTCCAATCACCCAGTCCATCATGATTGCCGCCCTCGCCATCGCCATCTATAATCGTGAAGCACATGTGGATATTACCCCACCTAAAATGGGCGACCTATATGCCTTTTGCGATACAGAGTGGAAGACGAAGTGCAACGGGCTGGTGTTGATGACCAAGGAGGCATGCGACGATACCCTGGAATTTTATACCGTCAACGACCCACGATTCTCATGTGAGAAGGTGGACCAGAAGACGCTCGATGCCTACGTGGCTAAGCTCAATCCTGATGTTCGGGCGAAGCTGTTTGAATATTGGAAAGAATCAGAGGAGAAGTAACCATGCGTAAGATCCTACCCATCATCCTAGTCGCCGGCCTCACCCTTACTGGCTGCGCCCAGCTAAATGCTGCTCGCGACTGGATCGACGCTCCCGCCACTCAGCAGGCGTTCAACACTCTTGAAGTCGGTAGTACTGCGTTTGTGTGTAAGATGTCCGGCGTTATTACTGCCGCCGCTGCGATTGAAAACGCTCTCGCCGCCGGTGGTGTCAAGCTCAATCAGGCCATTCCTGCAGATACCCAGACAGCAGTAACTGTGTCTGCCGCAGTTTGCAACCTGCTAAACGGAACTGTTACTAACACAACCAAGGTAACTACTACAATGGGTGCAAAGTTTGGTTTGAAGCGTCACCACTGAGGTAAGCACATGGGCATATCTTTCGGTAGACCGCGCAACGTTATACCACCCGGCAACTTAGGAGTTGCCGGGCTCGCCCAGCGTCGTGTGGTTGAGGCTGCTGGTCGCGCCGCCGAGCGTACCCGGATTGCCCTAACACCAGATGCACATCAATGCAGGGTATGGCTCCGCAATCCACGTGGGTCCATACCCTGTCCCTGTTCGTCGAAGACATCTACTGGAACGCAGGTCGATCCAGTAAGCAACGTGCGTGTAATCATCCACGAGAACGAGGGTGATATGCTGGAGTCCGTAGATTCCGGCTTTCCCATGATAAACCTGCAGCCAAACCCAGACGAAGAGCAGGAGCTAGAGTCGGCAATACCCCCAGAGAAGTCGCCTACATGGCTAGAGGACATCGCTCGATTGCTGTTGGGCAACGGCCGCCGGTGTGGGTTGTGCCTCGGTACCGGGTGGTTGAATGGGCACCGGCTCTACGGCGGCGTGCGTATAGTCTGCTGCGTTGCTGATACCGATTACGCTGTCATGACGGATGATACGGGACCGCTCGTCGATGTAGACTCACCAACACCAACCTTCGTCGGTCCTGGAAGCATTACCTGGGATGTAGACATCCCCACCTATACGCGCACGGTTGATGCGCTACGAATACGCGAGGGGTTGGTTCCAGCAACCGGCGACTACGTGCTGGAGGCTTCAACTACCGCAAACCCATCGTGGGCCGACGCTGCATCGGTGCTAGGTTGCGCGGATGGGACTGGTTACGCCGGTGCCTACGTTCCAGACGCTGCGCTCGCTGGGTTACAGCTACGCCTGTCGTTGGGCCGTGGTGTTCGCGTATCACACGTCGAGCTGGTCTTGCGTAGTGAGCGTCTTGTTAATCTTCAGCTACCGCAGCTGCAACAGGCGGCGTCCCAGGAGCTAATAGCCCCATTCGTTTCTGAGGAGTTTGAGATTAGCCCAGAGGTTGGTACCGTAGAACGTGGATCGCTATTTGAGGTTCCTGGTGTAGCAGGTCGTATCGGTGCTGTGTGGGTCGTCACAGACGTCATGGTAAAGCAGACGGCGCAAGGGTTGATCTACGGCATCACCGGCAATGTTCGCAACGCTCAGCCGACAGACGTCGTTGCATGCGCATTACTAGACGATACGCTCTCCATCGGTGTGATTGATGGTGGTATCTCCACACGCGGGCTTGAGGCCAATGAGGGTGGCCAGCCAGGTGGTGAACAGGGTCAGACCGACGAGTCGTATGCTGCAGCCATGCGTGGGTCGAGCAAGCGTGTTGGTGGTGGTAGCGCTGATACGGAACCCACCTGTATTGTGTTGTCGCGTGGTAGCGTCAGTGATGAGGATCTTCCATAACTGTGGGAAGGGTATTTATGCATACGCTACAGGAGATGACGCCAAAGGATGCCGACGCATTCAAGGGTGCAACAATGAAGCAGATTACCGACTCGATGATAATCCTCGAACTAGAACTGCATAAGATTGGCCTAATTCGCCGATCTATGATGGCTGCCGGTAGTAAGGTGTTTATCCCAACCGAGCACGGAATCGAACATTATACCCCACATAGCATGTGTTAATAGGAGCAATGTAAATGACAAAGCGTTCGCAAGCAAGCAAAAATAAGCAGCGTGATTTAGGTAAGGCACCCGTCAAGAAGACGGTCGACAGCGCTGGTAAGAAGCAACTCCCTGTTGGGTATCAGTCTGTAACCCGCGCCGGTATCTCTCACTTCATCAGCGTGCTACCATTGATTGGAGCCAAGGGAATCTCAATCCCAGACGTTGTGAAGAAGATGCAGACGGACATCGCCAAGGGTCCAAAGTGGAAGCAGCCCTCTGGCTTCCCATCCGATATGAGTCTCGCTGAATACCAGTCGTCGCTCAATGTGGTTTACAACTGGCTGGTGCAAAACACACCGGATAAAATAATCCCAGAAGCTGTCGATGATTATATGTTTGGGCGGCTAGTAGCTGAGACGGGCTTGCAGCTACGACCAGTTGTTATCGCACAACTGTGCAGGACAGCAGCTATCATGATCCATAAGGAGGTCCAGGCGGCGAAGGGCGCTCCAACTGATACATCTACCACACGCATGCAGGCGCACATTCACAGGTGGTTGGATATTGTATTGGATGACGACTTCGCCTATACACACCCCGTCTCTGGCGAGACGCGAAGATTTGGTCACCACCGCTGGCCCATGTTAGTTGATAATTCTGTTAGTGCGCTCGACGTTATGGCGGCTACGATAGGGATGGGCGAGCCTTCCGATAGGTTGGAATTTATACCGGGAGATTGAGCGACCAATTTTGTAAGACAACCAATGGAGGTACACGCATGTGTGAACCACCACTCAAAGATCCCGCCAGTCACGGGTGGTTGTGGAGGTCTGATATTAAGCAGCCAAATGCACGTGTTTACGAGATGCCTGATGGGACGCTAGTTTCAATTCCTGATACCGTCCCTCACAACTACATCGTCATTCATGGGAAGGCGTTAGTTGCCAAGGCAATTGAGCAGAACATCGTAAGTGTGGTACCTCCCCAGAAATAACCCAGCCGCGCCGTGACAGCGCTGCCAAGCCACGGTTCAACGCTCATGAGTGATTCCTTTGCCAATAATGCGATAGTGATTAGGTTCGGCAAACTTAAAAACCAGATCGGGGTTGTTTATGGGCGACTGACCGTGATTGACCGTGACAATTCCCGACTTGGTTCAAAGCCATACTTTTGGTGCGAATGCATATGTGGTAAGGTAAAATCTATACGTAACGATCATCTCCGTAAAGGAAAGACAACATCATGTGGTTGCCAACTTCGTGATATATTGACGTTGCGAAATACCACGCATGGTCTAAGACACAACCCTTTATACGAGTTTCATAACCGACTTATAGAGCGCTGTGATAATCCACAACACGCAAAATATGCCGACTATGGTGGTAGAGGGATTAGCGTGTGCGACGAGTGGGGTGGACCAGACGGTCTACAAAACTTTATTGCGTGGAATGATTCCCTCGTCGAGGAAGACAAGTGGCAGCCTGGCTTAGAGATCGACCGATGCGACAACGACGGCAATTACGAACCTACTAACTGTAGGTGGGCTACCCGAAGTAGGCAAATGCGCAATACTCGCGTCACGGTCATGGTTACATTTAGGCGACAGACGACGCCGCTGATCGATGTGTTTGAGACGTTGCTGAGTGAGGGCCGAATCCCATATCAAGTGACCTATGAGATGGTAAAGTCGCGCTATAACCTTGGATGGAGCCTGCGCGACTCGCTCTTATCACCTCCGGTTAGAAAGAAGATTGGAGGTATGTCATGAGTGATTCCTTTCCTAATAATGCTATCGTCATAAGGTTCGGCATGCCAACACCATTCTGGTGTCTAAGTATGAGTTACGGAATTTTTAACTGCTCATCTGAGCGTCGCACTTTTCACTCACCAGACCAGTACATTGCATTCAAGATGCTCGCGCGTCCCGAGGATCGGGCGCGTATCATGAAGACACCAAATGGCTATCTCGCTCACAACAATCTGCAAGCGATCCTAAGCGAGTCGAAGTCGTATTTAGACAACGAAGTCATCGTCAAAAACTGGGAAGCGGATCGCGACGCCATCATGCACTACTGTCTACAGCAGAAGTTTTCCCAGTCGGCAATGCTGGCTGAGTCACTCATGCGCACGAGAGAGCGCCCCATCATAGACGACTCGCGTGGTGATGAGACTTACTGGTGCGACGCCCAGGGAAAGGGCCTCGACAAGCATGGAAAGCTCTTAGAAAAGGTAAGAGCAGAGTTGATTAGTGGTGAGTTGCTGCCCTATGTATCTAGAGCTAGGTGAGAGTAAAATAGGACCATACGGAAACGGAGAGAAACCATGAGCAATTTAGCTGATACTTTGCCCGCGCTGCTCGACCCCACCATTGTAAACGTCGCCTCCTACGATCCCGTGCTGGTATATTGCCTTGGCGGCATAACGTTGTTGTGGATGGTATTCCTACTGCTGGACACCGCGCGCCGCCGGATGATCTGACCCTCCAAAAACATTTAGCTGCAAAACTAAGCCACCCCTTAAACCGGGTGGCTTTTTCTGTCAGTTTTGGGTGAGTAAATAAGAGGGAAGAGGGAGTAGGCTCATGGGTAAGAGTAAACCAAAAGTAGGCCCTACGTCTATCTACGCTGATGTTGCAAAGCTTGCCGAGCGGCTGAAGAATCAACACACTGCAGACACGCTTGCAGAGTCGATACTGTTAAAGCTTGCAGTGGTGCAAAAGGAGTGGGACTTCCTAGAGTATGAGCTATCCTGCGAACACGAGGAGTCGATCATTCTAAATGACAAGATTGACAATCTAAAAGATCAGCTCATAGATATAACAAGGGCGCACGACGATGAACAAGCGAGAGCTGAGCACAATCAAGGGCATTGTGCTCATTGGCATGAGCGAGTGATCAATGACGAGAGCGAACTAAGGGCGGCTACTGAAGAAATTGCGCGACTTCGTAAAATCCTGGCAAAGGAACCCGGTGTTGTGATGATTGCCTTTGAGAGTGGTGATCATCAAAGGCTTTCCAGCGCAGTGGGGAAGTTGCAATCCAAACTCACTGTATGCAATACAAAGATTGATGGTTTGGTCAAAGAGCGGGACGATGCTCTTGGCGAGTTGAACGAAGCACGCACTAGCCCCCTAATCAACAAGCTGAACATGTCCACATTCAAATCGATGTCCCTTGATATTGTCCAGCGCAATGAGAAGATTGAAAAGTTGGAGGGCCTGCTCAAGGAGCTGCTCGACGCCGAGACCGAGCTATTTACGATCAAGCCACATCAGGAAGGCGTATGGACGGAAATGAAGATTCCATCTGATGCACAGGTGAGACATTCCGCCGCTGTTTACAACGCTCGCGCATATTGGATCAACCCAGACGATTCATTAGCACACACCAAGCTGGCCGATGATGTACGGAAGATTGAAAAGTTGGAGGGTTTATTAAAGCCGTTTGCAGACCTACGCGTCACAAGATTTATGGTAGATGGTTGCAAATACAACTTCCGTATCGACGCCGCTGATATTCGTCGTGCCCGTGTAGCTAGTGGGAATCACTCAATCAAGGCACCAATAACTCGGATTCCAATGGATAAGCCAGATAGTAGCGGATGTTGGTATCCTGTAGAACTATGCACTCTACCACATTGTGACTGTAACGAGCTTACAAAGGAACACAATAGTGACCCTAAACATGCACAAAACAACGGCACAGACTGAGCAGATGCGTTTCGTCTTAGACGCGCTCAAACACGCTGGCGGAGTAAACCTGATTGAGCGGCTCGTCAATCGACTGATATACGTCCACGACGTCAGCGAGGATGATTATCTAATCATAGCCGGCCGAAGAGCCGCTCATCTCCTCGACCGCGTAGATACGGATGAACACCATGACGAAGCTTAGTATAATCTTGCTTGCCCTATTTACGACGTCGGCAGCGCTTGCTGGTTATGGTATCCGCAACAATCACATCCCGCTTCCACCACCCCGTCCTCTTCACATCAACCACCAGCGTTAACCTAGTATGGAGATCTACCATGAGTCTAGATAGAAATGTTACCGAAGATGATACTGGTAAGTATGCCCTGATCCGGCTGGATAAGCTACGCAAGATGATTGTAGATGATCCAGACTTCGCGTATTATGCACGTAAACTCCAAAGACCTAGCGGTGGCTCAGCAGAGATCCCAACCGATATAATTGAGCTTGGAAAGTCGGGTAGCGATGACGAGTTTTTCGTCATCAAGCTTCGTGATAAATATGCATCTGCTGCATTGCATGCCTATGCCGTTGCCGCATGGATTGATGGGGATAAGGAGTTGCCACGCAACGTGATCTCGTTGGCCGAACGTGCGAAGAATCACCCAAATAGTCACAAGCCGGATTGAGGGCCGTCATGGGCATATTAGAACTGTTTGCTCTATTGGAGAAGCTAGACCACGACGCGAGCCACGGTCCTCGTACCATGCTACGTGCGGCCATCAATAGTCGTAACCTATCACATGTCTGGTGGCCAAAGTGGCAGTTGGACAGCGTTGAGTCGTCTGTGTGGATAGAGTTTTCAGATACACTATTAGCCGTAAAGGAGACGAGCATCTACAGGGCGCTTGCTGATGAGCTACACGCGCGCGATTTTGCCGACTACCTATTCAAGTGTTCACCATTCAATAGGGTTCATCACAGTGATCACATATCGTTTACGGTAACGTGCCCGCTAGAGCCAGTTCCGAAGCCCAAACTTGGAAGTGGCAACTACGGTATCATACATAAGATTCAGAATGCGATAGGTGATACAGTTACGTGGCCACATAACAACCCCGATATAATAGCGACGCTACGAGCAAAGTTGGTCGGACCATCTGGTGAGGTTAACTGTTATATATCATCGCATGAGTGCTGCCTCGACATCGACCCATCGAGTAAATCGTATCATACGATTGGACTCACCACATTGGGAGACTACTAATGAGCAATAGTCGACAGTGGTCAACCGCACAGCGACCATCTTCGCTAGCGAGCTTTCGCGGCCAGCCCGGCGCGACGTCGTTTGTCGCTGGCATGTCGAAGCGAGGATCGACACCGTCGTGCCTGCTCATTACCGGGCCAACGGGCACCGGCAAAACGACGCTAGCGCGCATCATCGCAGCGATGCTATCTGGTTGGAAGGGTAATCCTGATAAGAATCCCGATCTGGTTGAGCTAGCTGCCAACGTCGACCGGGGAATCGACGACGTCCGTGCGTGGATCCAGCGCGCTAAATACTCACCCCAAGGCGGCAAGCGCCGCATCATGCTCGTCGACGAAGCGCAGGGGTTAGTTGGACCAGCTGGTGGAGCGATGCTCAAGGCTACAGAGGATCCACCGCCACGTGTTACGTGGATCCTGTGCACAAACGAGCCCTGGAAACTAAACAAGACGATGGCCGGTCGGTGTGAAACCATCGTCCTCAATCCAGTTACGGATGAGAACCTGATCGCGATCATGCAGGGGATTCTAACCTCAGAGAAGGCGTCGCTCGGTCCGAAGCAGCCAGAGATTCTCAAGCGTATTGCAGCTGCGGCTCATGGAACGCCGCGCGTTGCAGTCCAGATGCTTGAGCACATGTACACCAGCATTCTCGGTGGCGGCAAGGTATCCGAGGCGCTCAGGTCTGCAATCCAGAGTAGTGCGTCTGGGGCGGAGGGACTCGACTCAGCGATAGCCTACGTTCAGGCGCTAATCTCTAGCGACGAGGCTGCGGCAGTTTCAGCGGTAGCAAACTGTTCGTCCCCAGACGGGATCATCGAACTGGTCAATCAGGTTCTCTCTACCCTGATCCGTATCGCCGCAGGCGCAAACCCTGGAACGGGATTGGGCTGGGTTGTTAGCAAGAAGATTAAAGTAGGCAAGGACGACCTCCCGCGTCTGCTCGTGATCCAGGTGAAGCTGGTAGCTACGCTAGACATGCATAGCAGACACTTCATGACTGCGGAATCATTGCTCTACGGACTAGCGAGGAAGTGATATGAACACCGATGTGTGGCAGAGAGCCGCCAACAACGGCTTGGCAATAATTGCATTCAACGCTTACAGCAAGTATGGTGAAGACGGCAACATTCATGAGGAAGATCTAGTTGGGCTACGTTTTGTGTGCATCGACGCTGATAGCAGCAGCGCAGTAGTTACGGACGGATACTTCTACATCTCCAGCGAGGATTCTGCTGATACCCTATCTCTGGTAGGCAGCACACCGGATCAAGCTATGGAGTTGTACATAGAATGGCGAGGAAGTGATGTACCCCTTAGATGATTTTAGTGGGATGAAGGTCGTGGTTGACGATTTAGCCATGTCAACCGTAGTAGACGACTGGTCAGATTGTCGTTCGCGTTCCCGTGCAGAGCGCCGTGCTCGTAAGGGTCATAAGCAGCGAGTGGTTTCGAGGATCATCCCGAAGCCGGATGCACTAATCATTGGTGAAATGATGATCGTGCACTCAGAAACATACCGCAAAATACGAGCCGCTTCTGTGGAGGCTCCAGCATGGCCTGGTTGATTTACAAACCAACCGAAGAGCGTTTTGATAATGGGCTGATGGCCCTAGCCGGCTACGAGTGTGATCACTGCCAGTGTCGAAGTCCCATAATCAGTATCAATGCTGATACGCCCTGCACGTCAGAGGACGACCTTAGAGACTATATGACGTATCTGATAAACGTGATGGTTCCAGCTAAGTTGGGTAAGCTCGGCTGGCACCGTGGTGATAAGTATCTGTGTCCAAAGTGTGCGGCTAATTAGGTGAGGAAGTAATGGTCCTTCATCAATATGAAATCCTTAATGGATCCCACCCTATTGGAACCCCAGGTAGCGGAACATTCACGTGGGTAATCGAACAATCAAGCGGAGAGTTACAAATGACCAACACCGACTTCAACTACAAACATGTAGACAAGAATGATGAGCTGATTACCACTAAGGAAAATACCCCGGTAGGCATGCTGGCAGAACGTACCAGCTTCTACCACGCGCTTACAAAGCTGATCAATAGCTACTCGATTGAGGGCGAATCAGATACCCCTGACTGGATTCTAGCTGAGTACATCGAGAATTGTCTGGAAGCGTTCACTATCGCATCGCGTTCACGTGATCACTACTACGGTATTGAGATTGGGGAGAGTTTTGAAGAAGACTCGGATGACCTCGAATCCGTCGGTATTAAACCAGTCGACGACGATTGCTGCGGCCAGTGCAATCCCTGCACGAAGCACGACCACTAATAGATAAGGATCATCACAATGAGCAATACCGAAAATGACATCGTAAGCAAGCTTAGTGCATTTGTCGTATATGATGCACCCTTAAGCAGACAGGATGTAGTAGACGCCATCGAACGTATCAAGGAGTTGGAGTCGTCAAACGCCATAGCGCGAGACGTTGCTAAGTCGCTAGCGGCAAGCATCAATCGTGATTTTGCAGACCAGCATTCTGAGCTAATCGAGACGCTACACAATGCTGGAATACCAGTTTCACTTCGTTCGACTACGGATGTAAATGCACTCGATACACTTCGCGACGGCGCAGATGCGCAGGAGGTTATCGACCACCACTACACCAGGCCGGCGGCTGGAAACTCGCCACATCAGCTCCGGTCAGAAGACAAGCCGGTTGCTCCACGCACCCGTAACATCTTACATGTGATTGCTGGGGACAAGCACTGGCATCCGACGCAGCCAGAGTTGGAGGAGCTTGCAAACAAGTTTTTGACTGCCAACCTCGATCCGTTGGGTGCCGTCGTTACGACGCGTGACGGCATCGTTACTCAGCTACTAGAGCGCAATGATTATACAAAGGGGCGTATCTTGCACGTCCTGTGCGGGTCCGACTCATGGGTTCCAACCACCGCCGAGCGCGATGATATTGAGGGCACGTTTAAGACGGCGTTGGCTGACAACGATAGCTCCACTGTTGTAGTGGCAACACGCGATGGGGTCGCTGCTTACTGGCTCTAACAATATGGGTGGTAAGTGAAAGAATCGACACACCTCTATTCAATGAGGCATTAGAACCGGTGTAAGTCCGGTACTACCCAACCCATTTCCTTGTAAGGGGGTGTAGCTCAGCCTGGTTAGAGCCCTCTGCTCATAACAGAGTCGTCGCGTGTTCAAATCACGCCACCCCTACCAAGTTACGACCTCCTCTATTAGCGTGGAACAATGCGTAAGAATCCAATTAACAGGCACATCCCCGAATCTGGTTGGAGGGTAGTCAACGGCGACTCCCTCCTCCTGCTGCGTCAGCTTCCAGAGAATAGCGTCGACGCAATCGTTACCGATCCCCCATATGAGCTTACTGGAAAAAAGAAGGGCGGGACCGGGCCGGCATCTGTTAATCTAAAATCTCCTGCAGGTCGATCACGAATCACAACCGGCTTCATGGGGAAAGCTTGGGATGGGACCGGCATTGCCCACAGCGTAGAGTTTTGGGAGCAGGTGCTGCGCGTGCTAAAACCTGGTGGGCATCTTGTTGCCTTCGCAGGAACGCGCACGTATCACCGGATGACCTGCGCGATTGAGGATGCTGGATTTGAGTGCAGGGATATGTTAGCCTGGATGTACGGGTGTCTCGATGATCAGACTCAGGTAGCTACTGTAGATGGAGTTAAGAGCTATACTGAGTTAAATGTAGGTGACCTCGCTCTATGCTACGATATTTCAACTAGGGCCTATAGCTATCAACCCATCCAGGAGATAGTTGAGTATGATTACAATGATACCGCATACCGTCTTGTCGGAGATTTTGGCGAGCAGGTCGTCAGCAAAAACCATCGTTGTATCGTTGAACAAGGCCGAGATGAAGTATTCCAGTTTGCAGAAGAAGTTGCATTGGAACGCCAAGCGCGTGTACCCTTTCTGGAAAACTTGTCAGGGTTGCAATGCGCCCTTTCAGACTTACAACAGATCACAAGCAGTTCGCAACAAGACATGCAGTGTGGAGTGCGAGAATACACTGATAAGTTGGGCCAATTCTGGACCCAGGCCGATAGAGACATACCGCGCCAAGAGGCAGGTAGTGTGTACAGTTTGCCACAAAGTTTTCTTTCGGAATATCAAGCACCTGGGTCGTACAGCAATGCCGGTGTGTTCACACAAATGCAACGGAGTTGCGCGCGGGGAGGAATGGAAGAAGCACGCTTGGAAGGGAAGGGCTGCGTGGACTGCTGTAAGCGAAGCAAGTTACCGCGAGAAGATGAGTGGAGCAAACAATCCAGCATGGAAGGGCGGTGTGACGTATCACGAACGTCACGGAAACTATGCGATTCAGAAGATCAAATACGTGAAGGCACCACCGCGCTACCTGGCGATGGCAAGGAAGGACGGTTACGTGACGCTTTATCGGTTAAAGGTAGCGCGTGCTATGGGGCGTCTACTGACGCGAGTGGAGGTAGTGCATCACTGGGATCACGACGCCACCAACAATCAGCTGACGAATCTGATGCTGTTTGCTACGAATCAGGACCACAAGAGGTACGAGCATGGAGCGGACATAAGACCTCTATGGTGCGGGTGGTGCCATTTAAATATGTCGGTAAGGTCTGGTGTTTGCGTGTGCCTACCAGCTCCTTTGTTGCAGTGCGAGGCGGTGTAGCATTCCCAACTGGTAATTCAGGATTTCCAAAATCACAAAACGTGTCAGCCGCTATCGACCGTCAGGCAGGGGTTAAGCCACGCGTAGTTGGAGCCAATCCGAACAAGCGTAATGCACACAAGCATGGCGGGCGGGGTTTTGACAAAGATCTTGGTATGAGCAGTTTACTGGAAATGAATATTACCGCCCCTACCTCTCCTGATGCAATCAAGTGGGACGGGTTCGGAACGGCGCTAAAACCTGCACATGAGCCAATATGCCTCGCCAGAAAGCCACTATCTGAGCGCACGGTTGCAGCAAACGTATTGCGGTGGGGAACTGGTGCGCTTAATATTGACGCTACTCGTATCCAGATGAGTAATGCTGATATTGACACATTTGATAGGGTACCTAAATCAGATCCTCAGAAGAGGCTTGGTATAGTAGGTAAGGATTTATTCAGCTACGCCGACTTCGACAAATACCACGCAGCCACACGGGCCAGCTTTAAGCGTACCCAAAATCTTGGCAGGTGGCCTGCAAACGTATGCCACGATGGTAGTGATGAGGTAATCGCAGGGTTTCCTCAGAGGACTGGTGATGGAAACTGGACTGGTAAGCAAAATGGTGGGGCCATATGGGGATCAGGGCAGAAGGGATACCGTGGGAGTCGGCCAAGGTTAGAACGTAGTTCAGAAGGTACAAAGAGTGGAGGTATGTGGAAGCCCTCCACTGGTAAGCCCGCTGGACCTACCTACTCCGATGCAGGAAACGGAACTGTAGCTAGATTTTTCTATCAGGCGAAGACGTCTACACGTGAGCGTCACGAGGGCTTAAGCAAGGGCCATAATACACACCCGACCGTCAAGCCAGTTGCGCTGATGCGATGGCTCGTGCGCATGATCGTTCCACCGGGTGGTGTGGTTATTGACCCATTCACAGGTAGTGGCTCAACAGGAATCGCCGCCCGCATTGAGGGTTGTCGGTTCATTGGAATCGAGAAGGAAACTGAATACGCCGTCATCGCCCGCGCGCGAATCGAACAGAGTAAATTATATTCAGAGCAGCCGAAACCTAAGCGCCGCATACCAGACCACCTGATGGACGTGGCCATACTATCTGCAGGTATTATCGCACCAATCGCTGACGTGCTCCCAAAGCGAACATTATTCGGAAAGGCAACTCATGCTTCAGTTGGACAGGTTCATAGTGGCCGGCTGGGGAACATGGGACAGAGGAACGCTCAACCTCGCCCAAAGCGGCGCGACGTTTGTCAGGGGAAGAAACGATGACGACGGCGGTAATCCAAACGGTGCTGGCAAGTCGTCGCTGTTCAATGGCCTATATGCGCTTGCTACAGGTGATCACCAACTAGCCGTACGCAAGAGAAGCCTTAAGAGCATAACGTCGGATCAGACGCGTATGCGACTAAATGGTTTCCGTGAGGAGTCGCCATTCATCATCGACATGCGGGCTACAAAACTGGCGATAACGCGCGACGGCAAGCCGGTCGACAACCGCACAAAAGACTCCGCCCGTAAGGCCGTGGACGATATCATCGGAATGACGCCTGAGCTCTGGGCCTCCACCGTCCACGTAAACGGTATCGCTGGTAATCCATTGATACGTGGAACATCAGCCGCCCGCTGCCAGTTTCTAGAACGCGCCTTTGACCTCGATAGGTGGGTCAGGAAGCACGAGGCCATCCGCGACGTGATGAGCGGCATGCGCCGCGCAGTATCCGACCTCGACGACGCCAAGGCCGAACTTGCCAAGCTCCCTGCTCCGGTAAATATCGTATCCATTAAGACGGAAGAAGTTGCGCTCAGTGATGAGCGGCGTAGACGTGCAGCAGACCGTGATAGGTTTGGTGATCTCATTGCTAAGATGCGAGCGATGCCGCAGAGGCCCAAGCGCGACGTGGTATTCTATGAACAAGCCTCACGCGAGATTGAGTCGAAGCTACGCAAGACTGACGGCACGGCTGAAGGGCACGCTAGGTGGTTGTTTGCCTGTAGCCAGCAGGAGGCGGTAGACAAGACGCGTGCCGACCTCATGCGCACCGTGGCTTTGGCGAAGGGAGTGCTTAAGACGCGCCGCGACCTCGATGTTGATGAAATGCAAGCTGAGGTCGATAGGATCAGGGCACAGCAGCGTCGCGCTACTACTGCCGCTAGGTATGCGTCAGTGGTTGATAGGTGGAGAGCGATAGCGTCTAGTATTGCGGACAAGCACGGAATCAGATTCAAGTCGGATGGTGCGCTGAGATCAATGTCTCTGGCGTGGGTATCTTCGCTGAGAGACGGCGACGCGCGTTGCCCAGTGTGTGGATCGGCGTTTAAGAGCCGAGTCGACCGCAAGATTCTAAACGTGCTCTCCCAACTAACCAATGAGCTCCCAGACGATCTAAGTGTAGAGGCCGCTGAGCCACCAGACCTGAGGCGGCTGAAGTTGTTGGAGTCTAAGATCCACGTAGCCGGCGACTACGTAACAGCAAAGCAAGCGCTGGCCAAGCTCTCAAACGTAGACGTTCCACCAAAGTGCGAGCACGACCCGACGCTCACCCTCACGCTGGCACGCAAGCTATCATCAGCAAACGAGCTGCTCGCCCGCGCCAAGTCGTGGGTTGGTGTTGACGACGTCGACCTAGACAGAGTCTCCCGCAAGGTTGAAAGCATCAACAAACGTATTACCATCATTGACGCTAGGTTGTCTGAGATTAAGACCGTGGTAGCGGAGGCAACTGCCGCCGCAAACGCGAGACAGTCGTTGGAGAGCCGTATTGCCACGCTAAATGCTGAGGTCGAACTCCATCCAGTGTATAAGGCGTTGCAGTCCGCCTACTCTACCACCGGGATGCGGATGTGGCTCCTGAGTGAGATGGTGGAAGCAATTGTGGCAAGCCTAAATGAGTCGGTCGCCTCATCGCGCGACAGGGTTCACTACGGTTACAAGCTCTCACGAAACCGAGACCTAGCGCTGACCGCATCAAACCTAAAGGGAACCTTCGACGTTCGATTACTGTCTGGTGGCGAGAGCGGCGTATTCTGCATAAACCTGATCACGGCCCTACTCCCCCTGCTTCCAGATCACAAGCGCTGTTCAATGTTAGTGCTTGACGAGGTAGACGCAAACGCCTCGCGCGCCACTCGACAGATGCTGGCGTCCGAGCACCTACCACGCCTCGCAGAGATTGTGCCGTCGCTATTCGTCGTCACCCCGTATGACCGCCCAGACTTTAGGATCGACGGTGCAAATGAACTTCTAGTAGTCAAAAAATCTGGCATATCTGCCTTTCAGAGAGGATGAACCAATGACCGATATACGCACCATTATGTCCGATATAATTGCTAGCGACCAGTTTGTCGTCCACGCCGACTATACCCAGGACCCCAAGGGGCTCAGATTCCAGTTCATCGACTCCCTCCTTACCGGCCTTTTGATGAACGGCTACAAGATTGTCCCACTAACGTCCGACGACGATTATACATATTCGGAAGCGGAAGCCGTTGATGAAAACGCCGATACCGGCTGCTGAGGGTATTGCCATGCGGAAGCTAGTGTTAAAACCACCTATAGATGATTATGGCTACGACTTTCCTGGGTTGTTAATTGATCTGCTCTACAGCTGGGGCTACGAGATTGACAACGTCACCGCCGACTCTCTCACTAATCGCCTTGCGGCAGATATGCTTGGTGAGCTATTTCATAATGATGCAATGGAGGCCGACGTACGGGTTAAGATTACCAAACACTTTTTAGATCCAGATGCCGCAGAGTAGCACCGGCAGCATCTTTGGCGCGTGTCACCACAGCCCTGCGGAGGTAGTGGCTCGCGTTGCTGCGACCATCGGCCGAGAGAAGGTCCATGTTATCGTAGCAGGAGAGTCGATCCCGCGCCGCCGCGCCTATGTTGCTACTAGCGTCGGTGACCTGCGATCATTTGCCACCATGCTAAGACGAGCCCATGCCACCGTTGTTGTGTGCGACTCCCTTCCAGCGCTCATGTCGGTGAGCGGTCTGACGATCATAGATGCAGACGGCGTTACCCAGCATAAGGCTCGCTGGAAACCTATGCCGTTGAATATCAGGAAGCTATCGTCGCACCTACGTCAGAGCCAACCCAACCCAGCTCGTATCGAGCTTGTCCGCGACGATATAATATCACGGCTAATAACGGACATAAGGAAGACCGGTGTTCTGGACAAGTGCCTCACATTTAGCCACAAGTTGCAGTCGAAGAATGACAGGAATCGCGTTCAAGAGATTGTCCTCAGATATCTTATGGGAAGAGTAAAGATTACCTACGTTGAGAGCAAGCTACGCCCGGCCCGGATCGGAACACAGACTTACCAGTCATACCAGGACCTCGTAGATTCTCTCAAGGGTAGTTATGGGCAATCTCTCCAGCGAGCCGTAGTGCAGTCAGCCGCTGCCAAGTGGGCTCCAGACAAGTTGGTATCCATCGCCACCGCAAACAGCATCGACGTGTTCGAGCTGAGATACTTGCGCACCATCGCCGTCAAGGGTAGGAAAACGACATGAATGATTCTACAGATAAGAAGCCCGCATATAAGAATTTGGTCAACATTCAGAAGCGTAATGGACGATTGGTTCCGTTTGAGTTTGACAAGCTGGTAAACGTCGTATTCAAGTCGATGCTCAATAGCGGCGAGGGTTCGTCCTACGACTCAGAGACTGTAGCCCATAAGGTTGCACGCGCCTTATCGAAGCTTGTCAGGGAGAGCAAGGTTGTTCCGACCGTCGAGGGCTGCCAGGACGAGGTTGAGCGGCAGCTGATGCTAGCTGGGTTTACGGAAACCGCCAAGCACTATATCCTTTACAGGAACGAGCGCGCCGCCATTCGCGAGAAGACTGGTGAGGTGCCAGCCCATGTCCGCGCTCTTGCAGAAGAGAGCGCCAAGTATTTTGTGGACAACCCAATGGGCGAGTTTGTCTACCTGCGTAGCTACTCACGCTGGATCGAGAGCGAGGGTCGCCGCGAGACGTGGGTCGAAACGGTAGACCGCTACATGGACTTCATGCGAGAAAACCTTGGCGACAAGCTGCGTGAGGATGAGTATGCAGAGCTTCGTCAGTCGATCCTCATCCAAGAGGTAATGCCGTCTATGCGCGCGATGCAGTTCGCCGGTGAGGCCGCGCGTCGCTGTCATAGCTGCCTCTACAACTGCGGCTACGATGCCCCGAAGACCCTGCGCGACTTCGCAGAGACGCTCTACCTATCAATGATGGGTGTGGGTGTAGGGTGGTCCGCTGAGTCCTACAACGTACAGCACCTGCCGCAGATCAAGCACCAGTCTGGTGATATCCCCACGGTCCACGTGGTGGAAGACTCAAAGGAGGGCTGGGCTGACGCGCTAATTGTCGGCCTCATGGCTTGGTACAACGGCCACGACATCGATTTTAAATACCATCTAGTGCGTAATGCCGGTGCCCGCCTCAAAACTATGGGTGGGCGTGCATCTGGTCCAGAGCCGTTGCGAGCACTATTGAAGTTTACGCGTGCAAAGATTTTGGCCCAGCAGGGGTGCCGCCTTCGCAATATTGACGCCCACGACGTCCAGTGCATGACCGGTGAATGTGCCGTCGCTGGTGGAGTTCGTCGCACGGCAATGATCGGATTATCCGACCTAAATGATAGGGACATCCGCGACGCTAAGGTTGGCCAGTTTTGGATCACAGACAACCACCGCCGCGTCGCCAACGACTCCGCAGTGTACTCACGCAAGCCAACTTCCTCTGAGTTGTTGGAGGAGTGGTGTGCCCTGATCAAGAGTGGTACTGGGGAACGTGGAATCTTCAATCGCCAGGCCGTAGTCGCTACCATGCCAGCGCGTCGACGCGCGTTCCTAAAGAAGAAGTATGGCAAGCGCTTCATGCAGATCGGCACCAATCCTTGCGGTGAGATTGCCTTGCAGCCAAAAGAGTTTTGCGTCGCTGGTGATACTCCTATGATAACATCGAACGGAGTATTTAATATCGAGTCTCTCCGAGGAAAGAGCGTCGATGTGTGGAATGGTAATGAGTGGACTCCAGTGACGGTCCGGCGCACAGCGAAGAATATAAAAATTGTCCGCGTCACACTGTCGGATGGATCCTACCTAGACGTTACGCCGGAGCATAAATTCTCTGCAAAGCATCGGTTCCAGAAGGAGTGGGGCGAGGTAGCGGCCAAGGATCTTCTTGGTGGAAAATATACGTTACAGTTAGAACCTACGACGATAGCTCATCCAGGAAAGCTAATCCTAAATGATGCGTATAGTGTTGGCTTCGCAGTGGGCGACGGTCACGCGGTTGGCCAGTTTGTCAATGTGGTTCTATATGGAGACAAGATTGAATGTCCAGTTACCGGAACTCGTGGTGAGGTACGGCGCACCACTGGTTATAATGTAGATTCAGTTCCGGTAATGCTACCGCGTAGCGTGTCCGCAGATAGCATCGCTTGCCTCAAGACTTCCGCTAGTGGTATCTTGAACCTACATAAATACAGCCGTGATAGCATCCTATCATTCGTGGCAGGCCTAGCTGATTCCGACGGATCTGAGACAGGAACCGGTGGAATCCGTATATACCTATCGCAAGAAGACCGTGCAAGGGCTCTTCAGCTTATCCTCACTTCGTGCGGCATACGCTCCAGCGTAAACCTCATGGCTGCCGCTGGTGAGGAGACAAACCTCTGTGTCCGCAAGCAGGATATGTGGTACCTACAGATAACCGACTGCTGTGATATACCGTGTAGCAGGTTGGATACTTCGCGTGGCCATAATCCGAGATTCAAGGGCAAGTATCAGAACGTCCAGTCAATCCAAAACCTACCAGGAAGATACGACGTCTTCTGCTTTAACGAGCCAAAGAAGCACAAGGCCGTGTTCGGAAACGTCCTTACGCATCAATGCAATTTGTCAGAGGTCATTGGTCGCCACAACGATACCGTTGAATCGCTGATGTGCAAGCAGCGGCTATCTGTGATTCTCGGCACGTACCAGTCGACACTAACAAACTTCAACTTCATCTCACCGGAGTGGAAGAAAAATTGTGAGGACGAGCGGCTACTTGGCGCGTCGGTTACTGGTCAATGGGATTGCCCAGCGTTCCGTGACTCAGACGTCATGCTTGGTATGCTGCGATTGGCGATAGCTACCAATATAGAATATGCCGAGCGTTTTGGCATCAACCCGTCGCTTGCCATCACGGCGGTCAAGCCATCGGGAACCGTATCGCAGACGTTTAACTGCTCGTCAGGGATGCACGCGCGCTATGCCCCCTACTACATCCGTCGTATCAGAATCTCCGCTACCGATTCGCTGTTCAAGCTCATGCGCGATCAGGGGGTTCCTTACAACCCCGAGGTTGGGCAGACAATGGAAGACGCAACCACGTTTGTCATCGACTTCCCAGTAAAGTCTCCAGAGGGCGCGCGGTGCCGCAACGATTTTACGGCACTAGAGCAGCTGGAATACTGGAAGATGGTCAAGCTAAACTATACTGAGCACAACCCGTCCATCACCGTATCAGTTGGTGATGATGAGTGGATCGGAGTCGTCAACTGGCTTGATGTAAACTGGGACATCGCTGGAGGTCTCGCCTTCCTCCCGCGCGATAACCACGTCTACCAGTTGGCTCCATACGAGGAGATTGATGAGGCTACATACACGCGTCTCGCAGCTGAATTTCCGAAGGTTGATTATGCGAAGCTCTGCTTGTATGAAAAGGTGGATGAGACAGATAACAAGCGTGAGTTGGCCTGTTCCGGCACGTCGTGTGAGATGAACTGATAGGGGATTACCATGGCACTATTCTCTGCAAGTTACCTCCGTTGTCTAACTCGGTGTTCCACAATAAATATTGATGGTGGGGTCTATCCTAAGCGGGAGCCATGTTATAAAAACGATTCGTGGTTAGATAGAATCAAACTGGCATACGGCGTCCTTACCGGAAAGTATGACGCCGTTAGCTGGTACAAACAATAAGGCAGCTCCATGGAAAAAATTCTCTATAGAGAAGCACCTACAATAACAATCGACATATTTATTGCCGGACACTTAAATATGGCAAAGGAGGTATGCCGTGAATATGTTGAGTGTGGGTTGTGTGTAACAGTAACTTCAACAGCCTACATCTATACTGGTGGTGAAGAGGCCGGTATCCGTGTGGGTCTAATAAATTACCCTCGCTTTCCAACAGATAGACTAGCACTGTTACACCACGCTGAAAAGTTGGGTATGATGCTAATGGAGCGGCTGGATCAGCAGTCATTTTCGATTGTTGGTCCAGAGACTACGCATTGGTTCTCACGACGTGAGGCAGACTTGTCATGATATACATTGCATCCAAGTGCAAGCATGGCCCACGATGGCAAGGGTTACGCGCTTCTGGAATCCCGATCATATCGACGTGGATTGACGAATCGAAAGACGGTGACACGTCAGACTGGCCCGACCTATGGAGCCGTTGCATCCGAGAGGCGGCATCGTGCGACGCGCTAATCGTCGTGTGTGAGCCAGGTGAGACGCTTAAGGGTGCGTGGGTAGAGGTAGGTGCTGCCCTCGCCCACAACCATCCGGTTATTGGCGTCGGGTGTGAGTCATTCACGGTAAGTCACCATGAGCTGTTTTCGTGTGTAGAAAAATTAGGTAACGCACTAACCATGGCCCTTGAAGTTGTGGCTACACGCAATAGATTTCGAGACGGAATCCATGAACCCTAAGAGCATCGTCGAGCAGCACTTAGATGAGGCTTTTGAGACGCAACTTGAGCTAGATGCGCGCAAGAGATCCCTGCGCGTGTCTGGCCTTCCATACTGCCCCATCCTCGATTTGCTTATGCCGCGCGAGAAGGAGATGGTCGATCTCAAGGGAACGCTCTATACCACCATGGGCACCGACATGCACTCTGGTGTTCAGACGTTCATGTCGCTTGGCAAGAAGTTTGGTCGCTGCGTATTTGGAACATGGAAGTGTCCGAAGTGCCGCAAGATTTACAAGGACCAGTTGCGTCCTGAGCTATGTTGCGCTGTCCCGCTAGAGTATCAAGAGGTCGACTTTCATATCGGCTCGCTTTCCGGCCACCTGGATCTACTGTGCAACTACAACGGAAAATGGGTCGCATACGAGTTTAAGACAAATGGGAAGGCGATGCAGCAGCCCAAGTCTCAGCACGTGCTGCAGATACGCACCTACGGTGCAATGCTCAAGGCGTGTTACGACGTCGACATATCGGCTTACACGGTAGTCTATATCGACCGTGCAAGGTTGGGGCGCACGATATTCGGCCCCTACTCCTCAGCGAAGTCGGTAGATCAGACGAATATGTGGATATATCGGGCCATCGATGGGTATGATGCCGTCTCCTCTTACAACCGCAAACCAAACCGTGCCGACCTCATAAAGCTTGTCAAGCTGCGTCCGTGCAAGTCGGTTTCAGACTTTCACTCGTATATGGCCCGGTCGTATGGTCACGCCGGCTTCGATGGTGATGAAGCCACTTGCAAGCTGTGCCCTCTGCTTAGCAAGTGTTCTCAGGGAGATAGGGTAGCCTTCAATACTGTTACCGACTGCTTAGGAGAGTGAGCCGCCAATTTTGGGTATCCATACTCACCTAGGAGCACCCAATGGCACTAAAGTCGATCAAGGCCGCGCGCGCAGTGCCAACCAAAGAGGTGGCGATGCGTGCCAAGGAGATTGTAAACAACTCCTTTAAGACTGACAACCGCAATGCCATTCACGTCGCCCCAGCAAACCTACAGACGACGTCGCGCGGTTGGAAGGTGACGACGGTTACAAAGATTCCCGGCGAACGCGCCCGCCTACACCAGGTACGTGTGAACATGCCAAAAGGCTATATGGGCAAGTTTGCGAAGTGCCCGGAGGTCCAGATCGACTGCGATTGCATGCGGCACCTATTCGTCTGGAACTGGTCACTGATCCAAAAGAATGCCGCGATCAAGGATCGTACAAACGGCCAGCCGCCAGACATAACGAATCCAGGATACGTTCCAGGATGCTGCAAGCACGGACTGGTAGCGATCAAGTCGATGCTCGCCGTTGATCCCAGCTGGCCCGCCTCCACGATTGGTCATCCAGCTCACCCGAAGGTCGGCAAGCCTATAACCATTGATACGATCAAGCAGTCCGCTGAAGACCAGCATTGGAAGGCTATGACTAAGAGCCAGAAGCTGGACTGGATCGAATCTCATCCGAAGTCGAAGTATGCCAAGCTAGCTAATTCGCTGGAGACTGGGCGTTCTCAGCAGGCGGCTCCAAAGCCCCTACCAAAGGCTGATGCCCCCGCTACTGGTGACGTAAACCTAGCGACCGTGAAAGCTCTTAAGAAGGACCATGATATCTGATGGCTAGCATCACCCCAATCTCCCGTGCCATCAAAAGCACCCTCTTTCGCATTGGCGACATGTCGCTAAACACTCAGGCTGGAGTTCCTGCTGAGTTTTCCAACATAGCCGATGTAAACTTCCTCGTGGGATACACGGTTCCATCAGCCCCCGCCGTGCCTACACCGTCATTCTCCCACCCAGACACCGGTACCATTGCGGCGTCAAATTATAACGAGCTAGTAATCGACACGCAACCAATCGTTCAGGGTGATGGTTCCTACTCCACTACGACAAACGTGGAGACCTACCAGGATATCATGGCGTCTGGTATGCCATTCTGGTTTTTGATTAGGTGCGACGGCTACAACCAGACGACGCTGCAGACGCGCAACGCCGCCCTCAATCTCGCCGTATCACTAGTAAGTGCGTTGTGGGCAGACGCTAACAACTACATGATGCTGCGAAACCTGCAAGGGTTTGCCTTCATGCAAGCCGACCTAAACGTAGTGTTTCCCGACGGTAGCTGTATCGACCGTGCGTTTCAGTCAGCACTCGTCCAAGCGGCTCATGCAAACTTCCGCGCCGCTATGATGATCACCGCGCGTCCAAACGACCACGTAGCATTGATTGGTGCCAATATTCCCGTCATTAGTCCGGCATTACCAAATCCCAATAGCGGACAGCCGCTGGCCTATCCTATCATCGGTGCGTCGCCGCAGTACCGTGACCGCATCATGTTTCTATACCCAAATCCGGTGCTTAGTGGTGGCCTCTGTTACCCAAACATATCCACGCTGGTAACGCAAGCATCATCGATGTATTCGCTATCCAACCGCGACACGGGGTGGCCGCTGTCCATCGACTTCGGCTGCATATTACCGATAGACGCCACCGCTTGGACTCCAGACGGACTTATTGGCGTTACCGCAAACCCAGCATATGACCAGGAGCTATCAAACATTATGGCCTTCCTCGCCGCGCTCGGTGTGGCCTACTTGGGAATCCAGTCTGGCCCGGTCGGTTCATATGTTCCGGTTCCGCAACAGTTTCTCCCAGCTGATACTGGGGTAAACACGTCGGGAAACGCAAACGTGTGGAGCCAGGATGCCGAGGTATTTGTGAGCTACATCAACCCGGACGGTTCACGCAACACACGCGCGTTTGACCAGTTCCTTACTGAGCGACAAGTGCTCTAATTCGAGTGGGTAAATAAGAGACGACCAAGGCGTGTTTCGCCGCCACCTTGGTCTGGGACGAGTCTGGTGTGAAAGGGGTGCCCCCTTCTCCGAGTAGCAGACCAGACTCGTCCTGCCCCTTTAAGAGAAAGCCTGTGATGGACCAGCGAATTGTTACCAAGCTCTATAACACCGTTTCACGTGAACCATCCATATACAACGGTCGGACTATCGCGGCATTCTCAAACAACAACTTTTTCCCGGTATGGGGAATCAACAGCACCAAGACGCATCCGACTCAAGCTAAGAATGCGAAGCATCCAGAAGCCATCTATCTGCACGCAGAAGTCGCTGCCTATATCAAGGCCAAGCGACTATTTTCTACTCGCGACTTCGCCAAGAGCGACGCATATATCATGCGCGTGTTTCGTGATCCATTGACCTGCGAGATTCGCGTAGGGCTAGCCCGCCCGTGCAGCGGCTGCTTCGGTCTGATTAAGAAGCTCGGTGTTCGCCGCATGTACTATAGCAATGATGCTGGTAGTATGACCTGTGAGCATGTTCAGTGAAAGAGGATACCATGTCACCTCCGATTCATCCTGCACGTAGTATGAGCTTTGCTCAGCTGACCGATGGTCTAACCAACTCAATCAAGCGCGGATTCGTGTATGAGAAGATTGGCCCTGATGGGCTACGCCTATATTGCTATACAAATAAGGTCGTGTATGACCGAGCGTGGGATGAATTTAGCCTCATGTCACGAGGTCTAATCTTAGATTACGACCGCGAGTGTGTTGCAGCTACACCATTCACCAAATTCTTTAATGTAGGCGAACGCGCTGAGCCAATCCCAAATCTACCGTTTGACACCTATGAGAAGGTCGACGGCAGCCTGATAATAATCTTCCACCACCTTGGAGAGTGGAAGACTGCGACCAAGGGATCGTTTGATTCCGATCAGGCCAAGTGGGCTGCGGAGCAGTTGTCTAGCCTAGATACGTCCGTCCTACATCCTGGTGATACCTACCTAGCAGAGGCAGTCTACCCAGAGAATCGGATTGTGGTGCACTACGCTGAGTCTAATCTATATCTCTTATCCGCTTATGGATCTCTCGGTCACGAATACACGCGTTGGAACCTTCGCGAAACTGCGTTCGGTCTAGGTTGTAAGATTGCCGCTAGTTGGCCATTTAGTAGCGTAGCCGAACTAATCGTTCGTGCTGAGACGTTGCCCGCAACGCAGGAAGGTTATGTAATTAGGTTTTCAAATGGTCATCGGCTTAAGGTCAAGGGCGCTGAGTACAAACGCATTCACTCGTTCATATCAAACTGCACGCCGCTCGCCGTGTGGGAATCGATGCGCGCCGGCATGGACCTTAATGACATTCGCCGGGATATTCCAGAGGAATTTTGGGGTGATTTTGATTCTATCCGAGACCTACTCCAGCTACAGATCGACCTAATCTACAAGGAGACCTCTGAAGCTGCTCTCTTATTTCAAGGAAAGACAGATAAAGAAGTTGGGCTAATGCTTCCAACGCTATCTGAGGACGCGCGCAAATTCATATTCCCATTCCGTAACGAGGGTGGTGATTTAATGAAGGGCCGCGCTCGCGCAGGATTATTTCGCGCTATCCGTCCAGATAGCAATCAGCTTCCAGGCTACTCTCCGTCATATGCAATGAAACGCGTCGTCGACGCCTAACCCCCTAATGTGAAAGAAGCTCATGTATGTAATCGCAAAGCCACCAGGGACTAAGTCGCCACGTCTCTTAAAGGTCATCAAGCAGGGGCAGGGCCGGTCAATGGGAGTTGTCCCTGACAGCTCCATGTATGAAGACAGCCTCAAGATTGAGTTTTCCAGTCAGGATATCATCCTCCCGCTTGGTGAAGATCCTCCATACGGAACAGCCTACGGCGTGCTGGTTGAGCCGGTAATGAAGCGTTTTATCTTAAAAGGCTGGGGTCCAGTCTTTTGGTATGTAAAGCGCACCGACGTTGAGGTGGAGCGCGTCCACAAGGCACTTACCGTTACGTTGTCGAAGATGCGCCAGCGTGGCCTAGGTGAGTGGCATCCGGTCCTCACCGAGATTCGCAATCCCAAGGGCAAGATAAACGCCAGCTATACCTACAAGCCCAAGGCTCAGGATATCCTAACCGTTCGTCCATTGGTTGGGCAAGGGCTACGCGAGATGGTAAAGCTACTGAGCCATGAGGCGGCGCACGGTTGCTGGTTTAGAATCCTTACGGCCGATGAGCGGTCAGAATGGATTGAGCTATTCGACCAGTACACGTCGGTCAAGACTGTATCGGTTGGAGACGCCAAGCGCATGATTCAGTCGATTCGTCAGATTGAGAGCATCAAGGCGTTTTTGAAGGAGGCCGAGCCTGAGGAGCAGCAGGCGGCCAACATTTATCTAGGATGGCTAAAAAAGATTCACAACATATCCACGCGCGACGCGCAGGATCTCGTGGCGGCTGGACGCAAGCTACCCGTTCCCGACACTCATTTGCACCGTAGCAGCAGCTCCACACCAATCACTCTATATTCGAAGGAATCCCCGGCGGAACTGTTCGCCGAGGCACTATCTAGTGACGTCGTAGGCGACCTAGGTGACAAGCGCATCAAGGCGATGGTGACAAAACTCGCGCGGTAAAACCAAACTTGTAACAAGGAGCTTGTGCAATGGCAATCATCAAACTGACCAAGGTCGTCGCTACGGACGAAAATACCATCGTGGTCTCTGGAATTACTGCAACAGAGGAGAGCACGAAGTCGCCCTTCATCATCGGCAAGTCGAAGGTTCATACCGATCCCCACCACGTTGTTGCAGAGTCCCGCGAACTCGTCATTGAGAAGATTGCCGCGATGGTCGATGCGGTAAAGAATCACGGTGCGGAGCCGATCCTCTACCTCACGCAAGCTCCAATCAAGGATGACAATACAAATGGTCTCTGGTTGGCTTCACTGTTCTTGCTAGGCAAGATGGGAGACGACTTGTTTGTGAAATATGACTTGGACCGTGGATGTGTGCAGACACAGACCGTCTCACTCAAAAAGAAGTGAGGGTATGATGGTCAACTCATCAAGATATGCTTTGTATTCGTCGCTCTATGAACCCCTGCAAAAACTAGCTGGGGAGCTTGAGGGCAGAATGGAAGCCGGCCTACCGATGGTGGTAGTCGCCGGCCAGCGTAGTGGAAAGACTGAGATGGCCAAGACGATGGCTATCGGACGCAAGACATTTCTCTACTGCTCTGGAATCAACAGCGTTCTCCTCAAGGATTATAAGGAGACGTGGTTTGATGTGCAACGAGGACCGACGCCAGCAAATCATACTATGGGGGTTCCAGACCTAGTCATCATAGACGAGGCGTTTTGGTCGGACGACGCGCTGTTTATGTACATGTACTGGCTAGGCAGGGGAATACCCACGCTAGCAATCGGGTCGTGCTGTAACGACATGTCTATCTGGGATTCCTACGTTACGCATAGGTTTGCTACGTGGGAGCTATGCCCTCATGTTGCTAAGGCTGATCTGAACAACGAGCGCACCGCAAACTACTACACGTGGTTCCGCGACTTTGCCTCGCGCAAGCCGGAATTTGCAAAGGAGCTTGCAAAGGAGAATACTGCAATTACCGTAGCAGAGCTGATCGAGGAACTAAAGAAGTTTCCACAAGACGCCAAGGTTTATCACTACGACTCGGAGTGGGGCAGTTTCGAGGTATCTGGTGTCGAGATACACCATCGTCAAGACGGCAGCGTGATCATATTGTAAACAGGAGCAAGTCATGAAAACCTTTTTTGGATTCGAACGCAAGGCATGGCATATCGACTTCCTCGGTGGTGTGTTTATCATCGCCGTTACTCTTGGCGCAATCTGGATTAACAACAACCGCCCCGGAACGCACGAGACCGCCGACGTTATCATGGAGCGTCAAAGCGATGTTGACGCTGCCGGAAAAGCGATCAGGAAGTTTGTTGTATGCGCCGATGGGACTACAGCGCAAAACGGTAAGTGCCCGGAGGGCCAGGGAATCTAAGTATGACCACCCTCCAGGAAATCCTCAAACGGCCCCAGCGCATTGGAGACAACTTATCATCGAGGCAGCTATTCCTGCTCCTCGATGATCTGATCTGTCGTGCGCTGGAGCCGCTTGCAGCTACGTCGCCCACCTTCCTAGAGATGACCGCAGAGATTGTCGCCAGCTCGGTAATTCACCGCCGCCGTGTGAGCCAGGAGACTAAGGTAGCCTGCTTCGCTACGTTTTTTGGTGATCCAATCGATTCGTGCCGCGAGATGATAAAGACTGGTCCTGATCGGGGAAAGCTCTTTGCCTATCTCCAGCGGGTGTCTGAGCTCGGAACGCGCCTAGACCGCGCCCACGTTCATGTTGCAAAACACAGTCATAGTCGCATCAAGCACGAGTTTCTGGTTGACCTAAGCGAGTGCTCGCGCACTCTTGGGCGCGATAGGAGGACGGTTCCCGCGCTTAGGACGAGCGCGTTTTGGTATGGAAAGGCTCTAGACTTCCGTGACCAGATCGTGGAGAAGTATATTCGTTTGATATATAAGGGTGCAGTTCGCGAGTCTAAGAAGTCGCTTCGTCGCCTCGATGAAAATGATCTTTTCGAGGCAGGGTATCTGGCGGCGTCTCGTGCCGTTGAGAAGTTTAATAGCAATAGTGGTGTGCTCACCAGCTACATGGGGCTGTGGCTAAGGGGCGTTCCTTACGACGTTTCTGTTCAGTCGGTTGGCGTGGCCTTCAACACGCGTTCTAAGAATCCAAAGGACGTCGGGTGGTCAACCTCTCTAGATAAGGTTCCACACGTGATAGACGACTACGCGACGGTTCCCCATACCGACGATGGGTCCAATCTCATGAAGAAGTTGGCCGCAGTGGCGTTTGATCCTGATATTCGTACTGCCCTAGCTGTCAGTGGTGTTACACCACCAGTGGGGCAACTTGCGCAGAGTAAATAACCAACACAAGGAGAACACAGATGCAAGGCTTTGGTGAAGCACGTTTCAGAAAGAAGTCCACGAGGCTTGGTGACCTCGTTCCGGTTCTTGAGTGGCCAGAGGGCGACTACGAGCATATCCGTCTGATCGGTCCAATTAGCGCATATTGCAACATTTGGTTTACGATCAAGACGGCAAAGAATCCGAGACAGCCAATCCCCAAGCTCTGCCTCGACCTCGATCCAGAGACGGACGAGTTTACGACAGAGATCTGTCCCTACCGCAAGAGCGGCAAGGGGCGTGAGGGAAAATACTACGTTGTCAATTGCATTGTTCGTTCGCTGCAAGAGGACACCAAGGGCAACGTGTTGGAGTTTCCGACGCCGAAGACTCCGCCAACTACCCAGCACGGTTACAAGGCTTACTGGGGAACGAAGGCTGATGCAAAGAACACTCCGGTGCGCATCGTTGAGATGACTGAAAACGCAGCAGAGAAGCTAGTCAATCTCAAGAAGCTGAATCGTGTTAAGGGTCCAGACGGCACCGAGTATTATGAGGTTGGTGACGCCAAGTTTGGCTGCGATATCCAGATCATGCTAGACCCAAACAAGAAGGGTGCCGCCAGGGTCGACATTCAGAAGGGAGACCGTACACCGATTACTGCGGAGGAGCGTCGCTATATCATCTTCCCCACCGACTTGCTTAAGCCAGACAGGCTGGAAGAGGCACGTCGTGAGATGGCCGATCTTGCGGATAAGATTGTCGAGGACGAGAAGAAGCCAGGAAGCGACGATGCTGGAAATGCCCGACGCGGCAAGAACCGTGCGCCGGACCCTGACGAGGACGACGTTGCGGACATCTCTGAGGATGACCTCGACGCCGACATCGACATGGAGGATCGTCCGCGCAACAACAAGGCCCAACCCTCACGTGGAAAGCCAAGCCGTCGTCGTGATGAGCCAGAGGACGACCTGGATGATATGGGCGAGGATCTTGATGCCGACATCGACATGGAAGATCGTCCGCGCAATGGTAAGGCACAGAAGCCAAGCCGTCGTGAGGAACCAGAAGACGATCTCGACGGCGATCTTGATGGGGACCTTGGCGACCTCGACGGTGATCTGGATGGAGAGCCAGAGGATGAGTATGACGAACCTGAGCGTCCCACGCGCCCAGTTCGCCGTGAGGCTACACGCGTAGCCACGCGTCCCGCACAGCGCCCAGCCCAACGCGACGATAGGCGTCCATCCCGTGCACCGGCACCAGCCGCTCGTAGACGTTGAGGCCAACTATGAAGCCAGCAGTACGCAGTCAGATAAAGCGTAAGGCGACAGCGCAGCGGGTAGCCCCCGCTGCCCGTCGTCCCGTTAAGCCAGGAAGGGTAGTCGGTCCACCACCCGACGCCACTGTAAAGAATCGTCCTCGTAAGAATCCAGTCGCTAATCAGCCGGTTACAACCGGGCTGGATATCGACGTTACGGCGAAGGCCCTGATAGGGCAATCAGCACGCATGCTTGTCTACTCACGCAACGTGGACAAGATTGATAAGGACATTGGTCTATCGAGCAGCCTAAACAAGCAGCCAACTCTTTCTACTGGTTCGCTTGCACACGACCTCATGCTCGGTCATGGTTATATCCCCGGCTTCAACGTAAACTTTGGTGCGGAGCAGTCTGCGAAGTCGACCGGGGCTATGACTACACTCGGTGAGTCGCTTCGTATGCCAATCGCAGTCCGCAAGCTATTCGATGCGGAGGGAACAACCGACCGTCGCTACGCCGGAAACATCCTTCGTACCGATGCCTTCGATAGCGTGTTTGGTTCGCGAACCACCAAGGGTGATTGGATCACACCTCCGCTGTGTCGCTACCACGATTCGGCAATCCTAGAGGAGGTGTTCCTAGACATCCACCGCGTCGCGCGTATGATGCCCGACAAGGTGTTTCGCCCTGAGATTGGCAACGATGGTGAGTGGTTCCTCGTGTTTGATCGCACGAAGCCACAGACGGCGATGCTCAAGGAGATGGGGCTAACACCAGACAAGCACCTGTTTACCAAGACGGGTAAATACTGGTGTAGCGTAGGTGACGACCAGTCCCCACAAGGGCTGATCATTGTAGACTCGTTTCCATCACTCCTGTCTCGCGATCTAGATGAGGAGTCTACGTCAAACAAGGCGCTGGCGGTCGACGCCCGTTATCTGGGTAAATACCTCAAGCTAGTACGTGGTAAGATGCGTCCGAAGGGCATCATCCTTCTGGGAGTAAATCAGCTACGAGATAATCCCGGCGCGGGTCCAGGGCAGATGCCATTTTACGAACCGTGCGGCAACGTGCTCAGGCTGGCTAGCGATACGCGAACGATGTTTACCAGCCGCATTCCCATGGACGGCTTTCCCAGGTGTGAGGCGAACAAGGGTTTGTGCGAGGAGCCCTCGTTTGAGTATCCTGGTGGCAAGGATCTATATGCATTCAAGGGCCTGACAAACTACAAGAATAAGTATGGCACGCCTGGGCGCAAGACTAGCATCCGTGTGTGGATCAAGGACGGCAATGGTGCCCCACGCGGCATCGATCCGGCCTACGACACTTATAGGTTCCTCGATGACATCGGCGTCATCACGGGACCGATCCACGATTCCCGTCGTACTTTTAGGATTGACCTCCCTCCCATCAAAGACGTGGAATGGAAGTGGCCAATCTTCAAGGCTACGATTCTAGCTGAAGAGTCGGGTGACAAGAAGCTATGGGCCAAGGCTAGAGAATTGGGCGCTCCCAATTTCAAACTCCGGGCCCATTGCAAGAAGTTGTTATCGTCAGGTAAGGCCGAGGAGCTGATGGTGCTTGCTGCTAGGAAGCAGCGCGAGAAGCCAGTAACCGTTGACATCGAAGCCGATGATGACGAGTGAGTAAATAAGGAGTCGACATGAACAGCTTTTATAGGTGGCTAGCTGATCACCTTCCACCTCTTCTAGTTTATTATTGTGCGCGACGTACGGCTAGGGCCGCGCGCGGTATGAGTGTAACAGGCCTACTTCCTCAACATATAGTCGAAGTGGCTGCGAATAACTGGCTAGCGAGTAAATAGGTTGTATGACGGTGTGGACACAAGGGCTGGAGTAATCTTACCGACTGATTATGGTGATACGGCTCGCGAGGCCCTCATCCAAAGGTGCCCAGGTGATGAAACGGATGGAACACGAAGCACCGTCATACAACTGAAAGAGAGGTAATCGTGAAGATATTCATACCAGACGACGTCAAGAATGAAGAGGTCGTTGGTTACGTCAAGGGCATATTCGCATCACTTGATACCCAGCACGCGACTGAGCTTCACGTTGGTAGGCACTCGCGCGCCGTTTCGCTGAAGATTCCGTTCGCCGGGCCAGACACAGCTTTTTGGGAATGCCTGGGTAGCCACTTCTTACCGAGTAAATAGGAGGGGATATGGATATTCTAGATATCGCTAAGGTGTGTCATGAGGTCAACCGCAGTTACTGCCAAGCCGTCGGTGACGATTCTCAACCATCGTGGGACCTGGCAGAACAGTGGAGGCGTGATAGTGCAGTCAAGGGTGTAGAGTTTGCGCTTGCGAATCCGTTTGAAAAGATTAGTGCGCAGCATGATGCGTGGTCGGTTGACAAGATTAGCAATGGTTGGGTTTGGGGTCCGGTAAAGGACGCCGCCATGAAGACGCATCCATGCTTAGTCCCATACGAAGAGCTACCGACCGAGCAGAAGGCAAAAGACCACCTGTTCTGTGCCGTAGTCCGCTCACTCGCTCCGCACCTCGATCATGCTATCTTATACGGTGATCCGCCGTCTTTGTAAGTGAGTAAATAGATACGCAAGCCGGGTTAGCTCAGCGGTAGAGTCCTGCTTTTACATAGCAGTTGTCGGCGGTTCGATCCCGTCACCCGGTACCAGGAATTGATCCCACGCGAATTGCAGCACGCGTGCAGATCATGGGATATCCCACACTGCTGTAGAAAACTTTGGAGTTACTATGTCGAAGAAAGTTTTGAGACTGCTCGGTGACGTCGACGGAAGCGTTGTTACCTCGCTCGAAAACCTGCTTGAGGCCCATGCTGAGGGTAACGGTTTCGCCACTGAGTTTGGCGAGTTTACAGCTAGCCTCCATGGCGGCGCTGCCGGCACCGACGCCGATACGGTTGACGACGATGACTTCGTTGATGACGAGGCTCCAGTCGCCCGTCGCGGTCGTCCGGCTCCAGTTGCCGACGATGGCTTTGATGACGACGACTTCGATGCCGGCAATTCCGTCGACGACGATGACGGCCTCGGTGAAGAAGACGATGGTCTGGGCGACGATGACGGCCTCGGTGAAGAAGACGATGGCCTCGGTGAAGAAGACGATGGCCTCGGTGAAGATGAAGGCGAAGAGGGTGGCGAAGACCTCGACTTCGCCGGCGACGACGTAGACGAATTTGACGAAGCACCTGCCCGTCGCCAACGCAAGCCTGCGGTCGCTGCCAAGCCAGCTCGTCGTACGCGTCCTGAGCCGAAGCCCGTTCGCGGTGCAAAGCCTGCCGGTCGCGGCGCTAAACCCGCTGGCCGTGGAGCAAAGCCTGCCGGTCGCGGCGCTAAACCCGCTGGCCGTGGAGCCAAGCCAGTTGCCCGTGGTGCCAAGCCCGCTGGTAGAAAGACTCGCCGCTAAGTTATAGCGGGAGAATAGGAGCCGCACCTAAGGTGCGGCTCCATCCCTAATGGAGAGAATTAGATGGTTAAGAGTAATGTTAAGCGGGTTGCCAAGGCACCTGCCAAGCCGGCACGGGCCACAAAGGCACCAGCCAAGACACGGGCTGCTAAGACTACATCGACCGCTAAGGCCGTGAAGGAGCCCCGCGTTGCAAAGACGAAGACTGCGTCATCGACCGCGCGTACTGCCGTAAAGGCACCCGCCAAGTCGACAGCGCGTGTTGTACGTACGCCGCGCGCGACGAAGGTGGAGAAGCCTGCTACCAAGGTGACGAAGGCTTCAACAAAGCCATCGAAGCCAGTCGCAGGTCCAATCCTATTGTCAGCCCCGGCCAAGAAGGCTTCCACAACGCGCTCCACTACGCGCCCAGCCGCCACTCCTGCTACCGCTACTGTGGCGAAGGTTCCTACCAAGACTCGCGTTTCACGTACGCGCGCCTAATACCGACGTTTAACCAGCGGGATTGCAGAGACGTCTCTGCAATCCCGCTGTTGTCGCCGTTACACCTACTTTTTAAGCTGTTTTTGATGTCAAGTCGCCTATAGGTTGTTACGTTCCCTTATTGTTCCTTGGATTTGACTTGGCGGAATTATTAGGTTATAATAGCGAGGACGGGAATTTCATGGAGTATACCGTCGAGTCGACAACAAAACATAAGGGAAAATTTCATGCCGAAGCAAGATGCAATCGAGGCAGTCGTAACTATGACGCGCAAACAGGCGCACTTGTATCGTGGTGCGGCCATTGAGTCGGTCCAACGTGTAAACGACGTGTTGTTACGGATTGCTTTTACGTCAAAGTCGAAACTGCAGCGCGAGGCCAGCAAGTTTTATTCAATGGCAAACGTTCGCGCCTTCGTCGAGGGCGATGCATCAGATGGGGCTTACGCACTGGTTCAAGACGAATACCCAATCATGACAATCCTTGGCAACGTGGTATTCGATGGCGTATGGGTAATTGTTGAGGATGACAACGGCGTTGTCCACTATCTCCAGTCAGATGATCAAACGTGTATCTCGGTAGAAGATCCGTCGACAATGGCAGCGACGGAGTATGCGGAGGACGGCGAGGCCGAAGACAGCGCGGCTGAGAGTCTTGACGACGGCGAAAATTACGACGATGAGAATCCCGATGATGTCGGTCCCAACGAACTTGCCGCTGATGAGGAAGAGAATCCCGACGACGCTGATCCAAACGAGTTTCATGCTGATGAGGAAGAAAATCCCGACGACGACTTTGTCGAGCCGGTGGTCGTAAAGCGCGGTAAGGTTCAGCCGCTACCTATGAAGACCCACCAGCGTGGTAGGGCGCAGGTTCAGGCGGAACCTGTCCGGGTCGGAAAGCGAGGGGTGCCTGCTACCAAGGTCGCCCAGCGCGGTAAGCCTGCAAAGGTGCAAACAGCTGGAAGAGGTAAGAGATACTCTCAGTTCTGATATTAGGTAGTATCAGCAAGCGTATTATCACGGGGCAGCCGACGTCGGCTGCCCCGTAAACCAGGTTTTAGCAACATGCAAAAGGCGTATGACGCAGGGAGCATTGAGGTCCACATGGGCCTTGATGGAGTTCGCAAACATCCAGCAATGTATCTCGGCGCGCTAGAGGCGCGTGGCACATTTCAGCTGTGCAAGGAGATTGCTGACAACGGGCTCGATGAGCTGAAGGAGTTTGGCAAGGATAGTCGGCTACTCATTAGCATAAGCGGAGACTCGGTCACGGTAGCCGACAACGGGCGTGGTATCCCTATCGACCTTCACCCAAAGACAAAGCTGACGGGCGTTGAGACGGTAATGACGATGCTCCACGCTGGTGCTAAGAGCGGTGCCAAGACCGCATATGGAAAGGATACAATTGGCGTTCACGGAGTTGGTGCTTCTGTCGTAAACGCGCTATCGTCTACGTTTCAGGTATGGACATTCCGCGACCGCACGTGGTGGACAATTAAGTTTGCCAAGGGTAAGACGGTGAGTAAGCTCGCCAGGGGCAAGCCCCCAGTTACGTGGGCGAAGGGAACGGTCGTGTGCTACGAGCCCGATAAGACGATCATGCCCGAGCCACTCGATGTAGAGATGGTCAAGGCGTGGTGCGATATCAACCGCTACTTTGCTTCCGTGCCGATACGACTCATGATAGGCACCACTACACATATAGTCAAAACATTAGACTACGCGCCGCGTCCCCCAGAGGCGCTGCTCAAGAAGCGTATCGCGGAAGCCGGCGGCGTTGCGGTATCACCGGTGTTCCACCTCGTAGCTCCTGGCGTCAAGCTCGTTGCAGCCTGGACTGGCCTAACCGACTCGCACGTATTCTCGTCAGTATCTGGATCACCAACCGCTGGCGGCACCCATGTAAAGGGTCTAGAGCAGGCAGTAGCAGAAGCGTTTGCTACCGTCGTCAAGAAGTTGGATGGGACCGATCCTATGGTCGGACTCGTAGTGGCTATGGACATCAGTGTAGATCAGCCGTCGTTTGCAGGACAGGCGAAGACGCGACTAGAGACTAAGGCCGCGCGTCAGCTCGTCAAGGATGCAGTTCAGCCTGCACTCGTCAAGTGGCTTCAGGCAAACAAGGATGCGACGGCGAGTATAGTAGAGCACGCCCGCGCCATCACGAAGATGAACGACGATATTGCAAACCGTAAGACGCTGGCGAAGGATTCGCGCCAGACACAGGGCGGTCGCGTATCCCTGCCAAAGGGCTTCGTATCTGCCCGGTCGTATCCACCGGATCGTCGCGAACTTTATATAGTGGAGGGTGAGTCAGCCGGAGGCTGCTACTGCGCTAGCACTAGAATCCAGCTCATCAACGGTAAGACGAAGACGCTAAAGCAGTTGGTGGATGATAGGGCTGCTGGCATTATAAATTATGGGTATGCTCACTGTAATAAGACGGGCGTCCACGTAGTTCCTATCTACCAGCCTCGTCTCGTCAAGTATACTAGGCTGCTGACCGAGGTAACGCTCGACAATGGCTACAAGCTGACGTGTACGCGTGACCACAAATGGAAGTTGCGTGATGGTACCTATCTAGCTGCAGAGAAGTTGCGACCTGGAACGAGTTTGATGCCACATTACGAGAGAGTTGTCGATTCTGAGAGAGGAGGTCGTAGGCAGGTATGGCACCCTTTTCCAGCCGATATAAATGGTAGAGGGATACAAACCGATACCTATAAAGGTCGCTACCACCGTGGTAAATGGGAGCATGTTTATAGCCTCGTTGCTAAGGACATACCTCGACTTGCCAAACAGAAGGCAATATTCGACAAGGCCAGCATCATCACAAACACTCATCACTGCGACTTCAATACAATAAACGATCATCCGTCAAATCTACTGGTAATGGCTGAGAAGAAGCATAGAGCCCTGCACGCGCGACTAACATCAGCCTTTGCCGGATTCAAGAGTGGTGAGGATAATTGGCATGCCATCAAGATGCGAACAGATCCCATCTATAGAAAGCGTATGATTAAGGTGCTAAGGTACGCGGCCGACGAGCATTGGTCGGATCAGTCCAATCGCGATACTCAAGCTCTTCGCGCAGAGAAGCAGATGCAGATACCAGGTATGCGGGACAAGATATCCCAATCTGTAAAGGATTGGTGGACCGATGCAAGACGTGCCAAGCAAGCGAAGCGTACAAAGAAGCAGAGCCGAGATCCAGAATATCAAGCGAAGAGGCGAGCTGCTTTGAAGTCCACTCGTCATAGGAAGTTTATTGAGATTGCAGAGGCCTGCCGTCCATTAAACTTCAAGACGTTTCACGAGGAGATGCACGCGTGGATGTCGGCAAACGGATTCGAGAGGGAGCCGTTTAAGAAGGGACTCGTCGCGTGGAGAGAGTTTTTCGACTCGTTCAGCGAGTTGCAAGAACTCCTCAGGAGGCAATCGTCCGCTGTATCAAACCATAAGGTAGTGAGAGTAAGGAATATCACTACCCGTAAACCAGTTCCGGTTTATGATGCGTCAATCAGCAAGTATCACAACTACGCACTAGCGGCAGGCGTCTATGTCCACAATACGGCAAAAGACGCGCGCATGCCGTGGCAAGAAGTTTTGAAGCTACGCGGCAAGCTTCCAAACATAACGCGGGAGCCGGGAAAGGTTCTAACAAACGATGCGATTCGTAATATCGTGTGCGTCACAGGCTACGATCCCCGTTCGCCAACCAAGCGACTAAACGTCGGCAAGATCATTATCCTGGCCGATGCCGACGACGACGGCCAGCACATTGAGGTGCTACTGCTCAACATCCTAGTTGTCCTCATGCCAGAGGCGTTTGCTCAGGGACGTATTTACATTGTGAAGTCACCGCTATTCGAGGCCATGAGCAAGGGCAAGCAGGTTCACGGAAACACCATCCAAGCCATGGAGAAGGCGCACGGCAAGATAAGTCACGTTCATCGGATGAAGGGTTGGGGTTCGTGCGGCGCTCCACTCCTACACGAGGTGGCGATGAATCCAGACTCGCGCCAGCTTGCGCAGATACTCTCGCCAACGGTAAGAGACAGGGGAGAGTTTGATGAGTTGATGGGCAAAAATACCGAAGCTCGTAAAGACCTAATGGGCTTGGGGTGATAACATGGTCTACCACGGTGCATAACACATAAACTGATTAAGGGGAACCCCATGATACAAGATGCATCCAAGGCCGTTGTTCCAGTCACGCTTACCTATGAGCAGATGTGTAAAGACAATGGTATTGACCTTCCTCCAGAGGTTGATGTAATCGATGTCGATATTAGCATCGACGTAGCCGCCCTAGAGCAGCCGATAGATGAACAAACGTTGGGGCAGTACGCGACGTTTGCTCAAGCGCTATTCGCCGGGGATGACGCGCCTGAGAATACTCCACCAGACATCTTCGACGTTTTGTCGGTCGCGCTAGCGGCTCGGTGCGTGGACACTATTGTTGGTCGGATTAAGAACCGATCTATGATCGTTGAGATCATTGATCGTCTCGCGCATACGGTACAGCTTATCACCACCATTGCCGAGAGGCTAAATGTGGATGTGGACGGTGTCCCGGTCGTCTCCACTAAAGACTTCTCAAACTACTCAAACCGATCCTTGATTGCCATTGGCAACCAGATGGTCAGTCGCATCTCTAGCATAATCGCTACCGGCGACATGCACTCTGCACATTACCAACTTGCTGCCAACCAACACAACATCGATGTTGAGAAGATTAAGGGCATGGTCGCTACCGCCGCCGCGCTCCTGAGCGTTACCGACGCCCGTGCTGCAGAACTTCGCGAGTCGGTCCTTCACGCAAATTCGATACTGGAATCTTATCACGACCAGGATGTCTACGTCGTCGCAAACGTCGCGCCTGACGGTTCTCCAAGAAAGTTTCTTCGCGTAGAGCCTGCTACCGAGTCTAGCGGGACCACAATTGTCGGCGTCGACGACTTCAAGCTCGCCACCAAATGGGGAAGCTTTCGACCTGCAAACAACCGGCGCGTTGAGATTGTTCGCGAGCGCCGCGCCAAAGTAGCGAAGCCGCATCGTGAGGCTGTGAGTAAAAGTTACGTGGTTATGCGGACGTCTCTTCGGGTCGTAACGCTTTCAGACATAGACGAGGAATAGTCGATGCCAACGATCCAGTTGCCCTTTCTCAAGACCGTGAGATCCAAGTATCAGCGCTACGGACTTCACGTCTTGGGATTTAGGCACTTTAGTGAGGGAAGAGATGGAATGACGCCGGTGCAGCGGCGCTCAGTCTGGACTCTCGGTCACGAGCTTCGCGCCCTGGACAAGGACCACATGGTATCCACAGCACGAGCTGCCGGTGAGATACTGGGAAAGTATCACCCCCACGAGGATAGTTCAATCGTGGGGGCCATGACGGGCCTATCGCAGGCAAAGAGTCCAGCCCCGTTGATCCTGGGAATAGGAAACTGGGGCTCGTGGGAGGACAAGCCAGCCGCCAAACGTTATACCAGCTGTTGCCTCACGAAGTATGCCGCGACCATGTTTGATAGTGACGAGCTAGAGCAGGTTCCGTTTGACGACTCGTTTGACGGAACGAATAGGATGCCGCGCTATCTCCCGGCGCGGCTTCCCCACCTCTTGCTGCACGGGTCGTCGTCGTTTGCTCCAGGAGCTAAGGGAGACATACCACCATGTCAGCCGTCATGGGTAGTCGACGCAATGTCATCTATCCTCGCAGGAAAGCCCGTCGCCTCTCCAAAGCAGTTTGCTTATCGGTGGGGTGGTAAGCTCGTGTCGTTAGACGATACCTGGATCAATGATGGAAGCGGTTCTGGAGTATTTCGTCCGACCATTCGTCTGGGGGATAACCCCAAGGCCATAGTGATAACAAGCCTTGCGCCTCAGCTAAACATCGATAGCTTGATCACCTACCTGGAGAAGAAGGTCGAATCGTTTGGTGGTGTGCTATCAGAGCCATCACCAGATGACCTCGTATCAATTAGCATTCTCCTACGTAAGGGCCACGACTTCAACGCCCTAAAGAGTGAGGTCGCCAAGCGGATTCGTTCGCGCGTAGACTTTACGTTTTTATACATTGATCAGTTCGACGACGGCGCTGGTGGTGAGGTAGATTTTCGACCTTGCGTCAAGGGGCCACTCGTCTTCCTGAAGGAGTGGATCTCCTGGAGACGCACCGTAGTCGCAGGTGCAGCAACGTATCGTATTGGAAAGCTGCGGGCCGATACGTTGCGGCAGCAACTGATGATCAAGGTTATCGAGCATCGAAAGGCGTTGCTAGACGCGCTTGATCAGCACAAGGACGATGCCGATCTTAGACGACGTGTTCGAGGAATCCTCAAGTGCTCTGATGAAGATGCCAACATAGTATTGGAGATTCGGTTCAGAAAGCTTGCCAAGTTGGAGGTGGTCGGACTTCGTGAAAAGATTGCTGCAAACGCAATCATGATCAAGGACAATGCGGCAATCGTCAAGTCGCCAGACGCTAGGTTGATGGGAGACGCTGGGCTCGCTCTAAAGGCTCTAGCTGATACCCACGCAGAGGCAGCAGAGTTGAAGCGGATTCAGAAGACGACGAAGCACGTGGTGAAGAAGCGGAAGAAGCGATACACGTTGTAAGGATAAAGATAGTGCCAGAACTTCCAGAGGTCGAATGCGTAAAGCGCCAGCTATCGAAGGCAATGCTAGGGGCGACCGTCGTTGGAGGAAAGAGTTTTGTGAAGAAGTTTCAGCGCGTGTCCGAGTCGGGCGTCGCGCTTCCACCGCTTCCACTAGGGCTCATCGATAAGATCCATAGGCATGGTAAGTGGATATTCTTTCGCATACTAGACGGCGAGTGTTACCGCTATGTCCAGGTCAACCTCGGCATGAGCGGACGATTTCTGATAATTCCAGCAGCGCAACACTCCGGCGACTTCAAGGCAGCCCACGTAAAGTGGACCGCGCGCTTCGACAAGGGTGGTGAGTTGATGCGCCTAGTCTATCTTGATCCGCGAGGCTTTGGTCACCTACGATCCATACACCCAGTTACTGGTGCGCGGGCCTGCGCCAATACGGCGCTCTCAACTGGAGTCGACTCGCTTGGCCTTGGACCAGATATGCTGTCCGGTCTATTCACACAATCACCGGTGTGTCGTCGGGTTGCGGTAATCAAGAAGCTACTCGACTCATCCGTGCCGATCAAGATGGCCCTGATGGGTCAGTCGCGACTTGCCGGACTTGGAAACATCTACGCTAGCGAGGCGTGCTATCTGATGCACGCAGACCCACGCACTCCAGCACGAGAGCTCACTAGGCGTCAGCTAGAAACTTTTGCCCAGAGAGTTCCGGCGATGCTCATCCAATCAGTTGCACTGGGAGGCACATCCTTCGGCGACGCAAACTCCTATCGTGATGCCAAGGGAGTTGAGGGTTCCAATTTCAGTAGACTACTTGTGTATGGACGCGAGGGCGAACCCTGCCGTCTCTGTAAAACGCGTGTTACTAGAATAGTTATGGCGGGTAGGGCGACTTACTACTGTGCCAAGTGCCAGAAATAGGACACAACATGACCGACGAGAAGAGACTTACCTCATCAGAGATTGCAACAATGCTGGTCGACGCCGCAGAGCGTCTCGATCCAGTTGACGTCTTAAAGGACGCCGCGCCTCAAATAAACCTAGCGTTTGCATTTGATCAGTCACTGGCCGTATGGAAGGCGTCTAGCGGGTTGCTAAAGCCAGAGGCCCGCCGTTCGCTGCGTATAGCTGCTCTTGGCGTCAAGGCTGTCCGTGAACAGCTAGACTCCAATGCTCGACTCCGGAATCGTGACAACGATACGATTCGTGAGGCCGCAAAGAGCTTGCGCGAGGTAGCTGCATCAATCCCCGTGAGACGCACAAGCGTCGAGCCTACCATCAAATACTCGACGCTTGGCATGCGTATGCATTCTCTTGCGGAGCTTGCAGGGGCTGTACCGTTTGTCGTATTACAGCAGGAAAAGCGCGACGCCCCACCGCCGGAACCTCTGATAGCTGCTAATGTTTCAGAGGACCCCACCGACGCTTACATGAAGCAGGTCCACGCGCTTGCTATCAAGTCTAAGAGCGAACTGCCGCGCAACGTTCCTAAGAACCAGTCGTGGGTTCTAGTCCGCATGCCACTGATAGTTTCTACACGCAAACCTGTCGGTGACATGGAGTTGAAGCGCGCCAATATCAAAGGAAGGCAGCTAAAGAGTTCGGGTGCTGCCAAAGAGCACAACGTGATGCACAGTAAGGTCAAGATGGAGACGTCGAACCTTATCCTGATTGAGGACCAGTTGGTGGTCGGTATGCGCGCCGGCGACGTTGCGGATCGCAAGATGCTTGTATCCGAGAAGCGTGTAGGAGGGAAATTAGGCTCTACCCATCTCAAGGATCAGAAGCTAAAGAAGGTTCTCGATGAGGATGCTGACAAGGTTGAGAAGATATGGTCGAAGAAGGGAGTGCCTGACGTAATGCCTGGTGCCGCGCGACGCGCAACCGAGTTTATGAGTGACCAGCTCGGGACTCACGTAAACGGAATGGGGGCCATGAAACCTCCCTACTTCGGTGCCCAAAATAATCCACTGGTGTGGATGTGGCTCGTTCCAGAACACACTATAGCAACGCTGCATGGATTCGTCGTTACCGGCGTGGCGTTCCCAACACTCTCTGAGGAGCACCCGGACCATCGCGCCGCGCGTGTTGGTGGAATACGACAGGAGCTAGAGAGCCTACAGGAGCAGCAGAAGGTTCTCCACTCACGCGGTCAAGAGCTAAACGAAGAGACGCTCACCCGCATGAACAAGCTTCTCCACGAGTTGCATGAGGACAGCAAGGTTCCGATCCCCGCTACCCAGGATCAGGTTCGGGATAAGATTGCCGCACAGGTGATGGAGGCTGATGCCCTCATAGCCAAGACCTACGCGAAGACCATTGCGCGTATAGCGGAGCTCAGAGAGAAGCTTAAGGAAGACAAAAATAATGTGATGCTTAAGAAGGAGCTGAGTATCCAAAACAAGATGCTGGAGTCTGGGACGAATCGGATCAAGGCTGATCTCCTCAAGAAGGCTAACCAGCAGAGTAAGCCTGCACCCAAACCCAAGAAGTAGTCCATGTCCTGCTACGTATGCGAGTCTTGTATTCAAGCGACGGAGCTGCACCACGTTGTGATGCGCTCTCGTGGAGGTATCGCAGGTCCGACGGTTGAGCTATGCCCCAGTTGCCATAGTTCGGTGCATATGTCCGCGCGATCTATGGTGGCAGGAAAGTCTGGGGACCGTTATCTAGATCACTACGACCATGACCAACGTTGCCGCGCGCTGGTCCTGATAAAATCAATCGTCTTGGTCGAGTCGACGAAGGAAGATAAGCGCAACCCTCATCCATTGTTATCCGTTACGCTGGATCATCACAGCTACCACGTGGCTCTCACACTCTTGCAGAAGGACCGTGGGTTCAGTTCAAGGGACAAACTCATAAACGCCCTCTGCCGTGAGATAGCTGCCAAGTACGGATTGCTGGATGATGTTCAGGAGGACAAGCCCGGAGCGCTGGTGCCTTTATCAGCGTTCAAAAGCATAGATCGACGTCGTATTAAATAGCTTTGGCAAATCAACAAGTTGGAAGGGCCTTGACCTAGCTATCGGTTATAAGGTATGATAGGACTCAGTTTCATAACAGGGGGAACTCAATGAGTAATAATGATGACGAGACCTTTCCTGACATTAGCCGCCGGGATATGGTAATCCAAGTCACTTGCGTCAACTGTGTGTTTTTCAAACGACTAGCAGTGATGAAGTCTCCGTGTGTGGAATTAGGTACAGCCCCCGCCGCAAAGACGTGTCGTCACTTCGTCCCAGACCCAGTTCAGATGGACGTTCCAGATAGATTGCTTCGTGCGCTAGTGGCGATAGCCGGATCACGGAGACCATTGTTGGCTGCAGCAGCCGCTGTAGGATCACGGCGAATCGCCAAGCTAGGCTTCTCATTGGGCCAGCGCGTGTTCTTCAAGATTATAGGAGCCGACTATCTTAGCAACTACGCCAGCGCCATCGTGGTAGGAGCGACGCGCACGCAGCTAGTATTATCCGGCGTCGACACATTCACGGCGATGATAAACATATCGAGCGTGCTTGATAAGGAGGGTTTTGAGAGCAAGCGGCTGTCGCTGGTGAAGCGCAATCGGATCAATGATCCAACCGCACCATTTGAGCGCATCAAGATCAATAATAGAGATAGGCTGCTCATGCATACGCCAAAGACGGCGGGCGTGAAGAAGCGTCGCGGGCGACCTCCGGCAAAGAAAAAGAAGGCTGATTTTGAATCGCCGATACTGCTCGGCACTCACTGAGTCTCGTTTGCGGAGTTTATGATGATTAGCATTTTACTGGACAAAGGCGCAGCCTTAAGCTCGCTATCTCCTCAGCAGATGTCACGCGTAAAGGAGTATTTCACCCTCTACCTGGTGCAGGCAATAACATTTAGGGAGGCAATGGCTGGATGCGTATCCCTACTCGACTATGACCAGTCAGACCTACGTATCGTCATACGCGAGAGACTATCCACAATGATCGGTGATCCACACTGTAACACGGTTATCAAGCCTGCAATAATCCTACTAGCGCGCGGTAATTCTAGTGGATTCACTCAAGCTAAATGTAATCCACGATTCACGAGCAGTGTTATCCAGAAGAATAGACGGGCCTTCAACAAGGTGCTTAGGTCGGTGCAGTTTCAGCCAACCAGCTCAAAGGGCCTTGCCATCCTTGAGGACGTGTACCTCAATAAGGTACAGCCGCACGCTAAGAGCTACGTCATGCACAAGGCGAAGTTTTTGCTAGCAGCAGAACACGGACTCAGCTACGACGATATGATTAACGACCTGCTGCTACTAGCACTACGCGCGTTTAGGTGGTACTGGCCCTTTCGTAGCGGGCTTCATATGCTAAATACCATGCGGGCGACGATTTCCAATCGCGGAAAGTCGATGGTAAAATACAACGTAGCAGACTCTCGCCGGCGGCTTATCATGCTTCCGAGCGGGGAGATGTATAATAGAGAAGCGTCTGGTGGATACGACGCCGCTTGCAACTCTGCAGCAGCAACTGATCCAGCAATACGTGACATAACAATCGATCTCATGATGCACCGAGTAGCGGCTAAAGCTGGGGCCGCACCCGTCGTTAAGTTTGTTACCGACGAGGCTATGCAGGATCGATTCGTCAGCTGGGTAGGTCACAGGCTTGGGGTAGGTTTTCACTCGTTAGAGGAGTTGGCCGATCACATAGCTGAAAGTCGTCCTCGACTATCTTATACAAAGATGGTGGCTAAGTTTTTAGGTCAACCTCACGACGCAGTAAGTGGCACGTTGTCAGAGCTTAGGCATGCCATGCAGTGATAGGTGTTAAGCTCCTCTGTAAATGGATCATGTGAAGGGAATGCCATGAACAACGATCTTGGACCAACATTCTACAAGGTGGTAAAGTCGGTTGCGTTTATAACGCACGAAGAGGAAACCAGGTTGGTGCGCCTATGGCAGGATCACCAGGACGAGCCCGCGCTAAAGAAGCTCATTTTGGCACATACTAATCTGGCAATCAAGGCCGCGAAGAGGCTTAACCACCTAGCACCACTAGCTGACCTCGTCCAGGAGGCCCACATGGGAATGGTGATTGCCGCGTCAAGCTTCGATGCCTCGCGCGACGTACGATTCTCCACCTACGCTACGTGGGGAATCAAGAGTGCTCTGAAAGAGTTTTTGAAGCACATGTCGCATCCGGTAAGCATCACTGGCAACGGCGGCTACCGTCTCTCGCAGATAGAGTGTACTCGAAAAGTTTTGATTCGGCAGAATGGGGCGATTGCAAATGATCCAAAACTTATGGTATCCACGCTAGCGACGCTTACGCAATTAAGCGAGGACATCATCAAAGACGTGCTTTCAATCTTAGACTCGCGCTTTGAGTCTAAGGATGAAGTCATCGTTGGTGATAGTAATGGTAATAGTACTGAAATAAAGAGGGAGGATACCAGTAGCTTTGCCGATCCTAGTGATCTTGCTACAGAGGTTCTACTCGATATTGATGAGGAACGGCAGAATGAAGCGTTGCGCGGATCGATACGTCTGCTAGACCAGCGGACGCAAACCGTTATCCTCGGTCACAGCGGCCTCGGTGATGTCGGTGTTGTAACATTCGAGGCGCTTAGTGAAATTCTTGGCGTGTCGCGGCAGCGGGTTCAGCAGATCTATAAGGCTGGGCTGGCTGAGCTCAGGAAGATCATGTCGAGAAATCCAATATGCGCCGATCTTGTTGGCGCATAAACCACTATAAAATAGCATTATTTAGGTAGACGTAGCGTCGGATGATCACCACACAGCGATTTTCCGATGAGTAAATAAAGACTAGGTGAGTCGAGTCGACCGCCATCCCAGTCAGCAGAGAACATGGAGTTACTATGAAAACGAGTTTTATTCAGTTTGCCTCGGGGCACGCATTCCGAGCTGATGCGCTCAGCTACATCGCGCCGGTATTTGTGTTGCGACAGGCTGTTAACCTAAGCGTCGTCGCTGGACCAGATAGCCCAGACACGCAGGAGCCGACGATACATCTGACAAACCTCGTCGAGGTGGATGCAGAATACCATGCCTACGGTTCATTCCCCGACTTTATGGTAGTGGCCAAGGAGCCGGCGCAGCAAATCCTACAAAATTCGAGTGATTCGATCAGCGATAGCCCATTCTTCCTCGCAGCTCTCATGGCCATGAACGTCAAGCTTCGCGAGAAGTTTGTCGATGAAGTTACTGCCGACGTTCGCCAGATCTATAAGTATCACGCTCAGTGGCGCGATGCAGTTTCCATCCTGAACCCTTCCGACGATGATGTTGGTTTGGTTCAAGTGCGGTCGCTCGGTGTGACCAGCAAGGGCGAGGCTATTACCCCAGCGCTTCTAGCGAAGCGCATTACCAATCGCGCCCTCTATCTGAAGCAGCGCCTCACTGACGCTGGAATACTCAAGAGCAGCGTCAGTGAGCCTGTCGACGGTGCGCTCGGCCTCGTTGATCTCCTGACCACCGAGGGTATCGTCTTCTCTAGCGAAGATGTGCTGGACACCGCCGGTTCCCTACCGACGTTTCGGTGGATTGATCACGTAGACTCTCCGGTAACAAACCTATTGTCGCTGACGGCAACACCAGTTGCGGCGTAAAAGACCATGGAGTAAAAGGGAGGGTGGGATTTTCACCCTCCCTTTTTTGCGCGCAAAAAACCGCCATATGGAGCTGACAATGGACGTAGCTGAATTATCCCGCATCGTTGATAAACATCGGAAGCACATACAAGATCCAAAGATTTTTCTAGTGGCTAGGGATGGCCGCATGGTTATCAGCTCAGCAAATCCGGTTGGTACTGTGCTGCGTAGCATCATTAAGTCGGATGCAAAGTTGGATGCTTGTGTTGCATCGGAGGCACTCTCGGCGCTACTAAAGGCTGCAAAGACAGTCGATATGGCGGTAGAGAATGGCCGGCTTGTAATCAAGAGTAGCAGTGATCGCATCAAATGCGACATTCCGCTCGACGGAACCGGCACAACGCCGCTAGTCCCGAAGTCTGATGCGCTACAGTCAATCACACCAGCCGACCTCGATACCATCCAAGACATTCTACCAATGGTAAACATCTCTCATCTGGAGAAGTCGGGACAGCTATCCGTCCGTTGTAAGGATGGTGAGATGTATGTGTCCTACGCCGATGAGCTCCACGGCGCAATATTCTATGGGGAGAGTACGTCTAGCCTTGAGTTTGGCATGTTCCCAAATGACGTTGAGCTACTGCGTTCAGCACTATCAAACGACAAGCCAACCTTTGCTCAGATCGACGGGCGCATCATAATCAAGTCGGGAGGTGAGACGGCCGTAATACCGACAACCGAGTGCATCTACATTGGTAAGGATGCAGCGACCGCCACACCAACAGCCATGTTGGATGTGGTTGAGCTGCGGAAAGTGCTATCGGCCGTGTCCGCAATCGCATCATCAAAGGATGCGTCCCCAGTAAGGGTAGTGTTGAGTCCTCCAGATTCCTTGTCCATCCAGGTATCAAGTCCGGTCGGATCACTTTCGAAGAAGCTCACCGCGAAAGTGATTCGCAAAGCCAGCTTCGGTGTATCGTATGCGTTGCTGGGCGACCTCGTATCAAAGCTGGACAACAAATCGAAGCTCTCATTGTTTGAGGAAAATCAAGCAGTAGTCCGAATTCAGCTTGAGAGCAACGGCGTCGTCTATGCAGCCCTTACATCAGATGATCAGTAACATGACTATGATTGACAGGTACACGCCTGGACATCCACTAAGGGAACTTTGGGACAGTTTGCCCCAAGGTGAGTTTATTCACGTCAGCAAGCTAGCCTCATTTGGGTTTCGCCACGATACTATTCTGATGAAGATTCAGACAACCGTCCCATCTGTTGCGATCCAAGATCGGCAGCTAGGCGAGCTGCCATTCGGCAAGGTTCACGCCCTGACGTGCGCGAACCTAGTGGTGGCGTACCAGATAACCATTCCCGCGTGTAAGATGCTCCGGGTTGGAACAAACTACTGCGCCTTCGCCCGCAAGACCACCGTGGAACCAGACGTCGAAACTTATCTGGCAGATAGGAAGATTGCTATTGTGGGGAACTCAGACGCATTGTTAGCCGTATCAAATACCACTCATTGGACTGTAAGATGAGCCTCATATCAACCGATCCCAAACTCACAAACGTCTTGAATAATCTCAAACGTCGCCATCAGGTTCCGTGTAGAAAATACGTCGACGAAGCTCTCCTGCTCCATAAGGGTGTGCCGAGACTGGTCCCGCGCGGGAATCCGCTCGCGCTCGCTAGAGTAAAGCTATCCGCAGATAGGTCGCGTATCGTATGTTTGAAGCTAACGTGCCTACGTGAGGTCCAGGAACTTCGCGACGTCCAATCACGTCTTACAGATTTTCTAAACGTGAAGTATGCTAGCTTCCTGCAGCAATACCGAAACAAGCCGGCACGTGACGCGATCATATCTGAGGCCCTTTCCCCACTGTCACGGCGCATAACTCCCATAGAGAATGCCCTGGCCCTACTCGACGTGATCTTGTCTGATTACGACGCAACTTCATTTGCCATTAGAGACTCCTGTACTGCTCTTACCCTCGGTGATCGCGAGTGACCACAGCTAGAATTATTGTCCGTGACCGCTTCTACGTACCTCGTCATGCAGTAGACATGCGGCGGCTACGTGAGGTGTATGAAGTGCCATTGGCGACCAAGGAAGACTGTCATCCGGGATGCCCCCTTGCACAAAAACCCGGTCGTTATTGTGCGCGGTGTCCAAGCAAGGATTCTCGTATCAAGCTATGGGAGCCAATAACTACGAAGGGTGGCAACGAGCTGATCGCGGTTCCGGCCGGCAACATGGAGCTGCTTCGTCAGATCGTTGGTAGTTTTGAGCTGATCGATAGGCGCAACGCGCCGCCGTTTAGGTCGGCGTTGAAGTGGACGGGCCGCATGTATAAGAAGGGTGACCTCGATGATCAGGGTCGCCCGCGCGCTGATCAGGTTGGAATGCTACGAGCGTGGCTTACTCACGTTCATTCTGGTGAGACTGGTGGGCTAATCGTATCGCCGCCGCGTTCCGGCAAGACGGTGGTAGGCGTCGGTGCCTCTGTAGCGGATCGTGTCCGCACGATTATCACTGCTAGCGAGATTAACTGGCTGAGGCAGTTTGGTAAGCGCTTCGGTGAAAATACAAATGTCAGGAAGCTCGCGCGCAACGGCAAGAGCCCAGTCGTCCTAGTTGCGCCGGGTGGTTGGAAGGAGGCTCCGCTATTTGGAGTCCAGGTAGTAAAGAAGTGGGGTAAGGATACCGACGCCGCTGATGTGGTCATGAGCACCTACCAGCAGCTGATAGACGTCGGTTCGCGCAGTGAGAAGTGGCGAGTCCATGTCGCCAATAGGTTTGGCAAGCTGATATGTGATGAAACTGATCAGACGGCTGCCAAGGCGTTTTCTCGCGTGGTAAACCGCACAAACACGAGGTACAAGCTCGGCCTCACCGCCACGGTTCACCGGAAGGACAAGCTGGAGAGGTGTTGTCACCCAGATTCTAAAGTTGTAACAGGAGAGGGTATCATGAGGATCAATGATGTAAGCATCGGCAACAACGTATTATCTCATAATCATATTACTGGTGTAAACGAGTATAGTCGTGTACTTGCAAAGCACTCAATAGGAGTGGGTAAAATGATACGCGTATCCTTCGGAGACGACTCAGTTATCGTAACTCCTGATCACAAATTTTGGTCTGTTACGCGACAGACCTATGTTTGCGCCGTCGATCTTGAGCTATCCGACGAATTGCTGCTCGTAGCGCCCTCCAAGACAGAAGATCCCAATTAGACGGGAGCATTATCCTTCTTGCTCCGTCCATGAGCATCATAAGGAGCTTTAAGATGCAGACGGTTAGAGTTACGGCGGTTGAATATGTGGATGTAAGTGAGTCGGTCGACATAACGGTAGAAGGTAACCACAATTACTTCGTAACTGGACCCGATTGTACAAATTTCGTATTGACACACAACTGCGTCGACGCGATCATCGGTAAGGTAGTCGCCAAGGGTAAGGCGGTGAGCACGCTTCCCGATCTTGAGATGTTTGAGACTGGAATCCAATCTCCACGCAAGCACTCTACATGGAACGGAATCGTTGGCTGGCTGTCTCAGTCAGAGGACCGCAATAAGCTAATCGTTAGGCAAATATTCAAGGATTTGCGGTCAAATAAGCGGGCGTGCGTCCTCGTTCCCGTGCTTCGCGTTGCCCACGTCCATGCCCTCGTCAAGATGGTAAATACACAGGCGGCGTTTAATCGCCAGCATCGTGGGGAGAATTGGCCGAAGGAGCTGGCTGTGGCCTACTTCGGTGGGTCAAATACTGATGAGGTGATAAACCAGATCAACGCGGGTAAGGCGCGCGTTACAATATCAAACGTCAGGATGGTCCAGCGAGGACTCGACGTGGCACGCTGGACCCACGTCTATGTGGGGTGCATTCCTACGTCAAACCCAATGGTAACGTGGCAGCTCATAAATCGCGTCTGCACGCCCTACACGCCTGAGATGGTTGCGCGACTAGGAGTGAAGCCTCAGCCGGTTGCACGGCTCATGATCGACTCGTTGGACGCCTCTGTGTTTTGCTTCGTCAAGGTGTTTAAGGATAGGCTCTACGGGTACAAGGCTGGGATCAATGGAACAAACTTCATCGATACCATCAGCTACAAGGCGACGCCCGCCGCGCTGGAGCGAATGACGACCATCGCCAAGTTCCCAAAATCCTATTCAGTCGAGGATGGTGGCGGCAAGCACGTGTTGGGGAAGACCCGCAAGGGGAAGGCCCGCACCAAGCACACGTGGCAGCCAAAGAAGCCCATCACAAAATTCTGAGGAGCAAGTCATGAACCTACCAGAGCGAGCACGAATCTTTGCTACGGCTGCCCACGCTGCGGTCGGCCAGAAGCGAAAATACACAAACGAAGATTATATCGTTCATCCGGCAGCGGTCGTCGGGATTGTCAGCTCTGTAAAGCACTACGACGAGATGCTCGCGGCCGCGTGGCTTCATGATACGGTCGAGGATACCCAGGTAACCCACCAGCTAATTACCGACGTTTTCGGTGCATATGTCGGTCGCCTCGTATGGTTCCTTACCGACATCTCCAAGCCAGAGGATGGTAACCGCGCCATTCGCAAGGCGTTAGATCGTGAACACACGGCTAAGGCGTGGCCAGACGCGAAGACGATCAAGCTGGCAGACCTGATCCACAATACCAAATCAATCGTCGCACTAGATCCAGACTTCGCCGTCACCTACGTGCGCGAAAAGGAGTCGCTACTCGACGTCTTGCAGGAGGGTGATCCCGCGCTGATGAAGATTGCGAAGATGCAGCTGGAAGAATACACCGGAATCATTCACTAGAGGTTGAAATGAATATAACTGATCGAGTCGTAGAGGCTATTCTCCGCGCCCACAAGGCAGCTGCAGATGAGGCTGACAGAGTTAAGCGGTTACGTGCATCAGAGCGTATTGCTGGTTTGATTTTCTGTGCTTTAGTCGGAGTCTATATTGGATTGCTTTCCTGGTGTATCTCATACCTAATTGAGAGGTTGGGCAATGCGTGATATTATCCGAATCCAGTTTGGTAGTCATCTCTACGGTACGTCGACACCGGCGTCGGACATGGACTACAAGGCGATTCATGTTCCACCGGCGCGCGACATTCTGTTGCAGCGCGCGGCGAGGTCAATCTCGACGCATCGACCGAAGGGCGAGGGTGAGAAAAACTACGCCGGTGAGATTGATGAGGAGTCGTATAGCCTGCAACACTTCCTCAAGCTGCTTGCTGAGGGGCAGACGGTAGCAACAGACGTCTTGTTTGCCCCTGACTGGGCTATAATTGGAGACACGAGTGCGGAGTGGCAGGAGATTGTCGATAATCGTCATCGATTGGTTACGTGCAAGTCGGCAGCGTTTATTGGTTATTGCCGCCAGCAGGCGAACAAATATGGTATCAAGGGTTCGCGCGTCGCAGCTGCACGCATCGCGTTATCGATGATGGACGGGGCGCTCTCGTGGAATCCAACCACCACGAAGCTTGGCACGTTTGCCTTAGAGATTAGCCTCGTGGTATCCGATAGCGAGCATATGAATGTAGTGGAGATTCCCTTGCCAAACGGCGTAGCTGTCAAGCACTGGGAGGTATGCGGGCGCAAGCTACCTTACACATCGTCGATCAAAAACGCTCGCGATATAATGTTCAAGCTGGTTGAAGAGTATGGTCACCGTGCGCTGGAGGCAGAGCGTCAGTCCGGCGTTGACTGGAAGGCGCTGTCACATGCAGTGCGTGTCGGCACGCAAGCCATCGAACTATTGTCGACAGGATATGTTACTTTTCCATCACCAAACGCCGCGCACCTAGTTGCAATCAAGACTGGTCAGCTAACCTACCAGCAGGTGGCTGAGGAGATTGAGGCTCTGTTGCCGGCGGTTGAGGATGCCTCCGCTAAATCGACTCTGCGGGCCGAACCCGACCGTAAGTGGATTGAAGACTTCGTTTCAGATACCTACGCTTTCGAGGTAGGTTCTGCACGTTTCTCCGAATGGAATAGGCGGACCACCAATGGCTAGCTGTCCAAAGTGTGGTAATTCGTCGGGCGACTATTGGGTTCAGTGCGACGGCCAATGCCCGATTCCGTCGTCCCCACATTATGACCCGAGTTGGGGCAAGCACGACTGGATATCGTATCACGGGCTGGAGTGCTGCAAGACTTGCGGGTTCGTGCGTAGGGCCGATGACAAAAACAAACCATGCCGTGGGCCCGTAAGGATTGTGTGTAAATCAGACCCGGAGATTTGTCTATGATAAAAATCGGTTTCACTGGCACGCGCAAGGGTATGACGTCTGCTCAGAAGAAGACGTTTTATGAGTTGCTAAGCAGCTACCTCGCAGTAGACTTCCACCACGGAGACTGTATTGGTGCCGACGCTGAGGCTCATGATATGGTTGTTGCTCTCGGATGTAGGACTATCATTCATCAACCAGACAATGATAGCGCGCGTGCATTCAAGCAGGGTGATGTAATGCGCTCGCCACTACCCTACCTTGACCGTAATAAGCAGATTGTAAACTCAACTCAGTTGTTGATTGCTACACCAGAGACGGCGGAAGAGACGCTGCGTTCCGGTACATGGTCTACAGTGCGCTATGCGTGCAAGAGTCCTGGGATGATGGTCTATGTCATTCTTCCAGATGGAAAGATTGATAAGAGGAAAGATTGAAAACAAATCACCAGTGCTGATCACGAACACCTATTCTCGGAGGACTTGTGGTGATAGAAGCAACCGACGTGGTAATCAAGTTTGATAAGGACGTGGCTTATAGCGTCCGCCTTGCGGTTCACATGCGCTACACAGAGCTACAGTGCATGGCAGACCAGCACCGAGGCTCTACCCCACTGTGCCGCGATGAGCACTTAAAGCTTAAGCGTGCAATACGTCTGCTAGATTTTGCGCTCGACCCACCCAGATAATAAAGAGGTTGATTCATGAGTAAGGCCGTCGAAAGTTTCTTCACGTCTGGTGAATTTGGTCACCGTGAACAAAACAAGCCGCAACCGTTATCAAAGGAAGACCTGTTACTGGTCGATGTCATCAATGAGATCACCGGTTACGGTGACTACCGTCATCAGCTCCATAATAACGGAACGGTTGCAGATCGCGAGGTATGTGCTACTTGGCGCGCTACCTTCCTAAAGCACGGTCTCAAGATTGCACCTGCTCCAAAGGTATGGCGGGCTACTCACCTACATCACAGTGGGGAGTTGTATCATTACCTGGGACGCGGAGACTATAAGAATCCTACCACTGGTGTGTGGGAGCCAATTGACCACTACTGCAGCCACTCTGGTAAGATGTATGCAACCTCTCCAGAGCGTTGGGCCACTGCGTTCACACCACTAAACTATGATGGTGAATAAATGTCAAAGCACGTAATGGCCGACTACACCAACGCTGGAGCAAGAATTTCAAAAGACGGTCGCTATCGTTACCGACTATGGCGTGAGTGGCGTGGGACGCACGATGTAAATAACTGGCGTTGGTTTGACCGTTACCATGAATACGGAGAGCCAAAACCTTGCGTCTTTATTATGCTGAACCCGTCGACAGCTGATGGTAATACCGATGATCCTACTATACGCCGTTGCGTAGCCTTTGCAAAGAGCTGGAACTACGAGCGACTCGTCGTGGTAAATCTGTTCGCTTATCGCGCTACGAATCCACGTGAGTTGTTGGCGTTGAATGATATCGACGATCCAGTCGGACCAGACAACTATTCTAGCATCGAGGATATAACAGCTAAGGCAGGAATCACAATCTGTGCGTGGGGTACAAACGGGAGTCATCTAGGTCAGGACGAGACGGTTCGTGGCTGGATTGTTGGTAAGACACACTCGCTTGGCCTTACGAAGCATGGGTATCCACGGCATCCACTCTACCTTCCAGCAGATACGAAGCCGATACCTTACGATTGAGGAACCACAGTGGCGCAGCGTCTGCTTAACAAACACACTGACTTAATGCCAGACGACGCCGTAAGCATCATGCGGCCATCTACAGCTGGAAATCCCTACGTTATCGGCAGAGACGGGACGCGCGACCAGGTGTGTGATGCGTTCGATATCTACTTCAAACGCAACGTCGCCCTTAGAGACTGGTGCGATAGAAACCTCCGAGGACATGACCTGGTATGCTGCTGTGCACCTAAGCGCTGTCACGGCGAGACGATTCTAAGATATTTGCGCGGCGAATCACGCCCACGCTCAAACCTATGGACGAGGACTCCATGATTATTGATTCAATGAAGGGAGACGGGAAGCTCTACTACCTGGGAAGCCCTTACAGTAAGTACCCCGGTGGATTGGACGTCGCCTTCCAGCACGTAGCGAAGCTGACGGCAGACCTCATGAAGGTTGGTATCACGGCCTACTCACCAATCACACACACGCATCCAATTGCAATCCACGGAAATATCAATCCACTCGACTATAATATCTGGCTACCGTTTGACCATGTTATGATGAAGGTCTGCGACGCCATGATCGTCGCTCGCATGTCCGGATGGGCTGAATCTTATGGAGTCGGTTGGGAGATTGAGCAGTTCGAAAAGATGTGCAAGCCGGTAATTCACTTAGACGTTGATTATCATGGGTGGGGTCCGTGTGAGCCCTACTTCAGCGCGTTGGAAGATCGTGTAAGTGGTGATGATAGTGAGTAAAGACGTACCGAAACAAAAGGAGAGTAACATGGGTGATTTTTTCAAGTTGCTAGGTGCCATGATCGTAGTCGGTGTGATGCTATTGGCGTTTGCCGTAGCTAGCCAGCTAGCTGGGTTTAAGGTGTTTGCCTACTTCGCTCCGCTATACGAGCAGGTTCGCTACAGCACGTTCCAGCAGTCACAGGCTTACAATGAAGGAATGCTGCGCGACCTCTACGATCTGCAGCGTGAATATCTACAGGCAGACGATGAGCACCGCGCGGCTCTGTCGGGCGTTATCCGTCACCGCTTTTCAGCCTACGACCGGAATCGTCTTCCGCTCGACCTGCGTCAATTCTACGCCGAGGTGAATCAATGACCAACAAACAAGCTCGCCTCACGGTATCGCTGTGTGCTGTAGCCCTAATCGGCACGACGCTTGCGGCATGCGCACCAGATACGGCCGACCAAAAACAAAACCGAATGCAAGAGGCCCTACTTGACCAGAGCGTCCAGTCCATAGGGGTTCCAACGATCACGGCCTTTGCGGAGAAGCGTTTGCTAAAGGACATCTTCGAGCTGCGCGACAAGCTCGTTCCTACCTACTCCTACCTTGCCGGTGAGATGAACGGAACTATCGGTGAGAAGATCTGCGATAGCGTTGGGTTTGGAATCCCCTACGCCACGCAGTATACCAGTCCGCAGAAGCGTGACTGGGGTAACGGTGGTGTTACACTTGCGCTTCCTCAAGCCGATCCAAACGGCCTCTTCTCTCCTGCATCGGCCGAAGGTACGTGGGTGCTATGCAAGGTTCCTGGTAGCGACAAGATCATGCCGCAATATATCGAACCGAAAATTATCGTTCTCACATTCCCCAAGGAGGATCGTGGAAAGTCAAATGTGAAACGCGTGCCGGAAGAGAAAAAGGTTATTGAGGTAGAGCCTGATGTACAGGAGCATCATGCCAATAGTGGGCATCGTGGGTAGTAATCTCGGGAGTAAATAATAGTAGGAGGGTTCGACATGGCAAACGATTATGAGGCTAGGTGCGAACAGGCTCGTAGCGTCGACCTACGAGACGATATCGACTGTCTACTGAGAGATCTATTATCTCACGAGACGTCTATTGGCGACGCCGTTGGGCGGCTAATGCACATGGTAGCTAAGGCGCACATGCGTGGAACGCTTGGTGAACCCGTGTATGGCGATACCAGCAATGGCGAATGACTCCATTAAGATAGACCTCGGTAAGAACCCAGGGCTCCACGGTTTGATGCAGAACCGTGGAGCCCCGAAGCATCTTCTCAAGGCAAGTTTCAATCTTACTAACAGAGATGTGTCGCCGGCTAGGCACGAAAACTTCCGCACGGTCATGCCGTCGACTCAGCTCTTGCATCTAAAGAAGACGTTGCTGCACCCAACCTACGGCTCGTACTGGATGCTGATAGGCACAGAGATGGACGGCAAGGCAGCGATGTCATGTTCGCTGGCGATCATGCTCAGCGCTACCCTTAAAAACATTCGTGAGCCGCACATGGGAGCACGACCGCTTCTATGGAATTTATACGGCGGACGCTGGGACAAGTTGCGGGATGACGAGCAATTTAGGTCTAGCATGGGGCGGATAGGTTTGCTGATTTTAGCAAACCTATCAATCGATAGCACTCCAGAAAAGATTGAGAAGGCTGTGGATTTGCTCCACATGTATAGCTCGACTCCGCGAGTGCTTGTCGTCAGCGGATGCGACCCCATGCGATTTGCCGTGGAGAAGCTATACCAGCGACCAAGCAGGGTGTTGTATGTAAAAAAGAGATCGTCGCTACATCAAGTATGAGGAGAATTGCGTTGCAATTATCTAGCCCACGATTGGAGATGACGGCATTAAAATCTATCATGAGCGGTGACCAGGTTGCGTCTTGGATTCTTCCACGCGTATCCGCCGACCACTTCGGTGTGGATAGTTGTAAGGAGGTCTACAACCGCATGATGCGGTACGTTCGCAAGGGCGGCACGCCGCGCTGGGACGACCTGATCGAGGACATGGCACTATCGCAGGAAACACGGGAGGAGATGGCGGTATCGACCGCTGAGCTGGTTCCGAATCGGAAGATTGCAAAACGTCTTGTGGAACGGCTAGACGAATATCGGCGCGTCCGAATATTTTTCGAAATGACAGTCAAGACTGGATCCATCCTAAAGGCAGACAAGATTGACCTCGACGAGCTTACAGACAAGATTGCCGACTACCTGTTTAAGGCACGTTCGACCGGAGACGTCACTGAGAGCATGATCCACGTTGGTGACGAGAAGCTCGATACCAAGTTTATCGAGCGGCTGCTCGTTGGCGACGAGATGGAGTTTTTGCCAACAGGCTTTCGTGCGTTTGATAGTCGCAACCAGGGTGTCCCGCGCGGCTCGCTGTTTCTGATAGCCGGCACTACCGGTGGCGGCAAGTGTTTATTAGGTAGTTCTAATATAGAAACTTCTAATATACAAACACCAACCATGACGATTAAGGAGATATGGGATTCGTTCAAAACTCCAGTAGATGCACAAGGGTTTAAGGAGGCAGATTATGATCTATTTGTCCAGTCTCATACGGGAGAAAAGCGTCGTATTACCAAGGCATACAAGACGCGGGGAAAACCAATGCGCGTCACTTTTAGTAGTGGAATACAGGTTACGGGGTTACCAGAACACAAGCTGTGGATTAGAAATGCACAAGGAGAATCAGAGTTTAAGCGCCTGGACGAAATCCAGCTAGGCGATGTAGCAATCATCCATGATCCACCAACCAATTTATAGTTGATAGCAGGTTCAACTGGTGGTGGATGCGATGCATTTATATGGGATAAAAATCAGTAAAGAAGACATTCTGGATGCACGGTGGTTGATCCACAAATTTGGTGATATGGTTGGAATGAAACCTAATGTAGTAAAGCGAGAGCTGCCTATTCTATATTCACTTTACGAAAAACTACGTAAGGTAACAGGTAAAGCGCCTACGCGGGTTCTGATCAATCTAATTGCCAGACCTAGTTCATGTCCTATGTGCGTATGTGGAAAGGAGCAGGTGCATGTGTTTAACGCAGATGGATCAGCACGCGGATGTAATAAGAATTGGAATGCGTGCGCTATCTTCAAACAGCAGGTGATGCAACAGCGTGTGGAGACGAGTCGTAAAATCTTTGGAACTGACTACCCAGGTCAAAGTGCGGTCGTAAAGAAGAAGCGTACGAAGACCAATCATCGTCGTTATGGTGTAGCCAACGTCGCGCAGGTATCATGCGTTCAAAAGAAAATGGCTGCGACTAATATTAAACGCTACGGTAATGCAAACGTATTTGCGTCGCCTATAATCCAGCAACGTATTAAGGAAAGCAATCTCGAACATATAGGCGTCGAACATCACATGCACTTACCTGGGATGAAAGCAAAGGTTGCAGCTACCAACATCAAACGATATGGTACAAAAGCTCCAGCACAGAATAAAGTTGTGCATGACCAGATGATTGCAACATGCATCAAACGTTTTGGTGTTGAAAATCCCTTTCAGAGTAGGGTCGTGAACGAAAAACGACTATCGACGCTGCATAAAAACTATGGTGTTACTAATCCTGGGCAGTCCAATATTGTTAAGAGACGCATAGCTGCTACAACTTTAGAGCGTTTTGGAGCAGAGAATGTATTCGCTTCTGATTATGGGAAGCAGCGGATTAAGGAGACGATGCAAGAAAGGTATGGGGTTGATCACGCACTTCAGCACCCTGCATTCTTTTTGAAGCAGCAAAGTTCTGCATATAAGTATAAGTCTATCAAACTTAATGGCCGTATTGTTAAAGTCCAAGGTTTTGAAAAGACGGCTTTGCGCTTTATTTTAGATAAAGGAGTAAAGAGCAAGAGAATAACTGTAGGAATGGAAGGAACTGTTCCACGTATAATTTATCAATTTCGTGGAAAAACTCGCGCATATTTTCCAGATATTATGATTGATGATAACCATATAGTTGAGGTAAAATCTACCTGGACGCTCTATAGAAGCGTTCAGCAGTTGCATATTGCACAAGCAAAGGCTCGTGAGTGTTTAGCACAAGGCTTGAAATTTAACCTAATTCTTGTAATAGGCAGAACAAATGGTAAACAAATTGCTCATTTATTACCAAAACGTTGGTTAACTATGACACAATCACAAATCATCTGCTATGTTAATAGGTTGACTTCACTGTAAAGGATTATCAATGCAAACAGCAACTGCTACCGTTGTCAACATCGAATACCTCGACGAAGAAGATGATATGTACGACATCGAGGTCGAAGAGGACCACTCGTACCTACTAGCAAACGGTATCTACTCTCACAACACGGTCATCGCAACCAACATAGCAGTGCACCAAGCGCGTATCGGACTACGCACGCTAGTCGTCTCTCTTGAGATGTCGCGCGAGATGATGTGTCGACGCCTTCTGTCGGCAATGGGTGAGATTCCGCTTACCGAGATTAACCACGTAAAGTCGCTGTCTGAGATTCGGCGCAAGCAGATCCTCCAAGTATGGATCGACTTCCACAAGCAGGTGCGACGAAACGGCGGTCGGTTCTCAGTGATGGCTCCAACCGAGGATGTCTCGATGGAGGATATTCTGACGCTCGCACGACCATCCGACTACGACAACAAGATTATCGACTACGTTGGCTTGCTTAAGGGAATGGACGGAGAGGACCAAGCACGTAGGTTGGGTTCGGCAACGCGCTTCGCGGCCCGCGACGCTGCCGCTACAAACAGCGTCAATACGGTTCTAGCCCAGCTATCTAAGGAAGGCGTAGTTCGGTACAGCCGCGCCATGGAGGAGCACGCCGCGCTGTCGTGGCAGTGGAACTATAGCTACGAATCCGAGGCGCGTGAATCGAAGATCATCACCGTCAAGCAGCCGAAGGCCCGTCAGTTGGAGGCATTCGACTTCAGCCTGCAGGAGCGATTCGATATCATGCGAGCCGTGGACTTAGATGTTGGTATGCTAACTGGGGCCAAGAAGGGAAGCCGTGCCGACGACAAGCAGCGGCAGAAGGGTAAGAGATCTAATGTGAGCGTGGGCGAGTCACAGGGTAGTGACTCAGTTTATCAAATGTGAGACTATGAAAAAATCCATAAAGAAGCCAAGACAGGAAGCCAAGCTTCCTGCAGTAGTTCAGCCCGAGGTGTCTCCTAGACATGCGGCTCGCGTAGCGCTCTATGACAAGCACTACAACGACGTCGGTGAAGCGCTACTCGGAGCCGTGCTCAGGGCATTTGCCACGAGCGATGCATCCTACGCCGTAAACTCTCACCTAACATCACGGTTTGGGTTGGATGATTCTGGAATAGACATCGACGAGGTTCGCTCCATCTATATTGCGATATTGAAACTGGAAGTGGCTGAGATCCTGACACGCCATTCGCGGCTATCTCCGCGTTCGAAGCGCGTCATGATTGATCGGATAATAGCCAGGGCGCATCCTCGCCGTGATGGTGTGCCTTCGTCAATATCCGCACCGAAGCCCACCCGCAATGAACGGGTACAGGATATCGAGAGTGTTATAACACGTGAGCTGAAGCGTGCCTTTCCACCGCACGGGATGAAGACCGCCCCACTACAGGGGCTCACAAAATGAAGCACGGAACCCCCGTCCCGGTCGCCAATGGTAATAGCTGTGCCTCGTGCGGCCTTCGTGACCGCTGCAAGGACCCCAGTAAGAGCCGTCACTATGCATGCACCTTCTTTATCGAGTCGAGCCGTAAGGGGCTAGACCCGAGCAATGCTGCGTTTTATGACCTGATGCGTGAGCTAGTTACGTCTGAGTCAATCCTAGCTGACCCTTACAACATTGATGACCGTGCCGCACCGTTAGCTCCAAACTTCTACGAGTGGTGTATTGGGGAGCAGTTTACAAACGCCGACCCGAAGCCATACCCGTGGCAGATTGAAAATGGTCTCCACCTATTTGGTGATATTTGCCCTGGTAAGAAGTGCTCGGACCAGCACTGGGTTGAATACATACCGCACGATTGCGACGTCGGTGAGATTCCTGAGCGCCTGTCGATTCGGCAAAATGGTCGCTGTCCAAAGTGCGGCAAGACACGTCTCGACTACATAAACGCCGGCAGGGAAAAAGACTACGACACGCTAGTCGACGTGGTTGGTCAGCGGTGCGTTACAGGAGACTCATTGATGTTAACAGATCGTGGACTAGTGCGAATTGGTGATTATGATCCACGAGACGGTAGAACTGGTTGGATTGGCAACGACTTTCATGTAAAGACACACAAGCACTGGCGCGGTAAGGGTCGCAAGGCAGCCCTCAAACCAGTGCTAGAGTCTGGATCCGTCGTTAGGGCCGACAATTTCTGGGTATCAAAGCCCGAACACATAAGGATAATCTCATTACGCGGTGGACTAGGCGTTCGTGGAACCAACGATCATCCGATAAAAACGATGTGTGGGTGGACGACGTTACGCGAATTGCGCGTCGGTGATTATGTTCCAGTAAGTTACAACCAGAATGTGTGGGGTAGGTCTACCGATGTAGACTCGCTCGATCTGGCACGTATGCTCGGTTTCTGGGTATCTGAGGGCTCAGGCAGTCGCGGCGCGTTCCATGTTACGAACTACGACCGTGATATACTCGATCTATGCAATCGTGAAATCTTGAAGATCAAACCAGATGCAGAGATTAAGTGGCGTGACCGTGCTGGATGTGACCTAGCTCTTGGACTAAAGCGATGTATCAGGACTTATGATCCAGTGGTCTACAACTATCTGGATAGCCTTGCTGATGGTTTGTGGCGCAAGAGTGCTGACAAGGTTATTCCACGCTCAATCTTAGAGGCACCAAAGGTTATTGTATGCGCATTCATGCAAGCCCTCTTCGAGGGTGATGGGGGCTGTGGGCCACATAGTGTGGGCTATTGTTCGATCAGCCGTACACTAGTGAGCCAGCTACAGGTAGTCCTTGCAAATGCTGGTATAATCACAAAGATACGGCGTCGTATGACGTGGGCTACAAATGGATCTGCAAATCAGATATCCAAGCCAAGCTGGCACCTATCAATTAAGGGTCCAAGCCTGAGAGTTTTCCGTGACTGCATTGGCTTCTTTTCCAAGCGCAAGCGCGACTTACTAGATGTGGCAGTCAACTATGCAGAGGGGGGTACAGAGCAGCCATGCTGGTTCGAGCGTTATCCTGATTTTGTAAAGTCAGACTTCTTACAGCTAATTGCTGAAATTGATAAAGAGTGGAGCAATATTCAGATCCTTGATGGAGGTAAGAATCCCAGCGTAAGAGCCAGCTTTAGATATACCGTAGAAGACTGGCGTCGACTTGAATCTGATAATGTAAGTCTATCGAGGATTAGGTTGTCTAGGTACTGGAGCAAGCTCCGGTCGCTTCCACAATGGCGCGACTTGAGTAGGGAGCTGCGTCTACGCCTGTTTGAGTTTCACGATATCTACCTAGATCCAAATACCTACTGGACTCGTGTAACGAGCAACAAGCGCAGCATACGCAAGCATACTACCTACGACGTCCACGTTCCAGTCCACCACCGGTTTATGGCAAACGGTATACTGAACCACAATAGTGGAAAGTGCTTGTCTGGGGATACGCTCGTTCAGACGACGCGCGGCCTAGTCGCCATCATAGACATTGTAGTTGGGGATTATGTGCTCGTGCATGGTAAGCCCCACAGGGTCGTTGGAACGACGTCCACGCCGCGTAAGTTTACGGTCATGATTACGACCGGCAAGGGCTTCAAGTTGCAGCCTACCGAGAAGCATCCACTAATGACACCGTTTGGGTGGATCGAGGCGAAGAAGGCCAAGACGGTCATGGTATGCGCCAGCGACGTTCCGTGGCCGGAAGACTCCGATGCACCGGATGAGCTACTAGCCTACCGCAAGGACATTGCGCAGACGCTATCGCGCTGCAATCAGTGGAACGCCCAGCGTCTCATCAAACGTGCCATGGTCCCTGTTTATATCGGTAGGGAGCAGCCTGAGGAAATCTCTGGTCACTCAGTCGTCCTAACCTTCAAGGCAGAGTCGCTCGCAATCGGCATACAGCAGTTCCTGCTGACCAAGCGTATTATCGCTGGAAGGGTAGGCCACAAGCTTCAGCTATCTCATCCGTGGTCGCTGCGCTACGCAGACTCTATTGGTATAGACAATCCACGCGTAGAGTTCGTTGCGCGTAACGCCGGCGAGATGCAGACAAACCTGATAGGCAAGGACGCCTGTGAGGCCCTGCATCATATGTTTAGTCGGATCGATGTTGGCAACGACTGGATTCATCCAAACCCTCGCGAACTGGCGCGGTCGGTACAGCTGCGGCAGAGCGCTAAGGCTGGGGACATGACCTACGACCACGTAGCAGAGGCGGCGGTCGTGCTTCGTGGTCTACAGACTAAAGACGACTTCGCCAAGCACGCGCTGATTAGTCACCTAGAGTCGGTTGCAAATTATGACTGCGTGTGGGATTCGGTAGCGTCTTACAAGCAGGTAGGCAAGACAACTGTCTATGATATCGAGGTAGAAGACGCTCACAGGTTCGTCGCAAACGGCGTCATGGCTCACAACTCTGTTGGCCTTGGGCTGATTCTGACCTACCACGAGCATATGCTGCTCAAGCTAAAGAACCCATCAGCGTTCTACCGGATTAAGGCTGGGACAATCCTCAAGACAACCATCGTCGGTCTCACCTACGGTGGAGCGAAGGCAAACGTATATGACCCCATGCTTGCCACAATCCATGAAAGTCCCTGGTTCTGTGTTGCAGAAGGAACTTCCATAACGATGGCTGACGGGAGTAAAAAGGGTATTGAGGTTGTAAAACCTGGGGACGAGGTTAAGACACTAAACGGCCATGCACTAGTCGACCGGGTGTTTGATAATGGAGTTCAGGAAGTGTTTGAGATTGAAATGTCCAACGGAAAGGTTCTAAGGGCAACCGATAAGCATCAAGTTCGTTGCATAAACATTACAGGTAACGGATTTATATGGAAAACTGTATCTGAATTAACCGAAGATGACGAGGTGGTTGTGGAGGTAGATGATGCAGTATCATGATCCAATAGAACCACCAGAATGGGTCCTTTCTAGGATAAGAGATAATCTTACCTATGATCCAGACAGCGGAGCACTTACGTGGATTCGATCACCGAATAATGGAAAAACCAAAGCTGGTTCTAGGGCAGGAACATCTTTGGAGGGTCGATGGAAGATTACGTTTACGAATAGAGGTAATAGCCTATCCTGTTTGTGCTACCATGTTGCGTGGTTCTTACAGAAAGGTAAGTGGCCGTCGCGACAGATTGATCACGACAATCGCGATTCGCTCGATGATAGCTGGGGCAACCTTCGCTACGCAACAACAAGCAAAAACGCAATGAATAAGGACAAAAACTTGGGGTATGCTGGTAATCCTTGTTCTAGCAGATATAAAGGCATATCATGGAATAAGACGAGAAGAAAATGGAGAGCCTTCATATGTTTTCAGGGAAAATCAAAATTTCTAGGCTCCTTTGATATGGAAATAGATGCAGCCATGGCCTACGACTCTGCTGCTAGAGACCTTTTTGGTGAGTTTGCCGTTCTTAATTTTCCTAGTAGGCAGGAGTGTTTACGATGATTATTGATGGGCAGGAGGTGACCACTTCAAGGATCGTGCGTAAGACCTACGCAGGAAGCGCACGGGTATTTGACCTAGAGGTTCGAGGTGATCACAACTACTACGCAGCTGGCATAAACGTACACAACTGTACCTATCATGAGATACTAAAGGATGCGGCCCAGCGTCGTGGTGACGACGAGCTATTCCGCATCAAAGACACCTTCGTTTTTTATAAGCCGGCAGCGCTCTACATGTCACCGGCGTCTCCCAGCCGTCGTAACCTGCGCGGTCGAACCAGCATTGCAGTGGCCGTAGATGAGATGGGCCACTTTGCCCAGGACGGTAAGCTCGTAAACTTGTCCGGTATGGAAATCTGGCGAGCCCTCACAAACTCGCTTATTACGATCCGTCCTGCCGTTCGTCGATTGAGAAAGCGTGGTGTCGTAAACATCCCGATGGGTCTAGCGGCATCAATCTCGTCTCCATGGGAGGTGAGCGATCCAATCATGATGCTCTACAATGCGGCACCCAAGACGAATAACATGTACACGATGCTGAGGCCAACGTGGCAGGCCAACCCTGACATCACGCGTGAGGATCTTGCAAACGACTTCGCGCTAAACCCCGTGGCGTCGTGGCGAGATTTTGGCTGCCGCCCACCCTACTCCGCTGCATCATTCGTCAGCGGTCTCAAACCGTTTGCTGCCGTCATCGACAAGACTACCAAGGCAGCGTGCGTTGCAGTCAACATACCGATTCGTCGCGCCAACATGCCCGTGGGAGTTTCTGCTCGACTCAAGTGGGCGTGGTCCGACACGACGATTCCGAAGATTATGAGTCTAGACGCCGGGCACATTAAAAACTCATTTGCCATGTCGGTAGCTCACCTGGATTCCAACAACCGGCTTACCTACGACCTGTTCATCGAGGTACGTCCTCGTCACAACATGCCGGTCAGCTTCCGTCGCGTCTACCAAGACGTGATCGTTCCCGTTGCAAAGGCGATGAACGTCCGCGTCGTTACCGGCGACCGGTGGGAGCACGTCCGTCTCATGGACGATCTGTATGAGGACCACGGGATTGAGTATCTGCCGATCCGACTAACCTACGCCCACTTCACGGCATGGCGCGACGATCTGCTACGCGGTGAGTTTAAGATTCCCAGACCAGAGCTCACTTCCGACAAGATTCTAAACATCGACGGCGAGGAAATTGCCTACTTCGACAACAAGCCAGTGTCGCAGTTCATCCGTCAATGCATCAGAGTGGTCGACGTTCCTGGCAAGACGGTTGATAAGCCGACCACGGGCAACGACGACGTGTTTCGCACAGGCGTCTTGTGTCACGCCGCGTTGGGCTTTGCCGAGGTGCTTGAGGTCCTGAGGTCAGGAGACATCGTCAAGCGTGGGGTCAGCGCGATAGGCGTACGCGCGCTCGCCAGCGGCTATTCAATCGCTCCATCAAACAGGATTGCGTCGCTGATGAAATCGACTGCAGTGTTTGGTGAATTTTCGCCTGTGATAGAAAGCCCTGCTCCGCAGCCGCGTAAGCCAGTCGGGTGTATGCGCCGAACCAGCTAAAACTTAGCCCTTAGATAGCCCGGCCAAACCGCTCTTGAATTAGTTTTCAAGAGCGGTTTTCCTTAGAGAAACCTAGACGTTTCGCGTTCCCCCTTTGTTCCTTTCCCCTGGACAAACGTTTGAAAATAGGCTATAATAAGGCGTAGGGAAAATCCGTAGATTCGGAAACAAGGGAAACGAAGATGGTTCTTACAAGGCTGAATCCCGAACCAAACTTGCTGGAAACGCGTAGCTGGATTTCCGCTTCTAAGAAGCGTATTGCCAATCTGAAGCTCGTCGCCGGAACGATCATCGAAGTGTCGTGGGCGGATGCTCCAAACCAAAACGCAATCGTCAACATGACGCCCACCAAGAACGATTACGTTGAGGCAAGTTTCCGTGGGAAGGGAAAGCACGCTAACAGCTGGGTCACAGATACGTTTGGCGGTGATCAGATTGTTCGCGTGCTTGGAGTTTTCGACCTCGACTCTATGATGGTTTCCATAACCGAGTTGGTTAGCTAGCGTATCGCGGGCGGTGGAACCCCACCGCCCCAACCTCAAAGGGAAACGAAGATGGCTACCGTACAGGAACTTATCGACCTACTATCGACGCTCTCAGACGAGGAGCGCAAGTTGCCCGTGCAAATGGTCCACCATGACTCCAACAGCGGTTACACGGAAGATATAGTCCTCTGGAATTACAAGGTCATCTTCGACGGCGAGGAGATTAAGCCACCAGCACTTATCATTTGTCCAAAGGATGAATCCTCAGTCCTCCTCTTTCCTGGTACTTCAGCCAAAGGGCTTGAACTCTCAAAGTAGGTCACCTCCGGGGCGGTGGAACCCCACCGCCCCAAACTCAAGGGGAAGCGAACA
>Ga0302279_10000227_pt1 | contig 81627 bp, 58 predicted proteins | sample III_Bog_N3_3_FD_194541 | JGI IMG/M metagenome (GOLD analysis project Ga0302279, IMG submission 194541) | Peat permafrost microbial communities from Stordalen Mire near Abisko, Sweden - III_Bog_N3_3 | ecosystem: Environmental > Terrestrial > Soil > Wetlands > Peat | place: Sweden: Abisko...
GGATGCCAGGAGATGATTGAGGGGGAGTGACCGAGACGCTTCCTTAACTTGCCGGGGCGAGAGCATTATCCGTGCGTGTTGCCCTGCTTGCTGGCAGTGGTCTGCTCTCAGCCCCTTGCGGTCTCCCGACCATCCTATATACCATCCATAGAGCAGCCACGCGCTGCGGGTGATCCAGGAAAAGCAATAAGCACGCCGAGAGGCTTCAGGTCTCATGCCACTGTACGTTCGCGTACAGACGACCTTTAGTGGATGCCGCTATAAAGAACAGCAACAAAGCCAGCTAGGTTTTGCGCGTTCTATCCTTAGGTGCAGTTCTCGGAGTAGAAGAGCGATGGTGAAGAACTGGCGAGTCTCGGTACTACCGGCTTTGCTGTTATTGGTCCTACCGGTCATGAGCATGGCGCAAGTGGGAATCAATATTTCAGTCAATTTGGCGCCCCCGGAACTTCCGGTCTATGAGCAGCCGGCGATTCCCGCTGAGGGCTATCTTTGGACACCGGGCTATTGGGCCTGGAGCGGCGACTATCAGGGTTATTACTGGGTGCCGGGCACGTGGGTTCTCGTTCCGCAGCCGGGATTCCTTTGGACTCCGGGGTATTGGGGCAGCAATGGCGGCGCCTTTGTATGGAATGAGGGCTATTGGGGTAAGCAGATCGGCTTTTATGGCGGTGTGAATTACGGCTACGGGTACGGCGGCAGCGGGTTCCAGGGCGGCTATTGGCAGGGCGGCCGACTCTTCTACAACCGCTCGGTGGTGAATGTCGGAACGACAAATATCACCAACGTCTACAACAAGACGGTCGTCAACAACATCACCGTCAATCGAGTGAGCTACAACGGCGGCAGTGGCGGCGTTCAAGCCCAACCGACGGCAGTCGAGTTGGCCGCCGCGCACGCACAGCACCTCGCCCCGACAGCGGCGCAGCAGCAGCACGTGCAGACCGCGCGCAGCAATCCTGCGTTGCGCGCGAGCGCGAATCACGGCAATCCTCCGATCGCGGCGACGGCGAAACCGGGCGTGTTCTCCGGCGCGGGGGTCGTTGCAGCGAAGGCCGGTGTCAAGGTGAGCGAGCCAGTAGCGCCCAAGGCCGCGCCGGTCGAACACAAAGCCGCGCCCGCAGAACCCAAGGCCGCGCCGGTCGAACACAAAGCCGCGCCCGTAGAACCCAGGGCCGCGCCGGTCGAACACAAAGCCGCGCCCGTAGAACCCAGGGCTGCGCCGGTCGAGCACAAAGCCGCGCCCGTAGAACCCAGGGCCGCGCCGGTCGAACACAAAGCCGCGCCCGTAGAACCCAGGCCCGTAGAACCCAGGGCCGCGCCGGTGGAACACAGAGCCGCGCCAGAAGAACCCAAACCCGAGCGAGAACACCCGCCGTAGGCACGCGACGTTCTGGCCTAGCGCGCGGCTTTGGTGAGGCAGAAGACCTGATTTGGGCTGCTCCGAAGCCGCTGGGCGCGGCACACGAGATTTACCAGCATGTCCGGAGAGGTCTGCGGCGGTTGCCGGTGAGCGCTTCGGTGATCAATCGCCAGACGGAATAGCGCATCAGCGTCGGCCCGCATCACCCATGCAGCCGCTGCTTGGCGGGCAGGTGACATGGGCGCAAGCGTCATTCGGTCCGGCAGCGGCAGTTTGCAGGTGAGCAGCATTCAAGGTTCGCCGCCGCCGATCCCGGTGCGCCGGCGTTGTACATAGTCGTTCAAAGCATCGCGAATGCCCGGGTCCAGCGGCGGTTGCTCGTATTCCTGCAGCGCTCGCTTCCAGACCTCCGTGGCCCGCTGAGTGGCATCCTTGGCGCCGCCCAGCTTCCAGCTTTCATAGTTCTGCCAATTCGACACCAGCGGCTGATAGAACGCCTGCTCGTAGCGGTCCATGGTGTGAGCATCGCCAAAGAAATGTCCGCCGGTCGGCACGCGTGCGATGGCATCGAACCCCAGCTCGGCCTCATTCACCACGGGCGGCTTCAGGAACTCAATCATCATCTGCAGCATTTCCACATCCAGGATCAGCTTTTCGTAGGATGCGGTCAGACCGCCTTCCTGCCAACCTGCCGCGTGGTAAACGAGATTGGCGTGGCCGAGAACGGCGCCCCACAGCGCCATCTCGGTCTCGTACGCGCCTTGCGCATCGGCGGCATTCGAGGCGCTGGCGTTCGAGGTCCGGTAGGGCAGGCGATAGCGCCGGGCCAGTTGTCCGCTGGCAACGTTGGCCTTGGCGTTTTCCGGCGTGCCGAAAGCGGGCGCGCCGGAGCGCATGTCCACATTCGAGGTGAAGGCGCCGTACATGACCGGTGTGCCGGGACGGATCGCCTGCGCCAACACCACGCCGAACAAGGCTTCTGCATTCTGCTGGGCGAGTGCGGCGGCGAGCGACACCGGCGCCATGGCGCCCATCAAGGTGAAGGGCGTGACGACCACCGGCTGGCCGAATTCCGCCATGTGCATCAGCCCGTCCGCCATGGCCTCATCGAAGCGCCGCGGGCTGTTCACCGAGATGATGGTGAGCACGCCCGGTGAGTCAATCATCTGCTGCACGCTGATGCCGCGCGAAAGCGCCATCATCTCGATGCCGTCGCGCGCGCGGCCGGCGCCGATCGCCGTGCAATGAAAGGCGAGATCCGAATACAGGATATTGGCAAGGTAAGCGTCCAGGTGCCGGGTATTCGCAGGCAGTTCCACCGGTGCGCACACCTGATTGCCGATGAGGTGAATCGCGTTGAAAGTGTGGGCGAGGCGGATGAAGTTGCAATAGTCCGGGTAATTTCCCGGGCGACGGCCGCGCTCGCAATCGTGTACGTTGGGTGGCCCGGCGACCAGCCCGAATGCGAGGTGATTCTCGCCGAGCGTCACCCGTTTGGCGGGGTTGCGCGGCGTCACGGTGAAGCAGGGGGGCGCGCTTGCCAGGGCGGATTCCACCATCCCCCGATCCAGGCGGACATTGCCGCTGGCCTCATCGATGCTCGCGCCGAGCGCCTTCAGCACTGCGCGGCCGCGCGCCGACATGAGCTCGATTCCCAATTCTTCCAGAATGCGCAGCGAGGTCAGATGAATGGCATCGATCTGATCTTCCGACAGCAACTCCATCGGCGCGTAAGGGTTTTTGAGCGTGGTCCAAGGCAGCTGTGCCAGAGTGCCGCCGCTGGAGCGGCGCACTCGGCCGCCCTCGCGACGGCGTCGCGGCTCGGTGGATCGGTAGTCGATGGGGCCTTGATCTGTCATGTGGGCTCCTGGCTAAAACGGCGCCAGGAGATCAACCACCTGCGGCGTCGTCGCGCTCGATTTGTCGATCGCTGTTTCGCCCGGCGGTAACTCAGCGGCCTTCGCCATCCGGATGGAGACTAGATCGTTGGGAAACAGGATGACTTCATTCTCGCCGGAGCCGGACATGGTCGGGAGATAGTAGTGTGTGTGCGAGCGGCTGCCGACGTAGGAGGTGAAGTGAAAGCCCATGCGGTAGATCTCGCGACCCGGCTGCGCATTGGCGGGCGAGTGATCGACGGATGCATCGGAATTCTTGTCCAATGCGTCGCGGGCGGCGAGCAGGTCGGCGGTGAGCTGCCGGTGCAGCAGCTGCTGGCCGTTGTGAGCACCGAGATGCTGGTACAGCAGCGCGATTTTCGCCAGGTCATCGAGACTGGGATAGTAGCCGGCATTGAACCAGACCGGGCCGTCGCGTCCGTCGGGCTCGCGCGTGCGCACGGCGGGGGCATGATGAATGCCGATGGGCGCAAACACTTCCCTTTTCAGCATCTCCCAGGCGTCCGCATCGGGGCCGCGCACCGATTTGACGAAGGCGTCAATCGCAACTCCGAGCAGATAGAAATCCTGGTCCCGGTAGCGCCACACGGTGCCAGGTTCCCATGGGAAGGGCCGCAGCTTGGCGTTGATCAGCCTGAGTTTGCCGGCATTCGAAGGCGCCATGTACCAGGCGTCGTAGTCGCCGTCGAGATAGCCGTCGAAGCCGTCATTCGGGTTGGTCTTGAACGTGCCGACGCCACCGAACCCGGAAGCCATGTTGGCGGCATCGATGAACCGGATGCGGGCGAATTTCGGGTCCAGGCCCTTCACGTAATCACCGATGTGCAGATTCAGCACGTAGGGGCCGTAGGCTTGCGCCAGGTGCAACAGGCTCAAGGGGGCGGCGACGCTCTTCATCACCGAACGCACGCCAAAGCGCATTTCAAGCGGGTAGGGGTAGGGGCCGTAGGCCGTTGGCGACTCCTGGTAATACAGCGTTCCCTCGCGCACCAGCGCGGCCACTACCATCCATTGCGGCTTTAGCGGGCCGCCGAATCCGCTGAGAGTACCGGGAGACGCCTGTTTCGCCAACTCCTCCCAGGTGCGCGCCGGCAGCCTGTCGGCCAGTTCGGTGCGAGCCGTTGCGCGCCGTGCCTCGAGCTGTGTTGCATCGCCAGGCGCCGCCTGCATCGCGCTCGAGCCCCACATCACGAACTGTTGCTTCAAGAGGTAGGGCGCCGATTGCTGCACGAACTGAAATCGCAGTCCACTGACGGCGCCGTTTCGATATAGAAAGGTCGCCAGCCCCTGATGCGCGTGATTCTCGGTGTCGTTGACGAGCATGAGCGGCAGCGCGGCACGAGACCATTCACCATCGGCCGCCTCATGCCAGACGCGTCCAAATTGCGGGATCACGCGCCAGTAGCTCAGCGTCGCGGGAGCGCCTTGCTCATGCAGCATCTCGCCGCGCTCCACCGGCACGAGCAAATCGCCGAGGGTGAATACCTCCAAGCGCAGAGCGGGAAACAGGCGCGCATCGCGGCCATCGGGTGTGGGCCGCACCAACGCGGGCTGCGTCTGCATCGTCGAGCCGGACACGTTGAGGACGGCCGACAGGGCTGGCGCAGCATGAGCGTCCTTTGCGGGCGCGAATGCGGTGTTGCCGACAGGTTTGTCGAATGACTTGCCGTGCAGCATATCGTCCGCCGGCAGCAGATTCGTTGCGGGGCCCGCAAGGCAATTGCTGAACCACATGGCGGTGCTCAAGCCGGCGATGGTGAGGGATAGAAGGTTCGAAGGAATCCATCGTTGAAGGATCATGGGTGTCCGCCTATGCATCCGACGCGGCGTTCACGCGCAGGGCCGCGAGAATAGACGCAGCCGCGTTCGTAGCGGCCGGATGCCGGTGCATCACAGTCGCTCCAGCGAGCATTGCGCTGTGATTTGAATGCCGTTGCCGCGGCGGGGGCGCGATCTCGGCATCGGGATTCTTCAATGGAATGATCGCCTCCCCCCGATGGTTGAGGCCGGATGTCCTTGAGGGTGTGGATGAGTATCCGATCGCTCATCGGGCATTCCGAACCAGCCAGTCGCGCATGACCACAAGCCCCTCGGACAGCCCCAAACGGCCAAAGCCGATTCGGAACCGATCCGTAGGAACTGGACCGAGGTCCGAGCGGTAGACGCTCGCGGGCAACAGCAATACGCCGCTCTCCTCGACGAGGCGGCGCGTGAACGTCTCGACGCCATCCGCGCCCCGGTAGCGGACGAACGACACGCAGGAGCCATCGGGTTCGCGCCAATCGAACAACTCCGGAAATCCCGCAAAGAATTCTCCGAGCAGGGCGACGTTCTGGCGGACGATCCCGCGGTTTCGCGCAAGGATCGGCTGTCTGGCCGCAAGCGCGATCTCCGCCAGCACCTCCGAGGGTCCCGAATTGCAGATCGAGAGGAAGTGTTTGTACCGCTCGCACTGGAGCAGAAAGTCTCGGTCGCGCGCCGCGAGCCAACCGATTCGGAGGCCCGGTAGTCCATAGGACTTGGACATCACGTTGAGCGAGATGCCGCGTTCATACGTATCCGCGGCCTGTGGCAGGCGCAGTTCCGGAGCGCGTTCTATCAATCGATAGACCTCGTCGTTGAATAGCCAGATACCGCGGATGCGGCACAGTTCCACAAGATCGGAATATGCCGAGTGGGAGGCGATCGCGCCCGTGGGATTGTTCGGGAAGTTGATTGAGATGAGCTTCGTGTTCGGGCGCAACGCCGCCTTGATTCGATCGACGTCCAGCGCCCAGCCGTTGTCTTCGTCGAGCGGCACGCCTGACACGGCGCAAATCGACAGCGGCAGCGTCTCCGCGGCCTGGTAATTTGGCGTGGTGACGATGCAATGATCATCGGGCGACAAAAGGACCTGCATCGCGATGTAGATCGCCTCTTCCGCGCCTGCGAAGCAAAGAATGTCCTCCGCCTCCAACGAATCATAGGTCGCCGCAATGGCCGCACGCAGGGTCGGTGCGCCAAAGGTCTGCGTATAGCCTAGATGCAGCTCCTGGAATCGTTCACGATCGGCAGGTGAGGCGTACGCGAGCAGTTCCCGCAGGCTGATGCTCTGGGCATCGGATGCAGTCAAATGATATCGGGCGGCGAACTCCCACTTCGAGAAGTAGACCTCCAGTTGAAAATCACGCTTTGGTCTTGGCACGAGGAGCTCCTGCGGTCGGCGATTGAAGGGATGCTCCCGCGCGGATGGTCTTGAGGCGCTGATACATCGTGGCGCGGGAAATACCCGGGATGCTGGCGACATTGGTCACGGCGTAGGACGGCTTTCCGTCATATCGCCCGACGCGTTGCCTATGGCCCGCTCCGGAATCCCGCCGCCCGATGGCTGCCGTCGCAGTAAGGCTTGTTCTTGGACCGCCCGCAACGGCAGAGCCAGGTCTCCGTTACCCGGTTGATCGTCCTGCCGGTTCCGCTCACGATCTCGAGATTGCCGCTCACATGCAAGGGGCCGTCGAGCGTGGGTTCGATGGTCAACGGGCCGTCGCGCTGCGCGAGCGGATTCGACTCTGCCGTCCCCGGCTCGCCGGTGGCGACGAACTTTGCCGACGCGTGGCTGCCATCGCAGTAGGGCTTGTTTGTCGAGGCTCCGCATCGGCACAGCGTAAGGCGAAAGTCCGGGGCCTGCCCTGGCATGCGAATCGGAGCCCTGACGGCCAGCGGCCCGTTCTCCCGGACTCGGAGCGTATTGACGAGAGGTGCGGACTCCATCGGCTCGCCATCCGCCGTCTCGCAGCGGATCGCCCCCGAAGGGCAGTTGTGGGCCAGTTCGAGGACCTCGCCGGGCGAGGCGCGGTCCGGATGGATCCAGTCCCCTTGCACATTCGGCACGAAGACATCCGGCCGATCCAGCACGCAATGGCGCGAGTGAATGCAGCGCCGTGCGCCGAATCGAACGACGACTCTTGCACCTCGAATCACTTCATCGCTCATGACGCCTCCAGGGTGATCTCGTCGCCGCAGCCGTTGACAGCGAGAGCGTCATTCTACGCGCACCGATGGCCAGGGTGTGCACCCCGAAGCGGGTCGCCTTAATTAGGATTGTTGGAGTCAGTATCGGGCCAATCGCCGGCGTTCGCAACGGCGCGCGACTGGCGATTGCCGCGAGGGGATTGTTTATGGAAGAACCACCGCCAACCGATACGCGTCCGGGGGGTGCGTCCAGCCGAGTGCCGCAAAGGCTGCGCTTTAGCGGCACGGGGTCGGGATATTTTGGAATCTGGATCGTCAATCTGCTGCTGACGATAGTCACCCTGGGCATCTACTCGGCCTGGGCCAAGGTGCGGCGCCTCCAGTATTTCTACCGGCACACCGAGCTTGCCGGATCAAGCTTCGATTTTCACGGCAGTCCGGTCCGCATCTTGATCGGACGCATCCTCGCTCTGGCGCTGCTGTTGCTCTACAACTACTCCATCCGGCTCCATTCGGTGTGGACCCTGGTCGCGATCGCGGCATTGGGCGTGGCCATGCCGTGGCTGCTGCGTAATTCATTCAGATTCCGGCTGTACAACGCGAGCTGGCGCGGCACGCGCTTTCATTTCCGGGGCAGCGCCGCGTCGGCCTACCGGGTGTTCCTGTTGAACGGCTTTCTCACCGTGATCACGATCTACCTGCTCGCCCCATTCATGCACCAGCGGCTGAAGGCATACCAGCACGGCAATAGCTACTTCGGACAGACCCGCTTCTCGTTTCACGCCCGCGTCGGGCAGTTCTATCGGGTGTATCTGCTGGTACTGCTGGCGATCGTCGCGTTCATCATCGTGATCGGCTTCGCCGGTGTCGGCAGCACGTTCGCGGCGATCGGCCAAGCGCAGCGGCACGGGGGGCACGTCGATGCAGGGGCCGTGGCGAAAGCGCTCGCAATCCTCTACGGCACCCTGATCCTGATTGCAGGCTCGATCGGCCCGTCTTTCCATGCGCTGGTCACCAATCTGATCTGGAACAATACGCGGCTTGGCGAACATCGATTCCAGTGCAACATGTCCCCCTGGAAGATGATCTGGATCGCCGTGAGCAATCTTGTGCTGGTGGCCGTGACGCTGGGAGGGTTCATACCCTGGGCCATGGTGCGCCTGACCCGGTATCAGATCGAGTCGGTTGAGCTGCTGCCCGCCAGCGGTCTGCAGGAGTTCGTCGCGGCCGAGCCCGAGACCATCGGGGCGGTCGGCGAGGAGGCGGCGGGGCTGTTCGATTTCGACATCGCCCTGTAGGCCTCGACGTCACCGGCGTGCTGACCGCGAGTTTTTTCGATGGCCGCTCGACTCGAGTCAGAACGGTCGTGCTTTCGGCGGCAAACGGCGAATTGATCGTCCAAGGCCCGGACGTCGACCTGCACGTGCCGATCGCCGCCGTCCAGGTCGACGAGCGGCTGGGGGGCGCGCCACGGCGACTTCGATTCCTCGACGGCAGCTTCTGCGAGGTGAAGGAGCTGCCCGCGCTCGACGCACTGCTGGCTTCGGTCAATCACCGCGATTCGCGCCTGGACCGTGCGCAGTGCAACTTCGCGCTCGTTCTCGCGGCGTGCGGGGCGTGCATCGCGCTCGTGGTTTTCGCCTACCAATGTGCTCTGCCGTGGGCCGCGGCACGCGCTGCCCGCAAGCTGCCCGCTGCAGTGGCGCGAACGCTGTCGACCCAGACCCTGAAAGCCTTGGACGGCGGAATCCTCCTGCCGAGCAAGCTCGCCGCCGATCGCCGGCGCGCGCTGAGCGCCCAATTTCAAGGGCTGCGCCTGCCCGAGGGTGGCACGCCGAATTCTGCGCTGTTGATTCGCCACTCGCCGGCGCTGGGCGCCAATGCCTTCACCCTTCCGGATGGAACGATCGTACTCCTCGACGGACTGGTCGCCTCTATCGATGATGACCGGCAGATCATGGCGGTGCTGGCGCATGAATTGGGGCATGCCCATGGCCACCACGGCGTGCAGCTCCTGCTGAGAAGCACGGCGGTTGGCGCCTTCTGGACGATCATGGTGGGCGATGTCAGTCAACTTCTCGCGGCCGCCCCGACGGTCGTGGTGCAGGCGCGATACTCCCGTGACCTCGAGCGGGAAGCCGACGACTACGGGGCTGCTTTGCTGATCGCCAACGGTCTGTCGCCCCAGCTGCTGGCGGATGTCCTCAAGAAACTGGCCAAGGCTCATTCCGGCTCGCCGAACTTCGGATATCTCGCAAGTCATCCTCCGACCGAAGAGCGCATTCGTCACCTGCAGGCGCTCGCCGCCGCTCACGCCGGAGCATCCTCAGGGGGCCAATGAGCGCGCGCCCTGCATCAGGCTTCGAGGTCGCGAGCCGCTGGAATCCAATAGTCGGCACCCCGCGGCGTAGTCGCGTATTCCGGCCACCGGTAGTCGATCGGCGGCGCAAAGTCGGAGGGCAGCAACGGTGCGACATAGCGCGCACCGCCGGTGCGATCCGAAAATTCCGCCCGAGCCGCGGCCACGAGCGGCGGTTGAGTCAGCAGATCGAGCAGCGTGCCGGCGATCGTCTTACCCGCCACCTGCACGGTCGGGTCGATACACGGGGCCAGGCCGCCGAGCGCGTTCGCCACCCACGCGGGATAGCCGCCGTAGCCGGGCGGTGCGCTCAGCACCGGGCGCGCGATGTACAGACGAACCGTTGGGGCGTACCAGCTCATCTCGACGTAGTCATCCGAGGTCCAGTGGGCCTGCCACGCCGGCATTTGTTCGCGTAGCTGCCGCTCCGCCTCGCGCGGGTCGATCAGCGTCTCGCACGCCGGCAGAAACGGCCGATCCATGGGCTCGAGCCCGAGATTGCGTTGCAGGTCACGCGCCAGCGCAACGGCATCGCTGCCGTACCTCGGCGGACCGACCTCGGTGAGATTGCGGTACGCAAGGTCCGCCAGCACTTTGTTGGCAACCCCCGGCCGCGTGCGGGATACCCAGCGCTTGACCAAGCGGCAGTGTCCCGCGGCCGCGGCAAGCTCGGCGTTTCGGTCCAGGATTTCGAGGATCGCATCGGCCATGCGGATCTCCGGGGTGCGCCAGGCATAGTTGATTTGCGCCAGCTGCGCCGGGAGGTTGTCCGCCGTGGCCTGCCCCGCGGTCAGGATCGCCTCATTGAGCGACCAGCCGCCGCCGTGCGCCAGCATCGACTCCGTGGTCGCCTTGGTCAGCGAATACATGGTGAACAGCGCGACGTTGGCCCCCGGGGCGCGCGCAGCCGAATGCGCGGCGGCAATCGGACTGTCGCCCGCGGCGGCTGGCCATGTCTCGGGACGATCGCAGACGAACGAATAGATGCGGCTTGCATAGGCGCCGCAATGCGTGTCCCAGCGCGTGGTGTTGCACAGCGGCAGCATGTAGAAGGGGTGGTAGCTCACGATGGCGTCGATGCCGTCGTAATAACCGCGCAGCCCGTGCACGAGCTTCGACCCCTGCACCTTCTCCGCCGGCTCGCCAAAGAACCTGAGCGTCCCGCCGATGCCGCATGTCTTCATGGCATGCTGGGTGGCGAGTATGGCTGCGAGAGCACCGATCCCCAGGGCCGAATGCGGATCGGTGTGTCCGGGCGCAAACTCGCTGAGACCGGCTCGCGGCCCGCGCCGGGTGGCCGCCGCTTGACAGTTGCCCGGCACGGCATCGTACTCGGCATAGCCCGCCACCGCGGGTCCGGGACCGTTCGACCAGCGGGCCGAAAACGCGGTCGGCATGCCGCCGCTGCCGGGCTCGACCTCGAAACCCTCCTGGCGCAGCCGTTCAACGAACCACGCCGAGGAGCGGTACTCGCGCCAGGCGGGCTCGGCGTACTCCCAGATGGTCCGATGCCAATCAGAAAGCACCCCACGATGCTCGTCTATCCACGCGCGCGCCATCTGCTTTGCCGTATTCATTTTTTGAGTGCTCGAATTCTTCCCAAACTGAGTTCGCCGGCAGCGCCCCAGCCGGCGTGGCCTCCGCCGTCTCGTCCGCCCAGACCTTCACCTTCGAGACCCTCGACAACCCCGGCGATCCGACCTTCAACCAACTGCTCGGGATCAAAGACGACGGCACCATCGTCGGCTACTTCGGCGGTCGCGCCGTCTGCCACCCCAATCAGGGCTATGAAATCAAAGTGCCGTACAGCAAGTTCCTGGGGCGCAAACAAAACGGATCGACGCAGACCCGGACGACGGGCATCAACAACGCGAAAGCGACGTCGACCACGGCCACGGGAATCAACGATAGCGGCGTTGCGGTCGGCTTCTACGACCACGCGCCACCTCATCGCCTACACGGAGCCTTTACTTACCGCGAATCAGTTCTTGCCGAGAGCGGCAGCCGAGACGAACGATTTCGCATGGACGATTTCCGGTCGGGTCGATCGAGCGCCGCCGCTGGTCGACTCGAGCAACTGCGCATAATAGCGCGTTGCCGCGACGGAATCTCCCGCAGACTCCGCCGCCCGGCCGGCACCGTAGAGGCCGTTGAACCGATTCGGGCTCAGGCGCAGTGCTGCATCATACTCGACGAGCGCCTCGTTCGGCCGCTTCGACTCGAGCAGCATGTCGGCCAGCATCTCGCGCGCCGGAATGTCCACTTCGCCCTGGCCGACCTTGTCCTGGAGATCCGCGCTTTCGCGCATTGCCTTGATGGCCTCGTCCATCTTGCCGTCGGCGAACTCGGCCCAGGCGAGGATTTCGCCGCGTCGGATTTTGGTGCCGGTGCCCTCAGCGTAGTAAGCGTGGCGGCCCTTGCGGATCTCCTCGACCAAGGCGTCATAGGCGGCAAGATCCTTGCTGGCTTCGGCGGAGCGGCGCAGATGGCCGGCGGCGATCGATCGCGCCCAGTAGACCTGCGTCTGGGTCTCCGGTGGCGCCTCTTCGATGGGCTCGAGCTCGAGCGATTTCCCCCAGTTTCGAGTTTCGAGGTCGACGAAGATCGGCAGCTTCACCCGGTAATAGGGGAACATCCCGGTCATGTAGTGATCCGGATCCATGCCGGCCATGGACCCGTAGTGCGAGATCGCGGTCTGCGCATCGTCGACTACGGCCGCAGCCTGGGCCTCCTGCCCGCTCTGCAGATACGCGTACACGAGGAAATCATCTGAATGGAACTGGTCCATCCAGCCGCTCTCGTGGCGTGCCTCGGCTGCGCGTGAAGCCTGAACCGAGGCGGTATTTGCCGCGATGTCCTCCTCCCATAGACCGAGCCGCGCGAAGATATGCCCCGGCATGTGCACGGCATGCGGGCCGGACGGAGCGACCTTGCCATAGGCTCGCGCGGCGGCGAGCGCCTGCGGCGCGAGCGGTGGATTGTCGCCGGAGTGAATAATGTAGTGCACGAGGCCGGGGTGGTCGGGGTACTTCGCCCAGAGCGGCTCAAGCACGGCCATGGCCTTTCGCTCCTGAGCGAGGCTGGTATCGGTCGGCGCCACCGCGGCCAGCAGCGACAGCGCATAGAAGGCGCCGGCATCGGCGTCGTTGGGATGCGCGGCGTAGAGCTTGCCCATGGCCGCCGAGTAAGCATCGATGCGCGCCTGGTAGTCCTTCGCGCCCGGCCGATAGAAATCGGCGAGGCCGGCGACGTACTCACGCTCGCGTGGCGTTTTGGCGGGATGCGCCTCTGCGGCTTCGATCTCGCGCCAGCCGGTCGCCATCGCATCGTCGTCCGGGCGCTCCCAGATCTGGTGGAAAATGCTCATCGCGACGCCCCAGTGGGCCATCGAGCAGCCGGGATCGCTCTTCAGGATTCGCTCGAATTGGGGTCTTGCCTCCTCGTACCAGAAGTCGTGCAGCAGCGCGACGCCCCGATCGAAGCCCCGCTGCGTGGAGGCGGCACAGGAGACGGGAAACGACACCGTGCCCAAGCGCTCCTGCGCGACGCTGGGTGCGCCGGCGACGGAGGACGGAAGAGTAAGTGCGGCCAGACAGGCCGCTGCCAGTGATCCGAGCAATGCGCTTGTTCGCATGATTGTCTCCATCGCTCTGCAGCGGGAGCCTGACATATCCCGCCGCGCACATCAACTTCTTGTCAAATGGAATAGACCGGGTGAGCCTCACAATCATCACACGATGCGGCGCCAATCTCGTGCAAGAGTCAATCGCTCGCGAGGCATTCCGAGTTGGCATATACATGGACGACATCGGTGTCGTTCAGGTGAGGCTTGTCATGATGCCCACACTGGCGCGTCTGGCCATCGGCCGTGGCGCTCCATGACAGGTGACCCTGTCCGGAATCATCCGGCGCGATCGAGACCATGATTGACCCGAAACCGTTGATGGTGTAGTTCGACACCACGCTGCGCGCCGGCTGTGTATTCAAATCATAGACGGTGACGCGCAATTCTCTCGTGGTGTTGTTCCTGATCCTCACGTTGACCCCGTCGCCGCCGATTGCCGACCCGCCGGTCAGGAGCAGGAAAAACGCGGGGACGAGGATATTCATCGAATGATTGAATGTGCGCATGGCTGCATACCTCCGTGGGATTCGACTTCCGAACCCATGGATGGTTTCCGCGCGCGACTTCAGAAATCCTACTTTGCATTTCTTCACCGGATGGCGCGGCGCCGTGCGCTGCCGCATCGGTACCGGTCGGGCCGATATTGCAGAGGACAAGCCTTACTTTCATCGGCTACACTTCCCCGTCCATTGCGAAGGTGCAAATTATGGCGATAGAAGAAGTGGATACGCTGATCATCGGCGGCGGGCAGGCTGGGTTGGCGATCAGCGAGCACCTGGGCAAGCGTGGAGCGCTTCACCTCATCGTCGAGCGGCATCGGCTTGTCGAACGGTGGCGCTCGGAAAGATGGGATTCACTCGTGGCCAACGGTCCCGCCTGGCATGACCGATTTCCCGGCAGGACATTTTCCGGAATCAATCCGGATAGCTTTGCCACCAAGGACGAGATCGTCGACTATTTCGTCGCCTACGCGGAACAGATCGCAGCGCCGATCCGCTGCGGCGTGGCGGTAAATGCGCTTCAAGCGAGACCCGGCGGCTCAGGATTCCGCGCCGAAACGTCCGAGGGCGTCATCGAAGCGACCAACGTCGTCGTTGCCACGGGGCCGTTTCAACGGCCGATCGTTCCCGCCGTGGTTCCGGCCGCGACAGGGATTGCGCAGATCCATTCGGCCGCCTACCGCAATCCCGGCCAGCTGCGCGAGGGGGCGGTTCTGGTGATCGGAGGCGGCTCGTCGGGGGTGCAAATCGCCGATGAACTCGTGCGCGCGGGAAGGCGCGTCTTCCTTTCGGTCGGCCCGCACAACCGGCCTCCTCGGCGCTATCGCGGACGGGATTTCGTCTGGTGGCTGGGGGTGTTGGGTGAGTGGGATGCCAAGGTCGTCGCTCCCGGCACCGAGCATGTCACGATCGCCGTGAGCGGTGCCAATGGCGGCCGCACGGTCGACTTTCGGGATCTTGCGGCACGCGGCATCACGCTGTTGGGCAGCGCGGAGACTTGCAAGGACGGTGTCATGCGCTTCTTGCCCAATCTTGCCAAGAACATTGCTCTGGGCGACGCCAACTACCTGTCGGTGTTGGACGCGGCCGACGCCTATGTCGCCCAGAAGGGCCTCGACTTGCCCGAAGAGCCTAAGGCCCGAAAGATCGCACCCGATCCACAATGCGTGACCGAGCCCCTTTACCAGTTGAACCTGGCCGACGCCGGCGTCACATCGATCATCTGGGCGACGGGCTACGCCCTGGATTTCGGCTGGATCAAGATTGATGCCTTCGACCCCAAGGGTCAGCCGGTGCATCAACGCGGTGTTTCGGCAGTGCCCGGACTTTACTTCCTGGGATTGGCGTGGCTGTCGCGAAGGGCTTCGCCGTTCATCTGGGGCGTCTGGCACGATGCCGAATATCTCGCCGGCCACATAGTTGCCCGGAACGCGGGACGCTAGGCCGCAGCCCAGCGTCCTCGTTGCCGATGACGATCGATCGTCGCAATGCTGAGCCGTGGAATGCAGACAGCGGCATTTGCCGTCATCGAAGCTCGTGACGGCGCCGGGGCGGGGATTCGCCGCCCCGGCACACCCGAAGCCGGACTTCCCGAGCCACGGGCTGCCAACGGGCTGACAATCCCCTCAATACCCGGTGTCCGTTCCGGTCGGTGCCGACCTGCGGGCCGGCGCTTGGCCTTGGATGGCGCCCTCCAATCTCGTCTTCGCGGCGGGTTGCGACCAGGGCCGCTGGAGTCCCCGGCGCTCCGCAGCGCCGGAGGAAAGCCGCGATTCGGCCGGTGCGCCGGCTCCGAGACGCGCATCGCCCGACGGCATATCGACCCCATCGCCGGCCACCTTGTACTTGCCGACCATGTCGGCGAGCTGTGTCGCCTGATCGAGCATCGACGCGCTCGCGGCCGCAGCTTCCTCCACCAGCGCTGCATTGTGCTGCGTGTTTTCGTCCATCTGCATGACGGCCTTATTCACCTGTTCTATGCCCGCCGCCTGCTCCTGGCTGGCCCGCGCAATTTCAGCGATGACCTCGGTGACGTGCTTCACCGCGGTTCCGATGTCGCCGAGCGCGTTGCCGGATGCATCCACGAGCTTGCTGCCTTCCTCCACTTTGGCGACGCTGTCGTTGATCAGCATCTTGATTTCCTTGGCGGCCGTCGCGCTGCGTCCGGCAAGGCTGCGCACCTCGGTGGCGACCACGGCGAAGCCGCGGCCCTGATCTCCCGCGCGCGCGGCCTCGACCGCCGCATTGAGCGCGAGCAGGTTGGTCTGAAAGGCGATTTCGTCGATCACGCCGATGATGTCGGCGATCTTCTTGCTGGATGCGTTGATCCCGGCCATGGCGGCGACCGCCGAGTCAACGATTCCGCCGCCCTTGTCGGCCTGCGCGCGGGCGGCCACCGAAAGCTGGCGCGCCTGATCCGCGTTGTCGGCCGTCATCCGGACGGTGCTCGTCATCTGTTCCATGCTCGAGGAGGTCTCCGCGAGACTCGAGGCCTGCTCTTCCGTTCGCTGGCTCAAGTGGCCATTGCCCTTGGAGATCTCTTCCGTGCCATTGCGCACCGTGGCCGCCGCGATCTTGATCTGGCCGACCACGGTCATCATGGTGTGAATGAGCTTGTTGACGCTCTTCGACAGGTTCTCTATCTGGCCGGTCTTTCCCACGGTCGATATTCGGCTCGTCAAGTCGCCGCCGATCGCATTCTCGACGACCGCTTGAGTCTCGATGACCTCGGAATCCAGCGCCCGCATCATCCTCACCTGTTCCGTGACGTCGGTGGCGTATTTGACGACCTTGTAGGGCTTGCCGCAGGGGTCCAGAACGGGATTGTAGGACGCCTGGATCCAGATCTCCCTGCCCCCCTTGCCGATGCGCTTGTATTGCCCGGCATCGTATTCGCCGCGGCGAAGCTTGTCCCAGAGGGCGCGATATTCGGAGCTGTCGCGGTAAGACGCCTCGACGAACATGCTGTGGTGCTGTCCGCGGATCTCGCTCAGAGAATAACCGACGGCATTCAGGAAGTTCTGGTTGGCGGACAGAATCGTGCCGTCGAGCGAGAACTCGATCGATGCCTGTGCCTTGTCGATCGCCTCGAGGCGCGCGGCGTTCTCCCGTAAATCGGTGACGTCGCTCCACTCGAGCATGACGCCGACGTAAACTCCGTTGGCGTCCCGGTTGGCGTGCATTTGCAGCGCAAACGTGACCGGCCCGACTTGGATGCTCGCCCGATGCGGCAGTGCCGATGCGTCCTCGAGCAGGCGACGCTGCTGGGAGGGGTCGTCGCGGAATACATCGACGCAGGTGCCGATGGGATCGTTCGGATTGAAATCCGCCCAGAGCCGGCGGAAATGCTCCGCGTATTTGAGCAGCATTTGCTTGCCGTTCTCGTTCACGTAGGTGATTCTGAGATCGCGGTCTGTGAACATGATCGCAGTCGAGACGCGGTCGAGAGCCGCGGATCGCAGCGCTCGAAGGGCGCCGCCGGACGAACTGCCCAGCCTGGCTTGGATCTTTTCGCTCATTGTTGGCATGCGTCATCTCTGATTCGAAGTTGAGTGAGGCTCATCCGACTCGATCCTGGCGCTCCTCGGGCGCATGATCTCTGAACAACCATCGGAGGCGGGTGGACGGCCTCGTGTCCCAGATGGCGCGAACTAGCGGCGCCATCGGTTCTTGGGGCGATTGACCAGGGCATCGTTGCGGCCGGTAAATCGCCCGATGTGTGATATATCGTTCACTATCGATAAAAGTTGAGCGCGGCCGGCTTTTTCGGGCCGTGAGCGCCAACCGAGCATCGGCGCGACCGGATTTGACGAAAATCCGAGGCCTCTTGACATAAGAGGCTCCCTAGCGCTCGCGCCGTTGCGATATGGGGGGCCCTTGTCCGAGGCATCCGTGCGTTACAGGTTCCGCCGATATTCCGAGGCAATCTCGTCCATCGACGGATTCGACTTGCCCATGCCGTCGATGATGACCACAGGAATCGTGCCGCTCATGACCACGTTGGTATGCTCCATGAGTTCCTTCTGGCCGGCCCTGAGGCCCGAGGCCTGATACTGGCTGGTACGGATGTTCGGGATGCCCAAGGCGGTCAGCCGCTCGGCCATCGCGTCCGCGCGCTTGGCGCCGTCCGACGGGCAGTTGAGGGGCGCAAAGACCAGCACGGTGTGCGGGGGCGCGCCGTCGGGCATTAGGACGTCGATGAACCCGTTGGCGTTCGCTCCCGCGAGCGTCTGGTGTTCCAGTCGGGACCGTTGATGAACGCTCCAGGCGTGCTGGGCGCCGATCAGTGCAGCGCCGACGATGAGTAACTTGCCCGGATTCATGGTCAAAAATTACCATGGCCGGGGGCCGGCGGTGCCCATCAGGTCGCAAAAGACAGCCCGGCCCGGCCGATGGAGGAGGAATCTGCGACCGGCCTCACACCGGCTAAGCCTTGCGCTGGCGCCGCCTCGTCCGGGGAGGGTGCGAGGGCGTCGGCGCGGGCTCGGCTCCGTGCGCCGGCACGGAGTCATCGCCGAACCGGTTCATGCGGCTGACGAGTTCCGGCGGGATTTCGGTGGCACGGCCGAGTTCCGCGGAAATGAACACGAGCACCTGCTTGGCCGTCATGCGCACCTCGCCGTGGTGCGAGGCCTCGATGCGAAGTTCGCAGGAGGTGCGGCCAATCCGGGTGGTCCACAGCTTGAATGTCAGTCGATCGCCAAATTTGGTCGGTTTGGGAAAGTCCACCGTGAAATGCACGGAGGGGGTCAGGATCTGCTTGTGATGAAAGAGACCGGGTGCGCTCGCGGCGAGGCCATCTTCGAACCAATCTTCCACGAAATCGCTTATCATTTCGAAATACCGCGGATAGAACACCCAGCCTGCGGCATCGCAATGCCCGAAGCGCACCAGGATCTCACGTTGAAACGCCGCCATTGGCCTCCCCCAAACCAGCCCGTGCGCCGAGTATAGATGATCGCAACGCCGGCGATGCGAGCGGCGGCATACGCAAGGGACCGATGAAGATTTCAGGCAAGCACTACCGCACCATCTGGCCGGCCGCCGACGGAACCGTCGAGGTCATCGATCAGTGCCGGCTGCCGTTTGAATTCAGGACCCTCAAGCTGTCGACGCTCGAGGACGCCGCGCAGGCGATCCGAACCATGGTGGTACGCGGCGCGCCGCTGATCGGCGCCACGGCCGCCTACGGGATGGCGCTGGCCCTGCGCTCGACCGCAACGGACGCGCGGCTCGAGGAGGCGGCCCGCGCGCTGCGGGCGACCCGCCCGACGGCGGTCGATCTCGCGTGGGCGATCGGGCGAATGCGCGCGGCCCTGGAGGGACTCGCGCCGCAGGAGCGCCATGAGGCGGCGTTGCGCGAAGCGGCCCGGATCTGCGACTCGAGCGTCGAGCAATGCCGCGCCATCGGCGTTCACGGGCTCGGCGTCATTCGCGCGCTCGCCCGGGCGCCCGGCCGGCCGGTCAACATCCTCACTCACTGCAACGCGGGCTGGCTCGCCTGCGTCGATTGGGGCACCGCGCTCGCGCCCATCTATCAGGCTCACGATGCGGGAGTCGAGGTCCACGTGTGGGTGGATGAAACCCGGCCGCGCAATCAAGGCGCCTCGCTCACGGCCTTCGAATTGGGGGCGCACGGGGTCCCCCATACGGTGATCGCCGACAACCTGGGCGGACATCTCATGCAGCGGGGCTGCGTGGACATGGTGATCGTCGGCAGCGATCGAACCACGGCGGCGGGCGACGTGTGCAACAAGGTGGGCACGTACCTGAAGGCCCTGGCCGCGCGCGACACCGGCGTACCCTTCTATGTGGCCCTGCCCGGCAGCACCCTCGACTGGGCGCTCGAGGAGGGCCGGGACATTCCCATCGAGGAGCGCTCGCCGCGGGAATTGACCCATGTCACCGGTCTCACGTCCTCCGGCCGCATCGAGACCGTGAGGGTGGTGCCGGAAACCAGCGCGGCGCTCAACCTGGGCTTCGACGTGACGCCCGCGAGGCTGGTGACCGGGTTGATCACGGAGCGCGGCCTGTGCCCCGCAAACCCCGCCGGCTTGACCGGTCTGTACCCCGAACGAGGAGCTCGCCATGAATGAACCCGCACCGCTCGGGGACGAGAGGCTGCGCGAAGCCGTGATAGCGGCCTGCCGGGAGCTTACGCGCCGGGGACTGACCTACGGCACGTCCGGCAATGTCAGCATCCGCCGCGACGAATGGCGCTTTTTCGTGAGCCCCACGGGCATGCCCTACGAGGAGCAGGAGCCCGCGGATGTACCGCTGATGGACCTGGACGGCCGCTGGTTCGGCTGCCGGCGCCCGTCGAGCGAGTGGCGGTTTCATCGCGACATCTACGATGCGCGCGACGACGTGGGCGCGATCGTCCACACCCACTCGCGGCATGCCGGAGCCCTCGCGTGCACCGGCCGCGGGATTCCGGCGTTTCACTACATGGTGGCCGTGGCGGGCGGCGTCGACATCCGCTGTGCGCCGTACCACACCTTCGGCACGCAGGAACTCTCCGACGCCGCAATCACCGCGCTGGAGGGCCGCAGGGCTTGCCTGCTCGCGAATCACGGGGTCATCGCCGTCGGAGCGGACCTGGCCGCCGCACTCGCGCTCGCGGGCGAGGTGGAGTATCTGGCGGCCCAGTACGCCGAGGCGCTCGCCTTGGGGGGAGTCCGCGTCCTCGATGAGGCCGAGATGCGGCGGGTGCTCGAGAAGTTCCGCACCTACGGCAAACAGGACGCGGCGGATCCCGATCTCGCATTCGGCGGGAGCGCACTTCCGGACGCCCTGAGGGAGCTTTGATCATGAATGATTCGCAGGCAGTTTCCTATCGAATGCTGGACCGGCCGTCGCTCCTCGCGCTGCTTGCGGGCATCGACGGCGTGCGCTCGCGCTTGGGCGGTGTGCCGGAAGCCTGGCAGATCCGCGAAGTGGGGGACGGCAATCTGAACCTGGTGTTCATCGTGGAGGGCCCGCAAGGGTCGGTGTGCGCCAAGCAGGCGCTGCCCTATGTCCGCGCCGCCGGCCCGTCCTGGCCGATGTCCCTCGACCGGGCATACTTCGAGAATTCGTACTACCGCGCCGTCGCGCCGCACGTCGGCCGGCTCATTCCCGAGATCTATCACTACGATGCCGACCTCTATTGCACCGTCATGGAACGGCTCTCGCCGCACATCATCCTGCGGCACGGTCTGATCGAAGGGCGGCGCTATCCCAATCTCGCGCGCGACGTGGGGGAGTACGTGGCCCGCGCCAGCTTTTTCACATCGGATCTGGCCGGTCCCTTTGAGGCGAAGATGGACGGAGTGGCGCGGTTCACCGCCAACAAGGCGCTGATCCGGATCAGCGTGGACCTGATATTCACCGATCCCTATCGGACGAGCGAGCGCAATCGCCACACCTCGCCGCAGCTCGATGCCACCGCCGCGGACCTGCGGCGCGACGGGCCGCTCAAGGTGGGCGCCGCCCGTCTGGGACAGAAATTTCTCAATCAGCCCGAGGCGCTCGTCCACGGGGACCTGCATTCCGGTTCCGTGATGGTGACGCAGGACGACACTCGCGTGATCGATCCGGAGTTCGCCTTCTACGGCCCCATCGGATTCGACCTGGGGGCGTTCTTCGGCAATCTGCTGCTCAGCTGGTACTCCCAGCCCGGGCATGCCTCGCACGCCGCGGGCGACGATCGCGTCGCGTATCAGGAGTGGATTCTCGACCAGGCCAATGTGTTCTGGGAGACGTTTCGCAGCCGGTTTCTCGACTTGTGGGCCCATCAGGCCCGGGGAGACGCCTATCCGGCGGCGATGTTCGCCCAGCCCGCCGATGCCGCGGCGTTGAAATCGGCCAGGAACGACTATGTCGATGCGCTGTACGACGACATGCTGGGCTATGCGGCCTGCAAGATGATCCGGCGGATCCTCGGGTTTGCGCACGTGATCGACTTCGAGCGGATCCCGGACGCCGACGTGCGCAGCCATTGCGAGGCGGGCGCGCTCGCCATGGCGCGGCTCCTCCTCACCCATCCCGGCCAGTTCCACTCCATCGACGATGTGATCGATGCGGTGCCCCGCATGCGCTGGCAGGTGGACATGCCGGGCAAATCCGGCCGCGGCGCGGATCGAGGCTACGCTTCGTAGACGGTTTCCCCGCCGGTCACGGTGCGCACGATCTTGATGTCCTTGATCCGCGCGGGATCCACGGTTTGCGGATCTTCCGCGAGCACCACGAAGTCGGCCAGCTTGCCCACGCTGATCGAGCCCTTGAGGGACTCTTCGTGGGAGGCATAGGCGCCGTTGAGCGTGTTGATGCGAATGGCCTCCTCCACGGTGACGCGCTGGTTCGCGCCCCAGGTTTCGCCGTTCCAGCCGGTGCGCGTCACCATGCCCTGAATGCCCATGAGCGGAGCGAAGGGCCCGGGTCCGAAATCGGAGCCCGCCGCGGCGGGAACTCCGCCATCGAGCAACGAACGGAATGCCATGCAGCGGCTCATCAGCTCCGGGCCGTAGAAGTGGAACTTGTCGCTGTTGTAGTAGGCGTAGGACGTGAACAACGCAGGAACCACCCCGGCCGCCTTGATGCGCTTCACCAACTCATCGTTGATCAAGGTGCAATGGGTGATCTTGGGGCGCACGTCCGCGAGCGGATGGAGTCTCTGCGCCCTCTCGTAGGCGCTCAAGACCATCTGGATCGCGACGTCGCCGTTCGCATGGCAGTTGGGCTGAATGCCGGCCCGGTGCACGCGTTCCACCCACGCATCGAGGACGTCCTGCGGCTCGGTGATGTTGCCTTGATACGGAGGTTCCCGGCCCGGATAGGGAACGCTGAGCGCCATGGTGCGCTCCGAGAAGGAGCCGTCGACGGTGTGCTCGGAGGTGGCGCCGAAGCGGATCCACTCGTCCCCGAAACCGGTTTCGATGCCGTTGGCAATCATCGAGTCGATCATCCCGGGGCCCGCTTCGTAACTGACCCGATGCTTGAGGTCGCCATGCGCCCGGATCTGTTGCAGCGCCAGGAGATCGCCTTCCTCGTGATGTACGCTCGTTAGGCCATAGCGCACGAATTGGCCCGAAATGTGCGCGAGCCCCTCGCGCCGCCGCTTCGCCAAGACATCCGCCGGAAAGGTGGCGCGGGTCCCGGCCTTGTCGACGATGTCAAGGGCGTTGTCGGTGACCCGGCCGTTCAATTCCCCGGTCGAGTCGTGATCGAAGGTTCCTCCGGGAGGGTTGGGCGAGTCCTTGGTGACTCCGGCGAGACGCAGCGCCAGACTGTTGTAGAACGCGGTATGGCCGCCGCGATGATGGACGGCGACGGGGTGCTTGCTGGAGACCCGGTCCAAGTCGTGAACATTCAGCTGCCGCTTGTCCTTGACCTTGGTGTCGTCGAAGAAGAAACCTTCGACCCAGGTGCCTTCGGGCGTTTGGGCGGCCTTTTGCCGCAGCTTCTCGACAATGCCGTCGATGGTGACGAATTCGACCTCGAAGGGGTTCCCGACGAGCACCTCATAGAGCAGTGTCTCGCCCTCGGCGTGGTTGTGGCAGTCGATGAAGCCCGGCAGGATGGTCATGCGCTGCGCGTCGACCATTCGCGCGCCCCGGCCAAAGGCGCGCTTGATGTCATCGCCGCTTCCCACGGCCACGAAGCGGCCGTTCTTCACCGCGAAGGCCTCCGCGCGCGGCATGCCCGGATCGACCGTGCGCACATTGGCATTGAAGACGACCAGATCGGCACCCGATCCGCCCGACATGCCGCGAGGCCATGCGGCTCCTGCCAGACCCGCAACTCCAGCCCCGGCCAGGACCAGAAACTCCCGCCGACCATAGGTGTTCTTGTCTTTCAACGTGCGCTCCCCCCCCCGAATTTCTCGCCGACCCGCGGTTCCAGTGTAACAACAAACAACACCGGTGCAGGATGAGGGAACTTTGGGCGACAATGGGCTCTTTGCCGTTCAAGCAGGAATCAACCCCGTGACCAGCGCCTTCCCCCGACTATTCGAGCCGCTCACCATCCGCGGCGCGACGCTCAAGAACCGGATCATGTCCACCGGTCACGACACCACCCTGCCGACCGACTGCACGGTCAACGACGCGCTGGTGGCGTATCAAGAGGCGAGGGCGCGGGGCGGCGCCGGTCTCATCGTGCTTCAGGTCTCCGGCGTGCACGAAACCGCGCGCTACACCAATCACGTGTTGATGGCGACCGACGATGGTTGCATACCGGGGTATCGCCGGGTCGCCGAGGCGGTGCATCGATTCGACACGGTGCTGTTTGCGCAGTTGTTCCACCCGGGCCGCGAGATCATGGAGGCGGACGGTGGTCTCCTGACCGTGGCCTATGCGCCGTCCTCGGTGCCCAACGAACGCTTTCACGTCATGCCTCGTCCGCTGAAGGTCCCGATGATCCAGGCCATCGTCAGTGGGTATGGCGACGCGGCGCGCCGCATGCAGACGGCGGGACTGGACGGGGTCGAGATCGTCGGCGGCCATGGTTATCTGGTGTCGCAGTTCCTGAATCCCCGCGTGAACCTGCGCGACGACGGCTACGGCGGGGACTTGGAGGGCCGGCTGCGGTTCCTGAGGGAGGTGATCGCCGATATCCGGGGGAAGGTGAGCGACCGCTTCGTCGTGGGCCTGCGGATCTCCGGAACGGAAGTGGATGAGCAGGGGCTCACGCAAGAGGAGACGCTGGAGGCGATCACCCGGATCGCCGAAAGCGTGGATTATGTCAATATCACGCTCGGCACCTCGGCGAGCCTGGGAGGGGCCATTCACATCGCCCCTCCGATGTCTTCGAAAATCGCCTACGTGGCGCCGTATGCGGCGCACATCCGGCAGCGCGTGCGCATCCCCGTGTTCGTGGCCGGGCGCATCAATCAGCCTCAGGAGGCCGAAGCCATCCTGGCGGCGGGCCAGGCGGACGTGTGCGCGATGACCCGCGCCCTGATCTGCGATCCGGAGCTGCCGAACAAGACCCTGCGCGGCGCCACCGAGGACATCCGTGCCTGCATCGCCTGCAATCAGGCCTGCATCGGGCATTTTCACAAGGGGTATCCGATCTCCTGCATCCAGAATCCCGCCAGCGGGCGCGAGCTCAAGTTCGGCACGCTGCCGCGGGCGCGGCTCCCGCGCACGGTGCTGGTGGTGGGAGGCGGTCCGGCCGGCATGAAGGCCGCGGTGATCGCCGCCCAGCGGGGTCATCGCGTCACGCTGGTCGAGGAACAGCGCCGCCTGGGCGGCCAGGCGCTGCTCGCACAGCTGCTGCCGGGCCGCGCCGAGTTCGGCGGCCTGGTCACCAATCTCCTGCATGAATTGAGCGCCGCCGGCGTGGAGGTGCGCACGGGCGTGCGCGCCGACCGGGCGATGATCGAGCGGGAGCCGCACGACGTGGTGGTGATGGCAACCGGGGCGATTCCGTACCGCCCGGCCTTCGAATGCGACGGCGCACTGCAGATCGTGGATGCCTGGCAGGTCTTGAACGGGACGGTCGAGTGCGGGCATTCGGTGGTCGTGGTCGACTGGCGCGCCGACTGGATCGGCATCGGCATTGCGGAGCGCCTCGCCCAGGGCGGCAGTTCGGTGCGGCTGGCCGTGAACGGCATCGCCGCGGGCGAGACGCTGCCGCTGTACGTCCGCGATGCCGCCGTGGCCGCGCTGCATCGGCTCGGGGTCACGGTGATGCCGTACATGCGCTTGTATGGCGCCGATGCCGACAGCGTGTACCTGCAGCACATCACCAGCGGCGGCCCGGTGGTGATCGATTCGGTGAACACTCTGGTGCTGTGCACGGGACATGTGCCGGTCACCGAGCTTGCCGACTCCATCGAAGACCTGCCGATCGACGTGCGGATCATCGGCGACGCGGCGGCGCCGCGCACCGCCGAGGAAGCCGTCTACGAGGGTTTTCGAGTCGGCGCGGAGATCTGACCGCGGGGAGCCGCGAGGCCCCTAGCCGCGTTTCGAGGCGCGCAAGTGTCCCGGCCGCAGCTCGCCGCGCTCCAGAACCAGGACCAGCTGCCGCCAATTGTCGAGGAAATGTTGCGTTCTCGCGGGGCCGATGCGCGTGAGGAGGGTGGGTTTCAAGTCGCCCTCCATGGACTCGAGCTCGCGCCGCGCCAGGCCCAGATACCACGCGTTGCGGTCGCGAATCTCCACACCGACGAAGCCGGCCGCGCGCAACGCCGCCGCGCTCTCGTCGAGCGTGACCATGTTGTAGGCGATGCCCTCGAGCCGGAAGTATTCCAGCATTTCGGGCGAGTACGCTCCTGTGCCGCCCCGCAGCCAGTCGCTCGCGATGAATCGGCCTGCCGGCTTCAACACCCGCAGGATTTCGGCGAACAGCGCCGGTTTGTCCGGTATCTGAACCATGGAGTCCTTCGAGAAGACGACGTCGAAGGCGGCGGCCTCGAAGGGCAGCGGTCCCGGGTCCACCTTGATGCCGCTGATCCGGTCGGCGAGCCCGGCTCGTTCGATCCGGCCCCGCATGTCCTCGAGCAGCGCCGGATCGATGTCGATTCCGACCACCGAGGAGGCGCCGTGGCGGGTGACGAGCAGCTCGTCGACGGCGCCCAGCCCGCAACCGATATCGAGCACCCGGCACCCCCCGATGTCGCTGCCCTCGAGGACGCGGGCGATTTCTTCGGCTCCGCCCGGGGACAAGAATCCGTCCCCCCAGATCGCCTGCAGCAGCGCGAGCATGCCGGCGTCGTATTCACCCGGCTCGCTCGGAATCCCGATTTTCGGGCCGTCCGCGTGGCTCATGGTCCTCCCATCTCAGCGAGCAAGGTCTCTGCGCCGTACACCTTGTCCAGCGCTTCGCGAATGATGGCAGGGTGCAATGCGATCGCCCGGTTCGTCGCGGGATCGAACCAGTAGTCGCCGGAGATGGAGTGAATATTGCCGTCGAACATGAGGCCGACCATGCGGCCCGACGCGTCGATGAGCGGACTGCCGGAACTTCCGCCGACGATGTCGTTGTCCGTCGAAATGCAAAAGGGCGTGCGGGGATCGAGCCGGTCCTGCACCTTTACCCAACTGTCCGGCATCTTGAAGGGCGGCGATCCCGTGGCGCGCTCGAAGGCGCGGTCGAGATAGGTGAACGGCTCCACCGGCGTGCCATCCTCCACCCATCCCTGAACGGTGCCGTAATTCAAGCGAAGCGTGAAGGTGGCGTCCGGATACACGCGGGTTCCATAGGCTCGGAAGCGCTCGGCCGCGATTCGCGCCGACGCGGACGCGATGGGCGCCTCGACCTCGTTCTCGAACTGCCGGCGCAGGGCGCGCGACTCGGCGTCCAGCGAACGGGCAAACTCGATCATCGGATCCCGGGAGGCGTCCACCGCCGGCTTGCCGCCGTCCCAGAGCTGTTTGCGCAGGGCCGGGTCGATGAGCTGGGTCTCGGCGACCAGCCGGGTGGCGAGCGCCTCGGGCGACTCCTTCAGCAGGACTTTCCGCACCAGGGAATTGTCGGGGCCGAGCCACTCGCGCATGCGCTGCAGGGAGAACGACAGGGTCAGCACCTCGACCTCGGGGTAGATCGGAATGCGCGTGTACAGCTGTTGCGCGATGCGCGGCAGCGAGGTGTCCGTGTATTCCCGCAGCCGTTCGGTATTGGGCTTGGCGCGCTCGTCGGCGCCGCGCACCAGCAGGCGGGCGTAGCGAAACAGAACGGAGTTGAAGCCCGTGCCGCCCTCGATGAAGGTTTCCGGGAGGTACAGTGCGCGCTCGCGCCGCGTGGCGGCTTCGATCTGCTTCCAGGGGTCGGTCCCGGACAGTTGCGAGAGCGCGCGCAGGTTCTCCTCGTCGGCCGCCTTGCGCGCCATCATCGCATCGTCATGCAGGGCATCGAGGAGCTTGCGGCGGGTCTTCAGCACGTTCTCGATGCCGTCGAGCGGAGCCTCGATGAGCTGCTCGTCCGCGGGCGTGCTGCGGCCGAACTGGATGTATCGCCCGCGCAGTTCCGAGAGGCGCAGCAGCACGCTGGGGAGAGCCACGTCGCGCTCGAACTCGAGCTGCGCATGGGTGTCCGAGCGCTGCGTGGAACCGGGGTTGCCGGCCACGAACACCAGCTCGTTCGCCTTGGGACCCGAGAAATCGATCTGCAGATGATTCGGCGTGGCGGCGGGCCTGCCGTTCTCATAGACGCGCAGCACCGAGAAATCCAACGACCAGCGCGGAAACTGAAAATTGTCCGGATCTCCTCCGAAGGCCGCGATGTCCGATTCGGGCGCGAACACCAGCCGCAGGTCGTCATACCGCTTGTACTTGTACAGAAAATACTGACCGCCCCGATACAGGCTGACGGCCTGGCACTTGAGGCTGCCCGATTTGGCTTTCGCGCTCTGCAGCTCGCAGGATTGTTCGAGGGCCGTGAGCGCCTTCTTGCGGGCATCGAGGGCCGCCTGATCATTGAGGCCGGATTGCGCCTTCTTCACCGCCTCGGTCACGTCCTCCGTACCGACCAGCACGTCGGCGAGCTGGGTGGCGCAGCGCCGCTCCTCGCTGCGCTTCGCGGCGATGAAGCCGCGGTCGATCAGGCTGTTGTTCGCCGAGGAGAGTTCCGCCAGGCACGACTCGATGCAGTGATGATTCGTCAGCATCAAGCCCTCGGCGGACACGAAGGACGCCGTGCAGTTGGTCAGCCGGGCCGTGGAGAGGCGCAGGTGGTCCAGCCAAGGCGCGGTCACCTGCGCGCCGTAGGCCTTGTTGACGGACGCCGCCGGGAAATTATCGAAAGTCCACATCCCCTCGTCGGCCCCCGCCAAGAGAGGCGCGGTCAGTGCCCAAATCAACAGTGCGGTGCGCATTCCAGTCTCGTTTCCCCCGGCGGCGAACGCCCGATTCTACGTCAAAAGAGCGCGCCGCCGGCACGGATACGGAGCGCTCGCGACGCCTCATCGCGCGATCCGCTACAATTCGAGGCCGACCACCCCATCGAGATTCACGAGTCCCTTGAACGCCGTCAGCAGACCCCCGCCGGCGCCCGAAGCCGGGCACCGCGCCTTTGCCTCGTTCTCGAACGCCGATTTCAGGCTTTACTTTCTCTTCGCGACCGCGGCGATGATGGGCGACAACGTCGAGCACGTCATCAGCTACTGGGTGATGTACGAGAAATTCCATTCGCCCGCCCTCGGCGGATTCGCGGTGATTTCCCATTGGGTGCCGTTTCTGCTGCTCGCGGGATACAGCGGCGCCCTGGCGGATCGCATCGACATCCGGCGCCTCATCCAAGTGGGTATGCTGATGCTGCTCGCCGTGTCGGTTGGCTGGGGCATCATGTTCGTGAGCGATTCGGCGGCGATGTGGAAGGCCATGTTGCTGCTGGTGGTGCACGGATTGGCCGGCGTGGTCTGGATACCCGCATCGCAGGTGCTGATCCATCAAATCGTGAGTGCCGACCAGCTGGGGAGCGCCGTGCGCCTGGGCGCCACGGGGCGCTACGTGGGATTCCTGGTCGGGCCCGCCGTCGGGGCGCTTCTGCTGCTGGCTCTGGGGCCGGCCTTGGGGATCTTTGCGAATGCGTTGCTGTATGTGCCGTTCATCGTGTGGATGATCGGCGCTCCCTACGGCAAGGCCGCCGCGAATTGGCGGCCCGCGCCGCGCGCCTTGAACGGCATCAAGGACATCTGGCGGACGATGAAGGTGGTGGCCAGACATCGCGTTCTGCTGGCGATGACGGTGCTGGTGGGGGCGGCGTCGTTCTTCGTCGGCAATGCCTATCAGGCGCAGATGCCGGGCTTTGCGCGGGATCTCAACGTCGGGCGGGCCGACCTTTCGTACAGCGCGCTCCTGGCGGCGGACGCCTGCGGAGGATTGATCGGCGGCATCCTGCTCGAGAGCCGCGGGCTGCTGCAGCCGCGAACGCGTACGGCCTTCGTCCTGGCCATGATCTGGTGCCTCGCGCTCGCCGGGTTCGCGCGCGCCAACAGCTATGCGTTGGCGCTGTGCCTGCTGTTCATCGCGGGCTTCGTGGAGCTCGCGTTCAACTCGATGGCCCAGGCGCTGGTGCAGCTCAACGCGCCCAACGACATGCGCGGCGGGGTCATCGGCGTATTCTCGATGTCGGCCATGGGCCTGCGCACCTTCAGCGGCCTGTCGGTCGGGCTGCTGGGCTCGAGCATCGGCATCCACTACTCGCTGTCGTACAGCGCATGCGCGCTGCTCGCCGTCATCGGCACGATATTCATCGCGCAATTCCTGCGAAAGGCCCGGGGGGCGGCGGCGTGAGCGGCCCCGCGACCGACGTCGAGTTCATGCGGCGTGCGCTGGAGCTGGCGAGGCGCGCCCAGGAGAGCGGCGAGGTGCCGGTGGGCGCGCTGGTGGTCCACGAGGGCGCCGTGATCGGCGAAGGCTGGAATCGCCCGATTGCCGCTCGAGATCCCACGGCGCATGCGGAAATCGTCGCTTTGCGCGCCGCGGCCGTGCAGCTCGATAACTATCGGCTGGCCGGCGCCACGCTGTACGTGACCTTGGAGCCCTGTGCCATGTGCCTGGGTGCCGTGATCAACGCGCGCGTCCCGCGCGTGGTGTTCGGCGCCTGGGACTTGAAAGCGGGTGCCTGCGGCAGCGTCGTGGATCTGACCCGGAATCCGCAGATCACGCACCGGATCGACGCGTTTGGAGGCGTTTGCAGCGAGGAATGCAGCGAGCTGCTGCGGCGTTTCTTCGAGGCGCGGCGCTAGTTCATCGAGACCGCGCCGGTGCTGCCCCAGGCCCATTCCAGCATGTCGCGGTATTCGCGAACGCTGTCCACGTACCGGACCGGCTCCGATCCGCGCGCGTAGCCATTGGCCGTCTGCGTGTACCACTCTTCCTGCGAGAGCAGCGGCAGGAATTCGCGCACGGCCTGCCACGAATCCGGATCGCGCCCGGCCTTCTGCGTCAGCACGCGAGCGTCCTCGACGTGGCCAAGGCCGATGTTGTACGCGGCCAGGGCGAACCACGTGCGGTCGGGCTCGGGCACGTGCCCCGGAATCTTCGAGTACACCACCTTGAAGTAGCGGGCGCCGCCGAAGATGCTCTGGCGCGGATCCGCGGGATTCGTCACGTGCGCCGCGGAGGCCGTATCGGTGGTGAGCTGCATCAAGCCCTTGGCGCCCGACGAGGACGCGGCATCCGGGTTCCACTTGGACTCCTGGTAGCCGATAGCCGCGAGCAGGCGCCAGTCCTCGCTGCTCTCCACCGCAGCCTCCTCGAACCATTTCTTATAGAGCGGCAAGCGATATTGCACGTGGCGCATGAAGCCGGGCGCGTTCGCGAACTCCATGTCCTCGGGACGGCCGTAGTAGCGCTTGACGATGGTGGCGAGCTGGCCGTCGGCGTTGAGCCGGGAGAAGTAGGCGGTCAGATAGCTCAAGAAATCCGGATCGCGCGAACTGGCCGCCCAGGCGAGGGACTGGCTCCCCGGGAAGTCGAAGGCGATGCGAAGATCGGGAAATTCGTCATGCGCCAGCGCGAATTCCGTCGAATCCGCGATCGTGTAATCGAAGCTTCCATCCGCGACCCCCTGCAACAAGGCCTGCGAATCCATGGTCGCATTCTCGACCCAGGCGAGACCCGACAGCTTGTCCCGGGCGGCCCGCAACGCCTTGGCGTGCGAACTGCCGGCCGCGATTTCCAAGTCGCCGGCGCCGATGTCGGCCAGCGAATTCGGCCTCACCGAGCCGCGGCGGTAGACTAGGTGTTCACGCACCCGCTGATAGACCGGGCCGAATGACACGGAATCAATGGGTTTGGCCGGCACTTTCAGCGCCGCCGCCGCGACGTGGGCGCGGCCGGACTCCAGGGCGGCGTAAATCTGCGCATAGCTGTGCACCGGCACGATCGACAGCCCGACGCCCAATTCGTCCGCAAACCGGCGCGCCAGGTCGAATTCAGGGCCTGCGGGGGTGCCGTCGGCGTCCCGGTAGTAAGACAAGGGGCTCACGCGCGTAACGACCCGCAGCTCGCCCAGGATCTTGATCTGATCGATGACGCTGGGCAGCGGGGCGCAGGTGTTCAAAACCAGCACGAGCGATGCCGCCATGCTGATCTTCGACCATCTCACCCAGGGAATTTGTTCTGATACGGTACGCACGGTGGATTGTCGCTAGGGGCTCCGTGTGGCTGGGCGGGTCCTGAACATAGGCATGCCCAATTCCGATGCGCTAGAATAATCTATTATTGTCCTCAACGGGCCCTTGACAAATGAATTATTAGTCTGTAGCGGTTAGCGCGTCACAGGACCCGGTTCCTTAAGTTAACGCGCGCCAACCATAAGTTAATGGAGAGGTACCGAAGTGGTCATAACGGCGCCGACTCGAAATCGGATGGTCGGGTAATTCCGGCACGTGGGTTCGAATCCCACCCTCTCCGCCAAATAAAAAGGGCCTGTCTTTCAGGCCCTTTTTATTTGGCGGGGCAGAGTGTGTGGACGAACCCACAGGGTTCGACAAAAATCGCAGAGCGATTTTTGGACGCCGGGGCCTAGCCGCGGCGGTCCGGAGCGAAGCTTAGGACGAGCGGCCGTCCCCGGCCGCGAGCAATCCCACCCTCTCCGCCAGCAAAAATGAAGGGTCCCTCGTGGGGCCTTTTATTTTTTCCGGAGCAGGGTGTGTGGAGGAACCCTGCTCACCCAGGGCGGGACATGATGCCTAGCCGCCAAAACGCTTGGTGACGGTGAACCGCGCCATGATGGGCTCGAGCGGGTGTTCGTGAACATCGGCGAAGCCGCCCGGCGGCTCTCCAGGCAGCCGATCGACGTACCAGAACTCAGCCGCATAGGCATGAGTGTTGAAGAGATTATAGACGCCGAGCGAGGCGCTCCACCGTCCCGGGAAGGCATACCGAGCATCGAGGTTCCATTCGCCGAAGCCCTTGCCGTTGACCTGACCAAGCGCCTCCCCGCTCGGAGAGTCGGCGCACGAAGTCCTGAAATCGTGTTCCGCCGCCGAATTGACGCAGGGCCCGGAGGACAGCGGATAGTTCCCGAGGTAGCGGTAGTTGAGGCCGCCGCTCCACGGGCCGAGATTCGTGAGATAAAGCGCCAATGCGCCGGTCGCGAGCGGCGCGTCCGTAATGTACTCACCCAAGTGACCGGTGCCGTCGTCGAACGGATGAGTGAAATGCGCGTGGTCGCCTGAATAGCTGCCGTAGAACTCGAGATGCCGATTGATCTGGTAGGTCAAGTTCACCTCGTAACCGTAGCGGCGGCTCGGGGGGCCGGCTGTGTCCTGACCAACGTCCGGGTCGATGATGGTTTCGGATTGCTGCCACAAGTTGTAGTAGGCAAAGGTGAAGGTAAGATTGGGCCGGGGGTTTGCACGCACGCCGATTTCCTGGCCTTCTTGCTTGGCGAGGAGTGGCGTATGCGGTAATCCCAAGTCCACGCTCGTATCCTGATTCACACCGCGCAAATCGGCGCTGTGAAACCCCCGGCCGGCGCTCAAGTAGAACTCAAGCGTGTCGATCGGCGTATAGATGAGGCTGCCCTTGGGCTGGGGCAGTCCTTGCTGTGCCGTCCCGCCATTGGTGTATCCGATATATCCCGGTCGAGGTGCCTCGTGCAGCGCGGCCAGATAGTCGATGTCGGTGCCATGCTGGTAGTCGACTCGAAACCCCAGCACGCTGCGGAATTGAGTAGTCCATTGGGTAGTCGCCTGAATCCAGAGCGCCCCGGCGAACAAATACACTTGATCCAAGTTGGAGTAAGACGGTGGGGCATCCGTCGCCGGCAACGCCACGCGGTCCTCGCTCGGCAGGCGACCGACGTACAGAACATCGTCACGGTTCAGGGCGCCGGCGGAAAGCACATTGGGGATCGAGCCCAATGGCGCCGGTAGCGTGTAGCTCGCCTGGCCGCCAATCGCACGGCGATTCTCGAACTGATCCTCCTGGTCGCCATGGGCGGGATCGACCAGGAATTGGGTGAAGTCATTCCACAAATGCAGCTGGTTGTCGATGAGGAACGCGCTGGCCGTGAATTGTCCCTCGCCGACCGTCGCATGGTCGTTAAACGACAGGCTCGAGCGCCATGCACGGCCCCCGTCCGTGGGATTGAGGGTGCCGAAGCGATTGGGGACCAGATCCTCGGTGATGGCGCGGATCGGAATGTCCGTGGAGTTGGTCCAAAGCTGGTGGTAGAGCATGGCAGTGACTGAGTAGCCGTTTCGATCATCCCCTTCACTGTAGCGCAGGACCAAATTCTCCTTGCGGGCATCATCCGGCCTCACGAAGGGGCCATCGTAGTGCTGCACCTCCAGGGCGGCCAGAAAATTACCGTTGTCCAAGGGCTGGGAGCCCGAACCGAGGATGCGCTGAAACCCCAGCGTGCCCCCGGTCGCGGACACCTGGTCCTCAATCGTGTCCCGGTAGCTGACGCGCACGGAGCCCACTGCGCCGAAATCGCCGACACTGGCGTAATAAGGGCCTTTGGTGAAGGTGAGTTGATCGGCGAGTTCCGGAATCATGAAATTGAGATCGGTGTAGCCCTGTCCGTGCGCATGGGTCGGCTGGTTGACGGGCATGCCGTCGACGTAGGTCTCCAGATCCGTGCCGTGATCCAAGTTGTAGCCGCGCATCAGGTATTGGTTGGCCTTACCCTCGCCGCTGTGCAGAGTCACGATCAGGCCCGGCACGGTTTCCAGCAACTGGCCCGGGCGGTATTGCGGTGCCAATTGCAACTCCTGATCATCGACCACCCCTTCACTGGCGGTGGCAGCGGCACCGAGCAACTCGAGCCGAGGTGCAGTCACTACGATTTCCGACAGGGACCCCGGCAGGAAGGTCGTATCGGCCACATTCTCGGTGAGCGACTGATCGGCTTGTACCGAAGACCAGGCAACACCGATCAGAAGGGTGCTTGCGATGGCCCTGTGCGGGGTCGAGAGCTTCATGCCTCGCTGCTCACGCATTGTTATTGAGTCCTTCTTTTACGTTGTACGCAGAGAACGGCGCAATGGATGCGTTCGATATTGCACCAGCGGCAGCCGACCTCTGCATCCAAGTCGCGCCCCGATTCGTATTTGTAGTGTCGATCGATCAACCCTGATGCCTACACAAAAACCGGAGGGAATTCATGAACACTCGTCTGTCGGGAAGCGCTGCGCTACTGGGCGCCGCGCTCCTGCCCCTATACGCCTTGGCCTCCAGTCACCGAGAAGCACCACAAATTGCCGGCATGCCGCGAGTGGACGGCACCGATTTCTACATGTTCCGCAGCTATGAGCGAGGACGCGACGGCTACATCACCTTCATCGCCAACTACATTCCTCTGGAGGACCCGGCGGGCGGCCCCAACTTTTTCGATCTGGACACGAATGCCGTTTATAACATTCACATCGACAATACGGGTACAACGGCCGACAGCCTGAATCTCGCCTTTCGCTTCACCAACACCGTCAAGGATCTGACCGTACCTTCCGGGGGTAAAAAGATACCGGTTCCGCTCATCAATATTGGGCCGGTTACCTTTGCCGGCGCCAATGTCAACGTGACGCAGAGCTACACCCTGGCAGTCATTCAGAACGGCCAAGCGCCGGTCCTCGCGCAGAACACGACCTACGGCGGAACCACGTTCTTCAAGCCCGTGGATAACATCGGCAACAAGAGCATCCCGGACTACCCGTCCTATGCCGCCCACTTCATACAGGAGTTCAGCTATTCCGGGTGCGCCGGGCCGGGCCGAGTGTTTGTAGGACAGCGCAAGGAGGGATTCGTCGTCAACCTGGGCGAGGTATTCGATCTGGTGAATCTCAATCCGGCGGGACCACGGGATGCCGCACCCAATACCCTGTTCGACAAGAACGTGACCTCCATCGCGGTGGAGCTGCCGATCAGCTGCGTGGCGGGCACCTCCGGTCCGGTGATCGGCGGTTACACGACGGCGAGCCTCATGACGGGCCCGGGTTCGAAGTCTCCAGGCGAGGCGGTGCAGGTCTCGCGCCTCGGAATGCCCCTCGTCAACGAACTCGTCATCGGATTGCCCGACAAGGACAAGTTCAACGCGAGTTCGCCGGCCAATGATGCGCAGTTCCTCCCCTACGTGACGAATCCATCGCTTCCAGTGCTGTTGAATGCGCTGTTCGGAAATGCCGCGATTGTGCCAGGAACGCCCCGCGACGACTTGGTTGCCGCCTTCCTGACCGGCGTCAAAGGCCTGAATCAGCCGGCGAGCGTCACGCCCAGCGAGATGCTGCGGCTCAACACCGGAACGCCTCCGACTCCGCCGGCCAAGCAGAACGATCTGGGGGTCCTGGGTGGGGATTTGGCAGGCTTCCCGAACGGCAGGCGGCCATACGATGACGTGGTGGACATTACCTTGCGGGTCGCCGAAGGGGCGCTGTGCGGCGTCATCGGCAACTGCGGCAGTGAGACATCGGATCCCAACCATGGAACTCCGTACACCGATGAAGCGCGCTCGGCAGGTCCGGACGCGCAACACCTGACAGTGACCGGCGCCATCAAGCCTACCGACACGTATTTGGCGGTGTTTCCGTATCTCAATGATCCCATCCCCGGATCGCCCAACACAGCGAACGGCATTACCGGGTTCAACCCTTGAAGATTGACAGAAGCTGCGTAGGGCGCGGCCCAATCCCCGCTCCCCGCCAAGGAGGTGTGCCGGCCGCGATTCCAGTGAATCGCGGCCGCGCGCAGCTTAATAGTTCCTGAGGGCAGCGAAGCACAGTCCGATGCCCAAAGCAGTGATCATTCCCGCACTCCATACCGGCAAGAGCTGCGGCCAGCGCGCACCGGGTCGCGGCTTGCGGAAGCGGTTGCGGGCGTATAGGAACGCCAGACCCACCGCCGTAAGCGTAATGGCCAACCCAACGCTGAATGCGACGACCAACAGCATCCCATACGCCGTTTTGTTGAGGGCGACGGCCGCCAACAACAGCACCATGGCCGACGGGCACGGCACCAGGCCACCGGAGATTCCGAGGGTCAGCAAGCTGCGCCAGGTAACTTTTCCCCCCGATGCACCCGGCGGCAGGTGTGAATGCATCGCGCCTCCATGGGAGTGCATGGTGCCGAGATGCCCGTGATCATGGCCAGGCGCCTGGGCGAATATCAGCCCGCGACCCCGCGGGAATCCGTTGGCGGAGGCCACCCGTTGAAATTCTGCCGGTCCCTTCTTGCCCGATGAGAGCGCGGGGTATGCCAGACGGGTCCGCTGCACCAGCAATAGGGCACCCATGCCCAGCACCAAAAGGGCCGATATCAAGCTCAAGATCGGAAACAGCCGCTCGGGCACGATGAAGCGCGATGCGTAGAGAGTGGCAAAGCCGGTCACGAATACACCCAGAGTATGAGTTATTGTGACGGTGGAGCCCAGAAACACCGCGTGGCGCGGGGTGCCGCGCGAGCCGATCAAATAGGCTCCGACAATGGTCTTGCCGTGCCCGGGCGACAGCGCATGCACGACCCCAAGCAACATCGCGCCCAACAGGGCGAAGACGGCAATTCTGGTATCCAGCGTCGGACCCGAGATGGCATCGACCAGGCTGCGAGTTTCGCGCTCGATCCAGGGGCTCCGCGTCACGTTGGTGAAGAACGCCCTCGACCCGTTTGCCCCTGTCTGATCTTCCGCTACCACGGTGCCCGCCCGGGCGGCCAGCACCGCCGCACCGGCGGGTGCTCCACCTTCGGCGAAGGTCAGGTGCACCGCGCGCTCGTCGAGCGGTCCCGTGCTGGGAAGCGATTGCAGTGCGTTGGTGAGGCCGCCGGTGAGCGAGGTGCTGTAAGCATTGGTATCGAAGACGGCGAGTCCGGGCGCCGCCTGCACGACGATCTCGTGCCATCCCACGAGTCCCGAGTAATTCTGATTGATGAACTGTAAACGGCGCCGGCCCCCGGGCGGGATCGCCGGCAGTACCGCCGACAGATCGACGTCCACCCGCAATGAAAAGCCGCCCTGTTCGGTCGGCAAGCTGCTGGCCCAATGCGTGACCCGCAATGGCAACGGGACGCCGGCCACCTCGAGCTTCAGACCTTCGGCAAGTCCGGGAGCGAGCTGCCCGACATAGGCATCGCGTTCCGCCTGCGAAGTCACACCATCACCATTGGTGTCGGCCAAATGCAATTCACGCAACGCCGGCAGCTGCCCAAAAACGACGGCGTAGTGCACGTCCGCGGCGCCACGGGTCAGCGTCAAGCCGCAATATTGGTTGATGGTAAAATTGCCCAATAGGCTCGCAACCGTGTCCGCGCGGACCTCGCCGGCGCCCAATCCAGCGAACCCGAGCAATAACGCCGTGCCGGTCCAGAGCATCGCCCATGCACCAGCCCGGACCGTATTCAATGGTTCATCTCGCCTGCGGATGGATATGATCATGGGAATGCCGTATCCCGCCGGCGTGAAGGCGCTCATGCGTGTGGGGTGACGGAGTCATGGGGTAACGCTCTTCGATGCGCCCAAATTTCCAAACCCCGACCGACAGAGTCCAAGCCAGCAGGAACATGCCCACGATGACATAGCCCACCTTCCCAAAGTCCAACGCGGCGATGGCATCGAGGAATCGACCATGCAGGTCCAATATGCCGATCAGCACCTGCAGCAGCTCCACCGAACCCACCAACAGCGCCACGGCAACCGATAGGCCGGTGGTTGTGATGTTGTAGAAGATCTTGCGCAACGGGTTGATGAATGCCCAGTCGTAGGCCTTCGACATGAGTACTCCGTCGGTCGTATCCATCACGGTCATGCCGGCGGCGAACAAGATCGGGAGGCAGAGCACCGCGGGAATCGGCAAACTGCCGGCCGAGGCGCCGGCCGTCATGGCGATCAATCCGACTTCCGACGCGGTATCGAAGCCCAAGCCGAATAACAGGCCCAAGGGATACATCTGCCAACTGTGGTTCATCAATTTCTGCACGCGTCCGCCAAACAATCGATTCAGAAACCCCCGCTTCTGCAACAGGGTCTCCAGATGCGCATGACTGTGTGTTGCCGATTTGGCGCGGCGCCAGATCCGCAGAAGATCCAGCAGGACCAAGAGATTCAAAACGCCGATGATCCAGAGAAACGTGCCGGACACGCCGGCACCTATGAAGGCGCCCGCGCTTCTCAGCAATGGCAGTTGCGCCTTGACCGCCGTAGCGGCGAATGCAACCCCGACGGCGAGCGCGAGCACGACGGTGGAGTGACCCAAGGAAAAGAAGAAGCCAATTCCGAGTGGTTTCTTGCCCTTCTGTAGCATGAACCGCACGGTATCATCGACGGCGGCGATGTGATCCGCGTCGAACGCATGCCGCAGCCCAAACATATATGCCACAAATCCAAGGCCGACCAGTTGTGAGTGGTGCACTGCGTAGTGCAGATACAGGCCCCAACCGAGAAGGTGCAGCGCGCCGATGAAACCATACAGACCCATCAGGCGCGTCCATTCCGCCGGCGAAAAAGACAGCCGCGAATGAAACCACTGCACCGGCCGAACAACGTAGGCAAACTCTGTCAAACGGGCTCCCTGTCATCGAGGCGTCGTAGACTGACTATACGCAACTGCCCGTCGCTTGGATGCACACTGCCTCCGCCAGCGCATCCGCGGCGTTGATTCCTCCGTATTTGCCGTTATGCCGGTCTGTCGTTCCCGCCAATACCTCGCCTTCGCACTGGCAAGTCTCGCCACATGCCAGGGAACGGCCTACGGCGCTGCAACGGCCGCCAGCCTATCCGGGCCAGCGGCTCCGTTCAGGACTCCCTACCTTCCGTCGAACGATGCCGAGACCTTGCAGGATGTTCCATCGGCCTTGGATCCCGCAGTCTCGGAGATGCGAGCACTGCGCGCCCAACTGGATGCCGCGCCCCGCAGCTTTCCGGCGGCAATTAGCCTGGCGGACACCTATGTGGCCTATGGCCGCCAGGTGGGCGATGCGCATTACGCCGGCTATGCCGAGGCGGTCATTGCGTCCTGGATGGCTGCGGCGCAGCCACCCACCCGTGTGTTGGTTACCCAGGCCACGATCCTGCAGTACCGTCATCAGTTCGGCGCTGCGCGCGCCTTGCTGCAACAGGCGCTGAGGAAAGATCGCGGCTACGCCCAAGCGTGGCTAACGCTGGCGACGCTGGATATGGTTCAGGGCGATTATCCCTCCGCCGGTAAGGAATGCGCCCAAGTGACCGCCGCCGCTGGCGTCGAACTGGGATTGGTCTGCTCCGCCAATCTGCGCTCCTACACCGGGCAGGCGCGACAAAGTCTGGTGCTGCTGCATCAGGCCGAAGCCGCCGGCGAAAATGCTCCGGTGAATTACCAGGCGTGGGTGCAGGACTTGATGTCCGAGGACGCAGAGCGCCTGGGCGACTGGCCCCTCGCCGAGGCCCACTATTTGCAGGCCCTGAGACTACTGCCTCACGACAATTTCTTGATGGTCGCCTACGCGGACTTCCTGCTCGACCGCGCGCGCCAAAAAGAGGTGATGACGCTTCTTGCGGGCCATGAGCAATCGGATACGGCGTTTTTGCGCCTCGCCCTGGCGCAATCCGCCCTCCACAGCGAGCAGGTCGGGCGCTACACCTGGATCATGGCTGCTCGCTTTCAGGCACTGGCGCTGCGAGGCAGCGATTTCTTCGGGCGTGAGCAGGCACGATTTGCATTGGAACTGCAACATGATCCGCAGGCCGCATTGGACTTGGCGCGGCGCAATTGGCAGGTTCAGCGGGAGCCATGGGACACCCGGCTGCTGCTCGAGGCCGCGCTCGCGGCACAACAGCCTCAGGCTGCCAATGATGCGCTGGCGTTTCTCCAGCGAAACAAGCTGGAGGACGTGATCATCGAACCATTGGCGCGCGAGTTGCGCACGAAGTTGACGGCCGCCGACGGCGCAGCCCCGTGAATATCCGCACCTTCGCTCCACTCGTCTTATCGGCGTTGGTTCTGGGTTCGACAGCTCGGGCGCACTCCGCCAGCGATGCCTACCTCAATTTATCGATGGACGACGGCCATCGAGGCGGCACGTTCGTGGTGCATGGTCAATGGGATATCGCGCTGCGAGATCTGGATTTCGTTCTAACACTGGATGATGATGGCGACGGCCGATTGACGTGGGGTGAGGTCCGGCGTCATCAAGCGGATATCGAACGCTACGCCTACGCTTATCTGGGCTTCACCGCAAATTCCGGCACGAGGTGCGCCATTAGGCCCGCGCGGCAAATGATCGATGATCATGCCGACGGGGCATATGTCGCCCTGTTCTTCGACGTGGTGTGTACACAGGCTCCTGTCCGGCTTCGGCTCGACTACAACTTGTTCTTTGCCATTGATCCATCGCACCGTGGGATCTTCGTCATGAACAATGGCGCCAGTGTCGCTACCGCGGTGCTTTCGCCTCAGAATGCCGCTATTGATCTGGCGCTCTGACCGTTCCTGACCCGGGACCCGCAGGCGGGCGCAGTAAATAGGGGCGGATTGCCGTCCGTGTAGACTAATGGCGGGCGAGATCCCCCTCGCTCCTGTATGAATGAATGATCTTTCGGACAAAGCAGCGAACGAGACCACTATGAGCCCGGGATCATCGAGATCCGTGACCGACGCAATTCGGACGAGACATTCGTGCCGCGCGTTTACCGCACAGCCGGTGGAGGAGCCGGTGTTACGCCAACTTCTGGAGACGGCGCGCTATGCCCCCTCCGGCGGTAATTTGCAACCGTGGATCGTGCACGTGCTGCTGGGCGAATCAATGAAGGCCTTTCGCGCGACGATGGCGCCCAAGGTTGCCGTTGCCCCGCTGGGCGGGTCGGCCGAGTACAACGTTTATCCTGCCAATCTCGGCGAGCCGTACCGCACCCGTCGATTTCAGGTCGGCGAGGACCTGTACGCCAAGATCGGGGTGGCGCGGGGGGACAAAGCCGGTCGAATCCGGCAATTTTCGCGAAATTATGATTTTTTCGGCGCCCCCGCTGCGATGTTCTTTTTGGTCGATCGACAAATGGGGCCACCGCAATGGGCGGACATCGGCATGCTGCTGCAGAGCCTCATGTTGCTGGCACGGGAACAGGGCCTCGACACCTGTCCGCAGGAAGCCTGGGCCAGCTGGCACGGCGAGGTGACCACGTTTCTGGGCACTCCGCCCGAGCTGATGCTGTTTTGCGGACTAGCCGTCGGTCATGGCGCCGAAAGTGCACCCATCAACGAGCTTCGCTCGCGTCGTGCGTATGTCGAGGAGTTCGCGACGTTCCATCGGTAGGTCGTTGCGGCTAACATGTATAAATGACGCAGCGCCCATCTTGCGGGGTCCGATTCAATGAGACGTGACACGTCGGCATATTTCTACGATTCATTCACGCGACAACAATGGGCGCGATTCGATGCGGGAAACTACCGCCTCGCTCCGGCCGCGCTGACGTTGCTCAAGGGTGTCAATGAGCCGATGCCTGTAGCGGAGGTGGAGGAGGTCATTGGACCTCTTTGCCGACTCCTCGATATCCAAATGGAGGCCGATGACGCTCGTCCGTTCGTGATTGCAGTGGCGGGTAGCGTAGCCGTTGGAAAGAGCACCTTCGCCCGGGTCCTGCGCGCCTTGCTGGCTCAGGCCGGCCGAACAGTGGAGTTGGTCGCGACCGACGGCTTCTTGTGGCCAACCGCAGTTCTTGAAGCACGAAACCTGATGCTTCGTAAGGGCTTTCCAGAAAGCTACGATCTCGAAAGAATGCTGGTGTTTCTGGCGGAGCTGAAAGAGGGGAAGTCGGAGCTTCGAGTGCCCGTCTACTCCCATGAGTTGTACGATATTGTCCCAGGGCAATTCCAAATCATAAACCAGCCCCAAGTCCTGATTCTCGAAGGACTCAACGTCTTGCAGGGATCGTCGCGGGATAGCGCCGCCGTGGCCGCAGACTATTTTGACTTCAGCGTCTACCTGGATGCGGATGAAAACGATGTGGAGCAATGGTATGTCGAGCGGTTCTCGGTGCTCCAGGGAACCGTATTCCAACGGCCCACCTCCTATTTTCATCACTTCAAGGATCTGCGGCCAGCGGAGGTCAGGAAGACGGGGCAGGGAATATGGCAGTCAATCAATCTGCCAAATCTGCTCCAGAACATTCAGCCCACACGGGAACGCGCGTCCGTGATACTGCGCAAAAGTCAATCGCACGCAGTGCAAGAAGTTCTGTGGCGACATTCAATCAACGTGCGAGGAAGACAACGGGTATGAACTTCGTTGATTCGGCGGCCAGAGACTTCCAGAAGGACGGGGTCGTGGTGCTGCGTGGAGTGTTCCGGGACTGGGTGGAACCGCTGTCTCAAGGGGTGGCGCAGGTCATGGCGCATCCCAGTCCACTGGAGCGCTCATACCAGCCAGAGGATGGATCGGCACCGTTCTTCCAGGACTTCTGCAATTGGCAGCGCATTCCTGCATTTCGAGCCTTCATTTTTGATTCGCCCGCGGCCGAAGTCGCGGCGCGCTTGATGGGATCGCCCACAGTGCGGTTCTTTCACGACCATATACTCGTCAAGCGCCCTGGCAGCAGTACCGTCACACCGTGGCACCAAGATCAGCCTTACTACTGCGTGGAGGGTGATCGCACCGTCAGCTTTTGGACGCCACTGGACACGGTCTCGCGCAGTGTTTGTCTCGAATGTGTGGCCGGGTCGCATCGATGGAACACTGCGGGTTACCGGCCGAAGCGCTTCGACGGCAGCCCACTCTATGGGGACGAGCTATTCGAGGACGTACCGGACATTGACGCTCAGCGCGATCAGCTCGTCATCCGTGGCTGGGACATGGCGCCGGGAGACGCGATCGCCTTCGATTTTCGCACCATTCACGGTGCACCGGCCAATGCGTCGAATGTAACTCGACGTGTATTTTCTTCCCGGTGGGTCGGTTGCGATTCGCGCTTCGTGCAGCGCGGTGCATCGGGTTCGCCGGCATTTCCACATCTGACCCTCGAGGACGGCGCCCCATTTGACGCCCCCGAATTTCCGCTGGTCTACGGTCGATGACCTGACCATGGAACTCACCGGCATGGAGGACGGGAGGGCGCGGGTAGCGCGTAGCCGCGCGCGATCGTCCAAGGCAAACCTTCCTGCAACTGATGAGCATTTTTCATGATACTCATCTAAAAATCTCATTTTCATCATGTGTTGAGTTCCTGCAAAGTAGAATCAGGCCGCCGTCAAACGGCACAACGCATCCAAGGGAAAAAATCATGGAAACGGCGGACAACTTCGATGGTCAGATGAGCACACCGTGGCAGAAGGACCACGCACACTTCCTGCATCCGTGGACGCACTTCGACACGTTCAAGCGCGACGGGTCGCTGGTGATCCAAAGCGCGAACGGTGCGTACGTGACCGACTCTGCCGGCAAACGCTATCTCGATGGGATCGGGGGGCTGTGGTGCGTGAACATCGGCTACGGACGGCAGGAAATGGCGCAGGTCATTGCCGAGCAGGTGCTGAAGCTCAGCTACTCGAACACCTTCACGGATTGCACCAACGAACCGGCCGCCGAGCTTGCCGCCAAGCTTGCCGAGATCGCCCCGGGATTGCTCAATCATGTCGCCTATTCGATGTCGGGTTCCTGCGCGAACGACACCGCGATTCGCCTCGCCCACTATTATCACTCGCGCCGCGGCGAGCCGAATCGGCGCATCATTTTGTCGCGGTACAATTCCTACCACGGATCAACCTATCTCGGCATGACGCTCGGGAACCGCGAGGGCGACCGCTCGCCCCATTTTCGCTACATCGACGGCCTTGTTCACCATCTGAGGGCCCCCTACGCCTATCGGCGTCCGGACGGTATCAGTGAAGCGCAATTCACGGATCAGCTCGTGGAGGAACTGCAGACCGCGATTCGCACCATTGGTGCCGCGAACATCGCCGCATTCATCGCCGAGCCCATTCAGGGGGCGGGCGGCGTGGTGCCGCCGCCGCCCGGATATTTGCCGCGGATGCGCGAGGTGCTGGCGCGCCATGGGATTCTATTCATCGCTGACGAGGTGGTGACGGGGTTCGGCAGAATCGGCCACTGGTTTGCTTCGTACGATGAGTATGGCATCGAGCCGGACATCCTGGTCGCGGCCAAAGGACTTACGTCGGGCTACTTGCCATTGGGCGCGACGATCTACTCGGATCAGATCCACGAGGTGATCTCGGCGCCGGACCCAGAGGCCTGGTTCACGCATGGATTCACCTACTCGGGCCATCCGGTGTGTTGCGCCGCCGCGCTCAAGAACATCGAGATCATCGCGCGGGAGGATCTGCTCGGAAATGCCCGCAACGTAGGCGATTACTTTGAGACGCGCTTGAAGGAACTCGCCTCATTGCCGTTGGTCGGTGATGTGCGCGGCCGACGCTTCATGATGTGCGTGGAGTACGTGGCGGACAAAACCACCCGAGCGGCGGTGCCGGAGGCCGCCAACATGTCCCGGCGGATTGCGCAGCAATGCGAGGCAAAGGGCCTGCTGGTTCGCCCCCTCGGCCATCTCGACATCATGTCGCCGCCGCTCACCCTGACTCGCGAGCAATGCGACACCTTGGTCGATACGTTGCACGAAGCGATCGAAGAGGTGACGACCGAGCTGCGGCATGAAGGATTTGTGTCGTGATTTCCCGCCGTTATCGGTGGAGTTCGAACGTCAGGCCGACCGTTCGCGGCTGATTCGTCGCTACCCGATTCAACGAAGGTATGTCCGAGAAGTAGTTGTTCGTATCATTGAGAAATGCCTGCTTGTTCGTCAGGTTGTCCACGAACAGGAAGCTTGACCAGGCGTCGCCCATCAGGCCGATGCGTGCCTTGACGATGTCGTAGCCCGGCAAACTGTTCAGGAAGTAGGTCTGTACCTGGGAAGAGCCGACGATCACATTGCTCGCACGGGCGACGAAGGTGTAGTTCCCGACGGGGTGGTTGAAGACGAGGGACGTGGATGCAGTGAACGATGGTACGTTCGGCAGCGTCTGTCCCGGGCTTAGGGCCGTGCCTTGTTCCGTTGCCGTCAGCACTGCATGCGTATAGCCGCCGCTTTGCGCCAGTTCCCATGAAGGGCTGAGCTTGGCGTTGATTTCGACCTCGGCGCCTCGAACCGCCGCAGTACCCACGTTATCCGTGTAGCCGAACCCGCAGGGCAGCAGTATGAGTTGCTGCACCTTGTTCCAGCGTTCATAGTAGATCGCAGAATTGATGGTGAATCGCCGGTCGAGGAGCGTTGCCTTCTCGCCCAATTCGTAGCTCCACACCGTGTCGGGCCCATACTCCAACGGCGCCGCCGTTTTGCCAAGCGCCTGCAGGCCGCTCAGACACGAATCCGCACCCGTAACCGGTACCGGCGTATTACCGTCGCCGGGCCGAAAGCCTTTGGCTGCCGTACCGTACACCAAAAGATCCTGCACGAGGTCGTATGACAACGTGAACTTGGGATTGACTCCCGAGTCCTCGGCCCCTTGCGGACTTGTCACCGGCGTGGAACTCCCGGAGAGCGCACCGCTTTCGGTGACCGATCCATCTTGGGAATAGGAGTAGCGCCTCAAGCCCAGCGTGGCTTTGAGTGCTTCGGTGATCTTGTAGGAGGCCTCGCCGAATGCGGCGGTCTGCTTCAAGCGATTCGCCACCTGAATCACCAGCAGATTCGGCGTCCCGAACGCGGCCTCTATCCCAGGTCCTGGGTTGGTCTGCAACTGGCCGTACGTGTACGTGCTGTAAAAGCCTCCGACCAGCCACTGAATGCGAGTATCCCCGGTCGATGCCAATCTCATCTCTTCGCTGAATTGCTTCGTGGCATCGACTTCGATCACCGAGACCGGTCCGGCACCGCCCTGGTTGATGTAAAACGAGGGAAAGTCGAAGGTAGTCTGCACCGTCTCGGACGCATCCTGGCTTTGCGATTGCGTACGCGACCAATCCGAGGTCGCGGACGTCACCGTGAATGCGGGAAAGGCGTATTCGGCGACCAGATTGAAGAGACGAAAAGTGTCGTAAAACGGTTCCGGCACGTCAAAGGGTTGGTAATGCGCCTCGGTCCCGGGGGGATTGTCGAAGTAATCCAGCCCGCCTTGATTGATGGTCTGATAGAAGCCGCTGGCCGTGATGGAGAATTGGTCGTTGGCCTGGTAGCGCAAGCTTCCGCGGCCTCCTTTCACGTCTTCGTCGTTGACATTGTGGAAATCCTGTGCCACCGGAGCGGCGAGTACGTTCCCGCGTGTGCAGCCTGTGAAGCCGCCGCACTGAGGTTGCGGATTGGCGGGGAACGGAAAGTTCGTGAGCACGATCCGGTCAATCCAGCCGCTGGTGTACTCATCGGTTCCGACCAGCCTGAGCGCCAACGTGCCGTCGATAAGGGGAAGATTCAACATTCCGTTGATGCCGCGATTGAAGCCGCCGCCCTGCGTATCGGACGCATCAACTTTTCCACTCACGTGAATGTCGTGCAGATCCGGTTGATTGGTGACCAACTTGATGGTTCCACCCATGGATCCGGACCCGTAGAGCGTGCCCTGCGGCCCTCGCAGAACCTCAACTCGGTTCAGATCATAAAGATCGGGGTCGATGACGACATGCCCATTTTGCGCTCCCGTCGGCGCGGTCATCGGGACATCATCTAGGTAGAAGCCTACCGTGGCGACCGCGGGACCGGAGGAGGAGAGGCCGCGGATCGTATATTCGGTTTGCCCCGGGCCGGCGGACGTGAGGGCAACGCCGGGAATTTGCCGGGCGGCGTCCGCAGTATCGGCAATGCCTTGTGCCTGGAGCTCCGCACCCGTGATCGCGGTCACGCTGATTGGCGTATCCTGCAGCCGCTCGTTGCGCTTCTCGGCGGTCACCACAATCTCTGTCAGTTGATCGCCCGAGCCGAATCTAGCATTCGGGCCGCCATCGGCTGCGTTTGATGGGGCCGTGATGACTTGGGAGAAGGCGACATGCGCCCAACCGCTCACGAGAGTCGCTGCGGCGAGGGCCCAACACGTCGTCGGGCGTCGTGCAGTGCGGCTCGGGGGCGAACCTGCGCGCACACCGGTTGCGGCTTTCGGGTGACAGCAAAAAATCAAACGCATAAATCATCCCCTGTCATCAGTGCAAATTGATCGTCAATGCTCGATTGGCTCGGCCGGCAGAACTAGCAAATCCAGACGAGAATCTTGGGTTGGTGCGTGAAAGACGCGCTGTGTCGCTTTGTCGAAATCCGCGGCCTTCGCCGCATAGATGTTCAAAAAGCGTTGCGGATTCAGATCAATGAGCGGAAACCAGCTGCTCTGCACCTGCACCATGATCCGATGGCCCCTCTTGAACGTGTGATAGACGTCCGACATGCTGAAATCGATCGGCGTGGGCCGGTTCGGCTGGAGTGGTTCGGGCGCGCTGAGGCCGTTGCGGAATTTGGAGCGCATCACATCGCCGCGTACGAGTTCCAGAAAGCCCCCGAAGGCCTCCGGTCGGGATTTGGGATGAATGCCTCTGCCATCTTTCGCACCGCTACGCGCCGGCGCGGGATGGACATCGATCAGCTTGACCACCCAGTCCGAGTCCGTGCCGCTGCTCGAGACGACGAGATGCGACCGGATCGGACCGATGACGGTGACGTCGTCGGTTAGCGGCTCGGTTTGATAGAGCAGGACGTCGGAGCGGCCTGCGGCAAATCGCTGGTCGCGGGTCATGTAGTCATCGTCCATGTCGAAGCCGTGGTCCGGGACGAAGGGGACCGGCCGCGCGGGGTCGCTGACGTACTCGTCATATGCGGCCGGCGATTCCTCGGCCGCCGGCGGCTCGAAGCTGAGCCGATGCTGTGGGCGCAAATACAACGGGCGCGTGACGGCCTCCATTGGCGGCCACGCGTGGAACGAGCGCCAGACGTCCCGCCCGGTATCGAACACCTGGGCGACCGGTAGGTTCGGAGCCCCGTTGCCCTTGAGATGAAATTCGAAAAACGGCAATTCGATGTCCCGAATGAACTGGGTGGCGGTTGCCGATCCGAAATGCAGAGAGCGAATCGACTCCCCGCCGTCGGCCGCCCACTGGCCGTGCGTCCAGGGTCCCAGGACCAAGGTGCTCGGAGTGCCAGGGCTGCCGCGCCGGACCGCATCGAACACATGCAGCGCGCCGTATAGATTATTGGCGTCGTACCAACCGCTCACCGCAAGGACGGCGGTGTGAATATCGTGAAGATGCGGAAGGAGATTACGCCGTTGCCAAAGCTCGTCGTAGGTTTCATGCTGCATCGTCACCTCCCATTCGGGAGAGTCGCCGTGCAGGTAGCGAGCATCGGCGTTGCCGAGCGGCCCCATGTCCAGAAAGAATCGATAGCCGTCCGGTGTGAACGGAACGAACGGCGGTCCGCAGACACGGGATCCGGTACTATGACGATCGCAGGACGCAAGCCATGCAAAGGTCGATGCCAGGAGGAAGGCGCCGTTATGATGGGCATCATCTCCGGCGAACCAATCGGCCTGCGGCGCCTGCGGCGACACGGCCTTGAGTGCGGGATGCGCATCGATCATGCCGGCCGCCGCGTAGAAGCCGTTATACGAGATGCCACGCAAACCGACCTTGCCGTTGTTACGAGGAATGTTCTTGACGAGCCAATCGATGGTGTCGAAAGCGTCACTGCTCTCATCCACATCTGCGCGCGTGCCCTTGATGTCCTGTTGTGGCCTCATCTGGACGAATACACCTTCGGATCCATAGCGGCCGCGGACGCTTTGGGTCACGAAAATGTACCGGGCGACCAAGAACTCGGGTTCGATGTTCATCCATTTCGCGGCCGGATCGTAGGGCGTTCTGACGAGCAGAATCGGATAGCTACGCGTCGCGTCGTTCGGCGCGACCACGAGGGTGTCCAGACGGACACCGTCGCGCATTGGAATGAGAAAGCGGCTGGAGTGGTAGTGGGACGGCGCATCCGGCGACCTCGAAGCGGGCGCCGCCGATGCTCGGGCATGCGGTGGCGAAACGGCTGAGGCGAGGAGAAATAGCGCGAAAGCCCACCCCGCCCTGGCCCACGTAGCCGGGTCACGGGAACGTGCGTTCAACGCCCACTCCGAAGGTTGGTGCAACCGCCCGCATTCGAACACCCCTGCCGTCTACCACCCATTCCGGCCGAATAATGGCGTAGAAATTGCAAATATGCAAATCGTTTTGCATTTAGGGGAATAACTATTTCCATCGCGGCGCTCGTCGGGAGCGCATTCGATGCACCGCAGGGCCTGCATAACGCTTTATTACGGCGCGCCAGGACGATATCGTTTGCGGACTTATTCCATATATGGAAAAATATCACGAGGGAATGAATTCACTGGTTCGAATACGACTCATGGAGCTTTCAATGCCCAGCGCTTCTGTTGCCCAACCACTCATCCCCAATGCGTCCGTTCCGGAGTTGCCTCAGCCCTACCTGGTGTTCCTGGGCGACGCGCGCGATATCTCGTTCGCCAAAACGGCCCACGGTTTGCGCGATTGGGCCCCGGAGCGGTGCGTCGGGGAATTGGCCTGCGCGGGCGAACGCATCAGCATCGGCCTGCCGGCCCTATCACCGGGTGAGGCGAAGGCCCGCGGCGCTCGCTCGCTCGTCATCGGCGTCGCCAATATGGGCGGTGTCATTCGCGACAACTGGATGACCCCGTTGCTGGAGTCGCTGGGAGCCGGTCTCGACATCATCAGCGGCATGCACGGCCGACTCGAGGACGTGCCGGCCTTGAAGGCGGCTGCGGACCGATTCGGACGCCGGCTGATCAATGTGCGCACCCCGCCGCACAACATACCCGTGGCGTCGGGACGTAAGCGCACGGGTAACCGCCTGCTGACGGTGGGCACCGACTGCGCGCTGGGCAAAAAGTACACGGCGTTGACGCTTGCACGCGAATTCGCAAAGCGGGGGATTGACGCCGATTTTCGCGCCACCGGGCAGACCGGCATCTTGATCGCGGGATCCGGGATTCCCATCGATGCGGTGGTTGCCGACTTCGTGGCGGGGGCGGCGGAATTATTGAGCCCCGATGCGAGCGCCGATCATTGGGATGTGGTGGAGGGGCAGGGCTCGATCTTTCATCCCTCCTACGGCGGGGTTTCTCTGGGGCTCTTGCACGGGACGCAGCCCGATGTGATCGTGCTGTGCCATGAAGCGGGGCGCCATCGCGTCCTCGGGCTGGAGGACTATGCCACGCCGTCGCTCGCGGAGACGATGGAACTCACTCTGACGCTCGCCCGACGAACCAATCCTCGAGTGAGATGCGCCGGCGTTGCCCTCAATACCGCTCGACTCGATCCAGACCGGGCACGCGCCACATTGGAACAACTTGCCGTCGATCTTGGTTTGCCGGTCGCGGATCCGTTGCGCGCCGGTCCGGAGCTCGACCGCCTGGTCGACGCCTGTCTGGCGGAGGCGCCGGCTTGACCGCCATCGCACAAGGTGCGCTCGGCCTGCGCGCAATTATCGAAACATTTCCGCTTCGCCAACCGTTCCACATCAGCGGCCATACGATGTCGGAAGCGGAGGTCGTCACCGTCACGCTGGAGCAGAACGGGCGCTTGGGACACGGTGAGGCCTCCGGTGTGTTTTATCGTCCAGGGGAGGATGCCGCCGGCGTCTTGAAGCAGATCGAGGCGGTACGCGCTCGAATCGAGGCCGGAGTCGATCGCGAATCACTGCGGCAGTTGCTCCCAATCGGCGGTGCGCGCAACGCGCTGGATTGCGCCCTATGGGATCTGGAAGCGAAGCTTCATGGCAGGCGCGCTTGGCAACTCGCCGGGCTCGAGCGGCCGCGGCCGCTGTTGACCACCTTTACGGTCGGCGCCTCACGGCCGGAGAAGATGGCGGCGGATGCCCGCGACTACACGGCGGCACGGGCCATCAAGATGAAGCTGACCGGCGAACCGGCGGATGCCGATCGGGTTCGGGCGGTCCGCGCCGCGCGTCCGGAGGTGTGGTTGGGTGTCGATGCCAATCAAGGGCTCACCCGTGCCTCCTTGGAAGCTTTGCTGCCTGTGCTCGTCCGGTCTCGCGTGCAACTCATTGAGCAGCCATTCAAGATCGGACAGGACGCACAGCTCGATGGCCTGCGCGCTTCGATCCCGTTCGCGGCGGATGAAAGCGCGCAGGGATTGAGCGACGTGGCGCCTCTGGTCGGCCGATACGAGGTCGTCAATATCAAACTCGATAAGTGCGGCGGCCTCACGGAAGGCCTGGAGATGGCGCGCGAAGCCCGGCGGCTCGGTCTCAAGGTAATGGTAGGCAATATGGTCGGCACCTCGCTCGCCATGGCGCCGTCGTGCCTCGTCGGTCAATTGTGTGATGTGGTCGACCTTGACGGGCCCATGCTGCTCAGCGCAGACCGCCCGCTATCCGTTCGTTACGACGACGGCTTGATTTCCTGTCCCGACGAACTTTGGGGGTGACGGCGGAATTCTGTGATCGTTCCGATCATGAGACCATAATGGAAACAGCCACAGGCTGAAGGAGTTGCATGCAGACCGCCAAGCCAGGAACCGCACTCAAGAATTTGCGTAAGAACAATCGGTGGACGCTGCTGGACGTCAGCAAACGAACGGGTATTCCGGCGTCGACGCTGTCGCGTATCGAAAACGATCAGGTCTCGCCGACCTATGACTTGCTGCTGCGGCTGAGCAACGGCTTGTCGCTCGATTTGACGCAGCTCCTCTCCCTGGGAGAAAGACCGCGCGGCGCGACTTCCGGCGCGGAGCAGACCGGACGGCGCAGCGTAAACCACGGCGACGGCGGCGAAATCGTCGCCATGTCCAACCACACGCTGCGCTACTTGAGCACCGATCTTCTCAATAAACAGATCACTCCGATTCTCTGTGAGTATCGCGCGCGGACTCTGGACGAGTTCGGCGAATTCATGCGCCATCCTGGCGAGGAATTCCTCTATGTCATTGACGGGGTACTCGAATTGCACACCGAGTGCTACCTACCGCTGGTGCTGGGACCCGGCGAGTCCATCTATTTCGATAGCCGGATGGGGCACGCTTACGTAGCGCGCGGGGACAAGCCCTGCCATGCGCTTTCGGTTTGCACGGTGCCGCGACCCATGGTCGATCACGAACCGGTGGGCCGCGCCAAGCCTGCGCGCGGTCCGCTGGCGGCAAAGACATCAAGTGAGAGGTTGCCATCGGCAACCACGCCGCGCCGCCGCAAAGCTCGCCGCGGCGCGTGAATGTCCCAACCATCGACAGCGATGGCGGCTGTTACAGGTGCTTGCGTGAGGCATTCTCACATGACTCGTGAAAATACCTCACTTTGCGTCGTTCCGATCGCAGCATAATGGCCCGAATTCTGCTGAGTCCACCCGAGGTGATGCGATGATTCGTCATGATGCGACGGCTCCGGGCGCGGTGCCGGCTACTGTCGGTGCCGATGAGACGGGCCCGCGGATCGACGGCGCACGCCTTTGGCAGAGCCTCATGGAACTCGCAAAGATCGGTGCCACCGCCAGGGGTGGTGTAAATCGACTCGCGCTCACGGACCTCGATCGCCTGGCTCGCGATCAATTCTGCCGTTGGTGCGTCCAAGCCGGGTGCACCATCACCATTGACCGAATGGGCAATATTTTCGCACGCCGATCCGGCCTGAATAACGACCTCGCCCCGGTGATGACCGGCAGTCATATCGATACGCAGCCCACCGGCGGCCGGTTCGACGGCGCCTACGGCGTCATGGCCGGGCTCGAGGTCATTCGAATCTTGAACGACCGGGGGTACCGGACGCTGAGGCCCATCGAACTCGCGGTATGGACCAACGAGGAAGGCTCGCGGTTTGCCCCGGCGATGATTGGCTCCGGCGTTTTCGCCGGGGTGTTCGACCTGGCACATGGCTTGTCACGCGCGGACGCCGGTGGGATCACCATCGGTGAGGAATTGAAGCGCATCGGATATGCGGGCGAAGCCGTGGTGGGCCACCGGCCGGTGGCTGCCTTCTTCGAGGCGCACATCGAGCAAGGCCCCATTCTGGAGGCCGGGCGCAAGACCATCGGCATCGTGCGTGGAGTCCAAGGCATACGCTGGTTCGAAGTCACCGTGACCGGGCAAGAGGCCCACGCAGGGCCGACGCCGATGCCGTGCAGACGCGATGCGCTGGTCGGAGCCGCGGCAATGGTCGCCGCCGTGAGGGCTGCCGGGCTCGCCGATCAGCCTCATGCCCGCGCGACCGTCGGCATGTTCTCGATCTCACCCAACTCCCGAAACGTGATTCCGGGCACGGTCTGTTTCACGGTTGATTTGCGGCACCCCGAGCCGTCGACTCTCGAGCAGATGAGCGCACGCCTCGCGGCGGAGTTGTCGCGCATTGCCACCGAAAACGCACTCGAGCTCCTTTTCAAGGAGATCTGGTATATGCCTCCCGTGAAGTTCGACGCGGAATGCGTAGCGGCCGTGGAACATGCAGCCAAGAACCTGGGTTTTACCTCGCAGGACATCATCAGCGGCGCCGGGCACGATGCCGTATATCTCTCGCGGATTGCGCCGACGGCGATGATCTTCGTGCCGTGCAAGGACGGCATCAGTCACAACGAAACCGAAGATGCCAGTCCGGAAGATCTTGCGGCCGGCTGTGCGGTGCTCCTGGCGGCAATGGTCGAGCGAGCGAATGCTGCGCAGGCCTCCACGAAGCGTCCCTAGCGAGACCCTCTGTTCGTCTGGGCACGGATACGCAAGAGCAATGCCGTCAGCCAGCGAATGAATGCCAAGGTAGCCGGACTCGCGCGCTTATTGCGGTCACGCACCAGATAGTAGCCGCGCTGCGAGTCGATGGCGGTCGTGAATGGCGACACCAGCTGTCCGTTGGCTAGTGCGCCGGCGCAGGTCGTTTCGTCTCCCAACATGATTCCTTGACCGGCAATGGCCGCCGTCTGCACCAGTATCAAGTCCGAAAATCCGATGCCGGCGCTGCGCTTCGGGGTCTCCACGTTGTTGACCGTGAGCCACTGTATCCAGTCCGTCCACCGACGCATGAGCAAGGGGAAGCGCAGCACGTCTGCGGGTCGATGCAATCCGCCATTGGTGCTCAGTAAAGCGGGGCTGCACATCGGCGTAAATTCGACATCGTACAGGTGTTTTACCCACTGCTTCGGCCATTTCCCGTCGCCAAAGGCAATGAACAGGTCCACGTTCGGGCCGGTTACCTCGTCGAGTTCCGAGGCGCTGACGATCTGCAACCAAATATTCGGATGCTCTGCATGAAACGAGGCGACATGCTTGCACAACCACATCGATGAGAAGCCGGCGGTGCTCGACACCCGCAGCACTCCCTCTATGTCTCGATTGAGGGGCTCCTGCTGGGCGTTGGCGAGCAGCGCCAGGGACTTTCGAACCTCCTCCGCGTAGCCCTTACCCCGCGGCGTCAAGACGACTCCGGTGCCGGCCCGCGTCGCGAGGTCGAAGCCGAGGATGGTCTCGAGCATGGCGAGCCGGTGGCTCACGGCGCTGCGCGTAATGCCGAGTTCCTCCGCGGCCTCCCAGACGGTGCCCAAGCGTGCCAGGGCGTCAAGGGCGAGCAACGTGTGCATCGGCGGAACGCGCGATTTCATATGGTGCGAATAATTCACCCAGGGGTTGCAAACATATCACACCGCCCTGGTATCACCGACGCCATAATCGTTTTACAACAGCAAGTCGGAGCCCCGGGATGGACACTCAATATCGGCCGGATGAGTTGGTGGCGGCGCGCGGCAAAGTGCGTCTGGCGGCGGCCATCTCCGCGATTCTCGCCGGCATGCCCCAACTGTGGGCGCCGGCTGCGTCGGCGGACGACATGGGCGAGATCATCGTCACTGCAACGCGGCGCAGCGAATCGGTATCCGACATTCCCTACAACATTTCCGCAGTCGGGAGCGGGGATATCGTCGACTCCGGGGTCACGGACTTGGTCGACCTGGCCCATATGGTTCCCGGCCTCGTTACGCCGGATCTGGGGGCGCGAGCCGGCAACACCAACGGAACCTTGACGATACGCGGTCTCAACGCGAGCAGCGTAAACGCCCAGGACCAGAGCCTCTCGGTACCGGTGGTGTCGACCTACGTGGACGAGACGCCGCTGTTCGCCAATCTCAAAATGACCGACATAGCGCGTGTCGAAGTGCTGCGCGGGCCGCAGGGGACGCTGTACGGCTCCGGGTCCTTGGGCGGCACGGTGCGTTTGATCCACAACGAGCCCGACCTGACGACCACGGAGTTCGAGGTGTCTACACAGGGGTCGCATACGGCCAATGCGGCGAATCCCTCGGAGGCGCTCGACGTCATCGGCAACCTGCCGCTGAGCGAAACCGTGGCCGTGCGCGCGTCGGCCGGATATGAAAGGCTCGCGGGTTTCACCAACGCCCTGTCGGTCGCCGAGATCACTGCCAATGCGCAGCCCGTATTGGCGGATCCGGGCGACCCGCTGCATAGCGGGCTCGTGTTCACCCGGCAGCGGGACGTCGATTGGTCCAATACCTGGTACGCACGTACGGCGTTGTTGTGGAAGCCCGGCGATGATTGGAAATTCACGTTGACCTACCAGCACCAGACCGATCAATCCGGCGGCTATTCGCAGACCAATCCGCTGTATCGCTACGACCAAACGCTGTATGTCGACCAGCCGGGAACGTTCAGCACGGATCTGGGATCGATCGACGTATCGAAGGACGTGGGATTCGCCACGGTATCCTCGAATTCTTCCTACACCAGCCAAAGTTCGACCAGCGAGTACGACCTCACCGGCCTGTTCGAGTCGGTCGCGAAATACTACGGAAATTATCCGCGCAATCTATCGCCCATCTACATCACATCGTCGGACAAGGCGTTTACCGAGGAACTGCGCCTGGTGTCGCAGAATTCCGGCCCTTGGGATTGGGTGACAGGCGCTTACTTCAGCGACCGCAGACAAACGCTGGAGCAATACGAAACCCTCGAAGGATTCGGCAGCTGGAGCCAGCTGCCGGGGTCGGGCCTGCCTGCCGGCTGCACGGTGCAGAGCCCGGCCTGCCCTTATCCCACCTTCGGCGATGTGATCCAGTACGTCAATGGCGGCATCAATCCGTCGCAGCTGCCGAATCCCGATTTGAATTTCACGTTCGATCGCCACGTGAGCTTCATGGACACCGCGGTATTCAACGAGACGTCCTATCACTTAACCGACAAATGGCAGGCGACCGCGGGCGGCCGCCTCTTCTGGCAGCACTATGCGCAGGAACTGGAGCAGGATCTGCCCACCTCGACGGGGCTGCTGTCGGCGGCCAACGCCAAGGGATTTCGCAATGAGATTTTCAAGCTGAACACATCCTACGAGATCGCGGATCACACATTGCTGTACCTCACGTGGTCGGAGGGATTCAGGCGGGGGGGTGTGAACGCGTTGCCCATCGGCTCCTGCTTCTTCTGCGAAGTGCCTGCCTTGTTGACCTACAAGCCGGATGAGGCGCGCAACACGGAGATCGGCATCAAGGGTTCGCTCCCCGCAGGAGCGAGCTACACGTTCACCCTCTACAACATCAACTGGGCAAACCCTCAAATCGAATCCAATACGCTGATCGGCGGCTTCGGTTTCGTGACCAACGGGGTGTCGGCGCGTTCGCGCGGCGCCGAGGCGGAGCTCGCGCTGCCGCTGACGACGACCACGAAGCTGGAATTGGGTTATAGCTATACGCAAGCCATCCTGACGGCCGGCTTTACCGCAGGAGCCGTCCCTGATCTGGTGGGGGTTTCCGGTGACCGGCTGCCGAATGTTTCGAAACAGCAGGTGACGGTCGCCCTCGATCATTCGCAGCCGCTCGCCCAGGACCGCGAGTTCCATGCGCGCCTCGACGCCTCCTATCGCAGCGACTTTTGGACGGCGCTGCCGCAGTCGCCGTCGGCGACGGATCTTCCGGGTTTTGCGTTGCTCAACGCGCGCGCCGGCTTCGGGTTCGGCAAAGCCTGGCGGGTCGATGCCTTCATCAAAAACATCACGAATCAGGAGGCGGCGACGTCGGTATCCACGGTGCCGGGCCCTGAGCACGATCGGGCGTATTTCGTCGGCAGACCGCGGACCTTCGGCGCCGAATTCAACTATTCGTTCAAGGATCATTAGGTTCATTCGAGGCCCGCGCCCGCCGGCGCTTGGATGTCGCGCTTGAGACCGGACGGAAGAGCATCATGATGACGGCTGGTAAACGGATCGTATTCGAATGGGTCGATGGTCACGCGGCGACCCTGTCGGAGTGGCATCAGCTGATCTGGCATTACGCGGAACCGGCGTTGCGGGAATATCGCTCGGCAGCCTGGTACGTCCGGACGCTCGAAGAGTCGGGGTTCACGGTGGAGGCCGGCAGCGGCGGGATGCCCACCGCCTTCGTTGCGACCTATCGCAACGGCGACGGCCCCACGATTGCCACCTACGCGGAATACGATGCCGTTCCCGGTCAATGCCAGGCCGCTGCGACGCGCGAACGGCCAAGGGCGGGTCTGTCGAGGCATGCGGCCGGCCATACCGATCCGCACAGCGCACTCGGCATCAGCGCGCTGGGGGGAGCCCTTGCGGCCAAGGCGGCCATGCAGAAGCTGAATATTCGCGGCACGCTCAAATTCTTCGGGGAGCCGGCCGAGAAGCTGCGCGTATCCAAGCCGGTGCATGCCGCAAAGGGCTACTACGACGACCTCGACGCGGCCGTGAGCTTTCACCCGCATTGGTCGCTACCCGTGTGCAATACGACGGTGTGGAACACGCATTGCGGCGTCGGCTACAACTATGTGTACACGTTTACCTGCTCCGCGCCTGAGGCGTGGCTTGCCGCAGGTCGACCGGAGACGAGCCGCGCCAATGTGCACTACGCCGCGCGTGCGCCCGGTGCTACGGATGCGCTCCTGTTCTTCCATCAGTTGAATGAAAGCACGCGCCGATCGATGCTGCCGGCGACCGGGCTGTGGAGTTTCAACGAGGCGATTCTCACGGCGGGGCAAGCGACGGCGGACAACCTGGTGCCGCAACTCGCGGAAATCGATTACATGGTGCGCGCCGATTCGATCGATCAGGCGGACGCGATCAGTGCGGTGATGGACAATAATGCCGAAGCGGCGGCGAAGGCCGGATTCTGCCGCTGGCGCAAGACATGGGTGTCGAAGTCGCGTCCGGGACTCCCCAATCATGTGCTGGCGCGGGCCGGCTATGGCAACTTGGAACTGGCGGGAGCGCCGACCTGGGGCGTCGAGGCGATCCAAGTAGCGCAGGAGATCCAGAGACATCTCGGCACGGAGCCGCTCGAGCGGCCTTTCGTGCCGGCGACGGAAACATTGACGGATCCGCAGGCCGTCGAGGCCATCGTCCGCAGATATCTGCCGGAAGTCCAGGCACATCTGACGTCCGATGATTATACGGAGTATACGTGGCACTGTCCGACGGTGCGCATGATCGTCGGCCGCCCGATGTTGGCCGCGCCGCCGGGATTCAACTATCCGGCATGGGTCCACAACGCATTGGGCGGCATTCCTGCGACCATCGACCCAACCCTGCAAAGCGCCGCCAAGGCCATCGGCGCGATGCTCGTCGATCTGTTGACCGACGCGCGTCTGCTCGCGGACGCACGCACGGAATTCGTCGAGCGGACCGGGGGAGGAATCGGTGGTAAACACTGGCAGGCCCCGCTGCTGCCGGCCGATTTCAATGTGCCGCATCGATTGCGATGGCCGGAGTACGTGACCACTGCGCGCGGCGAGGAATGGTGCATTCCGTGGCGCGAGGACGAGTGACTTGGCGCACTTGAGCGCTGCGCAAGCGGGGGGCGGCGGGCGCGGACGCACGGCGCCAACCCGGCTGGTGCTGCTCGTGTCGATCGCCGTTTTCATCAATTATGTCGACCGGGGCAATCTCGCCACGGCGCTGCCCCTGCTGCAGGGTGAATTTCATTTGAGCGCGAGCCAACTCGGCGTTCTTTTGTCGATCTTCTACTACGGGTATGTAACCGCCATGGCGCCGATTGGCTGGCTGGCGGAACGATACGGAGCACACAGGATTCTAGCCATCGGCGTCGCCGTATGGTCGGCGGCGACCCTGTTGACCGGCTTTGCAACCAGCTTCGCGCTGCTCCTGGCGCTCCGGCTGCTGCTCGGGGTCGGCGAGAGCGCCGCCTTTCCATGCGCATCGAAGCTGCTGGCGCAGACGGTAGAGGTAAGGCACCTGGGACTCGCCAATGGCGTTTTCAGCTTTGGTTACTTGCTTGGACCGGCCGTCGGCACACTGCTCGGCGGCCTGTTGATGGCAGCCTACGGATGGCGGCCCGTTTTTTTGCTATTTGGGTGCCTCTCGCTCGTATGGCTATGGCCGTGGCGCAGGGTCGTGGTCGATCCGCCGCTCAGCCATGGCGGTGCGGGGGATGCGCAACCGGCGCTCAAGCAGATTCTGCAACAACGAGCGCTCTGGGGCGCAGCCATCGGGCTCTTTGCCGGCAATTACTCCTTCTATTTCATTCTTGCATGGCTGCCGTTCTACCTCGTCAAGGCGCGCGGCTTCTCCGTCGACTCCATGGCGTGGACGGCCTCATGGGCGTACCTGCTGAACGCATTGAGCGCGCTGTTGATGGGGTGGCTGACCGATCGGCTCATCCGCGGCGGGCGCAGCCCGAACCTCATTTACAAAGGAGTCATGGCGTTGTATTCGGTCGGCGGTATCGCCTGCATGGCCGGCGTGGTGTTGTTGCCGGCCACCGGCTCGGTCGCCGCTCTTTTGGTATTTGAAGTGATGGCCGGACTTTCTTCACCCGCGATTTATGCCATTCCGCAGATCATCGCCGGGCCGAAGGCGGTTGGCCGCTGGGTCGGCATTCAAAACGCGGCGGGTGGGATGGCCGGGCTCGTTGCACCGGCAGTCACTGGAGTACTCGTCGATCAGACCGGGCAATTCACGGTCGCCTTCGCGATTGCGGCCGCGGCCAACGTGGTCGGTTTCATCGGATGGGTGCTCATTCTACCGAAGGTGGCGCCCCTTAGGTGGGCGGACAGCGCGGCTTGAGGTCTTCAACGCGTCGGGGGCCGCGGCGCTGTTCGCGCGGCTGGTAGCCCATCACGGATTTGCCCCGGAGCTGCGCGTGATCCGCTAGGGGCTCGACCAACGCCAAATCATCAAGCTTCCGGTTGAATAAGCTCCGTAGCGGCGTAAACTGGCATCGAATTCGGACCCTAGGAAGTGGGCCGGCCGTCCAGCCGGCGCCCGAGTTTGCCAAGCGCGTTCAAGCGCTGGAGCGGAGACTTTTCCTGCTGACCTGCGGCGTCTACGGCAATGTGTGATTCCTCTGCCCGCCAATGACGTCCGATGGGGTGTTCCGCGAAGGACCAAAGGTCCTGGAAGATGCGAATGTGGGAGTTCGAGAATAAGTCGGCGAAGTGACATTAATTTGGGGAATAGCCAATCAATGCGTAGTAGACACCTCGCGGGTATGGGAATGGGACTGATGGCGCTCTGTGTGGCGCCGACGCTCGTCAGCGCCGCCGAGGCGGAGAGCGGCGCAGGTGCGCCGGCGGAGGCGGTGGGCCTCGAAGAAATCGTCGTCACGGCCGAGAAGCGCACATCGACCGTGCAGGATACGCCCATCAGTATCACAGCGGTCACGGGAGCGGACCTGGCTGCACGCGGCATTGTCAACTTCTCCGCCCTCGCCGCCGAGACCCCGGGGATCTCGATGAAGGAAAATGGTCCCGGCCAGACGGAATTCGAAATGCGCGGCATGACCAGTTCGGGCGGCAACTCGCCCACCGTGGGCTTTTACCTGGACGATGTGCCGATGACCTCACCCGCATCGGCGCAGAACGGCAAGGTGGTCATCGATCCTTCCTTGTATGACCTCAACCGGGCAGAAGTGCTGCGCGGCCCTCAGGGCACACTGTATGGGGCTGGCTCGATGGGAGGCACGGTCAAGCTCATCACCAATCAGCCGGATACCCAGGCCTTCCACGCGTCAGGAGAAGCCACGGGCTCGGGGACCCAAGGTGGAGGGTTCAACTACGGGATCAACGGCATGGTCAACCTGCCGCTGGTCGACAACCAGGTGGCCCTGCGCCTGGTGGGCACGGACAGTCACACGTCCGGCTGGATCGACCGCATTGTGCTCTCCGATTTCCCCCTGCCTGATCCGACCGGATTCACCCGCGGCAATGTACTGGGGGCACACGTTCAACGTGATTACAGGCAATCGAACGCTGAACATTTGGCGGGCGCCCGCGCCACACTGCTGTGGCAGGTCACGGACAACTTCACGCTCACGCCGTCGGTTTTCTACCAGCGAGTGACGCAGGACGGCCCGAGCGCTTATGACTCCGTCCCGGGTACCATGGCGCATTACCAACCTTTTGACATCGCCGAGCCGTACTCGGACCAGTTTACCCTCGGAGCGCTCACGGCGAACTACCACGCCACGAGTTTTGACGTCACGTCGGTCACGGCGCATTGGACGCGGCGTTCCGAACAGACCCAGGACACCAGCGAGTCCTTCGAAAATCCTTTCACTTGCATCTCGATCGCACCCGCCTGCGGCGAGTTGCCGTTCTACGGCGCCAACGGCGTCGGCTCCGGACCCGTGGTGGGTACGGAAACCGACCCGTCCAGCCAATTCAGCGAGGAGATACGCATCGCGTCCACTGCCGAGGGTCCGCTCAAGGGCGTGGCCGGCGTTTACTACTCGGATTTCAAATCGCAGTGGCAGCTCAACACACAGAGCCAGAATAATCTTTCCTATGTGGACTTCTCCAATTTCACGACCCCCGCGGCGACCACCACGGTGTGGGGGTTGAACGAACCCGCGCATATCCGCCAGTCGGCTCTTTTCGGGGAGGGGACCTGGGCCATTACACCCGCCTTCAAGGCCACCGCCGGCCTGCGCTTGTTCTCCTACACCAGTGATCTGTCCATGAACTTTGCCGGTTGGGGTTCGCCCCTGGGTGGTGCGGCACCTTCAACCACCAGCGTTTCGCAATCAGCGACCGGGGTGGATCCGAAGCTCAACCTGTCCTATGAATTCAGCAAGGATCTGATGGTGTACGCCACGGCATCGAAAGGGTTTCGTCCCGGCGGTGGCAACCAACCGTTGCCGAATTTCGCGCCCCCCAATGCCCCGGCCAACTTCGGATATACCAAGTGGCCGACTTCCTACAAATCTGATTCCCTCTGGAGCTATGAGGTCGGCGAAAAGTCCCGCTTTCTTGACCGCCGCCTCACCGTCAATGCCAGCGTGTACTACGAGGATTGGACACAAATCCAGCTGGAGGAACTGCCCTTCGGTTATCCGCTGTTCGACAATGCCGGCAATGCCAAGATCTATGGCGGTGAGATCGAACTCAAGGCATTGCTCGGCGGGGGATTCACGCTGTCGAGCTCCGGCGCATACACTCATGCCACTCTATCTCCGGGGCCTCACTACACGATTGTGCTGCAGGGGCAGCCGGTGGGAGCTCCGACGTCTACCGTGCTGCCGGACGTGCCCGAATACACGGCCAACATTGGGCTCGACTACATCCATGGACTGAACGATCTTTTGTCCCTGGTCGGCCACGTCGACTATACCTACACCGGGCAGCGTTATGACTTGGTGGCCATCAACCAGGGTCAGATGTGGAGCCTGCCGGGTTACGCCCTTGTCAATCTGCGCATGGGCGTCAAATCCAGCTCGGATTGGAACGTCTCGCTGTTTTGCACCAATCTGGCCAATAATCACCCGGCCCTGGAGAACATGACCATGCTCAATCTGGCCAACCCCGATTACAACCGCGTCCTCACCGCCCAGCCGCGTACCATTGGACTGGACGTCAGTTTCAAGCGCTAGCCGGATGATGGAACAGGGTGGCCGACAATCAGCCCCGCACGATTGGCGCGGATCTTAATTACCGGATCTGAGCATTCGCCATGTACATTCCAACACAGTTCAAGAGCGATGATGTTTCCGCTGCCGTCGACCTCATGCGCAAGCATTCCTTCGCGACCCTGATCTGCAACGACGATGATGGGCAGCCATTCGTGACGTACCTGCCATTGCATGTGGACGTGGGCGAACGCGGCGGCAAGCCTTGGCCCTGCTTGCTGGGGCATGTGGCACGAGCCAATCCTCACTGGCGGTATCTTCAGAACCGAGGAACGGCTCTCGTGAGCTATCTGGGTCCGCATGCGTACATGTCGCCCACTGTCTATGCCGACACCATGCGCGTGCCGACTTGGAACTATCTGGCGGTTCAATGCCGCGTGCGCGTGAGGCTGCTGAGCGAACGAGTTGAGATGGCTCAGATGCTGGACAAGCTGATTGCGGACAATGAGCTCTCCTATCTTGAACAGTGGCGCTCGCTGAGCGAGGATTATCAGTCGAAGATGATGGCGATGATTGTGGGGTTCGAGCTGGAGATTACGCAGCTGCAATGCAAGTTGAAGCTCAACCAGCACCGGCCGGAATCGCATGCCGCCTTGCGCCGGACCTTCGCCGCCGGGAACGAGGCCGAGCACGAGCTGCTGGAGTGGATGGATCGCTTGAGGATGTAGTCGCGAAGGTCTTCTGCCTATACGGGAGACGTTTCAGCATTGGTACAGCGGCTACGCATTTTTGTCTCGTCCCCCGGAGATGTGACCACCGCGCGTGAGATTGCTGCGTTGACCATTGAGCGGCTGGCGCAGGAGGGGATGATGAGCGCGGTGGCGGACGCCTACGCGGGTCGATGACCGCCGCATCATGTTAACCTCGACGATCGAGTGCCGGTCCACGCCTTGGACCGGTTCACCTGCGGGAGCTGAAATGCGGGGACGAGCGCGATTGGGGATGCTGGTTGGTCTTGCGATGCTGTGCGGGGCGGCCCGGACCATGGCGGAACCCGCTTTGCTGCTGGTGCACGGGCACATCTACACGGGCGATCCGGCGCAGCCGTGGGCGCAGGCAATCGCCATCGACGGCACGCGCGTCGAGGAGACCGGGTCCGACCGGTCCCTGACCGCTCGCTGGCACGGGCGAGCGCGCCAGATGGATCTGAAAGGCCGCACGGTCATTCCAGGCATCGTGGACGCGCATATGCACCTGCTGTTCGGTGCGCTGGAGATCGCCGGTTTCAATCTGTCCACGCCGGAGCACAGCATCACGCCGGCGCAGCCGGATGCGCTCATCGCGGCCGTGCGTTCCTACGCTGCCGGCCATCCCGACAGCCGCGTCTTGATCGGGCGCGGCGATTTCAGCTCGGAACCCCCGGCCGCCCCGACCCGCGCGTTGCTCGATCAGGCCGTGAGCGATCGGCCGGTCATCGTGCACAACTCCACGGAGCATTCTCTGTGGGTCAACACCCGCGCGCTCGCGATGGCCGGCATCACGGATGAACCGGTTGCAGATCCGGACGAGGAGCGCAATATCGTTCGCGATGCCAGCGGCCATCCCACCGGCCTGCTGCTCGAAGCGGGACAGGAAGTCATGAACGGTGCGGTAATGCGCGCGCTCGGCACCGATGAGAAGCTCGCGCTGCTGCGCGACGGGACACGCTACCTCAACCGGTTCGGCATCACGAGCATCGTCAACGCCACGGGCGATCTGGCGGAGATCGAGCTGTACGGGATGCTGCGCGATCGCGGTGAGTTGACGGTCCGGACCCGCACGGCGTTCGGGGCCGTTGCCGTGCCTCACCATCTGACACCGCAGCTGCTCGCCGATCTGGAAACGGCGCGCAACCGCTATCATGACGAGTGGGTCTCCGCCAACGCCGTCAAGTTCTTCGTGGACGGCAGCTCCGGCATGTATCCACCGCTCGTCTATCGCGCGTCCGAATACCGGGCGCTCGTGCTCGAGCTCGACAAGCGCGGCTACCAGCTCTTGTCGCACGCCGAGCGGCGCGATTCGGTGCATCTCGCGCTCGACGCCTACGAGAATGCGGTGCGTGCCAACGGCGTGCGTGACCGCCGACTGCGCATCGAACACGACTTCGTGGTCAGCGACGAGGACGTGGCGCGCCAGGCACGCCTTGGCGTCATCGCCGGAGTGCAGCCGGCGTTCTGTTGCGCCGACGCGGGCACGAGCTACGATCCGGGCGACCCCACGCCGTCGGACCGCTGGCGCAGTTTGCTCGCCGCGGGCGCGCCGCTTGCCTTCAGCAGTGATTGGCCGTGCATGTGGCCGCCCGATCCGTTCGTGAACATCCAGCAGGCCGTGACGCGCCAGATCTGGCGCTCACCGGATACCGGCGGCATCGAGACCGCTCCCTTCGACGGTGCACAGCAGGGCGGCGCACTGCCGCAGCTCGGCAAAATCTACTACCCGGAGGAGCGCCTCGGGGTGCGCGAGGGAGTCGATGCCTATACCCGGGGCGCGGCATACGCCTCTTTCGCCGACGATCGGGTGGGCGCGCTCACCAAGGGGCGCTACGCGGACCTGGTCGTCCTGTCCCAGGACATCTTCACCGTCGCCGCCGCGGACATCGGCAAGACCCACGCGCTGCTCACGATGGTGGGCGGCAAAGTCGTCTTCGACGCCGAGGGCTCGAGTCGCTAGCGCGCTTGCCGGCCGTCAGCTGCCCTTGGGTAATTCAATGAAAGTGAAGATTCCCGCTGCCGAATAGTCCGAGCAGCCCGGTAACGATCAAGTAGATTGCCACGATGTAATTCAATAGGCGTGGCACGACGAGAATCAAAATGCCGGCAATGAGCGCCACGAGGGGTGCGATGCTGAGTGTCATGTTCATGGTCCAACTCCGGTGATTCCGCCATCGTAGGGTCAATTGTCTCGCGTCGACCGTGCGCCACCGAACCTAACGAGGATAATTGGCAAGGTCAATGTCTCGGTGAAAGACTGTCCAATTCCGGGAGGGGGGACACGCGTTGGTATTGAGGATGCCCAAATTGACAATTTCTGGATAGGGTATATTGTCAGTTATGGCATAGGCCATGATGATAAGTGCAGAGTTAGGCGAGTCCCTTTCAAGCCTCAATCTCAATCAGACGGAAGCTGCACGTCGAGTCGTAGGGCGCGGCGCCCCGAGCATTCCTTAGGATCGAGGCCGCCGTCATTCGGCCGTCTTGTGACGATCAATAAACCCAGCAATGCTCCAATGTTCACTATCCGGTTGACCGTCGTCGCACTCGCGGGCCTGCTGACGGGCGTTGTTCTTGGCGCCGAGCCAGCCGGGTATGCCGCGCTCGTCCGACGGGTCGCGCCAAGTGTAGTAACCATACTCGTGGTAGAGACGCGTATCAGCGCGGCGGATCGCGCCGCATTGCGCGCTGAGAGACGAGCGGTGGCCGACACGGATCCCAATGCGATGACTGCGATTCTTCGGCGCCTGCTCTCTGCGCCGGGGGGTGACGCGGCGCGCGAGGAAGGCGCGACCGGGGCTCTCGGTTCGGGGTTCGTCATTCGAGAGGACGGTCTTATCGTCACGAATCGGCACGTCGTCGTCGGCGCTAGCAGCGTCCGAGTACGCCTGTCTGATGGACGCGAGGTCGTCGCCAAGATCGTCGGTGCCGATGCGGTGACCGATATTGCGCTGCTGCGCGTGGATGCGGGCCGTTTGCGGCCGCTTCACCTGGGGTCGTCCGAGGCGGTATCCGTTGGGGATGCGGTCATCGCGATCGGCAATCCATTCGGTTTGGGCCAATCGGTAAGCGCCGGTATCGTTTCCGCCCGCGGCAGAACGCTCGAGGAGGATCCTTACGTCAATTTTCTACAGACGGACGCGTCGATCAACCGTGGAAACTCCGGCGGTCCGCTTCTTGCCGTCGACGGCACCGTGGTTGGCGTGACGTCTGCGATTCTCTCGCCGAGCGGTGGATCCGTCGGGCTCGGATTTGCAATCCCGGCGGAGACGGTTGCAACGATTGTTCGCGAACTCGAGGAACACGGTCGGGTAGACCGGGGTTACCTTGGAATCTCCGCTCAGCCCGTGACGCCCAAGTTGGCAACGGCCCTCAAAATGCAAACTCCCGCGGGCGTGCTCGTCACCGCGGTGGATGCGCAAGGACCCTCCCTCAACACGCTCAGTATCGGGGACGTCCTGCTTACCGTCGGCTCCGAGCCGGTGACCTTTGATGACGTCAGCAAGGTCATGGCGCGGCTCGTCCCGGACACGCTCGTCACGCTGACCATCGTGCGCTCGGGCATGCCGGAGTCAGTGGCGTTGAAAGTCGGACGACTCCCCGAGCCGCCCGGCGATCCGGCACTGACGGGCGCCCAGGACACCTGGGTGCCATCACTCGAGATTGGTGTTGCAGTTACGACCTCGGCGATTCGCAATACGATCAAGGCCAACGATGAACCGACGGGGCTGATTGTCACGCAACTGCGACCGTCAGCACCCGGCGCTTTGGCTGGCCTCCGGGTCGGTGATCTCATTACTCACCTCGGCACGAAACAGTTGATCGAAGCGGCCGATTTGTCAACGGTGGTGAAACCGACTCCCCGTGAACCAGTACTTCTGCGGATCGTGCGCGACGGCACGGCGAGCTTTATTGTCGTGACGGGTGAAGCGGATCCCTGAGCGACGGCAGAATTGGCGTAGAGGAATCGGCAGAAGGTGCAAGTCGTCGGCCGTGCAAATTTTAAGGAGGATATCCGTCATGCGTAAAATCCTTGTATCGACGACGCGTTTTTGGTCTGTGGTTTTCTTGGCGTATTGCACAGCCGCGGCACCCGCCTGGAGCGCCGGGCGCATCCTAACCGCACCCATCGTCGAGGCGCAGCGAGTCACGCTCGAGGGCAATACGCCGCCCGCGGCCCTGGATGCCGCGAACGATCGCGGTCCCGTAGCCGATACGCTCCAGTTGGACCACATGCTGCTTGTTCTCAAGGGCTCTGCGGACAGCGAAGCGGCGCTGCAAAAATTGATTGCCGACATGCACGATCCCGAGGCAGCCACCGCGTACCACCGGTGGCTCACGCCGCAACAGGTCGGTGCGCGCTTCGGACTCGCGCGCGAGGATCTCGCCGTCATTCAGCATTGGCTGGAATACCATGGTTTTTCCGTCAACCGCGTGTATTCCAATGGTCTGATCATCGATTTCTCGGGCTCCGCCGCGCAGGTTCGCGAGGCTTTCCGCACGGAGATCCACAACCTCGTCCTTCCGAGCGGCGAGCACCACATCGCGAATATTCGCGATCCGGGGATTCCGGTCGCCCTGGCTCCGGCGGTGGCCGGCGTCGCGTCTCTACACGATTTTTTCCCCAAAACCCATTCGATCCCGCTCGGTCCGGTGAGCTACGACCGCGCTACGAACACCTGGGAGCCGCATTTCACCATCGGAATCGACGGAACCCGCTACCACACCCTCGCTCCCTACGACTTCGCCACCATCTACGATCTTCTGCCTCTTTGGCGGCAGGGTTTTACGGGCAAGGGCGTTACGATTGCAGCCGTCGAGGACAGCAATCTGCTGCATCCCGACGATTGGCAGACCTTCCGCAAGACCTTCGGTCTGGACAGATTCACCCTGGGCAATTTCAAGCAGATTTATCCCGGCTGCGCCGATCCCGGTCAAAATCCCGATGAGACCGAAGCCGCGCTGGATGTCGAATGGTCCAGCGCCGCCGCTCCGGACGCCAACATCGAGCTCTCCGCCTGCGGGAACACCGCGACCACGTCGGGACTGGACAGGGCGATTCTCGGGCTCATCGATTTCGCGCCGCCGGACATCATCACGGACAGCTACGGACTTTGCGAAACCATCACCGGTGCCACCGAGGTCGCGCTGGAGAACCGCGAGGCGCAATTGGCCACGGCCGAGGGCACGACATTCTTCATCGCACAGGGTGACAACGGGGCTGATGAATGCGCGGCGGATTACGGCAGGCCCTATTCGTTCTTGGGCATCAACAGCGGGGACAATACGGCTTCCGCCTATGCCGTCGATGTGGGCGGCACGGATTTCATGGCGCAGTACAACTCCGACGTCAACGGCATACCTCTCAGCAGGTATTGGAGCGCCACGAACGATCCCACGACCAAGGCCTCGGCACTTTCCTATATTCCGGAGATTCCCTGGAACGACGCCTGCACCAGCAAGCTCATTTACAGCGATCCGGTCAACGGCGGTTACGATCATTCCTATGGACCGGATGGCTTCTGCAATGCGACGCTGGGGCGTGAAGATTTTCTGAACGATATTGCCGGCAGCGGCGGACCCAGCACCTGCTTTACCGGGAAACCGTCAATCCCCGGTGTGGTCAGCGGAACTTGCAAGGGCAACCCGAAGCCGGACTATCAGTTCGGCGTTCCCGGCATCCCGGACGACGGCCTTCGCGACCAGCCGGATATCGCGCTGTTCGCCAGCAACGGCGCCTGGGGCAGCTTCTACTTGGAATGCATGTCGGACGGGCGCCCCGCCGAGGGCGGGGCGCCCTGCACGCTCGAAAACGACGCGGTCGTGGAGGGGGGCGGGGGAACCTCATTCGCGGCGCCCGCCATGGCCGGCATTCAAGCCTTGATCAACCAGAAATTCGGGCGGCAGGGCAATGCGAACTACGTATATTATGCTCTCGCGCGCGCGCAATTCCGGCACTTCGGCGCTTCCGCGTGCGATGCCAGTAAGGCGGACGGGGAACTGCCGGCTCCGGGCTGCGTGTTTCACGACATCACCCGCGGTGATATGGACATTCCCTGCGGACGAAACCCCGACGGCAACTTTTACGACTGCTTCGGCGCCTCGGGCCATTTCCCGGTTTCGGGCACGGGCGAGCGAATCTACGGCGAGCTGTCCTCTCTCGATTCCAACAGCGAACCGGCCTATCCCGCCACCGTCGGGTACGATCTCGCGACCGGCCTGGGATCGGTGGATGCCACGAATCTATTCAACGCCTGGCCGCAGCCGCATTAGCCGCGCTGCGCGCTCGGTAGACAGCGCGGCCGGGCAAGCGGTAATGTGCCTGTGACGCTCAATCCTGCCAGCAACACACCCATGCATGGAGAGGTACACATGACCAATCGCCAGTCGAGCAAGCGCAATGATTTGATGCATCGACGAGAAGCGCCTCTGATCACACCGACCGATCTCGGCGCGAAGGCTTCCAAGGACATCGCCGGCAGCATGAATGCGATCCTGGCCGATGTATTCGCATTGTATATGAAGACGAAGAATTTTCACTGGCACATGAGCGGCCCGCATTTCCGCGATTACCACCTCCTGCTCGACGAACAGGCCGATCAACTGTATGCGATGACCGACCCGATTGCCGAACGCATCCGCAAGACGGGCGGTGCGACTCTGCGGTCAATCGGGCAAATAGCGCGGATCCAACGTGTCAAGGATAACGACGCCGATTATGTGGAGCCGCTCGATATGCTTGCCGAGCTGCGCGAGGACAACCAGACGTTGGCGGCCCGCTTGCGTGAGGTGCACGAAGTCGTGGATGAGCTTCGCGATATCGCCACAGCCAGCTTGATCGAGACCTGGATCGACGAGACCGAACGGCGCACGTGGTTCTTGTTCGAATCCAGCCGGCGCCAAATTGGGGCGGGATCCTGAATGACAGGTTCCACGAAATGGCATCGTAGGAGCCGGCCAGTGCCGATGGTCAAGGTTTAGCGCCCGTCTCGGAGCAGTTGGATTGATCGATGCGGGCACGGACAAATGATCAGTGGCCGCTCAGTCGCTAGCGAAGCTGCGGGGCGCGCCGTGGGGCGGGAAGCGGCTGCCGACTCCCGCCCGCTCCCCGCGGTTATTGCTTGTCGAAGACCAGAACGGTGCTATAGGTCTTGCCGTCGGCGGCCGTGACCTTGCTCGACAGCGTCAAGACTTTCCCGTGGCCGGAAATCGCACGAGTCGTCGTACCGACCTTTTTGCCCGCCTTCATCAAAACGGCGGACACGGTGCTGCCGTTGATGCGCTTGAGCGTGAGCGCGTCGTAGTCCGCCGCACCGGTCCACGGGTACGCCTTGCCGTCGTATTTGAAAGTCGCTTGTTGAGAAACCGTGGTTCCATCCGCGCGCGTACCATTGACCGTGACCGAGGTGCCGTCATCGCCCTGGGTGTAAGTTCGCGTCTGAGCCTTGAATTCCGGGCCGGTTTGGAACTTGGATTTCGCCACGTTCAAGGTCCAGGTGCCCACCACGGGATCCGCCGCGCCCGCGGCAATCGCCATGCCCGTCATGGCGAGCGCTGCGGCAACAAACACGGTCTTCAATACTGCTTTCATGTGATTCCCCTGCGATTTGGTTGTTCGATGATTCGGATGTGTAGGAACGACGGCGGCATTCCTAGACTCTCAGGCCGATTATGGACTGAAAGGCCCCTCAGATACCCTCGCCAGGCGCATTGCGTTGCGACGCAACCAATCGCGGACTTTTCCGGCTGCCGGCGGTTATTCCGGCCGCCAGCGGTTATGATCAGCGGCTTGGCCACGCCGGCCCCAATCGCCGAGGAGGGAGATCATGCCGATCACCAGAGGGTACAAGGAACTCATCGCTGAGGCGCGGGCGAAGATACGCACGCTGACGCTCGACCAGGCCAAGGCCAAATTGGCCGACTCCAACGCCGTCTTCGTGGACATCCGGGACGTCCGGGAACTCGAACGCGAGGGAATGATCCCGGGAGCCTTGCATGCGCCTCGCGGCATGCTCGAGTTCTGGGTCGACCCGCAGAGTCCGTACTACAAGGAAATATTTGGCTCGGGCAAGGAGTTCATTCTCTATTGCCAATCTGGCTGGCGATCCAGCTTGGCCACGGCGACGCTGCAGGATATGGGCCTGACACCCGTGTGTCACGTCGAGGGCGGCTTCAAGGCCTGGAAGGAGGCGGGTCTTCCTGTCGCGGAGAAGCCGCAGCACAAACAGTGACGCGGCCGCGCCCGGCGGCTGCGCAACTCCACGCCTCTATTGAGGCGGCCCCCAGATCACGACTCGGCGGTCCGGCGGCAGATAGAGCTTGTCGCCCTCTTTGACGGTGAACGCTCGGTAGAAGCCGGGCTGATTGACCACGCTCCCGTTGACGCGAAATTCAGGAATGGAATGGGGGTCGGACTTGATCAGCATGATCGCCGCATTTTCGCGTATCTTGGTGCGCCAGGCCTGGGCCCACCCCATGTAAAAGCGCTCATCGCCGGTCAAGCCGTCGAGCCGCGGGGCTTCCCCGTCGTGGAGCGAGAGACGATAGGCTTTGTAGGCCATGTACAGCCCCGCATTGTCGGCGATGTTTTCGCCCAGGGTGAGCTTGCCGTTGATGGGGTATCCCGGCACCGGCACATAGGCGCCGTACTGGGCGACCAGCGCCGCCGTCTTGGCGGCGTACTTCGCGTGATCCTCCTTGGTGAACCAGTCGTGCAGGTTGCCGTCCGCGTCGAACTGGCTTCCCTCGTCGTCGAAGCCGTGGCTGATCTCGTGACCGATGATGGCGCCGATGCTGCCGTAGTTGACCGCGTCGTCGGCCTTGGGATCGAAGAACGGCGGCTGCAGGATCGCCGCGGGGAACACGATCTCGTTCTTCTGCGGCTCGTAATAAGCATTGATCGTCTGCGGGGTCATCTCCCACTCTTCGCGGTCGATGGGCTTGCCGAGCTTGTTGAGATCGTACGAATATTCGAATTCGGTCGCGCGCGTCACGTTTCCGACGAGATCGTTCCGCGCGATGCGCAGCGTGGAATAATCGCGCCACTTGTTGGGGTAGCCGATTTTCGTCACCAGCTTGGCAAGTTTGGCCTGAGCCGCCATCTTGGTGTCCGGTCCCATCCAGTCGAGATTGTCGATGCTCTGCCGGTAGGTGGCCAGCAGGTTCGCGACCATTGCCTGCATCCGCGCCTTGCTCTCCGGCGGAAAATAGCGATCGACGTAGAGTTTGCCCAGGGCCTCGCCCAGCGAATCGTCCACCAGAGCGACCCCGCGCTTCCAGCGCGGGCGATTCTCGGGTATGCCGTTGAGCGCCGTGCCGTAGAAGGCGAAGCTTTCATCGACGAAGGGCTTGCTCAGGTAGCGCGCATACGCATGCAAAACATGCCAGCGGAAGTAGGCTTTCCACACCGTGAGAGGCTTCCCGTCGAGGATTTTCTTGAATCCGGCCAGGTAGCTGGGCTGCCCGACGATGACGTAATCGATGCGGCCGGCCAGGTCGGCGGCCTGCAGGTATTCCGTCCAGTCGTACTTCGGCGTCAAACGGCTGAGCTTGTCGATCTCCACCTTGTTGTAGGTTTTCACCGGATCGCGATTGTCGACCTTGGTCCATTGGACCTTGGCCAGATCGGTTTCGAGGGCCAGGATCGCCTTGGCGTCCGCACTGGCGGTCCGGTCGCCCACCAGGCGCAACATCTTTCCGACGTGCGCCTGGTACTGGCCGCGAATCTTGCCGAGCTTCGCGTCGTTCTGCAGGTAGTAATCCCGGTCAGGCAAGCTCAGACCGCTTTGCTGGACGCCGACCGCATAGCGGGTCGAATCCCGCGCGTCCTGGCTCACGCCGATATCATAAGGCGCGGCCACCCCGATCCGGTTGTAGTGAGCGATCAGCGCCGGGATCTGCGACTTGTCCTTGAGCGCCTCGATCCTGGCAAATTCTGCCTGCAGCGGCATCGCGCCAAGTTGCTCCACGTTGGCCTGGTCCAGAAAGCTGGCGTAAAGATCGCCTATTTTGCGTTGATCGGGGTCGGGAGAGGTGCCGCCGGCCTGGGCGGCGTCCTCGATCAAGGTGCGCAATTGCGGCTGTTCGGCATCGTCCAGCGCCGTGAATGCGCTCACCGAGGGTCTATCCGCCGGAATTGCGGTGGCCTGGAGCCACTTGCCGTCGACATGCGCGTAGAAATCGTCCTGAGCGCGAACCGCCGCATCGACGAACTGCAGGTCGATTCCCGATATTGCCGGCGGCTGGGTCGCCGCGGCCTCGGATGTCTGCGGGGTTTGGGCAGGCTGGGACAGCGCGCCGAATGAAACGAGGCAAGCCAGGAGCGCGGGATGTTTCTTCATGAGCCTTACTCTGATTGACCGGGAACGCCCGAAACCAAGGTCGCGATGGTACTGCGACTGGCGCTTCCAGCGCCAGGTTCGAAGGCCGAGTCGGCGGCCAACCATCCTGGAATTGAACTACCCAAGGCCGATCCGTGTCCAGGCTGCGATACATCGAGGTCGGTTGAGTCGTTTTAGGCTTATATTTCACCATTTCGCGCAAGCGCTACGGATGGGTTCGTGTTCGACATTCGAATTGACGATCTGACGGGCGAGAAGATGCAGGCGCTGCTGGCGCTGCATCTTCGGGGCATGCATGAGAACTCTCCGCCGGATCAGGTCTTTGCGCTGGATCTGTCCGGTCTGAAGGCTCCCAACGTCACCGTGTGGTCGTTGTGGGACGGGGGCGCATTGGCGGGCATGGGCGCGCTCAAGGACCTAGGCGATGGAACCGGCGAAGTGAAGTCCATGCGCACCGATCCGAATCATCTGCGCCGAGGGGTCGGGGCGGCGCTTCTGGAGCACATCATCCGCGAAGCGCGCCGCCGCGAACTGCGGCGGCTCAGTCTCGAGACCGGGAGCGGGCCGGCATTTGATCCCGCGCTGGCGCTGTACCGGAAGCGCGGGTTCATCGCCGGTGAGCCATTCGGACAATACAGGCGCAGCCGTTTCAACCAATTTCTTCACTTCGCCCTCTGAGGCAATAGACCCAGCGCCGGTGCGGTCGAGGCCGCATGGCGGATGGCAGGTGGCATGCCGCGCTGCGGGAAAACGCGCTTTTTCATGGGCTTGGCCAAGAATCAGCGGCTCCATGACGGGTTGCTGTGTGCCGCAAAAGCCATGGCTGCGGACCGATATTCTGTCAAATCAAAAAGAAACGCTGTCGCGAGACAAGTTTTTCGATCATCTTGCGCCTCTTGACTAATGAGCGACGCATGCGACTAATGAGCGACGCATGCGCGAAACAGGGAAGCAACAATACGTGGTTGTGCGGGTATACGAAGTGACGCACCCAGCGTAGTTCTTGGAATCAGGAAGTATTTTCAAGTAGATTCATGTCATTCGAATTGTCTGGATCGGTTCGTTATAAATACGTCATTAGGGGCACGCGATGAAAACTGAACGAGTGTTGGGGCTTAACGCACGAATGGCCATTTCCTCATCGGTTTCCGTGCTGGCACTGTTGTCGAACCTGCCGGCGCAGGCCCAGACCACCGATACCTGGTCGCTCGGATCCTCCGGGAACTGGAGCGTGGCCACCGATTGGTCCGCGGGGGTGGTGCCCAACAACGGGGTGCCTTCCGGCGCCACGTACAACGTGGACATCGTCGATGGAGTGTCGACGGTGACGCTGAATATGAACGCCACGATCAGCGATCTTACGACCGCCTCCGGCAATACCTTGGCGGTCAACAACGGCGAAGTGCTGACGGTCGTCGGGCCCGCCATCGCCAATGGCGGCTCGATTCAGGTCAATGGTGGCGCGGGAAACAACGGAGTTCTTGATATCGGCGGCAATGTCACGCTGAGCGGTGCCGGGACGCTGACGCTCTCGAGCGCCACGGGCGGCGGCGATGCCTACATCGAGCAGGCGGCGGGCGGCTTGACGCTGACCAACAGCAGCACCATCCAAGGCGCGGGCGTCATCGGCAACAACGGGTTGACGCTGGTCAACTCCGGAACGATCGATGCAAACACCAAGGCCGGCGTGGCGGGAATCACGCTGAACGGCGGGGGCGGCATCACCAACACGGGGACGCTCGAGGCAACCGGCGGCGGCACGCTGTCGGTGGGAAACAACGTGGTGAATACCGGAGGCAAGATCACGGCGAGCGGCGCGGGCAGCATCGTTGACCTCGATGGCGTGAGCATCACGGGCGGCACCCTCACGGCCAAAACCGGCGGAGCGCTGGAGACCCAGGGCACGACCACGCTCTCGGGAGTAACGCTTGCCACTGGAACGACGTACCCCGTCGCGGACGGCACCACCACCGTGCTCATCGGTCCCTTTACCAACGGGGGCACCGTCACAATCACGGGCGGCGGCGGCGGCAATGCCACTCTCGATATCGGCAGCAGTTTGACCTTGAGTGGACCGGTCACCCTGTCCACCGCCACCAGCGGCGGAAATGCCATCATTCAGCAGAATTCGGGCGGCCTGACGCTGACCAGCACCGGCACCATCCAAGGCGCGGGAGTCATCGGCAACAACGGCTTGGTCTTGGTCAATTCCGGAACCATCAATGCGAATACGACGGCCGGCACGGCGGGAATTACGCTGAACGGCGGGGGCAACATCACCAACACGGGGACGCTCGAGGCGACCGGCGGCGGCACGCTGACGGTGGCGAACAACGTGGTGAATACCGGAGCCAACATCACGGCGAGCGGCACCGGCAGCATCGTTGACCTCGATGGTGTGGGCATCACGGGCGGGACGCTCACCGCCAGCGGCGGCGCGGCGCTGGAAACGGCGGGCACCACCACGCTCACGGGCGTGACGATTGCCACCGGAACGACTTATCCGGTCGCCGACGGCACCACCACGGTTCTCGTCGGGCCCATCACCAACAACGGCACCATCGCGATGGCCGGCGGCGGCGGCGGCAATGCCATTCTCGATATCGGCAGCAATCTGACTTTGAGTGGACCGGTCACTATGTCCAACGCCACGGGCGGCGGCAATGCCATCATCCAGGAGGGGTCCGGCGGACTCACGCTGACCAACACCGGCACCATCACAGGCGCGGGAATAATCGGCAACAACGGCTTGACCGTGATCAATTCCGGTACCATCAATGCGAATACGACGGCCGGTGTGGCGGGAATTACGCTGAACGGCGGGGGCAACATCACCAACACGGGGCTGCTCGAGGCAACCAACGGGGCCACGCTGACGGTGGCCAACAACGTGGTGAACACCGGAGGCAACATCACGGCGAGCGGCACCGGCAGCATCGTCGACCTCGATAATGTGAGCATCACGGGCGGGACGCTCACCGCCAGCGGCGGCGCGGCGCTGACAACCGCGGGCACGACCACGCTCACGGGCGTGACGACTGCCAGTGGTACGACCTATCCGGTCGCAGGCGGCACCACCACGGTTCTCGTCGGTCCCTTTACCAACGGCGGCATTATTCAGATCACCGGCGGCAACTTCAGCAATGCCGTTCTCGACATCGGCAGCAACCTGACCTTGGGTGGGACGGTGACCCTGTCCACGGCCACCAGCGGCGGCAGCACCTACATCCAGCAGGCCTCGGGCGGCCTCACGCTGACCAATGCCGGCACCATCCAGGGTGCGGGCGTCATCGGCAACAATGGATTGGCTGTGGTCAACGCGACCACCGGAATCATCGATGCCAATGCGATTGCCAGCGCCAGCCAGTCCAACCAATTGCTCCTCAACGGGGGAGGCATCACCAACACGGGGCTGCTCGAGGCGACCAACGGCGCCACGTTGACGGTGGCAACCAATGTGGTGAATACCGGAGCCAATATCACGGCAAGCGGCGCGGGCAGCGTCGTTGACCTCGCCGGTGTGACCATCACGGGCGGGACGCTCACCGCCAGCGGCGGCGCAGCCCTGGAAACCACGGGCAACAACACGCTCGCAGGCGTGACGATCGCCGCCGGCACGACCTATCCGGTCGCAGGGGGCACCACCACGGTTCTCAATGGGCCCATCGCCAACAACGGCATCATTACTGTCGTCGGCGGTGGCGGAAGCAACGCCATCCTCGATATCGGCAACAGTCAGACCCTGGGCGGGACCGTGACCCTGTCCATCGCCAGCGGCGGCGGCAGCGCCTACATCCAGCAGGGTTCGGGCGGCCTCACGCTGACCAATGCCGGCACCATCCAAGGTGCAGGCGTCATCGGCAACAATGGATTGGCCGTCATCAACGGCGCCGGCGCCACGATTGCCGCGAATGCGGCCGGCGGCGGGACGCTGCTGCTGAATGGTGGAGCTGGATTCACCAACTCGGGAACCCTGCAGGTCGGGAGCGGTGATCTTCTGCAGGTGGACACCGGCACCTTCACCAACTTCAGCGGCACGACGTTGAAGGGCGGCACCTACAACGTCTCCGGAACGCTGCAGATCTACAATCTCGGCACGGCCGGCGGCGAAATCGTGACCAACGATGCCAATCTCATCCTGAGCGCACCCGGAGCGGCCGTCGAGGATGCGGACGGCAACAACGCCCTCTCCAAGTTCGCCACGAACGCCGCCAAGGGCACCTTCACCCTCGCCGGCGGCGATAATTTCACCACCGCGGCAGGTTTCAACAACCTCGGTACGCTCGCGGTGGGCGCGGGCAGCACCTTCACCGTCGGCACCAAGCTGAAGAATTATGCCACCGGGACCCTGACCGGCGGCACGTTCGATGTCACCGGCGACCTGGACGTCAAGGGAGCCGCCATCGTGACCAACGCGGCAAGCATCACGTTGAGCGGTGCAGCAGCCGAGATCGTCAACACCGGCAAGACGAACACCAACGCGCTCGCGGGCTTTGCCACTAACTCGGCGACCGGAAGCTTCAACCTGGCGGGCGGCGCCAATTTCACGACGGCGGGTAATTTCTCGACCGCGGGAACGCTCTCGATCGCATCCGGCAGCACGTTCACCACGGGCGGGACCGGTGTCTTCACGCAAACCGCGGGCACCACCACGGATGGCGGGACCTTGGCGGCTTCCGGCGGCGTGACGCTCTCGGGCGGTTCGCTGTTCGGTACGGGGACCATCGCCGGAGCGCTGCAGTCGAGCGGAACCGTGACGCCGGGATCGTCGGCGACCACCACGGGGATACTGACCGATACCGGCGCCTACACCCAGAGTTCGACCGGGAGCCTCGACATCGGGATCGCCGGGAAGACGGCGGGGACGAAGTACGACGTGCTGAGCGCCACCAGCGCGGCCTTGGGCGGCACGCTGAACATCTCGGAGATCAAGGGCTATGTGCCGACCGTCGGCTCGACCTTCAAGATCCTCACCACCACCGGCACGGAAACCGGCACGTTCGCCACGGTCAATGGGCTGACCATCAACGGCACGGAAGCCTACACGGTCACCTACCAGCCCACCGACGTGCTGCTCACGGTAGTGAGCGCCGCGGCGCCCGCATCGCTGGCGACGCGCATCTCGGATACGCGCCTCATCGGATCGGAAGATGCGCGCCTGACCTCCGCCTTGCGGGAGTTCAACGCAGGGTATGTGGTGGAAGGGACCCGGTTCACCGCCAGGAACGCGGTGGCGACGCCGCGAGCGCTGGCGCGCACCCGGATGATGGACCTGGTCAAGGAACTGCACCGGTAGCAAGACGCGGTCCGATCGACGTGCAGCCGGCCCACCCCTCGGTGGGCCGCTTTGCATCCGAGGGGCCCGGGCTGAGCGGACCGCCGGCGGCCGCCTAGTCTTCCCCAGCCGGCGCGGCGCGCCCGCTCAGCTGGTGACCGGCGTGATGCGGCAATCTCATGAGCGGCGGAAGGGCGAACAAGCCGAGAACGCCGAGCGCCACCAGCGCCACGCGGCAGTCCACGACGGCGATGTGGCCGGGCACGCCGCCCCGCAGGTGGATGCTGAGGTCGAAGCAGACCGTGGCCACGGACACGGACACCGCCGTCGCCACCTGCATGAATATCTGATTGAGCGTGACCGCGCTCGCCGCGAGCCCAGCGGGCACCTCGGCATAGGACAGGGTGTTGAGCCCGGTCATCAGGAAGGATCGCGTGCACCCGCTCGCCCACAGCAGCAGCAACATCAGGGCGAGCGGTGTCTGCGCGTCGAGCAGCGCGCAGGCGCCTATCCCGATCGCCGTCAGGGCGGCGCTCAACACCAGGATCGGCCGATAGCCGAAGCGGCCGAAGGCGCGCTCCATGAAGAGTTTCATGCCCAGGTCCCCCGCGGCATGCGCAAGCAGCACCAATCCCGAGCGGAGCGCCGAGAAGTGAAAGCCCACTTGCAGCAGGATCGGGAGGGCAAACGGCAGTGCGCCGATCGGAAGACGCACGAAGGGCAGCGCGGTTCCCACGGCGGCGCGGAAGGTGGGGAAGCGAAACGGCTCCAGCGAGATCAATGGATGCGCGGCTCTTAGAAGATGGCGGACGCCAAGGCCGCCGCTCGCGAGCGCGGCCACGATGCCGGCGACCGCCCACTCGCGCGGCACGGAGTTCCCGCCCAGCTCCGAGAGCCCGAACAGCAAGAAGATCAGGGTCGCCGCATTCAAGGCGAAGCCCGCGTGGTCGAACGGCCGTCGCTGGATGGGAACGGCGCTCAGGATTCTCCAGGCCACGACCATGCCGACGATTCCGATCGGCACATTGAGGTAGAAGATCCACGGCCAACCCAGCCATTGGGTGATGAGACCTCCCAGGGGTGGACCCAGCACCGGGGCAACCAGCATGGGGGCGGTTGAGATGTTGTGCACCCGCAGGAGCCGTGCGCGCTCCACCGAGCGCACCAGGATGAGTTGACCGACCGCGCTCATCAGGGCGCCGCCCACGCCCTGCAGCGCACGGGCCGCCACGAAGGCGCTGAGGCTGGCGCTGATCCCGCACAACGCCGAGGCCAGCGTGAACGTTCCGATGGCGAGCACGAAGACTCGGCGAGCCTCGAAACGGCCGGCGATCCAACCGCTGGCGGGAATGACGATCGACGCGGCGAGCACATAAACGATGATGCCCATGCCGCCGTTCGCAGGTCCCACCTGGAAGGTGAGCGCCATCCGCGGCCGGACCGCATTGGGGCGGTGGCCGCGGATTCCAGCCCTTCGGATTGGGCGGACTGATCGTCGGTGCGGCCAGGGTCGCAACCTTGCCGTTTGCGCTGCCGCTTGCCGTTGCATCGGTCGCCGTGGCGGCGGCCGCCAGTGCGTCGAATCAATACGCGAGCGCTCCACCCGCGAGTTATCAACCAGCGCAGCCGGTGTATTACCCGCCGCCCGTCCCCTACTACGGCGGCTACGCGCCGGCCGTGAGATATTACCCGCGCGCCCAGGGTTACTATGTGCCGGGCCCAAGATACAATGCCTATCCGGTTTATCAGGCGGGCCCGCGCCCGGGTTATTATCCCTATCGCCGCTAAGAATAAGCTCAATGCGCCGCCGGTCGCCGCCGGACGCGGCGGCCGGCCGCCTCGCTCCGCCTCGCTCTTACTGCGTGAGCGCATTCTCGATGTTGCCACCCCGTTATTCCTCACCCATGGGTACGGAC
>Ga0302279_10000229_pt1 | contig 81375 bp, 71 predicted proteins | sample III_Bog_N3_3_FD_194541 | JGI IMG/M metagenome (GOLD analysis project Ga0302279, IMG submission 194541) | Peat permafrost microbial communities from Stordalen Mire near Abisko, Sweden - III_Bog_N3_3 | ecosystem: Environmental > Terrestrial > Soil > Wetlands > Peat | place: Sweden: Abisko...
GACGTCCTCCATCAGCAGCAGGAATTCGTCGCCGCCGATGCGGGCCACCGTGTCGCCCTCGCGCGCGATGGCGCGCAGGCGCTGCGCGAGCTCGCGCAGCACTTCGTCGCCGACGGTGTGGCCGTACTGGTCGTTGACTGGCTTGAAGCCGTCCAGGTCGACGAACAGCACCGCGAGGCTCCCGCCCTTGCGATCGTGCTGACGCTCCAGCCGCAGCAGCGCCTGCATCAGCCGATCCTCGAACAGCAGCCGGTTGGGCAGGCCCGTGAGCGCATCCATGAAGGCCTGCTTGCGCAACTCCTCGTTGGCGGACTGCAGCTTGAGGTTGGCGCGATTGAGCGAGCCCTGCAGGCGCGCGTCCAGCATCGAGGTGAGCAGCGTCAGCAACAGCAGCACCACCGACGACCCCGCCACCAGCGTTCCCATGCCCGTGCCGGAGAGCTCGAACGCGCTCAGGCACACGGTGCCCTCGGGAAACGACGCCGCCGCCATGCCCGTGTAGTGCATGCCGCAGACGGCCACACCCATCACGAGCGCGGCGGCGGCTTGGTGCCGGCTGGCGTGCCGGACGTCGCCCTGGCGAAGCCAGAAGAAGATCAGCAGTGCGGCCGCGGATGCCGCCACCGCGATCGCTGCCGACGCCGCCACGAGGGACGGATTCCAGACGATGCCCGGCGCCATGTCCAGCGCGCCCATGCCCAGGTAGTGCATGGCGCAGATGCCCAGGCCCATCGCCGCCGCGCCGCCGGTCAGCCGGCGCCACGTCAGCGTGCCATGGCTGGCCACCCACAACGCGATCGCGGAGACAGCAACGGCGGCACACCACGACAGGAGCGTCAACGCGACCGTGTAGCCGAGCTCGATCGGCAGCGAGAAGGCGAGCATCCCCACGAAGTGCATGCACCAGACGCCGGTGCCCATGGCCACGGAGCCGCCGACCAGCCATGCCGTGGCGATGCGGCGGTCGCCGGTGCGCACGCGCTTGGCCAGGTCCAGCGCCACGTAGGACGCAAAGGTGGCGATCGCCAGGGAAGCAAGCACCACCCAGGGGTTGTAGGTCGGCGACAGGAAGGCCATGCGGCGAGGTCTCGGGAAGTGGCAGCTGCCGCGTGTCGGGCAAGGCGCCCATCGTGACTGCTTCGGCGGACCGGGTACGGACTTGAGGGGCTGGCTCGCTGCGTTCTTGTCGCCCGAACGCCCGGCGACAAAGGCTTCACGCAAATCGCGACATCTCAATCAATCGGCGACGCCACACTCGGACCCCAGCGCCGCGCCGCAGGCTGAGACGCGCGTGGACAATCGTGTTTCACCCCACATCCACCGAGACGACCATGATCCTAGAACACGCCGACATCACCATCCCGGCCGGCAAGAACGCCGAATTCGAGAAGGCGATCCAGCGCGGCATCGCCACCGTGATCTCGCAGGCCAGAGGCTTCATCGACGCCCAGGTGCACAAGGGCATCGAATCGCCCGAGCGCTACCTCCTGACGATCCACTGGGAGACCCTCGAGAACCACACCGTCGACTTCCGCGGCGGCCCGCTGTTCCCTGCCTGGCGCGCCATCGTCGGCCCTTACTTCGCGAAGCCGCCGGTGGTGGAGCACTTCGATCTGGCGGTCGAGCAGGGCTGAGCGGGCGAGGCGATCGACTCGGGATCGAGGGGCGGGGAGTGCGTGACGGGCGGACTGCAATAAATGACATTCTCGGTCATTTATTTTAATGTGCGAGGTAATACTGTCGATATGTGAACGATAGTCTTCCCATCGCCCCCCTCGAATGCGCCCCATGCAAAACAAGCAACCTGCAGACCAAGCGTTGACCGCCGACCAGGTGATGGCAGCCGCGCTTGTTCTGGGCGCGCTGGCGTCGATCGCCATCGCCCAGGAGTTTGGGCAGATGGCGCTGGCGGTGGTCGGCGCCGGCGCACTGAGCGCGATCGGTCTCGGGGTCTGGAGGGCAAGTCCCGGCTCGCTGATTTCACGGCTGGGGTTCGCGACGTCGTTGACGGGCATGGTCGCGCTGCACATCGACCTTGGGCGAGGCACTCTGGAGTTTCACTTCGGCGTTTTTGTCGTTCTCGGGCTGTTGCTCATGTACGCGGATTGGCGCCCCATCCTGGCGGCCGCGGGCTTGGTCGCGGTGGAGCATCTCCTTGCAGACCGATTGCAGGCCGCAGGCATCGGGGTCTTTTGCATGGCGAGCCCTTCGATACTCAAGGTCACGATGCACGCGCTCTACGTCATTTTGCAGACCAGCGCCGAGATCTACATGGCCGTCTGGATGAATCGAGCGACTTCACAGGGTGCCGTGGCAGCCGCGTCGCTCTCCGACACGTTCCAACGACTACGGCGGGCACTGGTCACAACCCAAGAGAGCGCGGTCAATATCGAGACGGCTTCGGGCGAAATTGCCAGCGGAAACTCGGATTTGAGTCAACGAACCGAGCAGGCGGCCGGCCAACTTCAACAGGCTGCCACCTCGATGGAACAGCTCACCTCGACGATCAGAAGCAGCGCACTATCTGCAGCGTCCGCGAACGAGCTGGCCATGTCGGCAGCGAGCGTCGCCGAACGAGGCGGCACCGTTGTTCGCGAAGTGATCTCCAAGATGGAAGAAATCACGAGCTCGAGCCGGAAGATCGCCGACATCATCGGCGTCATCGATGGCATCGCCTTTCAAACGAACATCCTGGCACTGAACGCAGCCGTTGAGGCAGCACGCGCCGGTGAGCAGGGACGCGGATTCGCCGTGGTCGCCACCGAGGTCAGGTCGTTGGCGCAGCGCAGCGCAACCGCCGCGAAGGAAATCAAGAGCCTCATCAACGCGAGCGTAGAAAACGTCGACTCAGGGTCCAGACTCGTCAACAGCGCAGGGGACACGATGCAGGAGATCGTCTCAGGCATCCGCAGAGTCGCGACCATCATCGACGAGATATCGCGCTCAGCGAAGGAACAGAGCTCCGGAATTGAGCTGGTCCACGGCACCGTGACCCATCTTGACCAAATGACACAGCAAAATTCTGCACTTGTCGAAGAGAGCGCTGCGGCTGCGGAGAGCCTGCGCGTACAAGCGGGACGACTGACGGCAGTCGTTTCGTCCTTCGACTTCGAGCACTGAGCCGGCCGCGTTGAGGCAGCGATGCGTTCGGCCGCGGAATTGGGACAAGAGATCAATGCGCTCGTCAACGGCATGGCGAACCTCATAAGAGGATCCTCAGACTGTCTTCGCCGATGCGAACGCAAGCTCGTCGAGTTCAAGCGACAACGGAACCTCGAGCCGAACAGTTCGCATGACGGCCTGACTTCGGAAATCGTTGCCCTGCTGTCGTCGTCCGCAACGATCTATGGACAGGCTATCCTCATATCGCATGCCGCTCGCACCGCCGTCCAGGCACTGGTTGCGCAGACGGTCGAGGTTGGAGTGGGCGCCGCAGAGGCAAAAGAGCTGGCGACGATGTGCCAGCAGACCGAGCGGTCGCTCGACTCGTTCGAGATCGTGATCGCCCAAATCGGACAGAACATGAAGAGTGATTTGGCGTTGTTTCGCAGAGCGTGTTCGGATGGCGCGGTGATGCCAGAGGTCACTCTTGTCTTTCAGAAACTTATGGTCAAAGTTGGCGTAAGGCAAGGTCGTGAAGGCTAGACTCTTCGAGATGTCATCAGCAAGAGCCCCTCTGTGCCTGCAGCCAGAGCGAAGCCGACCACTGCGCCAGATCAAAGCCAACCCCCATGTCTTTCGAAGCACTCAGTCTTCATAGGCACCGGTTCCAGGTCGGGAAGCCGACGCCGTACGGCATCTTCGATGGGAGTGGCCGCCTGCTGCTTGCGCGCGGCCATCCGCTCGACAGCGATGACCAGTTGGACCGGCTGATCGACCGTGACGCGACCGTCGACATGCGCGAGGTCGACGACAGCGTGCGCAGGATCGCGAACGCCCGGCCCGAGCAACTGCCCGGGTTCTGGGACGAGAGCATCGGCGCCATGGGTCGCGTCCTGCGCGCCAATCCGGCTGCGGATTTCACACGATCCCTGGATGAGGCGTCACGCGGGCTCGCGGCCCTCATCGAGCGCGATCCCGATCTCGCCATACTTCAGGCGGTTCGTGGCGATGGCAGCGTCAACTCGATGTCGTACGCCAGCCGCCATGCGGTGCATACCGCGACGGCCGCGTGCCTGGCGGCGAAGCGCCTCGGTTGGTCGACGGAACGCGCCCGATGCGTGTTGCGCGCAGCCCTCACCATGAACATTTCGATGACGGAGCTGCAGAACCAGCTGGTTACCCAGACCACGCCAGTCATGCCCATGCAGCGCGTCGAAATCACTTCTCACCCCGAGCGCAGCGCAAGGCTGCTCGAACTGGCCGGTGTCACCGACGCCGAATGGCTCGAAGCGGTCCGCCAGCACCATGAGGAAGAGTCGGGCAACGGCTACCCGGCAGGCCTGTCCAAGGTCAACGAGATCGCGCAGCTCGTGCGTTGCGCCGACACCTTCACCGCCAAGCTCAGCCAACGCGCGCAGCGCCAGCCGATGCTTGCCGACAAGGCTGCGCGCCTGCAGTTTCAGGCCAGCAGCGGCAACGTCATGACCGCAGCCCTCATTAAGGAATTCGGCCTCTACCCACCCGGTTGCGCCGTGCGGCTGAAGTCCGGCGAAGTCGGCGTGGTGATGCGGCGCGGGGGTGGGGTCAACACGCCGATCGTCGCAATCCTGCTGGATCGTTCCGGTGACCCCCTGATGACTCCAGGGCGCCGCGACACGTCGAAAGACGGCTTCGGCATCGTCGCAGTGATCCCATCATCCAGCTTGAAAGTCCGGATCGGTCTCGAGAAGTTGATCCATTGCGCGCCCGACTAAAGAAGTGACAGCGGCCAGCGGAGAAGCCGCGGCTGGCCGCCTCGCAGCCGAGCACTCGATCGCCTTTCCTACGTCGGCAAGCTTGCCAAGGATCGAAAATGTCGGTGAACGGTTTTCCAGCTTGCCCAGGAGCCGACCTCCACGACAGACCCGTTGTGGCCGCTGCCCGCCTTGGGACCGACACTCCGATCGTTGCGCCGAAGTCCGCTGCCAGGCCGTCTCTCACCGGCCCGAAACCTTGAAGTCGAAGCGGATGGAGAGCTTGTTGTCCGCGACACGGACAGATTCGATGTTCAAGGTCAATACTTCGACCTGAAGCTGACCGCTCGCGCCTTGGAGCATCGATCGTACGGCCTTCAAGACGTCCAGTTCGAGTGCTCCGGGCAGGGTCGGCACCAGGCCGGAATTGAGGACGGTCCGCGTGTTCGCGTCTCCGACGTCCTCGATGCGAATATCTGTCAGGCGCACGCTCGTTCCTTGCGCGTTCGGTTCGCCCGAGACCGTGGTCCACGAGGCCAGGTCGACGCCGGCACAACTATCGCCGAGGTCCATGCCCAGACGCGCGTTCAAGTGTGACCGGATGACCACGCGCCCCGCGGTGAGCGCAACGGCCGGACTGTCGAGATAGGCGCTGCATGCGCCCCGCTGGATGTAGTAGCGCCCATGATCTTTGAACAGAGATTCGACGACCAGTTTCTGGACGGCAGATTGCTCCAGCACGATCTCGGCGCCATCGGCGGGGTTGGCCGCAAGTATCGACACGGCCATAAGCGCTTCGCGCAGGAATCGGATGTGCATCGCGCAAGACTAGCACTGGCAACAGCGCACCTCACCGACACTCCCGGTGGCGGACCGGTTGGGTAACGTGCGCCGCCAACCGATGTTCGCCGAGCGGCATTCGCGCAACGATTCGCCCTTCGGTTCGGACCAGATCAAACATAGGGTTTACACCAATTTTTTCTGGTCTTGAAACCGTCAACCCCGAACCTAGTTGATGCGTCGTAGAAACCGCCACCAACCGATTCGGAGAGGACTGAATCATGGCCAACTCACCCACCACTTCGCACGCTCGTCGCCCTCAGCGACGCTGTGCAGCCCGCAGCACGCCCTGGATGAGCGAGCGTCAACTCGACGCGTATCTCCAGGCTCGTGACACGCTTCGACGCGTCAGCACCCTCGCACGGCTGACCACCGGAGCTTCGCACCGCGCGGGGCCGCCTTCTCCACTTTAGGCGCCGCAGCTCGCGAGCCCTTGGCCCGGGCCAGCGGGGAGAACTCGCGCCGACGTTTTCACTCGGATGCTCGCGCAGCACCCGACCATCACCCCCTGAAGGAGCTTCAACATGCTTGACACCATGCTTTCACGGCCCCAAAGCCTGTTCGACCAACTCGATGCCATGCAGCGCCTGCTGTCGAGGTCGCTCGGCGCCGAAGGTGCGCCTGGCGGCATCCGCTCGGTTGCGTATGGCGCGTTCCCCGAAATCAACGTGGGCCGCACGCCGACGAGCGTCGAAGTCTTCGCTTTCGCGCCGGGGATCGCCGCCGCGTCGCTGGACGTGACCATCGAACGCAACGTCCTGAAGATTTCGGGGACGCGCGCGTCCACCATTCCCACTCGTGACCCGAAGGTGCAGCTGTATGCGAACGAACGCCCTGAAGGCCGCTTCTCGCGTGCCGTCTCGCTTCCCGACGACGTGGACCCGCTGACGGTGGAAGCGAAGTATCGCGACGGCATCCTGCGCATCAGCGTCGCGCTCAGCGCCGCCGCCCAACCGCAACGCATCGCGGTGAAGTGACTCATCCCGCGGAAACTACCTCAAGGAGAACCGACATGGCTGACCGCAACGAACTCACGACCACGAAGCCCGCCGAATCCAACCAACGTCCAGTCTCGCCAGCGGTGGACATCTTCGAAGACGCCGGCGGCATCACGTTGCTCGCCGACATGCCAGGCGTGTCCAGGGAGCGGCTCGACGTCAAGCTGGACGGCGACAACCTCTCCGTCGAGGGCAGCGTCGAGCTGGACGCGCCTGCCGAGATGCGTGCCCTCTGGGCCGAAGTGAATGTTCCGCGATTCCGCCGCACGTTCACGCTCAGCCGGGAGCTCGACACCGGCCGCATCGAGGCCAACCTGAAAGACGGCGTCCTGACGCTACGAGTGCCCAAGATGGCGCACGCGCAACCGCGACGCATCGAAGTGACTGCGGCCTGAGCGAGGCACAACGCGACGGGCGGCCATGGACTGCGGCCGTCCATCGCGCCTTTCAGCGGAGGAACAGATCATGGAGTGCCATCGCGTACACATCCCGATCGGGACCAGGGTTGCCGGCGCGACCGCCAACGGTGAGTCGACTTGTGTCCTCCCTGGCGAGTACCTGGTTCATCGGCTCTTCCCGAAGTTGCCGACGCAGCTCTCACCGGTACTCCGCTTCGTGGGCGCAGACCCGGCCGGTCGGGACGTCTACGTGACCCTCGGGGCGCTATGCAATCTGCCGGCGTCACTCGGCGTCTCGGTCGTTCGTGTTGAAGACGACAGCGAGCTCTACGAACCCGCATGACGACGGGAAGCTTCGACCTGGCGTTCGTCAATGGCGGGTTGCGTCCGAGGGCGGATCACTGCACGCCGCGCGCACTGTTCTCGTCGAGCACCGCGCTCGCCGCGACGACCTCCCCATCGCTCGCCCGCGCAATATCGGCCGGCGTGACATTGGCCATCACCTCGCGCCCCTCCTGCGACGTCGCCAGCGTTTCCACGCGCCCGTCCGCGTGACGCGCGAAGCGCACGCGCTCGGGCCCGTGCACAGGCGCGTGGTCGGGCCAGGGCCAGCCGCCGAATTCGGTGCGGCGGTAGTCGTCGAAGGCCTGGCGCAGTTCGGCCTCGGTGTTCATCACGAACGGGCCGTACTGCGCCACCGGCTCGCCGATCGGGCGACCCTGCAGCAGCAGGAATTCGGCGACGTCGGTGCCTGTGTTGACGAGTTCGAGGGCACTGGACGCGCGCAGTTCGATTGCTGCGTGCTCGGTGACCTGCTGGCCCGCCACCGTGACGCGGCTGCCCTGGAAGAAGTACAGCTTGCGACGCGCGGCGGCGTTGACCGCGGGCGGCAGCTTCCAGCGCGCGCCGGGCTCCATGCGCAGCGTCCAGATCGCGACATCGGCCTCGGCCTGCGAAGCCCAGGAATCGGGCGGCGGCGCGAGCGGTTCGGCGATGTCCACCGCATCGGGATCGGCCGTCGTGCGCGGACCTTCGAGACGGCCGGCGATGACGGCGACCTCGGTGACGCCGCCGTCGCCGCTGTCGAAGAAGCGGTGCGGGATGTCCTCGGCCCACAGCATCGTGAAATGCGGCTCGCACATCTTGCTGCGCGCCGGCAGGTTCAGCCAGATCTGGAACAGCTCCAGCGGGTTGGGCCGGTCAGTCTCGAGCAGCGGGAACATCTCCGAATGCACGATGCCCTTGCCGGCCGTCAGCCACTGGACGTCGCCACCGCCGAATCGCGCCGCGGCGCCGAGCGAATCGGAATGGTCGGTCAGGCCCTTGCGCACGATGGTCACCGTCTCGAAGCCGCGGTGCGGGTGCGACGGGAAGCCCGGCACCTTCTCGCCGTGGTACATGCGCCAGCCGTCCTTGCCGGCGAAGTCCTGGCCCATGTTGCGGCCGGCAAGCGATGCGTCCGGGCCGAAGCGGCCGTTGCCCTTCGGGTAGGCATCGTCGTGATGGACGCAGAACAGGAAGGGGTCGGCGGTCTCCCACGGGAAGCCGAGGGCCTGGATCTGCAGGATGGCGTGGTCGGGCATGGGCGTCTTTCGCTTTCGGGAATCGACGCAGTCTAGCGACAGCGGCATTCCTGGCTGCGAAGGCGGGACATGCGGCACGCCCAAACTGCGAGTGCGATCAGGGCTGCCGCGCGGCCGGGAAATCGATCGTCGCGAGGAAGGCGTCCACGTAGGACGCCCAGAGTTGCGCGGCGTGGCGCGACAGTCCGTGGCCATCACCATCGACCACGGCCGGCGCGTGCACGAAGGTCGTCTTGCTGCCGCCGCCGGCGAACGCGGCGTGCCACGCCACCGGCGCGTCCGGACCGAAGTACTGATCGTTCATCGCATAGACCCACAGGTTCGGGATGGTCGTCGCGCGGCCGAACTCCGCGTAGACCGAGGTGAGCCGTTCAGGCGCGCAGCTGTGGCCCGGCGAGCTCGACGGATTGCCCCCGCTGCCGCCGGCGAAGTTGATGTAGCCGACAACGCCGTCGTGCGGGTGCGCACCCGCGCTCACGGTGGTCAGGCCTCCCATCGACTGCCCGACCAGCAGCACGCGATGCACGTCCGCCCACGGCTGCGCCCTCAGCCACGCGAGCGTCGCGTCCACCGTGCGCGCCGCGGCGACCGCAGCCTTGCGGTAGTCCGGCACCGACGTGCATTGGCCCAGGACGCTGAAGTGCGCGCCACTGCTCTCGGGGTCGCCACCACCGGTCGCGCCATAGCCCGGGCGGATCGGCGCGACGACCGCATCACCGCGTGCCAGCCAGAAGCGCAACTGCGAGTTGCTGATGCCCACCTTCAGGCGCGCACGATCCACCGCGTCAGGCGCGCGACCGTGCGAGAACACGACCACCGGGAACGGACCGGCGCCGGCCGGGCGGAAAACCTGCGCCGTCATCGCGAGGTCGCCGCCGAACAGGCCCGCGCCAGGCATGGTGATGGCGACGGTATCGCCTGCGGGCAGCGCAAGCAATGGCGTCGATGCGGCCGGCGCAGCGACTTCTGCTTCCTGCGCGGAGACGGGCATGGCCAAGGCACCCGCGCATGCGAACGTCAGGATCGAACGAACGATTGAAACGCGATCCAAGGCGACCTCCAGAAACAAAGCGCCGGCAGGGGCCGTCAGAACGGCGCCGCCGCATCCTCCGCATTGGCCGGCGCATACGGCGACGCCGCCCCCATCGCGGCCGTCTGGCCGGTCAGCGCGGCGATCACCTTGTCGGTGGTGGACGTGCCGGCCTCGCCCAGCTTGAGCGGGCCGCCCAGCGCCTCGACGAGATCGGGGATCAGCTTGCCCAGCTCGCCGGTGGCGATGGCCACGTCGGCGTCGAAGCCGTTGTCGCCCTTGCCCGACGTCTGCTGGCCTTCGAGCACGACGTCGAGCAGCTTGATCTTCCTGATCGCAAACTGCTCGGTCAGCACGAAGGACACGCGGCTGTCCCAGGTCAGCGCGAGCTGCGTGGGCAGCTTGCCCTGCTTGATGTGCTCGCCGACCTCGTCGATGTCCAGCGTGTGGCGTGCGTAGCGCACCAGCGCCTTCTCGCTGTCGGGCTGCTTGAGCTCGCACTCGCGGTCGATCGTGAAGCCGGACGGCGCCTCCTTGGCCGACAGCCACTCGGCCATCGCGGTGGCGGCCGACAGCTGCGTCTGCACGAGGTCCAGACGGATGCCGCCCGACAGCAGCTCGGTCAGCAGCGTGACGATCTTGTCGGCTTTCTTGGCGCTGCCAGCGCCGATGACGATCAGCCTGGCGTCCAGGTCGATCCAGATCGGCGTCGTGCCGCGCTTGGGGAACGCGCGCGGCAGCAGCTCGTGCACGATCGCCTCCTTGATTTCCCTGGCGTGCTTGCCCTTGGGACGGCGGCCGGTCTCCTGCTCGATCTTGTCCAGGCGCGACTCCAGCTGCGTCTTGACCGCGCCGCCGGGCACCGCCTTGGTCTCGGTGCACAGCTTGAGGATCCACTGGCCAGCGACGTTCTCGACCAGCGGGCCGTGCTTCTCGCCGCGCGGCTCGACCCAGCCCGAGGACTCCGGCTGCGAAGCGCCGCACTCGACGAAGCGCGCGGCCTCGAGCCGCATCCCCAGCTCGGCCATCGGCGGCTGTTCCCATTGATCGATGCGGTAGACGATGACGTTCTTGAACATGTGCGCTGCCAAAGCAAAAGAAGAGGCGAAGGGGCGCGATTCTAGGCGCGCTGTATTTCCGTCCAGTTCGCGCCTGCTTCGAATCCGGCAAACCGCACTTGCGGGAGTGCCACCTGTGCTTCAAGCTGGGGAGCTCAGGCCACCGCCAGAAATGTCATCCTGCGCGAAGGATGTCAAGGTGCGGCCGGAGCGAGAATCGACGCCATGCTTCGCTTTGCCGCCAACCTGTCGATGCTGTTTGCCGAGGCACCGTTCCTCGATCGCTTCGCGCTGGCCGCGCGCGCCGGCTTCGCGGCCGTCGAATGCCAATTCCCGTACGACGCGCCGGCCGCAGAGATCCGCGCGCGGCTGGACGACAACGGCCTGGCGATGGTGCTGCACAACCTGCCGGCCGGCGACTGGGCCGCGGGCGAGCGCGGCCTGGCGTGCCAGCCGCAACGCGTGGCCGACTTTCGAGCGGGCGTCACGCACGCGATCGCCACCGCGCACGCGCTGGGCGTGACGCAGCTGAACTGCCTGGCCGGCATCGCGCCCGCCGGCGCGGAGCCGGCAGTTCTGCACCGCACGCTGATTGACAACTTGCGCTTTGCCGCGCGTGCACTCGCGGCCGAAGGCCTGAAGCTGCTGGTCGAGCCGATCAACACCTTCGACATGCCGGGGTTCTTGGTCAACCGCACGCCGCAGGCGATCGCGCTGCTCGACGCGGTCGGCGAGCCCAACGCGTTCATTCAATACGACGTCTATCACGCGCAACGCATGGAAGGCGAGCTGGCCGCGACGATCGCCAGGCATCTGCCGCGCATCGCACACGTGCAGGTCGCCGACAACCCGGGCCGCCACGAACCGGGCACGGGCGAGATCCGCTTCGACTTCCTGTTTGCCGAACTCGAGCGCCTTGGCTACGACGGCTGGATCGGCTGCGAGTACCTGCCCGCGGCGCGAACCGAATCCGGGCTGGCGTGGCTGCCGCTCGGCGCGTTGAAGCCGCGGACGTCCTGACCACTCATTGCAGCGGACAACCGCTCAGCCGCGCCCGACGAACGGCATCTTGGTGGCCATGATGGTCATGAACTGCACGTTGGCTTCCAGCGGCAGGCCGGCCATGTGCACGACGGCGTCGGCCACGCGGGTCACATCGAGCATCGCCTCGGCCGCGATGCGGCCATCGGCTTGCTTGACGCCCTTGGCCATGCGCGCGGCCATCTCGGTGACGGCGTTGCCGATGTCGATCTGCCCGCAGGCGATGTCGTAGGCGCGGCCGTCCAGCGAGATCGATTTCGTCAGGCCCGTGACCGCGTGCTTGGTGGCCGTGTACGGCGCCGAATCGGGGCGCGGGGCATGCGCCGAGATCGACCCGTTGTTGATGATGCGGCCGCCGCGCGGCGACTGCGCCTTCATCGCGCGGAACGCGCCCTGCGCGCACAGGAACATGCCGGTGAGGTTGACGTCGACCACCGAGCGCCAGGTGTCGTAGGCGAGATCCTCGAACGCGATGCCGTTGGCGCTGATGCCCGCGTTGTTGAAGAGCACGTCGACGCGGCCGTAGCGCTGCAGCGTCGCGGCGAACAGCGCGTCGACCTGCGCGGGCTGCGTGACGTCGGTGGGCACGGCCAGCAGCCGGTCGCCGCCGCCGGCTTCCTCGATGACCTGTTGCAGCGCCTCGGCGCGGCGCCCGGCCAGCACGACGGCATGGCCGGCGCGCGCGAGCGCCAGCACGCAGGCCCGGCCGATGCCGCTGCCGGCACCGGTGACGACAGAGACCGGAGGGGACGAATTCATGGGCGAACCTTCCTGATGAGAAGCGACGGGCGCCAGGCGATCCAGCTTTACGCGCCGCCCCCAATGATGAGGGATGTGCTGCGCCGCACAAAGGATCAATATCGTTTCCACAGCGGACCGCCAGATGTCCGCAGCAGGGGTTCATCATGCAGCACACCCGTTCTTTCCGGACTCGCCCGCCCGGCAGCGGCTTCATCACGCTCGGCACGCAGCTGGCCGCCGCGGTGTCGGCGCTCGTGATGGTGCTGATGTCGGCTTGCCATTCGACGGCGCCCGGCAATGCATTCGCGTCGAAGACGGCGGACAGGACCATCGAGACGCAGTTGCAGCGCGCCGACACGATGGCGCCGCTGCAGCCGTTCGACGAAGGCTTCGGCGCCGCGACGCAGGCGCCTTAGTCGATCTTGGTGGAGATCGCGGCCGACAGGTCGAGCTGCGTCGCGTCCAGCTGCAACAGCGTTGCCTCGTGCGCGGCGACCGGGTCGCGCGCCTGCAGCGCGGCGAGGATGGCGTGGTGCCGCGGGAGCGAGGCCGCGTGCGTGTGGGGCAGCCTGCTGCTCAGCTTGATCGATTCGCGCAGCGCCAGCGACAGCATGTTGCCGATATAGGCCAGCAGGTCGTTGCCCGTGGCCTCGGCAATGCGGCGATGGAAGGCCAGGTCGGGCTCCAGCTGCGCGGCGGCCTCGGTGGCCGCGGCCATGCCCTCGTAGGCTTGTGCGATGCCGGCCAGCTGCTCGTCGGTGGCCGCCAGCGCCGCGAGCGCCGCGGCACCGGGCTCGAACACTCGGCGCACGCTCATCAGCGTCTGCACGAACTCGGGCGCGGGGCGCGTCCGGATCATCCAGTACAGCACGTCAGGATCGAGCAGGTGCCATTCGTTGCGCGGCCGCACGATCGCGCCCGCGCGCTGGCGCGACAGCACCAGGCCCTTGGCCACCAGCACCCGCACCGCCTCGCGCAGCACGGGGCGGCTCACTTCGTAGGTCTCGATCAGCTCGGGTTCGGCCGGCAGGCGATCGCCCGGCGCCAGCTCGCCCGACAGGATGCGCAGCCCGAGCTCGCGGACGATCTGCCCGTGCATGCTCTTGCCCGCGGGCTTGGTGCGGTACGGGGACTGCTCGGCGCGGCTGCTCATGGCTCTGTGCAAGGAAGGACGGCGTGCATCGGCGGGCGCCGTCTTCCGGTCCGCGCGCGCGTTGCTCCTGCGTGCACTTTACGTCGAGCAGCGCCTGGTACGGCAGGCGCTTGCCGCGAGCGCGTCAGGGCGCCGCGTTGCCCGCCACCGTCGTCACCACCACCGAGGCCGGCGGCAGCGTCAGGGTCGCGCCGCCGTGGCCATCCGGCACGCCGTTCCAGGGCAACGGATGCACGGCGTCGGGCGCGTCGAACGTGTTGTGGGCATCGAGCTTTGCGGCGCTCAGCGCCTGGCCATGGACTCCTGTCACCTGCAGGCCCGTGGCCTTGAGCTGCACCGTGATCGCATGGTGCGGATCGCTGTTGACCAGCGACAGGTGCACCAGGCCGTCCTTGCCGCGCGCCGCCGACACGCTCAGCGCCGGGATGTGCACGTCGCCGAGCGCGTACTGCGGCGCGCCGGTCAGCGCGGCCGGCAGCGCCGTCGCGTCCTGGAACGGCACGTACATCCGGAACACGTGGTACGTCGGCGTGACCAGCATGCGCGCGCCGTCGGTCAGCACCATGGACTGCAGCACGTCCACCATCTGCGCGATGCTGGTCATGTGCACCCGGTCGGCGTGCGCTTGGAAGATGTTGAGGTTCAGCGCGGCCACCAGCGCGTCGCGCAACGAGTTCTGCTGGTACAGGACGCCGCCGGCCGGCGTCGCGTCGGCGTCGTACCAGGTGCCCCACTCGTCGACGGCAAAGCCGATCTTCTTGTCGGGATCGTTGCGATCGAGCACCGCGGCGTTCCTGGCGACCATGCCCTCCATGCGCTCGGTGCCCGCAAGGGTCTGGATCCACGCGGTCTCGTCAAAGCCGGTCGCGCCGCCCTTGTGCGCCCACGTGCTGGTGGGGATCGTGTAGTAGTGGAAGCTGATGGCGTCGATGTTCTCCTTGACGCGGGCGCTGAGCGTCTCGGTCCAGGCCGTGTCGTCGCCGGTGCCGCCGCTGGCGATGAACTTGGGACGGCGCTCGGGCGCGGGGTCCAGGAAGTTGGCGTAGCGCTCGTAGGCGGCCGCGTACTCGTCGGGCTTCATGTGGCCGCCGCAGCCCCAGGTTTCGTTGCCGACGCCGAAATAGGCCACGGGGAACGGCTTGGCATGGCCGTTGGCGCGCCGCTCCTTCGCGAGCGTCGATTGCGAGTCGTCGGTCAGGTAGGCCATCCAGTCGGACATCTCCTGAACGCTGCCCGAGCCCACGTTGCCGTTGACGTAGGCGCGCGCACCGAGCTGGTCGACCAGCTCGAAGAACTCGCGCGTGCCCACCGCGTTGGTCTCGGGCACGCCGCCCCAGGCCGCGTTGACGCGCACCGGGCGCTTGCTGGCCGGGCCGATGCCGTCACGCCAGTGGTAGCGGTCGGCGAAGCAGCCGCCGGGCCAGCGCACCAGCGGCACATGCAGCTCGCGCAGCGCGCCGACCACGTCCTTGCGCCAGCCGTGCACATTGGGGATCTTCGATTGCGGCCCCACCCACAGGCCGCCGTAGATGCCCAGGCCCAGGTGCTCGGCGAACTGGCCCTGGATGTCCTTGTCGATCAGCGCGCCGGGATGCGTCGTGTCGATCACGAGTTGCACCGCGGCGGCGTCCTGTGCGGATGCGGTCGCGCAAGCGGCGGCGGCGAATGCGGCGAGGAGCGTCTTTTTCATGGCTTGCATTGTTCGAGTCGGTTCAGGTTCTTGAGAAAGCGTTCAGCGCGACCAGCGCAGCACGAGCGGATCGAGACGCCGCGCGGCGTCCAGCAACCCGGCGCGCACGGCCGGATGCATCGCGGGATAAGGACTGCGCGGCAGGTCGCACGCGATGATGCCGCCCTCCTTCATCAACGCCTTGGCGGCCAGGAAGCCGGCCTGGCGGTTCTCGACGTTGATCAGCGGCAGCCAGCGGCTGTAGGCTTGCACCGCCTCTTCACGGCGGCCCGCGGCGTAGGCGTCGACGATGGTGCGGATGCCGTCCGGATAACCCGCGCCGGTCATCGCACCGGTGGCGCCGGCATCCAGGTCGGCCAGCAGCGTGATCGCCTCCTCGCCGTCCCACGGCCCTTCGATGGCGTCGCCGCCCAGCTCGATCAGCTCGCGCAGCTTGCTCGCGGCGCCGGCCGTCTCGATCTTGAAGTAGCGCACCTGCTCGAAGTCCGCGGCCATGCGCGCGAGGAACGCGGCCGGCAGCGGCGTGCCGGCCATCGGGGCGTCCTGGATCATGATGGGAATCTTCAGCCCGTCGCTGAGCCGGCCGTAGAAGTGGTGGATCTGCTTCTCGCCGACGCGCAGCGTGGCGCCGTGGTAGGGCGGCATCACCATCACCATCGCGGCGCCCTGGGCCTGCGCACGCTGGCCGCGGGCCTGGCAGATGTCGGTCGAGAAATGCGTGGTGGTGACGATCACCGGCACGCGGCCGGCCACGTGCTCGAGGATCGCGCGGGTCAGCGTCTCGCGCTCGTCGTCGGCCAGCACGAACTGCTCGGAGAAGTTGGCGAGGATGCACAGCCCGTTGGAGCCGGCGTCGATCATGAAGTCGACGCAGCGCTTCTGGCCGGCGAGGTCCAGCGCGCCGCGCTCGTCGAAGATCGTCGGCACCACGGGGAACACGCCGCGATGGCGCGCGGGTCGTCGGGTCGCGGTCATGTCTGGCCCAGCTTTCTGGTCTCCCTGAAATAGTATGACTATATAAGAGAACCACGCCGCAACCACCGTCGTAATCCCGCGGTAACCGTTCGCGTTAAGCTGACGGGATGACCACTGTTTCCCAGTCGCCCGGCACCGACGCCGCGCCCGAGCCAGGCCTGCTGCGCCTGGCCTGGCCCATCTTCGCGGAGCAGACGCTGCACATGCTCAATGGCGTGGTGTCGACGTTGATGGCCAGCCGCATCGGCGACAACGCGGTGGCCGGCCTGGGCAGCGCCGGCCAGGTGCTGTTCATGTTCCTGATGGGATTCAACGTGCTGGCGGTCGGCGCGTCGATCGCCACCACGCACCACCTGGGCCTGGGCGACCGCACCGGCGCACGCCGGCTGGCGCGCGGGGCGGTATCGACCAACCTGTGGCTGGGCGCGATCTTCAGCCTGCTGCTAGCCTGGTCGGCGCCGACGCTGCTGCAGTGGGTGCAGCTGAGGCCGCCGACGATGGTGTACGCGCTGCCCTTCCTGCAGTGGATGGGCGGCACGCTGTTCCTCGAATCGATGAACTACGCGCTGTGCGCGGTGCTGCGCGCGCACGGCCATACGCGCGAAGTGATGTACGTGATCATGGCGCAGAACCTGGTCAACGCGGGGCTGGGCGTCGTGCTCATCTTCGGGCTGGCCGGCCTGCCCGCGCTGGGGGTCATCGGCATCGTGATCGCCGCGGCCACCAGCCGCCTGCTGGCCTGCGTCGCGCTGTGGGTGCTCGTGAACCGGCGCATCGGCCTGAAGCTGCGCCCGAACGACCTGGTCTCCATCCACCTGCACGACCTGCGCCGGCTGCTGGCGCTGGGCTTTCCGGCGGTGCTGGAGAACATCAGCTGGCTCGGATCGTTCATGGTCGTCACGGCGCTGACCGCGCGCATGGGCGAGCGCATGCTGGCCACGCAGACCTACACGATGCAGATCGCCTCGATCGAGATGCTGGCGGCCATCTCGATCGGCATCGGCAACGAGATCATCGTCGGCCGGCTCGTGGGCGCCGGCCGCTTCGAGGACGCGCGCAAGCAGTGCCTGGCCAACATGCGGATGGGCCTGATCGTGACGGCGGGCGTGGCGAGCGTGTTCGCGCTCATCGCGCCCTGGATCCTGCGCATCTTCACCAGCGATCCGCAGATCGTCTCGCTGGCCCGCATCCTGATCCTGATGGGCGTGCTGATCGAGCCAGGGCGCAGCTTCAACCTGATCATCATCAACGCGCTGCGCGCCGCCGGCGACAGCCGCTTCCCGCTGATCGCCGGCATGCTGTCGCAGTGGGGAATCATGCTGGGCGGCGCGTGGCTGCTGGGCACGCACCTGGGCTTCGGCCTGATCGGCGTGTGGGTCGCGTTCGCCACCGACGAGTGGGTGCGCGGCCTGTACATGCTGCGCCGCTGGCACCGCGGGCATTGGCTGCCGCATGCGCACCACGTCCACTCGCTGGCCGCCGCCAACCCCACACTGTCCGCCATGCAAAGCAGGAGCTTCACTTGACCAACCCTTCGCACCCCCCGATGACGCTGGCGCAGCGCGAATACGGGCACCTGTCCGACGGCCGCGTCGTCCACGAGATCACGCTCGCGCACGGCGGCCTGACGCTGAGCCTGATCACGCTGGGCGGCATCGTGACCACGCTGTGGGCGCCCGACCGCGACGGCGTCGCCGCCAACGTCGTGCGCGGCTTCGACAACCTCGACGACTACGTGCACCGCAATCCGTTCTTCGGCGTCATCGTCGGCCGCTACGCCAACCGCATTGCGCTCGGCGAACTGGTCATCGACGGCGAAACCTACGCGCTGCCGCGCAACAACGGCAGCAACTGCCTGCATGGCGGCGTCGACAGCTTCGGCACGCGGCTGTGGGAGATCGCCTCGACGCGCGCGCACGACGCGGCGCTCGGCGGCCCGGCGGTGACGCTGCGCTACGTCAGCGCGCATGGCGAGGAAGGCTTCCCTGGCCGCGTCCAGACGCTGGTCACCTATTCGCTGGGCGGCAACGGCACCTGGCGGGTCGACTACGAGGCCACCACCGACCGCGCGACGGTGGTCAACCTGAGCCATCACGACTACTTCAACCTGGCCGGCCGGGGCAGCGCGCTCGACCACGTGCTGACGCTGCCGGCCAGCCGCTACAACCCGGTCGACGACTCGCAGATTCCCACCGGAATCGCCAGCGTCGAAGGCACGCCGTTCGACTTCCGCGCCCCCACCCGCATCGGCGCGCGGCTGCACGACGCCCACCCGCAGCTGGCGCTGGGCGGCGGCTACGACCATCACTGGATCCTGGACGATGCGCACGCCAGCGCGCCGCGCCTGGCCGCGCGGCTGGAGGATCCGGCATCGGGCCGCGCGATGGAGCTGCACACCACCGAGCCCGGACTGCAGTTCTACTCGGGCAACAACCTTGACGGCACGCTGCGCGGCCACGACAGCGAAGTCTACGAACGCAACTGCGCCATCTGCCTGGAGCCGCAGCACAGCCCCGACTCGCCGCACCACGCCGACTGGCCCAGCACCGTGCTGAGGCCGGGCCAGACCTACCGCAGCTGCTCGGTGTACCGCTTCACAGCTGGAACAAGGTGAAGCCCAGGCCGATGCTGTTCTGCCGGTGGTTGTAGTCCAGCATCGTCTCGCCGTAGCCTGAGAACAGCTGCACGTAGTAGCGCAGGCCGTCGGGCTTGCCTGCGACTACCGGGTGCGTCCAGTTGAACATCAGCGAGCCGCGCCGGGCCGACTTGAACGAGGTGCGCGCCGTCAGCTGCCAGGTGTCCTCGCCCGGCAGCCATGCACCGCTGAGCTCGGTGTTGCCGATGTAGTCGGTGATGTTCGGGTTGTCGTCGACGCCCTTCTCGCCCAGGCGCATGTTGAACTTCGCGCGCAGCGCGACGTCGCCGTGCGTGAATGCGGTCCCCAGGTATCCGTAGTTCCAGCTGCGCGAAAGCGGCAGGCCTTCGCCGTTGGACTCGTGCGCGATGCCGGCCAGCATCATGCGCCAGCGCCAGCCGCCGCCAAGGTCGCCCGTCTTGTCGGGGATCGGCACCGCGTACATCATCTCGGGCTGGTAGTCGCTGCTGCGGAACGGCGCCGAGTCCTGCCCGTTCCACATCTGCCAGATCGACTGCTGCGTGTAGGCGAACCACAGGTCCGCGTTGGGCAGCAGAAAGTCCTCGGCCACCTTGGCGCGCAGCGACAGCTGCAGTTCGGCCTCGGTCTGGCGGTATTGCTGGAAGTCGCCGCCGTCCGGATGCGTGGGGCTCGACGGCGTCTTGTTGATGTTGCTCGAGTAGTGCGCCGGCAGCAGGAAATTGGGCTGGAAGGTGCGCACGACGAAAGTGCCGCGCTTGGAGTCGGCATCGAGCTCCCAGAACTTGGTCAGGTAGTCGTCCGCCGCGAGTCCCTTGCCGTTGGACGTGGTGGCGACGGCCTCCCGCGCGCTGGGTTCGTTGCGCGCGACCGGCGTGACGGGCGCCGGCTTGGCGGCCGGCCGGTAGATCGCGTCGTAGCAGGCGAGCCGCTTCGCATCGTCGAGCGGTGCACAGGCGGCGGGATCCTGCGCCATCGCGCTGACGGGCATGCCGGCGGCGAGCGCCAGGTACAGGAGACTGCTGGTGGGATGCATGCGGACAGACCTGCGACAAGACGTCGGCATGGTCGGCAACCACGCCGGTCGGCCGTAGCGGTCAACGCGACCGCCAGCCACCAACAGGGCGCGGCGAGGCAATGCACGTGCCCAACGACGGGTCGCACGAAGCTTGCATGCGCCGGCTCGCCCAGGCTTCACGAATGCCCGATGTCCGCTTCCGTCCGCACGCCTCCCACGCACGACCAGGTAGTGCGCCATCTTCGCCGCGCCAACGCGGTCGCGCGGCGCGCGGTCGACCTGGGCCATCACCCGTTCGGCGCGACGCTGGTCGGGCCGGACCACGAGACGGTGCTGCTGGAACAGTGCAACATCGACACCGTCAACCACGCCGAGTCCACGCTCGCGCGCGTGGCTGCCACCAATTTCACGCCGGCGTTCCTGTGGCAATGCACGCTCTACACCTCGGCGGAGCCGTGCTGCATGTGCGCCGGCACCGTCTACTGGGCCAACATCGGACGCGTCGCCTATGCGATGACCGAGGTCGACCTGCTCGCGGCCACCGGCAACCATGCCGAGAATCCGACGCTGAACCTGCCATCGCGCACGGTATTCGCGCACGGGCAGAAGGCGGTCGAGGTCATCGGGCCGGTGGCGGACGTGGCGGCAGAGGTCATCGCGCTGCAGCGCGCCTTCTGGGCCGCGCGCTGAAGCCGCATGGCGCGGATGCGGCACGCGCGCCCGCGCGCGTCACGCGCGGGCGCGCCAAGTTCAGAAGTGGTACTCCAGGCGCACCATCGGCGTGCTGGCGGTGGCGCCCTCGCCGGCCGGCCCCTTGGCGTTGTTGCCGAACTTGTTGTGCCAGTACTCGTACTCGAAGCCCACCAGCCAGGTCTTCTTGGACAGGCCCGCCAGCGAGCCGGCGTCCAGCATCAGGTCGGCGTCCAGGTGCGTCTCGGGCGCGGTCTGCGCGCCGAACTCGTCCTTGCCCTTGGCAGTGATCCACTGCGTATAGCCGTTGAACGACAGCGGCAGGTCCATGATGCCGATGCCCCAGTCCGCTTCCAGCGCCATGTGATCCTTGTAGTGGTAGCGCCTGGCGATGGCCTGCGGTGCGTTGCTCTCGTCGAACAGCAACGCGGACAGGTTCAGGAAGCCGGGCATCTCGAACATCATCGTCGGGCCGATGACGAGCATGCGCTTCTTCGAAGCGTAGGCGTCGTTCTTGGTGTTGACGTCGAAGCCGGCCGTCAGGCCGTAGCCACGGATCGGGCCCATCGCGACCTTCATGCCGGTGACCTTGCCGAAGTCGAAGGTGTTGCGGAACACGCCGTACACCTCCTGCGCGCCCGGATGGCCGGCGATGCCGTCACCCGGGTCGTTGTGGTCGGACTGCAGGAAGTCGATGTTGATGAACGTGCTGCCGTACTTGTAGCCGGTGACGTTGGTCAGCGCGAGGATCTCCTTGGTGATGTTCACGCGCTTGCCGTTCGAGTCGTTGTCGTAGGGCTCGGCGAAGTCGGTGCCGTAGCGCAGGCTCAACGCCGTGTCGCTCCAGTCTGCGGCCTGCACCATCGGGGTGAACGAGAGACCGGCGAATGCACTGATCGCGACGGCACCGAGGGCGGCCTTGCTCGCGATTGGGGAATGACGTTTCATGGAGTTCCTCTTTGGTTGGGTGGCTGAGCACTTTCAGCACAATGTGTGCCAAGTTGTCGGCAATTCGGCATACAAGATGGAATACCAATGCGGGTGCTAAAACAGGCCTGGAACATGCATCACGTCCGTGTCCTCCAGCGACGCTCAAATCCTGCCCGCACATGACCTCCTCACCGAACCACTACCCGCGTGATGTCGTCGGCTATGGCTCGACCCCTCCGCAGGCGAACTGGCCCGGCAACGCCCGCGTGGCGCTGCAGTTCGTGCTCAATTACGAGGAAGGGGGCGAGAACTGCGTGCTGCACGGTGACCCGGGCAGCGAGCAGTTCCTGTCCGAGATGTTCAATCCGCCGGCGTTCGCCGACCGGCACCTGAGCATGGAGTCGATCTACGAGTACGGGTCGCGCGTGGGCGTGTGGCGCATCCTGCGCGAGTTCGAGCGGCGCGGCCTGCCGCTGACCGTGTTCGGCGTGGGCATGGCGCTGCAACGCCACCCCGAGGTGACGCGCGCCTTCGTCGAACTGGGCCACGAGATCGCCTGCCACGGCTGGCGCTGGATCAGCTACCAGCAGGTGGACGAGGCCACCGAACGCGAGCACATGCGCCTGGGCATCGAGGCCATCCAGCGGCTCACGGGCGCGACGCCGCTGGGCTGGTACACGGGCCGCGACAGCCCCGTCACGCGCCGCCTGCTGTGCGACGTGGGCGGCTTCGCCTACGACAGCGACTACTACGGCGACGACCTGCCATTCTGGACCCGCGTGCGGCGCACCGACGGCAACGAGGTGCCGCACCTGGTGGTGCCCTATACGCTGGACTGCAACGACATGCGCTTCGCGCTGCCGCAGGGGTTTGCCACCGGCGAGGACTTCTTCGTCTACCTGCGCGACAGCTTCGACGCGCTTTGGGCCGAGGGCGCCCACACGCCGCGCATGATGAGCGTGGGCATGCACTGCCGCCTGCTCGGACGCCCCGGCCGCATCGTCGCGCTGCAGCGCTTCCTCGATCACGTCGCCAAACACGACCGCGTGTGGGTGTGCCGCCGCATCGACATCGCACAGCACTGGCGCCAGCACTTCCCTGCGCCTGCGCAGGCCGCGGCATGACGCTGACCATCGCCAGCCTGAACGCCGCATCGGCCGACGAGGCCGTCGCGCTGCTCGAGGGCATCTACGAACACTCGCCCTGGATCGCGGCGGCGGCTATGGCGCAGCGGCCGTTTGCCGATGTCGCACACCTCGCGCGCGCGCTCGCGGACGCGACGCGCGCGGGCGGTCGTGACGCGCAGCTTGCGCTGCTGCGCGCGCATCCGCGCCTGGCGGGCAAGGCGATGGTCGCGCGCACGCTGACGGCCGAGTCCACCGACGAACAGACCCGCTCGGGCCTGACGCAATGCTCGCCCGAGGAGTTCGCGCGCCTGCATGCGCTGAACGACGCCTACGACCGCCGCTTCGGCTGGCCCTTCATCCTGGCGGTGCGCGGCCCGACGGGCCTGGGCCTGACACGCGCCGAGATCATCGCGACCTTCGAGCACCGCCTGGCCAACGAGCCCGATGTCGAGTTCGAGGAATGCGTGCGCAACGTGCACCGCATCGCGCAGATACGGCTGGGGGATCGGTTCAAGGATTGACGCCGGAGGGCCGGACCCCTTGCGCCGTCCCCTGCCAAAGAAAAGGGGCCCCGCGGGCCCCTTGGTCGTGATCGCGCAGGCGCTTCACTTGTCGCCCGGCACCTTGCCTTCGACGCCCTTGACGAAGAACTTGATGCCGCCCAGAAAGCCGTCGTCGGCCACGACGTCCTTCTTGAGCACTTCCTTGCCGTCGTTGGACAGGATCGGCCCCTTCCAGATCGAGAACGAGCCGTCCTTCAGCCCGGCCTTGACCTTGTCGACCTTGGCCTTGAGGTCGGCCGGCACCTTGTCGGAGATCGAGACCAGGTCGATCGCGCCTTCCTTGACACCCCACCACGTATGGCCGGTCGTCCAGGTGCCGTTGATCGCGTCCTTGGCGGCCTTGATGTAGTACGGGCCCCAGATGTTGACCGACGAGGCCAGGTGGGCCTTGGGGCCGTAGGCGGTCATGTCGGAGTCCCAGCCGAACGCGTACTTGCCGTTCTTCTCGGCGGTCTGCAGCACGGCGCTGGAGTCGGTGTTCTGCAGCAGCACGTCGGCGCCGCCGTCGATCAGCGACTGCGCGCCCTCGGTTTCCTTGGGCGGGTTGAACCACTCGTTGACCCACACCACCTTGACCTTGATCTTCGGGTTGACGCTCTGCGCGCCCAGCGTGTAGCTGTCGATGTTGCGGATGACCTCGGGGATCGGGATCGAGCCGACCACGCCGATGGTATTGGTCTTGGTCATGCCGCCCGCGACGACGCCGGCCATGTACGCGCCTTCGTACGTGCGGTTGTCGTACACGCGCATGTTGTCGGCGGTCTTGTAGCCGGTGGCGTGCTCGAAGTGCACGCCCTTGTTGTCGGCGGCGACCTTGAGCATCGGCTCCATGTAGCCGAAGCTGGTGCCGAAGATCAGCGTGTTGCCTTGGGCCACCATGTCGCGGAACACGCGCTCGGCGTCGGCAGACTCGGGCACGCTCTCGACGAAGGTGGTCTGCACCTGGCTGCCGAGCTCCTTCTCGAGCGCCTTGCGGCCGTTGTCGTGCGCGAAGGTCCAGCCGCCGTCGCCCACCGGGCCGAGGTAGGCGAACGCGATCTTCAGCGGGGCTGATGCCGACGGGGCGGCGGCGACAGCGGCGCTGGCGGCGGGCGCGGACGCCGATGCGTCCGGCGCCGCCTCCTCCTTCTTGCTGCAGCCCGCGAGCGCGGCGGCGACCGCCAACGTGCTCCAGGCGGTGGTGCGGAGCACGGAGCGCCGGGTGGATGTCGTCATGGAGATCTCCTCTTTGGTGTGAACGGTCAACTACCGGGAAAGAAAGGCTTGCCCAGCGACGCGGGCATGTTGGTGCGGATCCAGACGGGATTGCGCGAGATCAGCACCAGCACCGCGATGGTGGCCAGGTAGGGCAGCATCGTCAGCAGTTGGCTGGAGATGGCCACGCCTTCGCCTTGCAGATGGAACTGCAGCATCGTGACGCCGCCGAACAGGTAGGCGCCCAGCAGCACGCGCGACGGTCGCCACGTGGCGAAGGTCGTCAGCGCCAGCGCGATCCAGCCCTTGCCGGCGACCATGCCTTCCACCCACAACGGCGTGTAGACCACCGAGATGTAGGCGCCCGCCACGCCGCACAGCGCGCCGCCCGCCATCACGGCCATCAGCCGGATCAGCCGCACCGGATAGCCCAGCGCATGCGCCGACTCGGGCGACTCGCCCACTGCGCGCAACACGAGGCCGGCGCGCGAGCGGTACAGGAACCACGTGAGCGCCGCCATGAACGCGATGGTGATGTAGACCATCGGGTGCTGGCGGAACAGCGCCGGCCCGATGAACGGGATGTCGCCCAGTAGCGGAATGGCAAAGTGCGGGCGCGCGGCGAGGTGCTCCTGCGTGTAGTTGATGCCCACGAAGGCCGAGAAGCCGCTGCCGAACAGGCTCAACGCGAGGCCCGTCGCGTACTGGTTGGTGTTGAGCCAGATCACCAGCACGCCGAACGCGCCGGCCATCAGCGCACCGGCGAGCGCGCCCGCGCCGAACGCGAGCCAGTCGCTGCCAGTCTGCACCGCGGTGGCGAAACCGGCGATGGCGGCCACGAGCATCATGCCTTCGGCGCCGAGGTTGACGATGCCCGAGCGCTCGTTGATCAGCAGCCCCAGCCCCGCGATCGCGAGCACCGTGCCCGCGTTGAGCGTGGCGGCCAGCAGGAGTGCGTAGGTGTCCATCAGGCGGCGGTGGAGTTGGCGACGGGTGGTGCCGGCTTGGACGCGGGCACCGGGTGCGCAGGATGCGCGGCATGCCAGCGCACGCGGTAGTTGATCAGCGTGTCGCTGGCCAGCAGAGAGAACAACAGCACGCCCTGGAACACGCCGGTCAGCGACTTGGGCAGGCCCAGACGCGACTGCGCGAGCTCGCCGCCGATGTAGAACAGGCTCATCAGCAGCGACGAGAACAGGATGCCCACCGGATTGAGCCGGCCGACGTAGGCGACGATGATCGCGGCAAAACCGTAGCCCGCCGGCACGTAGGGCGTGAGCTGGCCGATCGGACCCGCGACCTCGAACGCGCCGGCCAGCCCCGCCATGCCGCCCGAGATCAGCAGCGCCACCCACAGCGCGCGCCGCGACGAGAAGCCCGCATAGCGCGCCGCCGCCGCGGCCAGGCCACCGACCTGCATCTGGAAGCCGCCGTACACGCGGAACAGGAACAGCCAGAACGTGGCCACCGACAGCAAGGCCATGACGAAGCCGATGTTCACGCGCAGCCCGGTGAACAGGCGCGGGATCTTGGTCGGGTCGAGGAAGGTGATCGTCTGCGGGAAGCCGTAGCCGTTCGGGTCCTTCCAGTCGCCGTACACGAGGTAGTTGAGCAGCTGGTTGGCCACGTAGACCAGCATCAGGCTGACCAGGATCTCGCTGGCGTTGGCGCGGTCGCGCAGGAAGGCGACGATGGCCGCCCACGCCATGCCGCCCAGCACGCCGGCCACGAGGATGGGCGCGACGATCCAGCGGCTCGAATCGGGCGCCGCATGCATGGCCACCCACGAGGCTGCGATCGCGCCCAGCACGAACTGGCCTTCGGCGCCGATGTTCCACACGTTGGCGCGGTAGCAGACGGCCAGGCCCAGCCCGATCAGCATCAGCGGCGTCGCCTTGACGCACAGCTCGGACACCGCGTACGCGCCGCGGAACGGCTCGACGAAGAACATCGCCAACCCGCGCGACGGATCCTTGCCCAGCAACGCGAACAGCGCGGCACCGGCGATCACGGTGATCGCCAGCGCGATCAGCGGCGACAGCAGCGACATCGCCTTGCTGGAGGCCGGACGCGCTTCAAGCCGCAGCATGCATCACCTCCGCGACGTCGTCGCTCCAGAGCCCGCTCATCCACTGGCCGATCTGCTCGCGCGTGGCCTGCGCGGCGGGAATCGACGGCGACACGCGGCCGCGTGCGATGACGACCAGGCGGTCGGAGATCTCGAACAGCTCGTCCAGGTCCTCGCTGACCACCAGCACCGCGCAGCCGGCGTCGCGCAGCGCGAGCAGCGCGCCGCGGATCTGCGCCGCTGCGCCGACGTCGACGCCCCACGTGGGCTGCGACACGATCAGCAGCTTGGGATGCGCGTCGATCTCGCGGCCGACGATGAACTTCTGCAGGTTGCCGCCCGACAGGCTCTTGGCCGTCGCGTCCGGCCCGCCGGCCTTGACGTTGTAGTCCGCGATCAGCTGGCGCGCCAGCGCCGCCGTCCGGCCGATGCTGATCCAGCCGAACGGCGTGACCGACTCGGTGCGCGTGAGCAGCGTGTTCTGGGACAGCGAGATCGACGGCACCGCGCCGCGGCCCAGCCGTTCCTCGGGCACGAAGTGCAGGCCCTCGTGGCGTCGGCGGCGCGGCGAATGGGCGCCGATGGGCTTGCCGAACAGGCAGATCGAATCGGGCAGCGCGCGCGGATCCTCGCCCGACAACGCGGCCATCAACTCCTGCTGTCCGTTGCCCGAGACGCCCGCCACGCCGACGATCTCTCCCTTGCAGACATCGAGCGAGACGGCGTCCAGATCCGCTCCGAACGCGCCCAGCCGCGGCAACGACAGGGCGCGCACGGCCAGCACCTTCTCGCCGGGCCGCGCCGTCTCGTGATGCAGCTGCGGCGGCTCGGCGCCGATCATCAGGCGCGACAGGCTCGCGTTGGTCTCGTTGCGCGGGTCGACCTCACCCGTCACCTTGCCGCCGCGCATCACCGTGCACTTGTGGCACAACGCGCGGATCTCGTCGAGCTTGTGGCTGATGTACAGGATGCTGCAGCCCTCGTCGGCCAGCTTGCGCAGCGTGACGAACAGCGCCTGCACCGCCTGCGGCGTCAGTACCGAGGTGGGCTCGTCCAGGATCAGCAGCCGCGGCTTGGTCAGCAGCGCGCGCACGATCTCCACGCGCTGGCGCTCGCCCACCGACAGCGTGTGCACCGGGCGCAGCGGATCGACGTCCAGGCCGTACACGCCCGCCACCTCGACGATGCGCTTGGTCACGTCGGCCAGCGACCACGACTTGTCCAGCCCGAGCCAGACGTTCTCGGCCGCGGTGAGCGTGTCGAACAGGCTGAAGTGCTGGAACACCATCGCGATGCCCAGCGCGCGCGCTTCCTGCGGGTTGCGGATCTCGACCTGCTTGCCGTCCCACACCATCTCGCCCTCGTCGGGCCGCACCGCGCCGTAGATGATCTTCATCAACGTGGACTTGCCCGCCCCGTTCTCGCCCAGCACCGCATGGATCTGCCCCGGCTCGACGCGCAGGCGGATGCGGTCGTTGGCCCTGACGGCGGGGTACTGCTTGCTGATGTCGATGAGTTCGAGACGAAGCATCGGGCGAAGGCTCAGGCGGGGAGGCGGCGGACGCCGGCGACCCAGGCGTCGACCAGGTTGCGGTCGTCGGCCAGGGTCATCCAGGCAAACAATCTTGCATGCAAGCTGCGTGCCAAACCGTCGCGCTGGACGGCCACCGGGCCGACCGCGACGTCCCACACGCAGACGTCGGCCGCGCCGCCGGCCTCGAGGCTGCCGATCTCGCCGACCAGCCGCAGCGCGTGCGCGGCGCCGCGCGTGGCCGCGTGCAGCGCGACCCAGGCGGTGAGCCGCTCGCCGCGCATCGCCTGCACTTTGTAGGCGTCGGCCATCGTGCGCAGCATGGACAGGCTGGTGCCGCCACCGACGTCCGACGCCAGGCTCACCGCGACGCCGGCGTCCAGGTTGGCGCGCCAGTCGAACAGGCCGCTGCCCAGGAACAGGTTGGACGACGGGCTGTGCGCGATCTGCGCGCCGGCGCCGGCCAGCGCGGCGCGGTCGGCCTCGTCCAGCCAGATGCCGTGCGCGAACACGCTGCGCTCGTCCAGCAGGTGGTTGCGGGCGTAGACATCGAGATAGCTGCGCGCTTGCGGAAACAGCTGGCGCACCCACTCGACCTCGGCGCGGTTCTCGGCGAGGTGCGTCTGCATGTAGACGCCCGGATGGTTGGTGCACAGCCGCCCGGCCATCGCCAGCTGTTGCGGCGTGCTGGTGGGCGCGAAGCGCACCGTGACGGCATAGGCCAGCCGATCGTGACCGTGCCAGCGTTCGATCAGCGCGGTGCACTCGCGCTCGGCCTGCTCCACGTCGTCGCACAGGGCCGGCGGCGCGTGCCGATCCATCAGGATCTTGCCGGCGACGATGCGCATGCCGCGTGCGGCGGCGGCCTCGAACAGGCTGTCGACGCTGACCTTGTGCACGGTCGGGAAGACGACCGCGCTGGTGGTGCCGTTGGCCAGCAGCGCGTCCAGGAAGCGCGTCGCGCCTTCGCGCGCGACCGCCGCGTCGGCGTAGCGCATCTCGGCCGGGAAGGTGTGCGTGTCCAGCCAGTCCAGCAGCTCGGTGCCGTAGCTAGCGATGACGTCCAGCTGCGGGCTGTGCACGTGGGTGTCGATGAAGCCGGGCAGGATCAGGCGGCCGGCGTAGTCGTGCTTTTGCCAGTCGTCGCCAGGAGGCTGGTCGCCCGGCTGCGCGCCGACGATGCGGCCTTGCTCGACCAGCAGCCAGTGGTCGGGCCGCCAGCGCACGCCGGCCGGGTCGACGTCGCCCCAGGCGGGCGCGGCGGTGAAGTCGAGCAGGTTGCCGCGGAGGGCGACGCGCGGGGCGGATGGCGTGGTCATGTCAGGAAACGAGGTTCAGGCGCGGACGCTGGGCGACCTGGCGGGCGACGTCGCGCACGCACTCGCGCAGCCAGCGCACGGAGGCCGATTCGTGGGTCAGGTCGTGCCACAGCTGGTAGTAGGCCAGCGGCGGGAAGGCGACGGGGCAACGCACGATCCGTACCGGCAGCACATCGACGTAGCGCTGGCAGAACAGGCGCCCTGTGGTCAGAACCAGCAGGCTGCCGGCCACCATCGACGGGATCAGCGCGAAGTGGGCGCTGCGCACGGCGATGTCGCGCAGCAGGCCCTGCTTGACGAGGTGGTCGTCGATCACGCCGCGCGCGCCTTCGTAGTTGGGCGTCGGCGCCACGTGCTCGCACGCCAGGTAGCGCTCCACCGTCCAGGCGCGGCCGACGCCGGCGCGCACGATCGGGTGGTCCTCGGCCACCATGCACACCACCTCGTCGCTGACCAGGCGGCCCAGGTGCAGTTCCTCGGGCGGCGTCAGCCAGTTGCCGATGACCAGGTCGACCTCGCCCTGCGCCAGGCTGCGGCGGTAGTCGAAATGGCTGGACAGCGTCAGCAGCTCGATCTTGACTTGCGGCGCGCGCTGCTTCAACGTGAGCACCAGCTGCGGCAGGAAGCCGGGATCGATGAAGTCGCTGGCGGCGATGCGGAAGGTGGTGGTGCTGGTCTGCGGATCGAAGCCGCTGCGACGGGTGCGCTGGCTGAACAGCCGGTCGGCCTCGTTGAGCAGGTTGGCGGCCGGGGCCAGCATCTGCTGCGCAAACGCAGTGGGCGTCATGCCGTTGCCGGCGCGCACGAGCAGCGGATCGCCGGTGAGCTCGCGCAGGCGCTTCAACTGGGCGCTGACGGCCGGCTGCGAGCTTTGCAGGCGCAGCGCCGCGCGCGACACGCTGCGTTCGGTGATCAAGGTGTGCAGTACACGGATGAGGTGGAGCTCGATCTTGTCGAACTCCGTGCGCAGTGCCATACGATCCAACCCATACTTGATATAATCCTGAGTATATTGAGATCGTGCCACGCCGGGGTTAAGTTTGGCCATCATGAGCGTCCCCCTGCCCGCCGTCGAGTCCCGCGAGATCCGCTTCTTCCACCGCGGCCGCATCGTGCGGCTGCAGGACGTGCCCGCCACGCGCAGCGTGCTCGACTGGCTGCGCGAGGACGAACGCTGCACAGGCACCAAGGAAGGGTGCAACGAGGGCGATTGCGGTGCATGCACCGTCGTGGTCGGCGAACTGCCTGAACACACGGACACGCCGGAGCTGGCCACGCATGGCCTGCGGCTGCGGCCGGTCAACGCGTGCATCAAGTTCGTGCCGTCGCTGCACGGCAAGGCGCTGTTCACCGTCGAAGACCTGCGCAGCCCGCTCGGGCTGCACCCGGCCCAGCAGGCGCTGGTCGACTGCCACGGCTCGCAATGCGGCTTCTGCACGCCCGGTTTCGCGATGACCTTGTGGAGCAGCTACGAGAACCATTGCGCCGCCGGCACCCGCCCGGACCGCGCGCAACTGGCCGACGAGCTGGCCGGCAACCTGTGCCGCTGCACCGGCTACAGGCCCATCCTGGACGCCGGCGAGCGGATGTTCGATCACGCGCCAATGGCCTTGGACACCGCGCCGGCGATCGCCGCGCTGCGCACGATCGCCGACGGCGCGCCCGCGAGCGCGCCGCGCACGATCGCCGAACTCGCGCGCCGCTACGCCGCGTCGCCGAAGGCGCGGCTCGTCGCAGGCGGCACCGACGTCGGCCTGTGGGTGACCAAGCAGTTCCGCGACCTGGGCGAAGTGATCCCCGTCACCGAGATCGACGAGCTCAAGCAGATCACGCACGCGGACGGCGAGCTGCGCATCGGCGCCGCCGCGTCGCTGGAGGCCGCCTGGGCCGCGTTGGCCGTGCGCGCGCCGTCGCTGACCGAGGCGTGGCGCCGTTTCGCGTCGCCGCCGATCCGGCATGCGGGCACGCTGGGCGGCAACGTCGCCAACGGCTCGCCCATCGGCGACTCGGCGCCGGTGCTGATGGCGCTGGATGCGCAGCTCGAACTGCGCCAGGGCGAGCGCGTACGCCGGCTGCCGCTGGACGATTTCTACACCGGTTACCTCACCAACCGGCTCGAGGCGGGCGAGTTCGTGCAAGCCATCGTGGTGCCGGACGCCGCGTGGACGCGCCAGCTTCGCGCCTACAAGATCAGCAAGCGCTTCGACTCCGACATCTCCGCCGTGTTCGCAGCGCTGGCCATCGCGCTCGATGGCGACCGCGTCGCCGATGTCCGCCTGGTGTTCGGCGGCATGGCCGCGGTCGTCAAGCGCGCCGCCACCGCCGAGGCGGTGCTGCGCGGCCAATCCTGGAGTGCCACGACGCTGGCCGCCGCGCAGGCCGCGCTGGCCAGCGACTTCACGCCGCTGGATGACATGCGCGCCAGCGCCGCGTACCGCCTGCGCGTGGCGCAGAACCTGCTCCAACGGTTCTGGTTGGAGACGCAGCCTGGCGTCGTTGTCGACACGGGCGTGACGTCGATCTGGAGCGTCGCATGACAGGCACCGCCCCTCGCTTTCTCGAACCGCCGCACGCGAGCGCCGGCGTGGGCACCGCGCGTCCGCACGAATCCGCGCACCTGCACGTCGCCGGCGCAGCGACCTACATCGACGACATCCCCGAACTTGCCGGCACGCTGCACTGCGCGCTCGGATTGTCACCCGTGGCGCACGGCCGGCTGCGTTCGATGGATCTCGATCGCATCCGCGCGCTGCCCGGCGTCGTCGACGTGTTCTGCGCCGCCGACATCCCCGGCCACAACGACTGCGGGCCCATCCTGCACGACGATCCCATCCTCAGCGACGGCGAGTTGCGCCACGTCGGCCAGCCCGTGTTCGCGGTCGTCGCGCGCACGCGCGGGGACGCGCGCCGCGCGGCCGCGAAGGCGCGCGAGGTGCTGGACATCGAGCCGCTGGAGGCCGTCATCACGCCGCGCGAGGCGCACGCCCGCGGCCTGTACGTGATCCCGCCCATCCATCTGTCGCGCGACACGGTGGAAGGCGGCGCCCGCGCCGCGATCGCCGCCGCGCCGCACCGGCTGGTCGACACGCTGGATGTCGGCGGCCAGGAGCAGTTCTACCTCGAGGGTCAGATCAGCTACGCCGTGCCCACCGAGGACGACGGCATGAAGCTGCATTGCTCGACGCAGCATCCGTCCGAGATGCAGCACCTGGTCGCGCACGCGCTGGGCTTGCAGTCGCACCACGTGCACGTGGAGTGCCGGCGCATGGGCGGCGGCTTCGGCGGCAAGGAGTCGCAGTCGGGACTGTTCGCCTGCGTCGCGGCGTTGGCAGCGAGGCGAACGAACAAGCCGGTCAAGCTGCGGCTCGATCGCGACGACGACTTCATGGTCACCGGCCGCCGGCACTGCTTCGTCTACGACTACGAGGTCGGCTTCGACGACGATGGCCGCATTCTCGGCCTGGCGATGACGATGATCTCGCGCGCCGGCCACTCGGCCGACCTGTCCGGCCCGGTGATGACGCGCGCGCTGTGCCACGTCGACAACGCGTACTGGCTGCCCGATGTCGAGCTGCACGGCTATTCGACCAAGACCAACACGCAGAGCAACACCGCGTTCCGCGGCTTCGGCGGCCCGCAGGGCGCGATCGTCACCGAGGTCATCCTCGACTCGATTGCGCGCCGCCTGCGGCTGGACCCGCTGGACGTGCGGCGCGCCAACTACTACGGCGTCCATGAACGCAACACCACGCCGTATGGCCAGCCCGTCAAGGACAACGTCATCGCCGCGTTGACGGACGAGCTCGTGGCGACCAGCGACTACCGCACGCGTCGCGCCGCCATCGCGCAGTTCAACGCGGGCAGTCCGTGGATCAAGCGCGGGCTCGCGTTCACGCCGCTGAAGTTCGGCATCTCGTTCAACGTGCGCCACCTGAACCAGGCCGGCGCGCTGGTGCATGTCTACGTGGACGGTTCCATCCTCGTCAACCACGGCGGCACGGAGATGGGCCAGGGCATCAACACCAAGGTGGCGCAGGTGGTGGCGCACGAGCTGGGCGTCGCGTACGGGCGCGTGCGCGTGACGGCCACCGACACGCAGAAGGTGGCCAACACCTCGGCAACCGCGGCGTCCACCGGCAGCGACCTGAATGGCAAGGCGGCTCAGAACGCGGCGCAGACCATCCGCAAGCGCCTGGCCGAATTCGCCGCGCGCACGTTCGGCGGCGCGGCGGCCGACGTGCGCTTCGACAAGGACACCGTGCAGGTGCAGGACCAGTTGTTTCCGTTCCCCGAACTGGTGCGGCGTGCCTACGAGGATCGCGTGCAGCTGTGGTCGGACGGCTTCTACGCCACGCCCGGCCTGCGCTGGGATCAAGCCAAGACCAAGGGCCAGCCGTTCTACTACTTCAGCTACGGCGCGGCCGTCTCCGAGGTCGCGGTGGACACGCTGACCGGCGAGTGGCGGCTGCTGCGCGCCGACGTGCTGCACGACGTCGGCCGCTCGCTGAACCCGGCAATCGACATCGGACAGATCGAGGGCGCGTTCATCCAGGGCATGGGTTGGCTGACGACCGAGGAGCTGGTGTGGCACCCGAAGACGGGCAAGCTGACCACGCACGCGCCGAGCACGTACAAGATCCCGACGGCCAACGACTGCCCGCCCGTCTTCAACGTGAAGCTGTTCGACAACGAGAACGTGGAGGACAGCATCCACCGCAGCAAGGCCGTGGGCGAACCGCCGTTGCTGCTGCCGTTCTCGGTGTTCCTCGCGATCCGCGACGCGGTGTCGGCGGCGGGCGGCCATCGCGTCGATCCGCCACTGCGCGCGCCGGCGACGTCCGAGGCGATCCTCGACGCGCTGGACGCCGTCCGCGCCAAGGCCTGACGACGATGGACCGCGACACCCGCCTCGCCGCGATTCGCTGGCTGGAGCAGCGCACGCCGGCGGTGGTCGTCGAGATTGCGCAGGCGCGCGGCTCCGCGCCGCGCAGTGCGGGCACGCGCATGCTGGTGTCGGCGGTGCAGGCCATCGGCACGATAGGCGGCGGCCATCTCGAATTCAAGGCGCTGGCCACCGCCAAGGCCATGCTCGCCGCGCGCGATGTCGCGTCGCGGCGCGAACGCTACCCGCTCGGACCGGCGTTGGGCCAATGCTGCGGCGGCGTCGTCGAACTGGTGTTCTCGCCGCTGGACGACGACGCCATCGCGCGCTGGCCCGAGAGCACGCCGCTGATGCACCTGCAGATGCATGGCGCCGGCCACGTCGGCCATGCCATCGCGACGCTGCTGGCCACGCTGGACGTGCGCTGCGACTGGATCGACGAACGCGACGACGCCTTCGCGCCGACCACCACGCTCGGCACGCCCTGGCCAGACAGCGTGCGTCGGCGCGTCATCGACGGCGCGGAGGGCGAGGTCGCCGAAGCACCGGCAGGCGCATTCTTCCTGGTGCTGACGCACGACCACGGGCTGGACTTGCGCATCGTCGAGGCCGCGCTGCGACGCGACGACGCCGGTTTCGTGGGCGTGATCGGTTCGAAATCCAAGCGCGAGCGCTTTCGCCATCGGCTGGCGCAGCGGGGCATGAGCGACGAGCGCATCGCGCGCATGCAGTGCCCCGTCGGCCTGCCCGGGCTGGGCGGCAAGCAGCCCGAGGTGATTGCGCTGGCGGTCGTGGCGCAGCTGGTGCAGCATGCAACGAACGACTCAGCGAGGGGTCAGGCATTGCCTCGAATCGCGTTGAGCGACTGAGCTTCGATCTGCAACTCGGCGCGATCCGAGGACCCAGCGGCCCGGCGCATCGCGGCTCAATCCGGCTTGGCGCCCGCCTCGTACCACCGCTTGAGCACATCACGCTGCGCATCGGTGATCTGCGTGGCGTTGTTCAGCGGCATCGCCTTGAGCACGACGGCCTGCTGGTACATCTGCGGCGCGTGCGCCAGGATCTGGTCGGGCGCGTCCAGGCGCACGCCCTTGTTGGCGAGCTGCGCGTTGTGGCACAACTGGCAGCGCTCCTTGACGATGCCCTGCACTTGCGCGAAGCCCGCGGGCAGCGGCGCGACGGAAGCCGCGGCAGTCGACGTGGACGCCACCGGCAGCGCGACGGGCGCTGGCGCCAGCCAGATCGCGAGTCCCACCAGCAGCGCACAGCCGATGCCCGCGTACTCCCACGGCACGCGCTTGCCCAGCACCAGCGCGCGATGGCGCGCGACGAACGAGGTGCGGATCAGCGCGCCGGCGGCCATCATGGTCACCAGCACGATCCAGTTGCCCGATGCGCCGTGCAGGAACGCGTAGTGGTTGCTGAGCATGGCCACCAGCACCGGCAGCGTGAAGTAGGTGTTGTGCACGCTGCGCTGCTTGGCGCGGCGGCCGTGCGCCGGATCCACCGGCTCGCCCGCCTTCATCTGCGCGATGACCTTGCGCTGTCCCGGAATGATCCAGAAGAACACGTTGGCGCTCATGGTCGCGGCCATCATGCCGCCCACGAGCACGAACGCGGCGCGGCCGGCAAATAGCGAGCACGCGAGCCAGGCCGCGAAGACGACCAGGCCCGCGATCAACGTGCCGGCGACGGCCTGGTTGCCGCCATCGAACAGGCGGCAGATCGAGTCGTAGCCCAGCCAGAACAGCACCAGGAAGGCCAGCGCGCACGGCACCGCGTTGGCGGGCGTCCAGGCGTGCACGCGCGGGTCGATCAGGAAGGTGTTGGCCTGGAACAGGTAGAGCGCCGTGAACAGCGCGAAGCCGGTCAGGAAGGTCGCGTAGCTTTCCCAGTAGAACCAGTGCAGGTGCTGAGGCATCTGCCTGGGCGCGCCCAGGTACTTCTGCGGGTTGTAGAAGCCGCCGCCGTGCACCGCCCACAGCTCGCCGCCGACGCCCTTCTCGCGCAGCTGCGCATCGGTGGGCTCGACCAGGCTCGAGTCCAGGAACACGAAATAGAACGAGGCACCGATCCACGCGATCGCGACGACCACGTGCGCCCAGCGCAAGAGGAAGTTGACCCAGTCGAGGAGGTAGAGATCCATGCGTGCGGGCGATGCAAGAGCCGCGCCAGGACGGCGTCAACTGCCGCGATAGGTGGAATACGACCAGGGGCTGGCCAGCAGCGGCACGTGGTAGTGCGAGGCCGCGTCGGCGATGCCGAAGTCCAGCGGTATGCGATCGAGGAAGGGCGGCTCGGGCAGCACGGCGCCGCGTTCGCGAAAATACGCGCCAACCTCGAACTCGAGGCGATAGCGCCCGACCTGGAACGCATCGCCCTCGAGCAAGGGACCTCCGGCGCGGCCGTCAGCGTCGAGCGCCAGTTCGCGCAGCAGGCGCGGCGTGTCGCCTTCGAGCAGATACAGCGCGACGCGCAGGCCGGCCGCGGGACAGCCGTTCATGGTGTCGAGGACGTGCGTGGTCAGGAATCCCATGTCGGCAGGCGGCGTTGGAAGAGAAGGGGCAGCTGTCATCGTGTCAGATTTCGCCGCACCGGTCATGTGGAAAGACGGATAGCCGACATGCCGGCCATCGCATGATGGTTCGGGCCCTGCGTTCAGGCCACGACGCTGCGGCGCGCGATCGCGTAGGCCAGCTGATCCATGTCGATCGGCTTGGCGACGTAGTCGTCCATGCCGGCGGCCAGGCAGGCCTGGCGATCTTCCTCGAAGGCGTTGGCAGTCATCGCGATGATGGGCAGCCCGCCGCGCGCGCCGCCGAGCGCCCGGATCGCCTGCGTGGCCTCCATGCCGTCCATGCCGGGCATCTGAAGGTCCATCAGCACGAGGTCGTAGTCCCCGCGGCGCACCGCCTCGACTGCCATCAGGCCGTCGGCGACCAGGTGAACGCGATGGCCCAGGCGCGTCAGCATGGCGTTGATGAGGATCTGGTTGACGTCGTTGTCCTCGGCGACAAGGATCCGCAATGACGCGCCCGCCAGTTCCGGTTGCCCAGGCCCCGCGGCCAGCGGCGCGAGTTCGGCGCGCTCGACGAAGCGGCTGGGGATGGCGACCTCGAACCGGCTGCCCAGGCCGGGCGTGCTGGTCATCGCGATCGTGCCGCCCATCATCGTGACGAGCTCGCGCGTGATCGCCAGGCCCAGCCCGCTGCCGCCGTAGCGCCGCATCGTCGTCGAATCGGCCTGCGTGAAGCGGTCGAACAAGGTGGGCATCGCGCTTTCCGCGATACCGATGCCCGTATCGCTGACCGCCAGGCGCAGCGTCAGCGCGTGTCCGGCGCCGGGCTCGACGGTGATCAGCACCTGCACCGTCCCCGCGTCGGTGAACTTGATGGCGTTACCGATCAGGTTGAACAGGATCTGCTGGATTCGGATCACGTCGCCCAGGATCAATGCGTCTTCGTTCGGAACCAGCTCCAGCCGCAGCGCGAGTCCCTTGGACACCGCACGCTCGCGCATCAGCGCCACCACGCCCTCGGCCGCGGCGCGCACGCCGAAAGGCGCCGACGCGAGCTGCACGTGGCCAGCCTCGATGCGCGAGACGTCCAGGATGTCGTTGATCAGCGCCAGCAGCAGGCGGCCCGAGCTGCCGATCAGTTCGGCGTGGCGGCGCTGCTGGGAATCGAGCGTCGAGTGCAGCATCAGCTCGTTGAGGCCCAGCACCGCGTTCAGCGGCGTGCGGATCTCGTGGCTCATGGTCGCCAGGAATTGCGACTTCGCCTGGTTGGCCGCCTCGGCATTTTCCTTGGCCTGCGCGAGCCGGCGCTCGGCCGCGGTGACGTCGTGGAACACGCTGACGACGCCGCCTTCCTTCGTGCGGCGGTCGGTGACGTGGACGACCAGGCCGTTGCCCAGGTCGCGCTCCCATTCGCCTTCGCCGGCGCGATGCATGCGCAGGCGGTCGATCGACCACTGCCGGCGTTCGTCGCGCGGCGCGTCGAGCAGGTCGGTCGCGGTGGTGGTCGCGGCCAGGTCGCCGAACGGCAGGCCCACGCGCACGACCCCGCGCAGCCAAGGGAACATCTCGAGGTAGCGCTCGTTCCAGCGCAGCACGCAGTCGTCGGCGTCGCACAGCAGGAAGCCGTCGGGCATCGCGTCCAGCGCCTGGTCAAGCGTTTCCGCCGACCGTGCCAGCGCGACACGCGCATCGGCGAGCCGGTTGAACTGCCACTGCGACAGCGCGCCGCCCATCAGCGTGAGCGCAATCAGCGCCAGCGAAGCGGTCACGATGATGTCGCGGTTATGTTGCCAAGCCATCAGCGCCTCGGCCAGCGGCAGGCTCGCGGTGACGCGCAGCGGGCGATAGAGCAGCGGGCGCGCCGCGACGATGGACGCCACGCCCGTCAGCCGCGAGGGTGCGAGGACAGGCACGCCGCGCAGCGCGGCCTCTGCCAACGCAGGCACCCGCTGGCGCGCGCGCAAGCCGGCACCGGGGGGCACGGTGGCCAGCAGCTGGCCGTCGTCGCGCTCCAGGGTGATCGCCAGTTCCGCGCTGCCGCCAGCCTGCGCGATGATCGCGGCCAGCGCCGTCGCCGGTATCTCGACGACCGCCAGCGCGCGCCGGCCGTCGACCAGCGTCACGACACGTGCCAGGTAGATCGACGACTCCGTCGTGGCCGGGCTGATCGCGGGATCGCTGACCGCCAGCTGCGGCACGGCCTGCGCGAACACGCGCGCCGCGAAGCCGTCGGGCAGGCGCATGCCGTTGCGGTCGCTGGACGGCAGGCTCGCGGCCAGCGTGCGGCCGTCCTCGTCGATCAGCGCCGCGTCGTCGAACAGCAACTGCCGGTCCTTGAAGGTCGCCATCGCGCGATGCGCCAGCTCGCCGTCGAGCGTGCCTCGCGCGCTCCACGCGGGCGCGATCACGTCGGCCAGGCTGGTGAGCTGCAGGTCCAGCGCCAGCAACGCACGATTGAGCCCGGACTCCGCGCCCGACACCGTCTGCGTGACGACCTGCTCGCCGCGCGTGACCGCGTCATCGCGCTCGGCGGCGACCAGCCACGCGGCCGCAGCCACCAGCGCCAGCAGCAGTACCCAGGTCATCGTCCAGACGATGACACTCGAGCGCCGCGCGGCCACGCTCATCGGGCTTCGACCCCTGAACTGCCGGCCAGGGTGCGATTCCAGACGACCGCGCATTGCGGCCCGCAACGCTGCAGCCAACGCGGCAGCACGGTGGACGCGAAGATCTCGCGGCGCAGCTTCTCGTCGGCCGGGGATCTCGGAACCTCGACCATCGCACCGGGCCTGCCTGCCTTGCAGGACGGAGCGCCGGTGTCGCAGGCGATACCGTCAACCGTATCGCGCTCGGCCTCGTCCCAGATCTCGCGTTCCAGGCGCGGCAGCTCGCGCTTGATCAGCGCACGCAGGTCGGCCGGCAACGCGTTCCAGGCCGCGCCATTGGCGGCGAACAGCGACAGCCCCCAGCTGACCGCCATCGGATAGATGTTCGTGGTCACCTTGTCCAGACCGACGGTGTGCCCCGACATCGTGCCGGTCACGGCGCAATCGAGCTCGTCGCGGCTCATGTAAGGCAGGATCTCGCCGAAGCCGGTGGTCACGGGCTTGCCGCCCAGCGCCTCGATCCAGTCCGACTGCGCCGGCCCCGAGGTGCGCACGCGCAGCCCACCCAGGCCTTTCAGGCCGGCGAAGGGCTTGCGGCAATAGATCACCTGCGCGGGATAGACGTACAACGCCAGCACCTCGATCCCATAGCGTTGCCGCATCATCGTCTCGAGGTAGGGCCTGAAGGCGGCGGCCGAGCGCCGCATCGAGGCCATGTCGGGATTCAGGCCGGCGAGGTCCGGTGCCGTCAGCTCCGGTTCCTTGGTGACGCTGCCCGACACCTGCAAGGTGGCGAACGGCACCGCCCCCAGTTGCACCAGCGTCAGCAATTCCTGGCTGCGGATGCCGGCGCGGTCGAACGGCACGATCTCCGCGCTGTAGCGCCCGCCACTCAGCGTGGCCAACTCGGCGTCCCAGAACGGCTGCTCGTGACGCGTGAACTGGTTCAGGCTGCCCAGGCCGCCGACGACGTGCAGGCGCAGCGGCGCCGAATCGGCGGCTACGGTGCGATCGGGAGCCGCGACGGCGACCACGCCGGCGCAAGCCAGCCGCGCCCACATGCGAATTCCGAAGCCGAAGCCGATCATGTCCAACCCCGATCTCGTTGACCTTGCCCGGGACGCCCGCACGCTGCCGCGCGACACCCCGTAGCGTACTCCGGTCCGGCGCCGCCACCCCGTGTTTTCAGGCGGGACGCAACATCGCCAGCGTGATCACCGCACAGGCCACGCCGACGAGGCCGGCAGCGCACGGCCCGAGCCGCCTGTCCAGCACTGCGCCGATCGCCCACAGGCCGGCGACCAGGGCCGCCGCGATGCCGCCAAGCCTTGCGCGGCTCAGGTCGTCGACGCGCCACAGCAATCCCGCGGTGCACGCCGTCGACAGCAGGAACAGCGCGATCGCCACGCCGGCCTGCGCGCGCGTGACGGGCGCGTCGACCGGAATCGCGACCGGGGCCGGCGGCTCGGCATACGCGGGCTGCCAGGACGGCGCGCGAAACAGCACGCCCAGCCTGTCGCGCCAGCTGCGCGCGCGAACGCACTTGCGCCACAGGTCCGCGTAGTTGCCGCCGACGGCGCGCAGCGGATCCCAGCCTGCCAGCGGCACCGTCGTGCCGTAGACGCAGGGCTCGGATTCGGGCTCGAAGGTGCCGAACATCCTGTCCCAGACGACCAGGATCGCGCCGTAGTTGCGATCGAGGTAGCGCTCGTTGGTCGCGTGGTGAACGCGGTGGTTGGACGGCGTGGACAGCCAGCGGTCCAACGGACCCAGCGAGCCGATGTGCTCGGTGTGGATCCAGAACTGGTAGAACAGCACCACGATGCCGGCGATGGCGAACTGCGCCGGCGGCACGCCGATGACGGCCATCGGCAGGAAGAACATCCAGCCCGACAACGCGTACGCACTCTCCTGGCGCAGCGCCGTCGACAGGTTGAAGCGCCGGCTCTGGTGGTGCACGACGTGCGCGGCCCAGAACAGCGCGCTCTCGTGCGAGACACGGTGCAGCCAGTAGTCGCAGAAGTCGTACAGCAGCACCGCCAGCGCGACGCCGCCCGCGTGCTGCCACAGCGCGGCGTGCGGCGTCAGCGTGAGCCACGGAAAGGCCAGCGCGTACAGGCCGATCTGGATCAGCTGCGTGCACGCGGCCACCACCTGGCTCAGCAGCCCCTGGCTGAGGCTGGCCAGCGTGTCGGCCAGGCCGTAATTGTTGCGGCCGCGCGCGAATCCCCAGGCGAACTCGGCCAGCATCAGCACGCCGAACACCGGCAGCGCGAAAAGGATCACGTCGTCCATCGCCCCGCCTTCAATCGAAATGCCAGGCGAGCGCGACGAACGCGGTCGCGCGCGCATGCGCGTCCACACGCGGGCTGGCACGCTCGGCGCGATCGAACGGTTCGTAGCCCAGGTGTGCCAGCGCGACCCAGTGGCCGGCGAACGGCCACTCGCCCGACAACTGCAGCACCGGCGTGGTCGAGGCGCTGTGGACGTCGTACAGATGGGCGTCGTAGCGCCCGCTGCGGCGCGTCACGCCCGCTTGCGGATAGAGCGTCACGGGGCCGAGCTTGAACTCCGCCGCGTAGGACGACTCCAGCAGCGTGCCGCCCGAAACGGTGTCGATGAAGGCGTCGACGAACACGCCGCCCCACGGTGTTTCCTGGAACGTGCCCAGGCCCACCGGCCGCGGGTTGCTGCGATGCGCCAGGCCCGGCCCGTCGCCGTCGGTGCCCTCGGTGCTGACGCGCCCCACCAGTTCGAGCGCGCCCCAGCCGACCGGCAACAGCTTCGCACCGAAGGTGTCCTCGCGCACGAACAGCTGCCCGAAGTCGCCGTAGGCGTAGGGAATGGCGCGGGTGCGCGCCGAGGCCCCGGGCGCCGAGGCCTGCGTGCGCTGCACGCCCACGCCGAGGTCGCCGACCCAGTGCGGCGTGTCGTCGGCATGCGCGGCGACAGCCGTCAAGCCGGCCGCCAGCAGGATGCCGCATGTGCGCATCACACGCCGCTGAAGACCAGCGCCACGTTGGTACCGCCGAACGCGAAGGAGTTGCTCACGGCGTGGCGCAGGTCGGGCGCGTGACGGGCCTCGCCGAGCACGTGCGACAGGCCGGCGCAGCGCGGGTCGACGGCAGCGACGCCCAGCGTCGGCGGCACGACGCGCGCCCGCAAAGCCATCACGGTCAATGCGGCCTCGAGCGCGCCGCCAGCGCCCAGCAGGTGCCCGTGCGCGGCCTTGGTCGAGCTCACGTGCAGCGCGGTTGCATGCTCGCCCCAGACCTCGCGCAAGGCTTCGCATTCGACCGGGTCGCCGGCCACGGTGGCGGTGCCGTGCGCGTTGCAATAGCCGACGTCGGCGGGCGCCAGGCCGCTGGCGCGCAGCGCGGCGCGCAGCGTCGAGACCTGCCCGCGCACCTGCGGGTTGGTCAGGTGCAGCGCGTCGCAGCGCACCGCCGATCCGGCCAGCCACGCGCGCGGCGCGGCTGCGAGGTCGTCCTCGCGGCGCAGCACGAAGAACGCGGCGCCTTCGCCCAGCACGAGTCCCGCGCGATCGGCGGCGAACGGGCGGCAGCTGCGCGACACGTCGGCCGCATCGGGCGGCGCAAGCGTGCGCAAGGCCTGCCACGCGGCCACCGTGCCGCGCGCCAGCGGCGCCTCGACGCCGCCGCACACCGCGACGTCGATCTCGCCGCGGGCGAGCGCGTGCGCGGCCTCGGCGATGGCCACCGAGCTCGACGCGCAGGCGCTGGCATAGGTGAGCACCGGCCCGCGGATGTCCGCGTGGATCGCCACCACGGCGGATGCGCCATTGACCATGCCCGCGGGCACCGTCAGCGGCGGGATACGGCCGCCGGTATAGAGCGCCGCGAAGCCGGCGTCCATCGTCGCCGCTCCGCCCATGCCGGTGCCCAGGTACAGTCCGACGCGCTCGGGGTCGGCCCAGGCGGCCATGCCGGCATCGGCGATCGCCTTGCGCACGGCGCCCAGCGCCATCTGGCTGACGCGCTCGGTGCCTACCTGCTGCAACCGCGTGAGCACCTGCGAGACATCGGTCGTGACCGGCGCGGCGGCGATATCGGCCACGCCGTCGAACGACATCCGCGTGACCGCGCCCTGGCCCGCGAGCAGCCGTTGCCAGTTGCCCTCGAGGTCGTCGCCGAGCGGGCTCGTGAGCCCGATGCCGGCAATGCCGATGCGCGCAGCGGCCGCCACGGCTTCAGGCCTTCTTGGGCGTCGGCGGCAGGCTGTCGATCAGCGCCGCCAGCTCGCGCAGCGTGGTCACGGTGGTGGCAGCCGAGTCGGGCACGGTGACATGGAAGGCGTCGTCGATCTCGAACATCAGCTCGGCCACCGTCAACGAATCGAGGTTGTAGCTGGCGAACGGGGCGTCGGGATCGATGGTGTCGCGCTCGACGCCGAACTTGTCGTGGATGAGGTCGGTGAGACGGGCAAGGGTTGTCATGATGCGGTCGCCGCTTCCACGACGTCGAATTCGGAGGAGATGTCGTCAGCGAACGGCGCGCTGTCGAGGCGGCCGGCGTCCAGGCCTTGCATGAAGGCGCTCAGCCGGTCGGCCACCAGGTGGCGGTCATTGTCGGCTGTGATCATGTGATAGCTGTTTTCCAGCACGTGCAGGCTGAGCAGGCCGGTGGGCACGCCGCTCAGCACGCGCCGCACGCTGGCGAGGCGGCAGATCTCGTCCTCGCGCGCGTGCTGGGCCTGCACCGGATGGGCGAGCGCCGGCAGCAGCGTGCGCACGTGCGCCGACAGCCGCTCGCTCTCGCGCACCACGCGCAGGGGCACCTGGGGCGGCCCGACCAACGAGGTCTCGCCGGCGGCGATCTGCTGGCGGATGAGCGCCCGCATGCGTTCGTTGCGCAGGCCGTAGGGTTCGCGCTCGCGCATCGCGAAAAAACGCGTGAGGCCGGTCGCATAGGCCACGTGCCGCAGCGAATACCACCACGGCAGGGCCCAGCCGTCGTAGGCAAAGAGCGGCGACAGCAGCACGAAGCCGCGCAAGCTGGCGCGCGGACGCTCGTCCGCGGCGGCCAGCGCCAGCATCGCGCCGGTGCAAAGCCCGCCCAGCACGAAGGGCTCGGGCGATTCGGCCTCGAGTTCGTCGAGGCTGCGATTGGCGGCGGCCACCCAGTCGCGCCAGGACGCCCGCTCGTCCAGCGTGTCGAAGCCGTAGCCGCCCACCTGCGGCGCGTGCAGGCGCACGCCGTGCCGGCGCAGCGGATGGGTGAGGAAACCGAATTCCTTGGGACTGCTGGCCAGGCCGTGCAAAAGCACGAGGCGGCCCGGGCGGCCAGGCCAATGCGGATCGGAAGACGTCATCGTCGACATGAAAACTGAAGTTGCCCTTGCCACGTGATGACGAAGCGATTCGCCCTGGATGTGACAGTTCCATTGTCGATGGGCACCCTGATCGGTGCATTCAGGTTAACGAAAGTTAAGCGCAAGCTTGGCAGGACGGTCGGAAGGAATGCAAGCCCGGCCGTTCGCTCCGGATGCCGGGTTAAAGAGCCCCCGCCACGCGCCGATAACTAGGGGAACGGCAACCCTGCGATCGCGTGAAAACGCGGCCCGCGGGATTGCTTTTCCAACGCTTGCGGAAGGCTCCGATGAGTCAGGCCAAACCACGTCAGTACCTGGGCGCCCTGCGCTCGGCCATCGCCGCCGCCAAGGCGGCCAACGAGATCCGCACGGCGGCCTATCACTGCCTTCCCCAGGGCATCAGCTGCAAGATGGACTGGGCCGGCTGGGGCGACCCCTGGTACAACGCGACGCCGCGCCAGCAGGCCTTGCTGGACGTGCTGCAGGACCTGATCGACGGCGGCGAGACCGACGTGCCGATGATCGCCCTGAAGACGGCGCTGCGCCTGGAGATCCCGGAATCGGAGATCCTGCGCAGCCAGGACAACGTGGGCGCGGATGGCGAGCCCGGTTATTTCTTCGACGACATCCTGCACGCGCTGTACGCGCTCGACGCCCAGGACACCGAGCAGGTGTTCTACGGGCTGATCGACCGCCTGATGCAGCCTGAATGCGTGCGGGCGGGGCTCATCACGCGCTGATTTGCAGGTCGACGGGGCCATCGCCAGGACAAAAGCGTCGATAACTCCCTACGCGAGGCCGCGCGAGGTCGCCATAATTGGCGCAATGTCGTCGCTCCGCCTTCGCTTTCGCTTTTCCGTGGCCGCCTTGCTGGCGGGCTGCGCCCTCGCGGCCTCGGCCGCCGGCAAGCTGCCCCTGGTCACGATGCTCGATGGCGACGCCACCCTGCTGCGCGACGGCAACCGCTTTGCCCTGGCCGAAGGCGTGCGCCTGCAGGCCGGCGACCTGATCGCCACCGGGCCGCAGACGCACCTGCTGCGCATCGAATTCCCCGCTGGCCCCGGCCTGGCCTTCGGCCCGGACAGCCGCGCCATGCTGACGCCCAACCTGGGCGACGACAGCCAGCACGCCGGCATCTACCTGCTCTCGGGCTGGGTCAAGCTGGCCGCCCCGTCCGGCGTCTCGGGCGCGATCCGCAGCCCGGTCGCCGATACCGACACCACCGGCGGCACGCTGATCCTGGCAGTGCAGGCCGACTCGGCCCAGGCGTTCGCCGAATCGGGCCCGTCGCGAGTGCAGCCGCGCGCGCCCGACGTGCCCGCGCAAGCGCTGAAATCCGGCGACATGCTCACGCTGCCCGCCGGCGGCGCCAAGCCGGTGGTCGGCAAGGGTGCGGCGCCAGTGTTCGTCCAGGCGATGCCGCGCGCCTTCATGGATTCGCTGCCGTCGCGCGCCGCCGCGTTCGCGGGTGACGTCGCGCCGCACCGTCTGGGCGCCATGACCTACGACGACGCCCAGCCCTGGATCGACGCCGAGCCGCCGCTGCGCCACCTGTTCGCCGAACATTGGCGCCGCCTCGCGGCCGACCCGCAGTTCCGCAGCGGCCTGGTCGCCGGGCTGAAGTCCCACCCCGAGTGGACGCCCATCCTGTACCCGGCTACCCACGTCCCGCAGGCCGCGGCCACCCATTAGTCCTGCCGTTTCAACCAACAAGAAGACCCATGAAACTCCTCGTCAAGTTCAACCTGGTGTTCCTGCTCGTGTTCCTGGTCGGCCTGACCGGTTCGTCGCTGATCGCGCGCCAGCTGCTGCGCCAGGCCGCCAAGGACGACGTGATCGACACGGCGCGCCTGCTGATGACCGGCGCCAACGGCGTGAGCAAGTACACGGCCACGCAGATCAAGCCGCTGCTCGAGACGCAGATGAAGTACACCTTCCTGCCGCAGTCGATCCCCGCCTATTCCGCCGCCGAGGTGCTGGCGCACCTGCAGAAGGACTATCCGGACTACTCGTTCAAGTCGGCCATGCTGAATCCGACCAACCCGCGCGACCGCGCGGTGGCGTGGGAAGAAGACATCGTGGCGACGTTCAAGAAGTCCGCCGACTTGAAGGAATTCATCGGCGAGCGCGACACGCCCACCGGCCCGGCGCTGTACATCGCGCGCCCGATCGTCCTGACCAATCCCGGCTGCCTGGCCTGCCACAGCACGCCCGAGGCGGCGCCCAAGACGCTCACCGACAAGTACGGCCCGGCCAACGGCTTCGGCTGGACGCTCAACGAGCCGCTGGGCGCGCAGGTGGTGTCGGTGCCGTTGACGCTGCCCATCCGCCAGGCAGACAAGGAGCTGCTGGTGGTCGTGGGCGTGCTCACGGGCGTGTTCCTGCTGATCGGCGCGGCGCTCAACCTGATGCTCTATCGCCTGGTCATCCGGCCGGTGAGCGCGCTGTCGGGCATCGCCGACCGCGTATCGCTGGGCGAGTTCGACGCGCCCGAGTTCGCGGTCAAGTCCAACGACGAGATCGGCGTGCTGTCCGAATCCTTCAACCGCATGCGCACGAGCCTGGCGCACGCGATGAAGATGCTCGACAGCTGACAAGAAGAGAAGCGACGTCCTGCTGACCATGGCCACGACTCCCCCGATTCCCGAACGCATCGGCAAGTACACGATCTCCGCGGTGCTGGGCCGCGGCTCCATGGGCACGGTCTACAAGGGGTTCGACCCGCACATCCAGCGGCAGGTGGCGATCAAGACCATCCACCGCGAGCTGCTGGGCGACTCCAGCGCCGTCGACTCGATGGCCGCGCGCTTCCGCAACGAGGCCAAGGCCGTCGGCCGCATCGCGCACCCGGGCGTGGTCGCGATCTACGACTTCGGCGAGGACGGCGACGTCACCTTCATCGCGATGGAGTTCGTCGACGGCCGCACGCTCGACGAGATCCTCGCGGTGCCGCAGATGCTGTCCGAGGCCAACGTGCTGGCGGTGATGGACCAGCTGCTCGAATCGCTGTCGGTGGCGCATGCGCAAGGCGTCTGGCACCGCGACATCAAGCCGGCCAACCTCATCGTCACCAAGGCCGGCCAGGTCAAGCTGACCGATTTCGGCATCGCGCGGCTGGAGGACGCCAACCTCACGCAGGTGTCGTCGATGATCGGCACGCCGGCCTACATGGCGCCCGAACAGTTCACCGGCCAGGGCATCGACCACCGCGCCGACCTGTTCGCCTGCGGCGTGCTGCTGTACCGCATGCTCACCGGGCGTCGTGCGTTCACGGGCGCCAGCGAACAGGTGATGTACAAGATCCTCAACGAGGAGCCGCCGCCGCCCAGCACGGTGACCAACGGCCTGCGGCCCGTGGCGTTCGACGCGATCGTCGCGCGCGCGATGTCCAAGAAGCCGGCCGACCGCTACCCCGACGCGCTCGCGATGCGCGCGGCGCTGCAGGCGATCTCGCGCACGCCCACGACGCACGCCAAGGCCACCGTCATCCTGCCGATGCCCACCAAGCTGGGCGAGGGGCCGGCGGCGGCGCCGCCCAGCGTGGTGTCGGCCAGCGTCGCGGGCCAGAGCAGCGTCCAGGCGAACGTGCAGAACGCCACCTCCGCGACCTCGGCCACGGCGCTGGGCATCACGCACTGGGATCCGGCCGAACTGAGCCGCATCGAACGCGCGCTGGCCTCGCACGTGGGGCCGATGGCGCGCGTGATGGTGCGCGAGGCGGCGCGCCATTGCTCCGACGTCACGACGCTGGCCACGGAAGTCGCGCGCCATATCCCCGAGGACGCCAAGCGCCACCGCTTCATCGAGACGGCCCGCGGCGGCAGCCACGTGACGCCGGTGCCCTCGCCCACCGCCAGCGGCGTGGTGCGGGCGAACGCCGCCGCCGATCCTCTGACCGACGACTTCAAGGCGCAGGCGCTGCAGATCGTCACCCGCAAGATGGGCCCGATCGCGCGCGTGGTGGTCAAGCGCGCGGCCGACGGATCGGGCGGCAACCGCGCGCGTTTCGTCGAGCTGCTGGTGGAAGCGCTACCCGAAGCGGATCGCTGGGCCTTGCAAGGCGAGATCAACAAGCTCGCCTGATCCACTCGCCGGGCGTCGCCTGGCGGAAACAACCGTAACCCGCTTGATGGCCGCGCGCGCCCGCGACCGGCCATATCAGTGGAAAATACCTACTGGGAACCCCGATTCCGGCTGGCCGCGCTGCGCCGGCCGTCGCTTGGCGGTTCCGCCCTCAACACTGGAACTGCGCCGATGACCACCCAACAGCCGACCATCATCTACACCCTGACGGACGAGGCGCCCCTGCTGGCGACCCACGCCTTCCTGCCCGTCGTGCGCGCCTTCACGGCGCCGGCCGGCATCGCCGTCACCGCCAGCGACATCTCGGTGGCGGCCCGCATCCTGGGCGAGTTCCCCGAGTACCTGACCGACGCGCAGAAGGTGCCCGACAACCTGGCCGAACTCGGCCGGCTGACGCTGCTGCCCGACACCAACATCATCAAGCTGCCCAACATCAGCGCCTCGGTGCAGCAGCTGCAGGCCGCGATCAAGGAACTGCAGGGCAAGGGCTACGCGATTCCCGACTTCCCCGAAGCGCCGGCCAACGACGACGAGAAGAAGATCAAGGCGCGCTACTCGAAGGCGCTGGGCAGCGCGGTCAACCCGGTGCTGCGCGAAGGCAATTCCGACCGCCGCGCCCCGCTGGCGGTCAAGAACTACGCGCGCAAGAACCCGCATTCGATGGGCGCATGGAGCCAGGCCTCGCAGACGCACGTGGCCACGATGAAGCACGGCGACTTCTATCACGGCGAGAAGTCGATGACGATCGCCAAGGCGCGCGACGTGCGCATGGAACTCGTCACCAAGGCCGGCAAGACCACGGTGCTCAAGCCCAAGGTCTCGCTGCTCGATGGCGAGATCATCGACAGCATGTTCATGAGCAAGAAGGCCTTGCTCGAGTTCTACGAGCGCGAGATGGAAGACGCGCGCAAGACGGGCGTGATGTTCTCGCTGCACGTCAAGGCCACGATGATGAAGGTGTCGCACCCGATCGTGTTCGGCCACGCAGTGCGCATCTTCTATCGCGAGGCGTTCGAGAAGCACGGCAAGCTGTTCGACGAGCTGGGCGTCAACGTCAACAACGGCATGGCCACGCTGTACGACAAGATCGCCACGCTGCCCACGTCCAAGCGCGACGAGATCATCCGCGACCTGCACGCCTGCCACGAGCACCGTCCGGAACTGGCGATGGTCGATTCGGCCAAGGGCATCACCAACCTGCACGCGCCCAACGACGTGATCGTCGACGCGTCGATGCCGGCCATGATCCGCATCGGCGGCAAGATGTGGGGCGCCGACGGCCGTCCCAAGGACACCAAGGCCGTGATCCCCGAGAGCACGTTCGCGCGCATCTACCAGGAGGTCATCAACTTCTGCAAGACCAACGGCAACTTCGATCCGGTGACGATGGGCACGGTGCCCAACGTCGGCCTGATGGCGCAGCAGGCCGAGGAGTACGGCTCGCACGACAAGACCTTCGAGGTGGCCGAGGCCGGCGAAGGCCGCATCGTCGACATCGCCACCGGCGAGGTGCTGCTCACCCAGCACCTGGAGCAGGGCGACATCTGGCGCATGTGCCAGGTCAAGGACGCGCCGATCCGCGACTGGGTCAAGCTGGCCGTCACGCGCGCCCGCAACTCGGGCATGCCGGCGGTGTTCTGGCTGGACTCGTACCGTCCGCACGAGGCCGAGGTGACCAAGAAGGTCGAGCTGTACCTGAAGGACCACGACACCAAGGGCCTGGACATCCAGATCATGTCGCAGGTGCGCGCGATGCGCTACACGCTCGAGCGGGTGATCCGCGGGCTGGACACGATCTCGGTCACCGGCAACATCCTGCGCGATTACCTCACCGACCTGTTCCCCATCATGGAGCTGGGCACCAGCGCCAAGATGCTGTCCATCGTGCCGCTGATGGCCGGCGGCGGCATGTACGAGACGGGCGCCGGCGGCTCGGCGCCCAAGCACGTCAAGCAGCTGGTGGAAGAGAACCACCTGCGCTGGGATTCGCTGGGCGAGTTCCTGGCGCTGGCGGTGTCGCTCGAAGACCTGGGCATCAAGACCGGCAACGCCAAGGCCAAGCTGCTGGCCAAGACGCTGGACGCGGCCACGGGCAAGCTGCTGGACAACAACAAGTCGCCGTCGCCCAAGACCGGCGAGCTCGACAACCGCGGCAGCCAGTTCTACCTGGCCCTGTACTGGGCCCAGGAACTGGCCGCGCAGTCCGACGACCTCGAGCTGCAGGCGCACTTCAAGCCGCTGGCGGCGGCGCTGACCTCGCGCGAGAAGACCATCGTCGGCGAGCTGTCGGACGTGCAGGGCAAGCCGGTGGACATCGGCGGCTACTACATGCCCGACGTCGAGAAGACCGGCGCCGTGATGCGCCCGAGCGGCACCTTCAACGCGGTGCTGGCCGGCGCGCAGGGCTGAGGCCCCGCACGCGTGTCGTTTCGCGCAAGGTACGCGGGATGCACGCTCGCGACGAGGCTTGCGTCTCCAGGGTGGATTCCGCGACTGCGCGCGGAATGATGGAGTCTGTCATCCTGCGCGAAGTCGCAGGGTCCACCCCGCCATGCCCTCGCCCGCGTTGCATCAATGCCCGACTGGCTCCAACGGCAACCCGACGTAGTTCTCCGCCAACGCCGTCGATGCGGCATTGGAGCCGACCAAATAGTCCAGCTCCGCATGCTGCATGCGGTGCCCGAACACATCGCCTTCCGCGAACCGGTGCATCAGCGACGTGAACCACCACGAGAAGCGCTCGGCCTTCCAGATGCGGCGCAGGCATCGATCGGAATAGGCGGCAATGCCGGCGTCGCTGCGCTCCAGGTAGTGCTCGCGCAGGCCCGCGGCCAGGTAGCCGACGTCCGAGGCCGCGAGGTTCAAGCCTTTGGCCCCCGTCGGCGGCACGATGTGCGCCGCATCGCCGGCCAGGAACAGGCGGCCCCAGCGCATCGGCTCGGCCACGAAGCTGCGCAGCGGCGCGATGCTTTTGTCCAGCGACGGGCCTGTGGTCACGTTGTCGGCCACCTCGGCCGGCAGGCGACGGCGCAGTTCATCCCAGAACGCATCGTCCGACCATTGCGCCACGTTGTCTTCGAGCGGCACCTGCACGTAGTAGCGGCTCAGCGTGGCGCTGCGCTGGCTGCACAGCACGAAGCCGCGCTCGTGGTGCGCGTAGACCAGCTCGTGGCGCGCTGGCGGCACGTGCGCGAGCAGCCCCAGCCAGCCGAACGGGTAGACCTTTTCATACGTGGCGATCGCGCCCGCGGGCACGCTCGCGCGCGCGACGCCGTGGAAGCCGTCGCAGCCGGCGATGAAGTCGCAGTGCAGCGCGTGCTCGGCGCCGCCGTGGCGATAGCGCACGACGGGCGCGGTGCCGTCGAAGTCGCGCAGCCTGACGTCGGCGGCTTCGTGGATCGTCGTGCGGCCGACCGCGGCGCGCGCTTCCATCAGGTCGCGCGTGACCTCGGTCTGGCCGTAGACAGTGACGCAGCGGCCGGTCAGGTGCTCGAAGTCGATGCGGTGCAGGCGGCCATCGAACGCCAGTTCGGTGCCGCCGTGGCGCAGGCCATCGCGGTGCAGCCGGTCGGCGACGCGCGCCTGCTCCAGCAACTGCACCGTGGTCTGTTCGAGCACGCCGGCGCGGATACGGCCGAGCACGTAGTCGGGCGTGCGCGCTTCCAGGATCACGTTGTCGATCCCGGCCTCGTGCAGCAACTGGCCCAGCAACAGGCCGGATGGCCCCGCGCCGATGATGGCAACTTGCGTCCTCATCACGCTTTCGACGGACAGGCGTGCCGCATCGTCGTCTCCTGATTGATCGCGTCTTCGCAGCGTAGGGCCGCGACGCGATCCGCTCAATGCACGGAAGACGCGAGCGATGGGACTTTCGGAACATGGCGCTCCGGGCGCCCGCAGCGCTCAGGCGGGCGTCGCGCTGTCCGGCTCGGCTGGCGTCGGAGCAGCGTCGGCAGCCGACTCGATCTGCGCGAACCCTTCCTCGAACATGCCGAACTGCTGGTTCGCCAGCGCGATCGCCGGACGGCCGTCGCACCACGGATCCGCACCCAGCCGGCGCGCGAGGCGCCAGCAGAAGCGGTCGCGTTCGGCCTCGGGCACGGCCGCCGCGGCCGCGTGCACCCACGCGTGCGCGTCGTCGAGCCTGACCGAGGGCGGCAGCAGCGGCGCCGCACGATCGGCGCGATCCACATGACGCGCCAGGACCAGCCCGTACTGGCGCGCGGCGTCCAGCGCCGGCAGCAATGCGACGCGGTCGGCATAGCGCATCGCCGCCGCGTCCACCGCGTCGCGGCCCAGCAGATCGAGCGCGAACAGCAACGCGCCAAGCGCGGCATCGCTGGTGAGAGGCTCGTAGTGCACGTCGTCGTGGGAAACGCGGATCGCGTCGGCGCGCAGCGCGGTGAGGATGGCGGACATGGGCTTGGTGATCGGGCGGGGCGAGGGCGACGGCCCATAAGGAAACGCCAACCTGTCGAGGTTGGCGTTCGCATCAGGCTTGGCGCGGATCATAAGGCAGCCGCGTCCGCGAGCCGATCAGGTCGGCGAGCCTTCCGGCTTGGTGTGCTCGTCGATCTTTTCCTCGAGCACCTTCTCGCCTTCGAAGCCGGCGACGGCGGCCAGGCTCTTCTTCAGGAAACCGGCTTCCGGATCGAGCTTGTCGACCGCTTCTTCCGCGACCACGGCACCAATGATTTCGTTCAGCAGACCCATGTCAAGACCTCCAGGTTGATAGTGTGAAGTCCATGATGGGCCGCGAAGCTGAACGCGGCAAGACGGCGGCAAGACAACGGCCGCGATCCGGGAATGCGTCGCTCGGGTGTCGGCAGGATGCGCCGACGCCGTGAGCGATTGGCATTCAGAAGCGGAACAGTCCGCCCAGCTGCAGGCCGGTGATGCGGCGGCCGGTCAGGTTGGTGCCCGAGAAGTTCTTGGTCAGGCCCGCCGAACCGGCCACGCCGAAAGCGGCGGTCGAGCTGTTGTCCATCTCGTCGACCAGGCCGTACAGCGTCAGGTTGGAGAACGCCTGCCAGTAGCCGCCGAACGACCAGCCGGTGGCGCTGCCGCTCGAGTTCGCGCTGTCCTTGATCTTGCCGTACAGGCCACCCAGGCGCAGCGTCGACGTGAGGCGGTAGTCGGCGGACAACTGGTAGATGTCGTAGCCCGTCTGTACCGTCGCGCTGGTGCCGCTGACCACCGCCGGGATGTTGCCCACTTCGTTGCCGCCGGTGTTGTTCAGCGCGCCGCCGCCGTTGTTCGAGTGGATGTAGACGGCGTAGATGGTGCCCAGCCCGTAGTCGTAGTTCGCATAGGCGCTGTGGTAGTAGACCTCGTTGCCATGGACGGAACCGTTGGGCGCCTTGGCAACGATGCCCGAGTAGGCAACGCGCACCGGGCCGCCGACGTAATCGGCACGCAGTTGGTACACGCCCTGGTTGAACGTGCTGGTGTTCTGCTGGCCGCCGCCGCCGATCGCATAGTGCGCCACCACCTGGACGCCGTCGATGCGCGGCGAGAGGTAGGCGAAGTCGCCGTCGTAGCGCGACGGCACGCCGAACGAATTCACCACCGAGCCAAGATTGCGTTCGGTGTAGTCGATGTAGTTGCCGGTGGCCTGGATGCCGGTGTTCTGGCGGCCGACGCGGAATTCGCCGTAGGGACTCGTCACGCCGGCCCAGGCTGGCGGTCGAACAGCCTGCCGCTGGTGGTCAGGCCCGTGGTGGTGTTGGCGTTCGGCTGGTCGGCCTGCGTGCCGTTGGTCGCGTTCAGGCCGGTCTCCAGCGTGAACGCGCCGCCGTAGCCGTTGCCGAAGTCCTTGCTGCCGGTAAAGCCCAGCCGGCTGCGCAGGATGGCGCCGTCCTGCAGCGCGTTGATCTTCGCGCCGCTGGAACTGCGCATGTGGTTCACGTATTCGTCGAAGTCGCCATAGACCATGAACATGCCGCCGGCCGCCTTGAGCTGCAGCAGGCGCGGCACCGGCACCAGTGCCGACGCGTTGCCGACATCCGTCGCGGCGGGAATCACCGGCGCCGGATTGACGACGATCGCCGGCGCCGCCGCCGGCGCGTTGGCGGCCTGCGCCGCGGCAGCCTTCTGCTCGTCCGCCGCCCGCTGCGCCTTGAGCTCGGCGACCTGTGCCTGCAGCTTCTGCACAGCGGCCTCGAGGTCGCTGAGCTGGTCTGCCCGCGCCGCACTCGTGCCGCCGATCAGGCCGGCCGAAACGAGCGCGGCCGCAACCGCGTTCCTGCGAAAGCTAACGTTCCTGTGGATCATCGAATGTCTCCTCTGAGTGATGGTTGTGACGTCGAACACGGGCAAAGCAGGCCAGGCCGCTGGGGCCTTGCTCTGTTGGGAAATCAATCGTTCGTCATTCAGGCAGAGCGGCGCGATCGGCGCGCGAATTTGCTCGAACTCGTCGAGCAGCAGACCGGACAGCAGCGTACGGTTCGGGTGCGCGAGCGCAACACGATGAACGAGCGGCGACGGGAATTGGCAACAAGCCGGACGGCAACACGGACTCGAGGTTGAGGAGTCTTCACGTTCCGCGCCATCATCGGCCTCCACTGGGAGGCAGTCGCCTCAGATCATTCACATCTCAAGTTGTCAGTCATCATATAACAAGGCAATTTACATCAACCTCGGGAAAGCCCGCAGCAGCCAGGCATGCAATGATTTAACGATTCATGCACCGCTCAGCGCCCTAAAACTTGGGTTAACCCTCTGTGTTTCAGAGAATGTTAAGTCTACCATTTTGCATAGTTGTACGACAACCTATGACGTACGCTATGGACGCCTGTTACCGAACAAGATTCACGCCATGCCTTCCCACGCGTTCCACCGCCTTCTCCTGACCGGCGCCGCCGGCGGCCTCGGCCGCGAACTGCGCCGCCGCCTGCCTGCCCACTGCGACGTGCTGCGACTGTCCGACATCGCCGACCTGGGCGCCGCCGCGCCGGCCGAGGAGCTGATGCCCGCCAACCTGGCCGACGCCGGCGCCGTGCTGGCGCTGCTGGACGGCGTCGACGCGGTCGTCCACATGGGCGGCGTCTCCACCGAGCAGCCGTGGGAAGCCGTCCTGCCGGCCAACATCGTCGGCGCGTACAACCTGTACGAGGCCGCGCGCAAGCAAGGCGTGCGACGCATCGCCTTCGCCAGCTCCAACCACGTGACCGGCTTCTATAAACAGGGCGAGGTGATCCCCGCCGGCGCGCCGCCGCGGCCTGACGGGTTGTATGGCCTGTCCAAGGCCTTCGGGGAAGACCTGGCGCAGCTGTACTTCGATCGCCACGGCATCGAGACGGTGAGCCTGCGCATCGGGTCGTCGTACCCGGCGCCGCGCGACCGCCGCATGCTGCATACCTGGATGAGCTTTGACGACCTGGAGCGCCTGGTGCTGGCCGCGCTCACCGCCAAGGACGTCGGCCACAGCATCATCTGCGGCGTCAGCGCCAACCCCGGCGCCTGGTGGGACAACGCGTCCGCCGCACACATCGGTTATGTGCCTCAAGACAGCTCCGCGCGCTTTGTCGCCGAGATCGAGCGCACGCAGCCGCCGGGCGACCCGAACGACCCCGCCGTCATCTACCAGGGCGGCCCCTTCGTGCGCCAGGGGTTCGGCACGTGACGGTGCGCGCCGAACGCGTGCTGCCGGGACACCGCGACCGCGTGGGCGAGAGCCCGCTGTGGGATCCGGCGCAACGCGCGCTGTGGTGGGTCGACATCGAATCCAACGCGATCCGCCGGCTGGCCTTGGGCGGCGCCGCGCCGCAATCGTGGACGATGCCCGAACGCGTGGCCTGCCTGGCCCTGCATGCCGACGGCGGCCTGGTCGCCGGACTCGAGACGCGCATCGCGCACGTCGCGTTCGGCGCCGACGGCGCGTTCACGCTCGCGACGCTCGCGGCCGCGCATCACGAGCGCCCGGGCATGCGCTTGAACGACGGCCGCTGCGACCGTGCCGGCCGCTTCTGGGTCGGCACCATGGTGCGCGACATGTCGGCCAACGTCGCTGCCGGCCGCACGTATCGCCTGGATGCGAATGGCCTTGCCGAGACCGGCGTCGACAAGCTCTACACGCCCAACGGCCTGGCCTTCGACCCAGACGGCCGCGGCATGTGGTGGAGCGACAGCCACCCGTTGTCGCAATGCATCTGGCACGCCCCGCTGGCCGAGGACGGCACGCTGGGCAAGCGCCGCCTCGTGCTCGACATGCACGACCAGCCGGGCCGCCCCGATGGCGCCGCCATGGACGTCGACGGCGGCTACTGGATCTGCGCCAACGACGGCGGCCGCATCCTGCGCCTGTTGCCCGATGGCCGCGTCGACCGCACACTGAGGCTGCCGGTGAGCAAGCCCGCGATGTGCAGCTTCGGCGGCGACGGGCTCGACACCTTGTTCGTCACCACGATCCAGCCCTTGCAGCCCGATGGCGACGACGTCGAACTGGCCGGGGAAGTGTTCGCGCTGCGCCCCGGCACGCAAGGACTGGCCGAAACGCCTTTCAGGCCGCGCTGATCCATCACATCACACAAGACGACAACCGGAGACAACCCATGACGCCACGCTCGACCCGCACCTTCCGTTCCCTCGCGCTCGCCGCCGCGGTCGCGCTGGCCTGCGCCGCCGCGCACGCGCGCGAGTTCCGCTCGGCCGACATCCACGTCAAGGACTATCCGACCACGCTGGCCGTCAAGTACATGGGCGACGAGCTCGCCAAGGACACCGGCGGCAAGGACAAGATCAAGGTGTTCGCCGATGGCGCGCTGGGCTCCGAGAAGGACACCGTCGAACAGGTCAAGATCGGCGCGCTGGACATGGTGCGCGTCAACAGCGCGGCCTTCCACGGCATCGTGCCCGAGTCGATGATCCCGTCGCTTCCATTCCTGTTCCGCGACATGGACCACTTCCGCAAGACGATGTACGGCCCGCAGGGCGACAAGGTGCTGGCGGCGTTCGAGAAAGCCGGCTTCATCGGGCTGGCGCTGTACGAGTCGGGCGCGCGCTCGTTCTACAGCAAGAAGCCGATCCATTCGGCCGCCGACATGAAGGGCATGAAGGTGCGCGTGCAGCCGTCCGACCTGTGGGTGAACCTGATCACCGCCGTCGGCGCGTCGCCCACGCCGATGCCGTTCGCCGAGGTCTACACCGGCCTGAAGACGGGCCTGCTGGACGCCGCCGAGAACAACATCCCGTCCTACGACGAGATGAAGCACTACGAGTCCGCCCCGGTGTTCTCGGAGACGCAGCACGTGATGTCGCCCGAGGTGCTGGTGTTCTCCAAGAAGGTGTGGGACACGCTGACGCCGGCCGAGCAGGCCTCGCTGCGCAAGGCCGCCAAGGCCTCGGTGCCCTACTACCAGAAGCTGTGGGAAGCCAAGGAGACGGCGGCGCGCGCATCGGTGCTCAAGGCCGGCGTGACAATCATCCCGGCGTCGCAGATCGACAAGAAGAGCTTCATCGACGCAGAGAAGCCGGTGTGGGACAAGTACATGACGACGCCGGAGATCCGCAGCGTCGTCACGGAGATCGTCAACACCAAGTGAGCCTGCGCGCGCGGGCCCCGCGCCGTTATCAGGAGCTTCCATGACCTGGCTCGCCCATCTCAACGCCCGCCTGTCCGCCATCGTCCTCGTGATCGCCCGGCTCTGCCTCGCGGGGCTGGGCATCGTGGTGCTGTACGGCGTGGTGATGCGCTACGCGTTCAACAACGAGCCGCCCTACGTCGAGCAGCTCGCGCTGCTGCTGGTCATCTCGGTGTCGATGTTCGGTGCCGCGGCCGTGGCGCACGACGCCGGCCACATCGGGCTCGACTCGCTGGTCAACCGCCTGCCGCCCGTCGTGCGCCACTGGATCGCTCGATTGGTCGCGCTGGCGACGCTCGCCTTCGCGGGCGTGATCCTGTACGGCGCATACGAGATGGCGCTGTCGACGCACGACAACCAGATCCCGACGCTGGGCATCTCCGAAGCGTGGCGCTACCTGCCGCTCATCATCGCCGGCGCGCTGATCGCCCTGTTCTCGATCGACCGCATGCTGCGCCGCGCCCCGGCCGAAGAATGAACCCGACATGGCCCTGACCCTGCTCTGCTCCACCTTCGTCGTCCTGCTGCTGCTGGGCGTGCCGGTGGCCTTCGCCATCGGCCTGGCCTGCCTGGCCGCCTTCTTTTCCGAAGGCCTGCCCATCGCCACCGCGGTGCAGATGATGGTCTCGGGCATGAACGTGTTCTCGTTCCTGGCGATCCCGTTCTTCATCTTCTCGGGCGAGCTGATGCTGCACGGGGGCATCGCCGACAAGATCATGAACTTCGCGCGCAGCCTCACCGGCCACGTGCGCGGCGGCCTGGGGCTGGCCAACGTGCTGGCGTCGACGCTGTTCGGCGGCGTCTCGGGCTCGCCGGTGGCCGACACGTCGGCGATGGGCGGCGTGATGATCCCGCTGATGAAGCGCGAAGGCTACGGCGCCGACTACGCGGTCAACGTGACCACGCACGCGTCGCTCACCGGCGCGCTGATGCCCACCTCGCACAACATGATCATCTACGCGTTCGCGGCGCAGGCCGCCGCGGGCGAGATCGCAGGCCACACGATCAAGGGCGTGTCGATCGGCGACCTGATGTTCGCCGGCCTGATCCCCGTGTTCTGGATCATGGTGTGCATGCTGGTGGCCGCGTACTGGCAGGCCGTGCGCTGCGGCTATCCGAAGCGCGAGGACGGCAGCTCGATGATCCGCATGTTCCCCGGCTGGGGCACGGTGCTGCGCACCGGCATCGCGTCGCTGCCGGGGCTGGCGATCATCGCGATCATCCTGGCCTGCGTGATGGGCGGCGTGACCACCGCCACCGAGGCCGCGGCCATCGCCGTCGCGTACTCGATGTTCCTGACCATCGCCGTCTACCGCACGATGACGCGCGCCAAGCTGTGGCACGCGCTGGGCAAGGCTGCGCGCACCACGGGAGTGATCCTGCTGCTGATCGGCGTGTCCAACATGCTGCGCTGGCAGATGGCCTACCTCGAGATCCCCGACAGCATCCAGTCGCTGCTGCTGGACGCCACCAAGCAGCCGTGGCTGATGCTGCTGTACATCAACATCATCCAGATCATCCTGGGCATGTTCCTGGACATGGCCGCCCACATCCTGATCACCACGCCGCTGCTGCTGCCGCTGGCGATCCAGATGGGCGTCGGCCCGGTGCAGTTCGGCATGATGCTGCTGCTCAATTGCGCGCTGGGCCTGGTGCATCCGCCGGTGGGCACCGTGCAGTTCGTGGGCTGCGCCATCGGCGAGATCTCGATGGGCCAGGCCACGCGCACCGCCTGGCCTTACTACCTGGCGATCTGGGTCGCGATCAACCTGGTCACGTACGTGCCGGCGTTCTCCACGTGGCTGCCGGCGGCGATCACGGGACACCCTGTCTTCTGAGCCGGACGCGCGGCTCGCGCGTCACCAACCGTTACGGTCCTGTGCTTTCGCTGATGGCGCCAGGCGTTTGGAGGCGCGACAATGCCCGCGCAAGCGTTTGGCCGCATCCGTGCAGCCTCCATCGATTCGAAGGTCTTCATCGCAAGGCGCCGCGCGCCTTTCCAGTCCATGCCCGTTGTCGCAGTCATCAATCGCAAAGGCGGAAGCGGCAAGAGCACGCTCGCCACGCAATTGGCGGGCTGGCTGGCCAATCGCGGCCTGCAGGTGATGCTGGGCGACGTCGATCGCCAACAATCGTCGCTTGGCTGGCTGCGCCGGCGTGCGGCGCAACCTCTGGCCAAGTCCGCCGCGATCGCCGGCTGGGCGCTCGCCCCGAACAGCGTCGTGCGCCCGCCCGCCGGGATCACGCACGCCGTGCTCGACACCCCTGGCGGCCTGCAAGGCATGACGCTGGCCCGCGTCGTGATGAGCGCCGACGCCATCGTGATGCCGGTCAGCGATTCCGTGTTCGACCGCGAGTCCGCCCTCGACTGCCACGCCGAACTGATGACGCTGCCGCGCGTGGCCAGCGGCCGCTGCAAGGTCGCCGTCGTCGGCATGCGGCTGGACGCACGCACCAAGGGTGCCGCGCGCATGCAGGCGTGGGCCGAGCAGAACGGGCTCGCCTACATCGGCTCGGTGCGCGAATCGCAGGTCTACCCGCGCAGCGCCGAGCAAGGCCTCACGCTGTTCGACGTGCCGGCCGCCAAGGTCGAATTCGACCTGTCGCAATGGCAGCCCATCATCGGCTGGGTCGAGGCCACCTGGGCGGCGGCCGAACGCATGGAGGCCATGGCCAAGGCGGCCATCCCGGTGTCGGCGCCGTCGATCGCGCCGCAATCCCAGGCCCGGCGGCGGACCATCGTGCGCGCGCCGCTGCCCGCGACCAATCCGACGCCCTCCGAGTTTCGCGTGGTGCGCGACGTGCCGCTTCCGCAGCGTACGGATCGATTCGGCTGGTTGTTCACGGTATTCCGCTCGCTGGCCTGAGCGGCCGCGGGCACGGCGCGGCGCCGCGAGCGCTGCGCGCCGGCCCAGGCGTCAATGCAGCGCGCAATACCGGCTGACGCTCCTGAGATACCGTTCCACCGTGGCCGGGCGCGCGCCCACCATGCGGACCGAATACGCGATCTCCGCCGGCATCACGTCATAGAGGACGGACCAGAACAGATAGTCCTCCTGCAGCACATCCACCACCTGATGGACGGGAGCGGCGGAACGCGCGTCATGGGAAAGGTCTGGCATGGGAAACCGGGGGAGCATGTGGCTCGCGATTGCGAGCGCAACGCAGCTATTTTCGTTCGACGATCGGCCTGTCGAGAGTCAGGAAATCTCGACGCGATACGGCGACGCGCGCCGGATTGCTTGCTCGAGGCTGAAGGGCGATCCCCTGCGCCGTCTCACCCCATGACGACCTGCAGGCTGTGCTCATACGCCGCCGTGAGCGCATCCAGCAGGTCCAGCAAGGTCTCGCTGGCACGCACCAGGGCGCGGCAGCCATCCGGCGTCGCGTGGGCGCGCAAGCCGGCCAGCAGGCGCCACCACTCGTCGCGCACCTGGGCCTGCGTTGCCCGGATCTCCGCGGAGACGAGCGGGGCCTGCTCCAGCGCAGCCTGCGCGGCCTCGAACTGCGCCTGCGCCGCATCGAGCCGGCTTTCCTGGGCGTCGCGTTCGGCCTCGGAATGCGGCAGCGCCGCCAGCAGGCTTTCCTTGGCGACGCGCTGCACGCGCAGGCGTTGCCGGCCGCACTCGTTGACGATCTGCAGCGCACGCCGGCCGGCGGCCTCTTGCAGCGCATCGGTCAATTGCTCGGCCGAGGCAAGCAGATCCTCCGCGCAACGGTCGATGCGCTGCACCGTCGTCCGGTCGACGCGCGGCGCATCCAGCGCGGACGCCAGCACTTCCCAGTGCCGCGCGGCCCGCGCGCAGGCCGCCTGTGCCGTGCTGCCCTCGCATTGGCGCGCCAGCATCTCCAGGTTGTCGCGCACCCGTCGCGACGACCGTCGCTGCTGCTCGGCGCTGTCGCGCACGTCCATCTTCAGCAGCCGCTGCGCGGCCAGGCGCACGCAGCGCTGCGACAGCATGCGCAACTGGCCGGCGCGGTTCATCGCGTCCGCCCACTGGGCCGCCTCGAACACCGACTTGGACAGCTCGCCAAGGCGCAGGTTCACCTGCATCGCGGCCCCGCGCAGCAGGCGGAAGGCGTCGTCCTCGGCCATGCCGCGCCCCGACATCAGCACGCCCTTGGCGCGGTCGACCCACTTGCGTTCCTCCATCCGCTCGCGCGCCTGCGCCAGTTCGCCACGCAACGCCGACTCGCGTTGCCAGCGTGCGCGCGCGGCGGCGCGGGCCAGTGCCAGATCGCCGACCGCGGCCGGCCCGGCCCAGTGATGGATGCCCAGCTGAATGGCGCGGACCATCGCGTCGGCGTCGGCCGGCGCGTTCGGGGTCAGCAACAACAAGGCGCACGGCGGCGTCCCTTGCCAGCTCGCGAGCGCGGATTCGAGCGTGGGCGTCCATCCATCGGCGACGCAGATGATCAGTTCCGGCGATTCCACAATGGTGCGCTGCACCAAGTTGTCGCCCGTGCACGCCGTGGCGCGGTGCAGGCCGGCGGCTTCGAGCACTCCGTCCCAGGCGCTGGCGGCGGTGTCGTCGAGAAGGCACAGCAAGGTCGGATTCATCGATCTGTAGAGGGGCTGTCGTCGCGGTAAATACACGACGCAGCGCACTGTCCGGGACCTGGACGACGCACGGACCATGCCCATCGAAATCCGGCATGGCGCTTGCATGTGAACAGGCACGCGGTGCAACGAAGCACCGCCCTGGTGACTCGCCGGCTCCGTTGCCGGCTCGCAAGGCCTCTTGCGACGTTCGCGGCACGCCCGCGTACCCGTCCCGGTTCCAGCCTGCCCCGCGGACCTAGCCGCGCGCACCGGCCTCCTTCCCCACGTCCATCGACCAGCCCGCCGGCGCCTGTGCGCCTGCGTGATCCGTCGCCCTCGAACTTCACGAAACGACGTCATGACCAGCTTCCGGAGTTTTCTTCGCACCGGCCACGCCCCGACACTGTTCGCGGCGTTCCTGTACTTCGCGTTCTCGTGCTGCATCTGGGTGCTCAACGGTGCGATGGCGCCGTTCATCAGCGAGACCTTCCACCTCAGCCCGGCCCAGAAGGGCCTGATGCTGTCGCTGCCCATCATCGCGGGCGCGCTGATGCGGTTTCCGCTGGGCGTGCTGTCGCAGTACATCGGCCGCAAGAACGCGACGCTGGTCGAGATGAGCCTGATCATCGTCGCGATGCTGTTCGGCTACTTCTGGGTGAGCAGCTTCGACGACCTGCTCGCGATGGGCTTGCTGCTTGGCATCGCCGGCGCGAGCTTCGGCGTCGCACTGTCGCTCGGCTCGGGCTCCTTTCCCGCGCAGCACAAGGGCCTGGCGATGGGCATCGTCGGCGCCGGCAACGTCGGCACCGCCGTCGCCGTGCTGGTGGCGCCGCCGCTGGCCCAGTGGCTGGGCTGGCACGCGGTCTACGCGGTGGCTGCCGGCGCGATGCTGATCCCGATGCTGGCCATCATCGTGTTCGCCCGCGAGCCCGACGACGTCGACAGCCACGCCAGCCTGCGCGCGCACCTGGCCTGCCTGTTCGAGAAGGACGGCTGGGCGTTCAGCCTGATCTACGCCGTCACCTTCGGCGGCTTCATCGGCCTGACCACCTTCCTGCCGTCCTACTATCACGACCAGTTCGGCGTCAGCAAGGTGCAGGCGGGACAGCTCACGATGCTGGCCGCCTTCATGGGCGCCGCGGTGCGCGTGCTGGGCGGGGGCCTGTCGGATCGCTTCGGCGGCGTGACCACGCTCACCTGGGTGCTGGCCATCGTCGGCGTCTCGCTGACCGCCGCCGGGCTGGCCTCGGGCTCGCTGGCGCTGACGACGCTGCTGCTGATCGTCTGCTTTGCCGCCCTGGGCGCGGGCAACGGCGCGCTGTTCCAGCTGGTGCCGCTGCGCTGGCCCGCGGCAACGGCGGTGGCCGGCTCGATGATCGGCGAACTCGGCGCCCTCGGCGGTGGCCTGGTGCCCAACGCGATGGGGCTGTCCAAGCAGTACCTGGGCAGCTACCTGTGGGGCTTCGTGCTGTTCGCGGTGCTGGCGTTCGTGATGCTCGCGGTGATGCGCTTCATGCAGATCCGCTGGACGCGCACCTGGGCCGAGAAAGGTGGCCGCGCACGCACGCACGCCGCCACGGCTCGTCCGCTGATCCCGCCGCGCGCGAGCGGCTCGACGCGCGCGCTGCGGTCATGAACGCGCACCGCGGCCCGTCGTCAGTGGGGCAGGAACAGCACCCAGACGACCAGCAACACGTTGAACACGAGCGACACGGCCAGCGCGCCCTTGAGGAGCACCGTCGGATCGCGCCGCAGCAGCGGGGTGGGCGGCAGCGCGTCCACCAGCCGCGACGCGCCGCGTTCGAGCGCCAGCGAGAACTCCTCGGCGGTCTCGAAGCGCTGGCGGCGATCGAGTGCCACCGCCTTGAGCAGCAGATGGTCGAGCCACATCGGCACATCGGGCCGGGCGCGCGACGGGCTGGCCGGATCGCGACGGTACCGGGCCACCTGCCACGGCTCGATCTCGCCGTAGGGGAGCCGGCCCACCAGCCATCGATACAACGTCACGCCGAGCGCGAACAGGTCGCTGGCCGCATCGGCGGACTCGCCGCTCCATTGCTCGGGGTTCATGAAGCTGGGCGTGCCGGCATGCAGCTCGCGCTGCGCCGCGCCCTCGCGGCCCGACACGGCCACGCCCAGGTCGAGGATTCGCCATTGCCCGTCGTCGCCCAGGTGCAGGTTGGCCGGCTTGATGTCGCGGTGGACCACGCCCAGCCGGTGCAGGCGGGCCAGCGCGCCGACGATCGCGCGTGCCGTCGCGACCACGTCGGCCACGGCGGGCGCCGGGTCGTCGCGCAGCATCTGCTCGAGCGTGCGGCCGTGGTGCCAGTCGAACACGGTGAACAAGGCGCTGGCGTCCGGGCGGCGGTCGCGCACGCGCACGAAGCCGCGCCCCTCCATGCGTGCGCCCAGCCATGCTTCGTGCGCCAGCATCGCACGTTCCTCGGCATCGCCGGCGCGGGCCGGGTGCAAGGTCTTCAGGGCCACGAGGTCGCCGTGCGCGAGGTCGCGCGCCTGGTACAGCAGGTTGACGCCGGAATCGGCGATGCGCGCGGTGATCGCGTAGCCGTCCAGAACGTCGCCCACCTTCAGGACGACTGGCGGCGCGAGGCGGCGGCCGGCGGCGATCTCGTCGTCGAGGCGGCGCACGTCGATGCCGCGCACGCGCACCACCAGCGCGGTGGCGTTGTCGGTGGAGCCCGCGCGCAGCGCGCCCAGCACCAGGGCCTCGCTCGCGGACTGGGCATCGGCCGCGTCCAGGGCCGCGCCGATCTGCGCCGGCTTCAGGACGGCGTGCACGCCGTCGCTGGTGAGCACGAAACAATCGCCGATGCAGATCTCGCCCTGCATGTAGTCGACGCGGATCTGCGAATCGAGGCCGACGGCGCGCGTGAGCCGGCTGCGCAGGTCGGCCTGGTCCAGCGCGTGGTCGGTGGTCAGCAACTGCAGGCCCGCGTCGTCGTCGGACGAGGCGGGATCGACGCGCAGGCGCCACGCGCGCGTGTCGCCCACATGGGCGAGCGTCCAGGTCTGGCCCTGCAGCGCCAGCGCGGTCAACGTGGTCAGGCCGGCGCCGCCATCCTGGCCGGGGCCTTGGCGGCGCTTGTTGTGGTCGGCGAGCCAGCCGTTCTGGGCGCTGATCAGGCGATCGAGCACCACGGTGGTCTCCCAGGTGTCGGGCGCGGCGAAGAAGTCGGCGAGCAGACCCAGCACCGTCGTCTGCGCCGCCTCGCGGCCGCGGCCGCCGTCGGAAACGCCGTCGGCGATCGCCGCGATCAGCCCGTGCGATCCCGTGCCCGCCGGCGCGAGCACCGCGTGTCCGAAATCCTCGTTGGCGGAGCGCAGGCCGCGCTCGCTGGCAAATCCGACATCGACTTCGAAGCTCATGCGCGATTGTCGCGCTCGCCGCGCACGGCGCCGGCTTCGTTCTTGCATTCCCTGGCTCGAGCGTGAAAAGGAAACCTGCCATGAAGAAGATGAAACTCGTGATGATCGGCAACGGCATGGCCGGCGTGCGCACGCTGGAAGAGCTGCTCAAGATCGCGCCCGACCTCTACGACATCACCGTGTTCGGGGCCGAGCCGCATCCGAACTACAACCGCATCCTGCTGTCGCCGGTGCTCGCGGGCGAGCAGACGATCCCCGAGATCGTGCTCAACCCGCTGGCCTGGTACGCCGACAACGGCATCACGCTGCACCTGGGCAAGACGGTCACGCAGATCGACCGCGCGCGCCGCATCGTGCGCGCGGCCGACGGCACCGAGGCCGCCTACGACCGCCTGCTGATCGCCACCGGCTCGACGCCGTTCATCCTGCCGGTGCCGGGCAAGTCGCTGGAAGGCGTGATCGGCTACCGCGACATCGCCGACACCGAGGCCATGATCGATGCGGCCACCAAGTACAAGCATGCCGTGGTGATCGGCGGCGGCCTGCTGGGACTGGAGGCCGCCAACGGCCTGATGCTGCGCGGCATGAAGGTCACCGTGGTGCACATCGCGCCGTGGCTGATGGAGCGCCAGCTGGACGACGTGGCCGGCGGGCTGCTGCGCAAGTCGCTGGTCGATCGCGGCCTCGATTTCCTGATCGGCGCGCAGACCGAGTCGCTGCTGGGCGATACGGAGGGCGGTACCGGCGGCCGCGTCAAGGCCGTGCGCTTCAAGGACGGCACCGAGGTGCCGGCCGACCTCGTGGTGATGGCCGCGGGCATCCGCCCCAACACGGCGTTGGCCGAGTCGGCGGGCCTGCATTGCCAGCGCGGCATCGCCGTCACCGACACGCTGCAGACGGTCACCGACGCGCGCGTCTATGCCGTGGGCGAATGCGCCGCGCACCGCGGCATCGCCTACGGCCTGGTCGCGCCGCTGTTCGAGCAGGCCAAGGTGTGCGCGACGCACCTGGCCGAGTTCGGCATCGGCCGCTACCTGGGCAGCCAGGTCTCGACCAAGCTGAAGGTGACCGGCATCGACCTGTTCTCGGCCGGCGACTTCATGGGCGGCGAGGGCTGCGAGCAGATCGTGCTGTCCGACCCCCAGGGCGGCGTCTACAAGAAGCTGGTCATCAAGGACGACAAGCTGGTCGGCGCGTGCCTGTACGGCGACACGGTGGATGGCAGCTGGTACTTCAAGCTGCTGCGCGAAGGACGCTCGGTCACCGACATCCGCGACCGCCTGATGTTCGGCGAGTCCAGCCTCGGCGACGCCGGCCACCAGGGCCAGAACAAGGCCGCGGCGATGGCAGACGCCGACGAGGTCTGCGGCTGCAACGGCGTCACCAAGGGCACCATCTGCAAGGCGATCAAGGACAAGGGCCTGTTCACGCTGGACGACGTGCGCAAGCACACCAAGGCGAGCGCGTCGTGCGGCTCGTGCACGGGCCTGGTCGAGCAGATCATCATGGCCACGGCCGGCGGCGACTACTCCACCACGCCCAGGAAGAAGGGCATGTGCGGCTGCACCGACCACTCGCACGGCGACGTGCGCGAGGCCATCCGCCAGCTGCACCTGCTGACCGTCGCCGATACGCAGCGCGCTCTCTCGTGGCGCACTCCCAACGGCTGCGCGTCTTGCCGCCCGGCGCTGAACTACTACCTGATCAGCACCTGGCCCAAGGAGGCCAAGGACGATCCGCAGAGCCGCTACATCAACGAACGCTCGCACGCCAACATCCAGAAGGACGGCACCTACTCGGTGATCCCGCGCATGTGGGGCGGCGAGACGACGGCGGCCGAACTGCGCCGCATCGCCGACGTGGTCGACAAGTACAAGATTCCCACCGTCAAGGTCACGGGCGGCCAGCGCATCGACCTGCTGGGCGTCAAGAAGGAAGACCTGCAGGGGGTGTGGAACGACATCGGCATGCCCTCGGGCCACGCGTACGCGAAGGCGCTGCGCACGGTCAAGACCTGCGTGGGCAGCGAGTGGTGCCGCTTCGGCACGCAGGACTCCACGCAGATGGGCAAGGACCTGGAGCGCGGCCTGTGGCGCATGTACGCGCCGCACAAGGTCAAGCTGGCGGTGTCGGGCTGCCCGCGCAACTGCGCGGAGTCGGGCATCAAGGACGTGGGCATCATCGGCGTGGACTCCGGCTGGGAGCTCTACGTGGGCGGCAACGGCGGCATCAAGACCGAGGCCGGGCAGTTCTTCTGCAAGGTGCGCACGGGAGGCGAGGTGATGGAAGTCAGCGGCGCGTTCCTGCAGCTGTATCGCGAGGAAGGCTGGTACCTGGAGCGCACCGTGCACTGGATCGCGCGCGTCGGCCTGGACAGCATCAAGCAGCGCGTGCTCGACGACGTGGCCAACCGCAAGGCCTTGTGGGAGCGGCTGCAGTTCGCGCTCGACGGCGAGCCCGATCCCTGGTTCGAGCACGACAAGGCCGCCGTGGACACGCGCCAGTTCATTCCGTTGGTGCCGGCATGAGGCGGCGCGACTGCCTCATGCTCGCCGCGCTTTCAGCCTGCGGCCCGGCCTTCGCCGACAACATCACCGACCTGGGCGATGCGATCAACAAGGCCGGCCGCCAGCGCATGCTGAGCCAGCGCATGGCCAAGAGCTACCTCGCGCAGGCCATGGGCGTGGAGGCCGAACTGGCCAACCGCACGCTGGAGGCCTCGATCACGCTGTTCGAACGCCAGCTCGGTGAGCTGAAGGCGTATGCGCCGCAGCCCGCCATCCGCGATTCGTGCGACCAGCTCGAGGCGGCCTGGCAGCCCTATCGCAAGCTGCTCGGCGAGCCGAACGCCGCCGCGCGCGAAGCCGGCAACCTCATGGTCTGCGCCGATCACGTCCTGGCCCTGGCGCAGGACAGCACGGTCAAGCTGGTGGCGCTGTCGAAACGGCCGGCCAGCCGCTGGGTCAACACCAGCGGACGCCAACGCATGCTGAGCCAGCGATTGGCCGCGCTCTACCTGGGCGCCAGCTGGGGCGTGCAGACGGCCAGCGCGCGGGTCGAGATGGCCAAGGCCAGCGCCGAGTTCGTCACGGCGCAGGCGATGCTGGCGGCCGCGCCCGAGGCGACGCCGGCGATCCGCGAGCAGTTGCAGCTGGCCGACGTGCAGTGGAAGTTCTTCGACGCCGCGCTGCGCGGGCTGCGGCCCGGCGTCGCGGATCGCGAGTCGATGAGCCACGTGTTCACCACCAGCGAACGCATCCTGGAAGTCATGGACGACGTGACGGGCCGTTTCTCTAAATTGGGTTGAATCATGGACGACTGGAAACTGATCTGCCGCGTGGACGACATCCCCGTGCTGGGCGCGCGCCGCGTGCGGCGTCCCGCCGGAACCGACGTCGCCGTGTTCCGCACCGCCGACGACCGCGTGTTCGCGCTGCTCGACCGCTGCCCGCACAAGGGCGGCCCGCTGAGCCAGGGCATCGTGTTCGGCGAGCACGTGGCGTGTCCGCTGCACAACTGGGCGATCTCGCTGGTGGACGGCGAGGCGCGCGCGCCCGACATCGGCTGCGCCACGCGCTTCGCGGTGCGCGTGGAAGGCGGCGAGGTGAGCCTGCTCGCGAGCGAGCTCGCCACGCTGGCCATCGGCGATCCCGCCGACGAAGCCGCCGCGCTGGAGGCGGCGCGCAAGGTGATCGCGATCGTCAGCGCCTGAAGACCTGCGCCATGTCCACGCCCCGGATCATCCCCATCGCCTCGGACGACGGCTCGCGCGAGACGCGATCCACCTGCCCGTACTGCGGCGTGGGCTGCGGCGTGCTGATCCGCACGCAGGGCGCGCAGATCGTCGACGTGCGCGGCGACCCCGACCACCCGGCCAACTTCGGTCGCCTGTGCACCAAGGGCAGCACGCTGCACCTGACGGCCGCGCCGCACGTCACCGCGCAGGCGCGCCTGCTGCAGCCGATGCAACGGCCGCGTCGGGGCGCGGCGCCCCTGGCGATCGGCTGGGACGAGGCCGCGGCCACGCTGGCCGATCGCCTCGTCGACACCGTGCAGTCGCACGGGCCGGACGCCGTGGGCCTGTACGTCTCGGGCCAGTTGCTGACCGAGGACTACTACGTTTTCAACAAGCTGGCCAAGGGCTTGCTGGGCACCAACAACATCGACACCAACTCGCGCCTGTGCATGTCCAGCGCGGTCGCCGGCTACAAGGCCACGCTGGGCATGGACGCGCCGCCCGCCTGCTACGACGACTTCGCCGACGCCGACCTCGTCTTCATCAGCGGCAGCAATTTGGCCTGGGCGCATCCCATCCTGTGCCGCCGGCTGGAGGACGCCAAGGCCGCGCGACCCGCGCAGAAGTGGATCGTCGTCGACCCGCGCAAGACCGAGACGGCGGCGATGGCCGACCTGCACCTGCAGATCTTGCCCGGCAGCGACGTCGCACTGGCCAACGGCCTGCTGCACCTGATGCTGTGGGAAGGCTTCACCGACAACGCGTTCATCCGCGCGCACACCTCCGGCTTCGAGGCCTTGCGCGAACGCGTGCGCGAGTGCACGCCGCGCGAGACGGCGCGCGTCGCGGGCCTGCGCGAAGAAGACCTGCTCACGGCCGCGCGCTGGTGGGGAAACTCGGGCGCCGTGCTGTCGCTCTATTGCATGGGCCTGAACCAGAGCGCGCAAGGGGCGGCCAACAACGGCGCGCTGATCAACCTGCACCTGGCCACGGGACAGATCGGCCGGCCGGGCGCGGGACCGTTCTCGCTGACCGGCCAGCCCAACGCGATGGGCGGCCGCGAGGTGGGCGGCCTCGCGAACCTGCTGTCCGCGCATCGCGACCTCGCCAATCCCGAGCACCGCGCGGAAGTGGCGCGGCTGTGGGGCGTGGACGACGTTCCCGCCGCGCCCGGCAAGACCGCCATCGAGATGTTCGAGGCCGCGGCCGACGGCCAGATCAAGCTGCTGTGGATAGCCTGCACGAACCCCGCGCAGTCGATGCCGGACCAGGCCACCGTGCGCCGCGCGTTCGAGCGCGCCGAGTACGTGGTGCTGCAGGAAGCCTTCGCCACCACCGCGACCGCAGCCTTCGCCGACCTGCTGCTGCCGGCCTCGACCTGGGGCGAGAAGGACGGCACCGTCACCAACAGCGAACGCCGGATCAGCCGCGTGCGTCCCGCGGTGCCGGCGGCCGGTGCGGCGCGCGACGACTGGCGCATCGCGGCGGATGTCGCCCGCCGCGTCGAGCAACGCCTGCGTCCGCAACGCGACTCGCTGTTTGCGTTCGACGACGCCGAGTCGGTATGGAACGAGCACCGCGAGACCACGCGCGGCCGCGATCTGGACATCACCGGCCTGAGCTACGCGCTGGTCGAGCGCGACGGCCCGCAGCAGTGGCCGTTTCCCGAAGGCGCGACACGCGGCCTGGCGCGCCTCTACGCCGACGGCCGCTTCCCGACCGCCGACGGCCGCGCGCGCTTCTTCGACGCGCAGGCCAAGCCGCCCGCCGAGCCGCGCGACGCGCGCTTCCCGTTCTCTCTGACCACCGGGCGCCTGCGCGACCAATGGCACGGCATGAGCCGCACCGGCACGCTCGGCCGGCTGTTCGGCCACGTGGCCGAGCCCTCGGTCGACCTGTGCGCGCAGGACATGGCGCGCCTGAACCTGGCCGACGGCGACCTGGTGCGCGTGGCCTCGCGGCGCGGCGAGCTGGTGGTGCCCGCGCGCCGCAGCGCTGCACAAGCCTCGGCGCAGGCCTTCATCGCGATGCATTGGGGCGAAGAAGTGCTGACCGGCCGCGGCGCGTCGGCGCACGCCTTCGCCGGCATCAACGGCCTGACCACGCCCGTCTTCTGCCCGCAGGCCAAGCAGCCGGAACTCAAGCACTGCGCGGTGCGCATCACGCGTGCGGGCCTGGCCTGGCGCCTGCGCGCGATGGCGTGGCTGCCGCAGGACGAGGCGATCGCGCGACGCGAGCGTCTGCGACCGCTGCTGGCGCAGTTCGGCTACGCGGCCTGCGTGCCCTTCGGCCGCGAGCCCGATGCGTGCGGCCGCATGGGCCTGTGGCTGGACGTGGCGGACGTCCAGGCGCCCGACGAACTGGCGCTCTCGGGCCTGCGCACGCAGCTCGATCTGCCCGCAGAGGCGATGCTGGACTACCGCGATGCACGCACCGGCATGCAGCGCGGCCTGCGCGTTTCGCGCGACGCTGCCGGCGCGGAACGCCTGCAAGGCTTCTGGATCTGCGGCACCGACCCGGCGGACAACGCGGTGTCGCAATGGTGGCGCGACACGCTGCAGGCCGACGCCGCGCTGGAGATGCCCGCGCGCCGCATGCTGGCCCCGGGCGCGCGCGAACGCGGCGGCACGGCCGCCGCGCCCGCGAGTCCACAACTGTGCACCTGCTTCAACGTCAGCGTGGCGCAGGCCGAAGGCGCGCTGGCCGCGGCCTCCGGCGACGCCGCGCAACGCATCGCGCAGACGCAGGCGCAATTGCGCTGCGGCACCAACTGCGGCTCCTGCCTGCCCCACCTGCGCCGCCTGGCGCAGGAACAGATCTCACTTTCGCTCGAGGCATGACATGACTCATCATCTTCATCCCGTCCACTTGGTGGGCGCCGGCCCGGGCGATCCGGAACTGCTGACGCTCAAGGCCCTGCGCGTGCTGCGCGAGGCCACGGTCGTGCTGGTCGACGACCTCGTGGGCGATGGCGTGCTCGAGGTCGCGTTCGACGGCCTGGCCGCACGGCCGCGCCTCGTGCACGTGGGCAAGCGCGGCGGCTGCGCGTCGACCCCGCAGGAGTTCATCGAGAAGCTGATGGTGCGCGAGGCGCTGGCCGGCGAGAAGGTGGTGCGGCTCAAGGGCGGCGATCCGCTGGTCTTCGGGCGCGCCGGCGAGGAGATCGCCGCGTTGCATGCCGCAGGTCTCGACGCAGTGGTCGTCAACGGCATCACCTCGGGCCTGGGCGCGGCCGCCTCGCTGGGCATCGGCTGGACCGATCGCCGCGTCGATGCGGCCGGCGTGCTGCTGGTCACCGGCCACACGCGCGAGGAATCGGAGGGCCAGGACTGGGACGCCATCGGCCGCGTCGCGGCCACCGGGGTGACGTTGGTGATCTACATGGGCATCACCCAGATCCGGACCATCGTCGAGCGCCTGCTGCGCAGGCTGCCCGCGCAGCTGCCCGCGGCCGTGGTGCAGCACGTGGGCAGCGACAAGGAACGCTCGGCCCGGGCGACGCTGGGCGGCCTGGTGGACGTCGTGGCATCGCAGGGCTTGGGCAGTCCGGCGATCCTGATCATCGGGCGAGTGGCGCAAGCGCAGGAGATGCGCGCCATCATCGACGCCGAATTCGCGGCTGCGGCGGACGTCTCGCGCGTCGCTTGAAGCCGGGGTTGCGGCTCGTCATGGCCGATTGAAGAATTCCGTCCTCAGCCTGGGAGCTTCGCCGCCAGCAGATCGACCCGCTCGATGTTCGGCGGCGCGCTGAGCAGCGCATCGGCGTTGGCCATCAACGCCGCGGCGATCTGGCCGTCCAGGTGGGCCTGGCGGCCGGCTTCGTCGTCGAAGGTATCGAAGACGCCGAACGTCGAAGGGCCGAATCTCAATCCGAACCAGGTCGTCGTGCCTGTCTCGGCATTGGCCAGCGGCAGGGCGCTGGCCAGGAAATCGGCGACGGCGGCCTCCTTGCCGGGCTTGGCTTCGAGGCGGACGAACAGGGCGAACTTGGTCATGGAAAACTCCTCTGGTTGAACGGGTGAGTGGATTGGCGAGTCCGCAGTGTCAAGCTCCCGCGCAAAATCCACGAGTGGCAAGAATGACAATATTGATATCATTCATGCCATGCGCGTCCACCTGCTCGTCCTCGATGGCGCGTTCGATCTGGGCCTGGCGGCCCTCACCGACACGCTGAACATGGCCAACGAGCTGGCGCATACGCTCGTGCCGGCGCCCGTGCCCATCGAGCTCGCGTGCGTGGGCGTGCGCCGCCGCGTGCGCACCGCGCGCGGACTCACCGTGCCGGTGGTGCCGACACACGGCGCGCGGCGTCCCGACGTCGTGCTGGTGCCCGCGATCGGCGCCCAGACGCCTGACAAGATCGCGGCACGCCTGGAACGTCCGGACGTGGCCGACGCGACCGCTGCATTGAAGAAGTGGTCGAAAGCCGGCGCGGTCACCGGAGCCGCCTGCACCGGAACCTTCCTGCTGGCCGAGAGCGCGTTGCTCGATGGCCAACGCGCCACCACGTCGTGGTGGCTGGCGCCGATGTTTCGGCAGCGCTATCCCCGCGTGGCGCTCGACGAATCCCGCATGCTCGTGGCCTCGCCCGGATTCATCACGGCCGGCGCGGCCCTGGCCCATGTCGACCTCGCGCTGAGCGTCGTGCGCAGCCGCAGCCCGGCGCTCGCGGCGCTGGTGGCGCGCTACCTGCTGGTCGAGGCGCGCGGCTCGCAAGCCGAGTTCGTCATCCCGGATCACCTGGCCCACGCCGACCCGGTGGTCGAGCGCTTCGAAAGATGGGCGCGGCAACGGCTCGCGCACGGGTTCTCGCTGGCCGAGGCCGCCACCGCGGCAGGCGCCAGCGAACGCACGCTGGCGCGACGCCTGCACAGCGTGCTGGGCAAGACGCCGCTGTCCTACTTCCAGGACCTGCGCATCGAGCGCGCCGTGCATCTGCTGCGCACCGGCAATGAGAGCGTCGACCAGATCGCCGCGCAGGTCGGCTATGCCGACGGGGTGACCTTGCGCGCCTTGTTGCGACGCAAGCTGGGCCGCGGCGTCAAGGAGTTGCGCGCACGCGCCTGAATCGGGCAATGGCGCCTGGGTCGACCGTGCGGACGTTGGCGCGCCACAACGCAGCACGCCCGCCCCTCTTGCGCATTCGCATCGACCCCCGCATCATCCGCATCCTTGCAGAAGGCGCCGACGACAGCGCCCGCATAACGGAGATTCCCTCTATGTCCTCCTTGTTCATCTCGACGATAGACTGAACACGGTTCACCAGCCCCGGCTGAACCGTGTCTGTTCACAGATACGGCCTCAGACCGCGCCGGCTAAGCAAAGCCCCGCAGCCACCAGAGCCGGGGCTTTTGCTTTTAGGAACCGAAATGAGTGCACAACTGCGTTCCCGCGCCCTCGACGAGGGGCGGGTCAAGGCCCTGCGCCGCATGAAGCAGCCGATGACGCTGGTGCTCGAGACGAGCCCCGGCGCGCGCGATCCCGTGGCGCGCGCGCTCGGCCAGCGCGGCTTGCGCGGTGCGGGCGCGCATATCCAAAGCCGCGGCGCCCAGCGCCGTGCCGACCGCATGGCGCTGCAGGCGCTGCTGCGACGAGAGGACAGTGATGACTGATTCCCTGGAACTGCGCGCGCAACTGGCGCGCAGGAACCGACAGCTGCAGGAGATCGCCGCGCAGCTCAAGACCGAGCTGTTCGGCATCGACGCCATCGTCGATCGCGTCATCGATTCCGTGCGCGCCTGGTACGTGCTGCCCGAGCTCGTCGCGCGGCCGGTCATCGTCTGCCTGTGGGGCCTGACGGGCACCGGCAAGACCCAGCTCGTGCGCCGCCTGGCGCAGTTGCTGGGCTTCTATGACCGCTTCGTCGAAGTGCAGATGGACGGCTTCTCGAACGGCGCGGGTTGGCGCGGCGCGCAAAGCATCTCGGGCATGCTGGCGCAGTCGGGCGTGCGCGAGGGCGAGCCGGGCATCCTCGTACTCGACGAGTTCCAGCGCTTCCGCACCATCGACCACAAGCGCGGCGAGCTGCGCGTCGAGCGCTACCAGGACGTCTGGGCGCTGCTGTCCGACGGCCGCCTGCCGCCGGCGCTCTCGCTGCTGGGCGACATCGAATCGTCCATCGCCGAGGCGGCCTTCGACGCCGAACGCGCCGAGGCGAGCGACGCCAAGCTGCGCTTCAAGCTGCGCAGCTGGGAGGCCCAGGAGCTGCAGCGCAACCTCAAGCTCGACGAGCCGCTGATGGAGATCATGGCGTGGACGCCAGAGCAGATCCAGGAGCGCCTGCGCGCGTTCCGCGAGAACGGCCAGCAGCGCTGGGAGACCGACTACAGCCGCCTGCTGGTCTTCGTCTGCGGCAACCTCGACGAGGCCTACGAGGATCTGGCCACCAGCGTCGACGACTGCGACAGCGACGCCGACATCTTCCACGAGCTGACCGGCAAGCTGAGCGTCATCGACGTCAAGCAGGCGCTCAACAAGCGCTTCAAGCCGGAGCAGGTGGCGCGCCTGGGCAACGAGCATGTGATCTACCCTTCCCTCTCGCGCCATGCCTACGAGCAGTTGATCGAGCAGGGCTGCGAGCGCTACGCCCGCGAGACCGGAGGCCGTTGCGGCCTGCGCTTCGAACTGGATGCCAGCGTGCGCGAGCAGATCTACGCCAACGGCGTCTTTCCCGCACAGGGCACCCGGCCGCTGTTCTCGTCGCTGCACGCGATCCTGGGCGCCGGGCTGGCCAAGGCGGCGCTGTGGGCGCTCGAACGCGGGGCGGCGTCCGGCGAGACCGTGGGCCTGACAGCCGACGGCCGCAGCCTGGTCGCGCACTGGCGCGGCCAATCGCAGGCCATCGCCGCACCCTTCGAGATCAACCGGCTGCGCCAGCGCAGCAACGCCGATTTCCGGGCCCTGTTGTCCGTGCACGAGGCCGGCCACGGCCTGGTGCACGCGCTGCTGTTTGGCCGCGCGCCGCAGGAAATCAAGATCCACGTGGCCAGCTTCGAAGGCGGCTACAACGCCTACGCTTCGCGCAAGGTCTGGTCGCGCCGCAACCTGCTGGACTCCATCTGCACCAGCCTTGCCGGCCGCGCCGCGGAACTGCTCGTCTTCGGGACGGAACTGAGCTCAGGCGGCGCCCAGAGCGACCTGCGCAAGGCCACCGAGACAGCCGCCCAGATGATGCGCCACCTCGGGCACGGCCCGCGCATCGGCCGCATCGACGTTTGCACCAGCAGCGAGGACAACCTCTGCACCGACGTGGAGGCCAGCAACGCGATGATCGAGGCGCTGCTCCAGACCGAGCACGCGCGCGCCACGGGGCTGATCGAGACGCATCGCGATGCGCTGCTCGCCCTGGTGGACGAGCTCGTGGAACGGGGCCAGGTGACGCCGGCCAGGTTTGCGGCCGTGACGGGGCTGCCACTCGGAAAGCCGGAGGACGTGCTGGATCCGTACGCTCAGCGGCTGATGGAGTTTCGGGTGGAGAGGGCGGCGCTGCAGAGGGCGTAGTCAAGGCTCACGCCAGCTGTCTGACGTGAAGACATCCGATTCTTCGAGCTCCTGGCGGGACATCCGCCATGGCGCCGCATGGCGGAAATCCGGACGACCCAGGCGTTCACCGCTCCGAGATGCTCACGGTCGCGGTCTGGTCGCCAACGGTGATGATCACCTGCAGCGGCAGCCCGCCCGGCGGCACGTTGGTGACGACGAACACGTTGGTCTGTGCGTCGTACTGCACCCAGGTCGGCAGCGGGCTGCCGTTCTGCATCGTCAGCGAGACCGTCGTACCGCCGATGACCGCGGACGCGGTGATCTGCGCCGGCATCGGGAAGGTGAATCCGTTGCCGGACGCGGCGATCTCCTTGGGCACCGACACGGTGATCGCGCCGCTCTGCTGAGGCGTCGGCTCGCGCACCAGCGACACCAGGATGCCAGGCGTCGGCGCTCCCGGCAACGCAGCAGTGGCGATCGGGGCTGCCGTGGCGACCGGTGCGGCCACGGGCGCCGCCAGCGTCGGCGTGGACGGCGGTGTCGGCAGTACCGGCGGCGGCACGACGACCGGCGCAGGCACCACCGGCGGCGCCTTGATGTCGGCCGTCAGCCCGACGGGCTGCTGCAGCGTGTAGTTGCCTGCGTCCGCACCGGCGATGCCGTAGCCGGTGACCGTGACCGGCTTGGCCGTGCCGACGTTGGCGTCCGCGAAGCTGGCGTTGGGCGTGCCGGTGACGCTCACGTCGTCGCCGGTGACCGGCGTGACGCGGGCGTTGCCGCTCAGGCTGGCCGTCGCGTTGCCGTCGAACTGCTTGCCGTTGGCGGTGACGCCGCCGACCACCAGCGTGGCCGGTGTGACGGTCGTCACCAGGCCGGGCTCCTGTCCGACGACATAGTTGCCGCTGCTGGGAACGAGTCCGCTGACCGTGATGGCCTTGTCGGTGCCCACGTTCTTGTCGGCCAGCGTGCCGATCGGCGCGCCGGACAAGGTCACGACCTCGCCGTTCAGGCCGGTGACCGTCGGCGCGCCCGCGAGCGAGACGCTGGTGCCCCCGTCGTAGGTCTTGCTGGCCACCGCGGTGGTCACGCCGCCCAGTTGCAGCACGGCCTGGGCGATGTCCACTGTCACGCCCTGCGGCTGCACCAGCATGTAGTTCGGATCGGTGATCGAGTAGCCCGTCACGGTCACGGCCTTGCCGCTGCCCGCGTTCTTGTCGGCCATCGTGCCCGTGCCCGTGCCGCCCAGGGCGACGACGTCGTTGCCCAGCGGCGCGACGGCGGCCGTGCCGGCCAGGGCCACGCCGGTCGTGGTGTCATACGTGCGGGACACGGCCGTCACGCCCGTCACGAGCAGCGCTGCCGGGGTCACGTTGACGGTCAGCGCCGGATCCTGGCCGATGACGTAGTTGCTGTTGTTCGTCGCCAGGCCGTTGACCGTGATCGCCTTGTTCGCGCCGACGTTCTTGTCCGCAGTCTCGCCGCTGGCTGTCCCGCTCAGGGTGACCACTTCGCCGTTCAGGCCCGTGACCGTCGGGGTGCCGCTCAATGCCACGTCGCGCGCCGCATCGTAGGTCTTGCTCGCCTGAGCCGTCAGTCCACCGAGTTGCAGCACGGCCGGCGCGATGTCGACCGTCAGCCCCGCAGGTTCGACCAGCGTGTAGTTCGGATCGCTGATCGAGTAGCCGCCAACGGTCACGGCCTTGCCGTTGCCGGCGTTCTTGTCGGTGGTGGTGGCGGTCGGCGTGCCGGACAGCGTGACGACGTCGCCGGCGATCGGGTTGACGGTCGCATTGCCCGCCAGCGCGACGCTGGTCGTCGTGTCGTAGGCGCGGTTGACCGCGCTCACGCCGCTGACGACGAGGCTGGCCGGCGTCACCGTGGCCGTGAGGCCGGGCTCCTGGCCGATGACGTAGTTGGGGTCGCTCGGGACGAGGCCGCTGACGGTGATCGGCTTGTTGGTGCCGACGTTCTTGTCGGCGGTCTGGCCGGAGACCGTGCCGGAGACCGTGACGACCTCGCCATTGAGGCCGCTGACAGTCGGCGTGCCGCTGAGCGCCACGTTGGTCGTGCCGTCGTAGGTCTTGGTGGCGGAGGTCGTGGTCAGGCCGTTCAGTTGCAGCACGGCCGGCGCGATGTCGACGGTCAGGCCCGACGGCTCGACCAGCACGTAGTTCGGATCGTTGATCGTGTAGCCGCTGACGGTCACCGCCTTGTTCGTCCCGGCATTCTTGTTCGCCGTCGTCGCCGTCGGCGTGCCCGACAAGGTCACGACGTCGCCCGCCAGCGGCGAGATCGACGGCGTGCCCGCGAGCGCGACGCCGGTCGTCGTGTCGTAGCTGCGATCGACGGCGGTCAAGCCGCCGACCACGAGCGCGGCCGGGGTCACCGTCGCGGTCAGGCCGGGCTCCTGGCCGATGACGTAGTTGGGGTCGCTGGAGACCAGGCCGCTGATCGTGACGGGCTTGTTGGCGCCCACGTTCTTGTCGGCAGTCTGGCCGGAGACGGTGCCCGAGACCGTGACGACTTCGCCATTGAAGCCGCTGACCGCGGGTGTGCCGCCAAGCGTCACGCCGGTCGTGCCGTCGTAGGTCTTGGTGGCGCCGGCGGCTGCCAGGCCGGAGACCGGCAGCACGGCCGGCGCGATGTCGACCGTCAGGCCGGCGGGCTGCACCAGCACGTAGTTGGGGTCGGTGATCGTGTAGCCGCTGACCGTCACTGCCTTGTTCGTGCCGGCGTTCTTGTCGGCCATCGTCGCGGTGGGCGAGCCGCCCAGCGTGACCACGTCGTTGCCCAGCGGTGTCACCGTCGCCGAGCCGGCGAGGGCCACGCCCGTCTGGGTGTTGTACGTGCGATCGGCAGCAGTCACGCCGGTGACTGCCAGCGGTGCCGGCGCCACGTCGGCCGTGGCCGTCGTGCTGGAGCTGGCCAGCACATAGTTGCCGGCATCGGTGCCGCTCAGCGCGAGGCCCGTCACGTTGACGGTCTTGCCCGTGCCGGCGTTCTTGTTGGCGAACTGGGCGCTGGTGTCGGTGACGGTCAGCACGTCGTTGGCGATGCGGTTGTCGGTCAGCGTGACGCTGGCGTCGGTGCCAGCGTCGTAGACGCGGTTTGCGGCGGTGGCGCCCACCGTGATCGTGCGCGGGGTGATCGTGCTGTTGGAGTTGCCGGCCAGCTGTACGAGGTAGTTGTTGCCGTTGTTGCCGTCGTTGATGGCCACGCCGCTCAGGCCGACGGTGCGATTGCCGGTGCCGGCGTTCTTGTCGGCGTAGGTCAGGGTCGCGGCCGCGACGGTGTCGCTGCCGACCAGCGCGGACGTCAGGGCGGCGAGGTTGCCTGCGGTCGTCGTGAAGCTGGTGCCGCCGTCGTAGACCTTGCTGATGGTCGGCGCCGTCAGCGTGACCGTCTTCTGCGCGATCACGCCGGTGCCGGTGGCGACGGTGGGCAGCGTGTAGTTGCCCAGCTGCGTGCCGCCGTTGGCCGAGAAGTCGCTGCTCGCCAGCGAGACCGTCACCGTGTGCGAACCGGCGTTGTCGCCGTCGTAGGTGCCGCTGGTCTTGGTGACCGTGGCGGAGTCGCCGTTGACGAAGCCCACGAGGTTGTAGTTCGCGCTCGTCAGCGTGGCGACGTTGCTGCCGTCGTAGGTCTTGCCCAGGTTGCCGATGAGATTGGCAGTCACCGCGATGAGCTGCAGCGGGTTGATTGCCAGCGCGCCATTGGCGAAACTGATGTTGTAGTTGCTGGACGTCAGGCCGCCCGGCGTGATCGTGTAGTTGCCGACGTTGACGGCACCTTGCGAGGTGCCAGAGTAGATCAGCGCGCCGCCGAGGACC
>Ga0302279_10000232_pt1 | contig 80742 bp, 65 predicted proteins | sample III_Bog_N3_3_FD_194541 | JGI IMG/M metagenome (GOLD analysis project Ga0302279, IMG submission 194541) | Peat permafrost microbial communities from Stordalen Mire near Abisko, Sweden - III_Bog_N3_3 | ecosystem: Environmental > Terrestrial > Soil > Wetlands > Peat | place: Sweden: Abisko...
CGGCCCGACCCCGGGTGCCGACGGCGCCGACGCCCTGTTCGTCCCTGACGGTGACGCGCTCGTCCCCACCGACCTGGCCCGCGGCCCGTGGTCGCCCGAGTCGCTCCACGGCGGACCCGTGGCCGCCGTGGTCACCCGTGCGACCGAGCGGTCCGTGCCGCCCGACGACGGTCTGCGCATCGTGCGCCTCACCCTCGAGCTCGTCCGTCCCGTCGGCACGACGCCGCTGCTCGCGGTGGCCCGGGTGTCCCGGCCAGGCCGGAAGGTCCAGGTGGTCGACACGGTCGTCACCCAGAACGGGACGGAGGTGGCCTGGGGGCGTGCCGTGCGGATCCGGGTCGACCCGACCGGGGAGACGCTGGAGCCGACCGTGCCCGAGGACGACGCGCCGGCGCCCCCGGAGGCGGGAGCGGAGGTTCCCTCCCGCATCAGCGACTACTCCGGGTTCCACAATGGCGCCGTGGACATCCGCTACGTCCGGGGCCGGATCGACCGTCCCGGGCCCGCCACGGCGTGGTTCAGGCTGCGGGTCCCCGTGGTGGCGGGCGAGCAGCCCACCCCCGCCCAGCGGGTGATGGCGGTAGCCGACTTCGGCAACGGGATCGGGTCCGAGCTCGAGTTCGGCTCCCACCTCTTCATCAACCCGGACCTGTCCGTCTACGTCCACCGGCCCCTGGACGGGGAGTGGGTCTGCCTCGACGCCCGCACGCGCTTCGGGCCGCCGGGGACCGGCATGGCCGAGTCGGCCCTGTGGGACGTCGGGGGCCGCATCGGCCGCGCCTTGCAGAGCCTCTACATCGAGGTCGTTCGTTGACGTTCGACGGCTTTCCGGAAGGGTCGCCGAGCGTCGCCGAGCTGCTGGTGGCCCGCGCCACCGACGAGCACGTGGCGATCGTGGTCGACGACCGGTCGTGGACGTGGGCCGAGTCGGTCGCGGCGTCGGCGGCCCGGGCCGACCTGCTCCGGTCGTTGGACGGCCTCGAGCCGCCCCACGTCGGCGTCCTGCTCGGCAACGAGCCCGAGTACCTGTTCTGGCTCGGGGCGGCGGCACTGGCGGGGGCCGTCGTGGTCGGCATCAACCCCACCCGGCGGGGGGAGGCACTGGCGGGCGACGTCCGGCGCACCGACTGCCGGGTCCTGGTCACGGACGCTACCGGGGCCGACCTGCTCGAGGGACTCGACACCGGGGTGCCGGCCGAGCGCGTCATCCGGGTGGACGACCCGGCGTACGACAGCCGGGTGGCCGCCCACGCAGGAGCCACCGCCAGTTCGGTGGTGACCCGATGGGGCCCACGGCCCGCTGACCTCTACCTGCTCCTGTTCACCTCCGGTACGACCGGCGCCCCGAAAGCCGTGCGCTGCACCCAGGGCCGCCTGGCCTCGATCGCTCTCCGGTCGGCCGAGGCCTACGGGTACGACCGCGACGACGTGGCCTACTGCGCCATGCCGCTCTTCCACGGCAACGCCTTGATGGTGCTGTGGGGGCCGAGCCTGGCCGTCGGGGCGACCGTGGCCCTGGCCCGACGGTTCAGCGCCTCGGGGTTCCTGCCGGACGTCCGGCGCTACGGGGTCACGACGTTCACCTACGTGGGCAAGGCCCTGGCGTACGTGCTGGCCACCGGTCAGGCACCTGACGACGCCGACTGCACCCTGCGACGCGGCTTCGGGACCGAGGCGTCCGTGGCCGACCACGCCGACTTCCAGGAGCGCTTCGGCTGCGTCCTTACCGAAGGGTACGGATCGAGTGAGGGCGGTGTCGCCATCAACCGTGTGCCGGGCACCCCCACGGGATCGTTGGGACTGCCGTCCGAGGACGTGGTGGTGGTCGACCCGGTGACCGGACGGGAATGTCCGCCGGCCCGGTTCGACGACTCCGGGGCGCTCCGCAACGGCCATGAGGCGGTCGGCGAGATCGTCAACCGCTCCGGCTCCGGACGCTTCGAGGGCTACTACCACGACCCGGCGGCGACGGCCGAGCGCCTGCGGGACGGCTGGTACTGGACCGGCGACCTGGCCTACCGGGATGCCGACGGCTGGTTCTGGTTTGCCGGGCGCGGGGGAGACTGGCTGCGCGTCGACTCCGAGAACCTGACGGCGGGCCCGATCGAGCGGGTGCTCGTGCGCTCCCCGGACGTGGCTGCCGTGGCCGTCTACGGGGTCCCCGACCCACGGTCGGGCGACCAGGTGATGGCCGCGCTGGAGGTGCTGCCCGGGTCGGAGTTCGACCCGGAGGCGTTCGCCACGTTCCTGGCCGACCAGCGGGACCTCGGCACCAAGTGGGTTCCGGCCTTCCTGCGGGTGACCCGGTCGCTTCCCCAGACGGCCAACGGCAAGGTGACCAAGGCGTCGCTCCGCACCGAGGGGTGGTGGTCGGGCGACGACGGTCTCTACCGCCTCCGACCGGGACGCCCCGGGACCCGGCCGGCCTACGAGCCACTCGGCCAGGCGGACGTCGTCGCGCTGCGGAACGAGTTCGCCGCCCACGGCCGCCTCGGGCTCGCCGGCGGATGAGTACGCCGACCCCACCGCCGACCCCACCGCCGACCACGGGTTCGACCACGGGTTCGCCAGGGGGAACCTCGGCCGCCGCCGACCCGGTTCCGCCGGGGTGGCTGGACCGGCTCGACGACCGGTTGCAGCGGCACCGCCCCACCGCCGTCGTGTCCGCCGTGCTGGCCAAGTGGTACGACGACGGTGCCGGTCGGCTCGCCAACCTGTTGGCGTACTCGGCCTTCCTGGCCGTCTTTCCGTTGCTGTTGATCCTGCTGACGCTCGTGGAGATCCTGCTGGTCGGACACAAGGGTGCCCAGCAGGAGGTGATCGACGCCGCCCTGCGCCAGTTTCCCGAGATCGGGACCGAGCTCCGGGCCAACATCAGCGGGCTGGGTGACCGGAGTGCGGTCTTCCTCGTGCTGGTGCTGCTGTGGCTCGTCTACGGGTGCCTACGGCTCAGCCGGAACGCCCAGGTCCTGTTGGCCACCGTGTGGTCGGTCCCACGGGAGGCGCTGCCGACGTTCGGGCGGTGGCTACCCCGGGCTGTCGGGTTCCTCGTCGTCCTCGGTGTCGGCTTCATCGGCGGCGGTGTCCTGTCGGGGGTCGGGACGTTCGGCGGGCTCGGCCCCGCCTCGGCTCTGGTGGGGTTCGTGGGCTCGCTGGGCGTGAACATCGCCATGTTCTGGGCCGGGTTCGCCATCGTCCTGGCGGTGCCCGACCCGGGCCGCACCGTGTGGCGGGGGGCGCTCGTCGCCGGGGTGGGCTGGACGGTACTCCAGTTCGTGGACACCCTCCTGGTGAACCACGAACTGCGCCACTACCGGACGTTGTACGGCACGTTCGCCACGTTCATCGTGCTGGTGTGGTGGATCGGCCTCGGAACGCTCCTGACGGCGTTCGCCGCCGAGCTCGACGCCGTCCTCCAGCGCAGGCTCTGGCCGAGGTCGCTCCGCCGGGCCGGTGGTCGACCGGGGGTGACGCCCGACATGCTGGTGGATCAGCCCTCGACTGCGAGCGGCTCGGGCGCCTGAGCGGGGTCGACCGCGACACCGGTGCGCGGCGGCGGGATGACCAGGCCGAGCAGACCACCGGCCAGCACGATCACCGAGGCGATGAGGAAGGCCCGGGCGTAGCCGGACGTCATGGCGACCGCCATCGCGTCACCACCCTGGTGGTGGAGTGCGGCCGGGTGGGCGAGGAGTGCGGCCGTGCGTGACGCCGCCAGCGTCGTCAGGGCCGCCAGTCCGACCGAGGCCCCGATCTGGCGGCTGCTGTTGACCAGGCCCGAGGCGAGGCCGGCCTCTTCGTGGGGGACACCACCGGTGGCCAGCAGGGCGATGGGGGTGAAGGCCAGGCCCATGCCGAAGGTGGCGAGAACGCCGCCGCCGCACGCACCGGTCCAGTACGAGTCGCCGGCCTGGATGAAGGAGAGCCAGTAGAGGCCGCCGGCGGCCAGGACGGCCCCGAGCATGAGGACGTTGCGCGGGCCGACCCGGGGGGCGATCCGTCCACTGAGGGTGGCGCCGATGGCGATGGCCGCGGTCTGGGGCAGGAACGTCAGCCCGGTCACGACCGGGCTGTAACCGAGCACCTGTTGGAGGTAGAGCGAGAGGAAGAACCACATCGCGAACATGCCGCAGCCGAAGCAGAACATCACCAGGTTCGCCCCGGTGACCGAACGGATGCGGAACATCCGGAGCGGGATCAGTGGATGCGTGGCCACCCTGGCCTCGATGATCACGAAGGCGACCAGGAGGAGTGCGGCGGCCGCGAGCACCACGATGGTCGAGGTCGCCGTCCACGGCACGGCGTCGGTGTGGGAGATGGCGTAGACGAGGAGGAAGAGCGCACCGGTGACGGTGGCGGCACCGGCCACGTCGAGGCGGCTGCGCGGTCCCTCGGCACGCGACTCGTGCAGCGTCAGTCGTGCCACCACGAACAGCGCGATGCCGATCGGCACGTTGACGAAGAGGATCCAGCGCCACGACAGGTACTGGGTCAGGATTCCGCCGAACAGTGCACCTGCGGCGCCCCCGCCCGCGGCAACCGCGCTCCACACGCCGAAGGCCTTGGCCCGGGCCCGCTGGTCCCGGAAGGTGACGGTCAGGATGGTGAGGGTGGCCGGGGACAGCACGGCGGCGCCGACCCCCTGGAGGGACCGGGCGGCGATCAGGGTCGCCTGGTTCGTGGCGAAGCCGCCGAGCAGGCTGGCGGCGGTGAAGAGGCCCAGGCCCACCAGGAAGATGCGTCTGCGGCCGAACAGGTCGGCCAGTCGTCCGCCGAGCAGGAGCAGGCCGCCGAACGTGAGGGCGTACGCCGTCACCACCCACTGCAGCCCCGTCGGACTGAAGCCCAGGTCGTGCTGGATGGCCGGCAGGGCCACGTTCACGATGGAGACGTCGAGGACCACCATGAACTGGGCCAGGCAGACGACCGCCAGGATGACGCCGTCCGACGAGCGTGGGCGCCCGTCGGGTCGCGTCGCGGGCGCGTCAGTGGAAGGAGCGGACTCGACCATGGTCCGAGCGTAGAGGTCGACGACCGCAGCCCGTTCGACCTCCCGGTGGCCCGGGGCACGCTGCTGGTCGGTCGGTCAGCGGCCCAGCCGCTCGTCGAGCCGCTTCCGGGCGGCGGGCCACTCGTCGGCCGTCATGGAGAACACCGCCGAGTGGCGGACCGCCCCGTCGGGAGCTGGCCGGTCCACGCGCAGCACCCCGTCGAGGCTGCATCCCAGCCTGGCGATGGCCGCCCGGGACCGTTCGTTGCGCGAGTCGGTCTGGAGGCGGACGGCCCGGACGCGCCAGGTCTCGAAGGCGTGACCCAGCATCAGGAGCTTCGCTTCGGTGTTGACCGGGGAGCGCTGTGCGGCCGGCCCGAGCCACGTGTGGCCGATGCTCGCCCGGTCGAGGGCGCCGTCGTGCGGCGACGGCACCGCGCCCGGTTCCAACCCCGTCCAGTCCCACGGCTCGAGTTCGTAGAACCGGGTGGCGCCGACCACGATGCCGAGGTCGAGCGACCGTGTGGCGAAGGGGGCCTGGCCGCCCGCCGCGGCGTGGTCGAGTGCCCGGTCGACATAGGCCGACATGGCGGCACGGTCCGACGGCACCAGGGTGAATCCGAAACTCGATCGGTCGCCCGTGGCGGCCGCGAGCAGCTCGTCCACGTGGTCGTGCGACAACGGCTCGAGCCGGACGTGCGTGCCCTCGAGGGTGAAGGGAGCGAACATGCCCCCAGTCTGGCGGACGCGTCGGCCGGCAGGCGTGCGCCCGGTGGTCGTGCCCCCCGTAGTATCTGGTCCGCACGCCGACGGTCGTCGGCACCACCACCGTTCCTCCCGACCCCCGTCGCCCGCCATCCAGCAGAAGGAAGCCCCCCGTGTTCCGCCCGGTCCCCGCCGAAGCCGATTTCACCGCCCTCGAGGACGAGGAGCTCGCTCGGTGGTCCGCGCACCGGGTCTTCGAGCGCTCGGTCGAGCTCCGGGCCGGTGCCGAGCCCTGGGTCTTCTACGAGGGGCCGCCGACGGCCAACGGTCGGCCCGGACTGCACCACGTCTGGGCCCGGGTCTACAAGGACCTCTTCTGCCGGTACCGAACGATGCGCGGCTACGCCGTGCCCCGCAAGGCCGGTTGGGACACCCACGGGCTGCCCGTCGAGGTGGAGGTGGAGAAGCAGCTCGGCATCACGGCCAAGCGCCAGATCGAGGATGAGGTGGGGATCGCCGAGTTCACTCGCCTGTGCAAGGAGTCGGTGCGCAACTACGTGGGCGAGTGGAAGACGCTCACCGAGCGCATCGGCTACTGGATCGACATCGACGACGCCTACTGGACGTTCGCGCCCGAGTACGTGGAGTCGGTCTGGGCCAACCTCAAGAGCCTCTGGGACCAGGAGCTCCTCTACGAGGACATCAAGGTCGTCCCCTACTGTCCCCGCTGCGGAACGGCACTGAGCAGCCATGAGCTCGGGCAGCCCGACGTCTACCGCGAGGTGGAGGACGAGTCCGCCTATGTGCGGCTGCCCCTGACCGACGAGGGCGACCCGGCCGGCGCGCTGCGCACCGTGCTGGGTAGGCCGACGCTCGACGGCCTGTCCCTCGTCGCCTGGACCACGACGCCGTGGACGCTGCTCTCCAACACCGGCGCGGCCGTCGGCCCGGAGCTGACCTATGCGGTCGTCGGCGACGAGATCGTGGCCGAGTCGCTCGTCGAGCAGGTCTTCGGCGAAGGCACCCCGGTGGGCGCCACCGTCGTCGGGTCGGGACTCGTCGGACTGCACTATCGGCGCCCCTTCGACGACCTCGAGCCGGGTCCTGCCGATGCGGGCCGGATCGGCTGGCGGGTGGTGGCCGGCGACTTCGTCGAGGCCGATGAGGGCACCGGTATCGTCCACCTGGCTCCCGCATTCGGCGAGGTCGACCGCCAGGCCGGCCGGACCGCCGATCTTCCGACGCTGAACCCGGTGGGTCCCGACGGGCGGTTCACCGACGAGGTGCCGTGGCTCGAGGGCCAGGCGGTCCGCGACGTCAACGGGATGGTCAACGACCGCCTCGAAGCGGCAGGGCTCCTGTTCCGACGTCACCCGTACGTGCACCCGTACCCCCACTGCTGGCGCTGCGGCACCGCACTCATCTACTGGGGCAAGCCCAGCTGGTACATCCGGACCTCGGACCGCAAGGCGGACCTGGTCGAGCAGAACCAGACGATCGGCTGGCACCCCGAGCACATCCGCGACGGCCGGATGGGGGAGTGGCTGGCCAACAATGTGGACTGGGCGCTGTCCCGTGACCGGTTCTGGGGCACCCCGCTGCCGGTGTGGCGCTGCGAGGAGGGCCACATGCACTGCGTCGGGTCGCTGGCCGAGCTGTCGGAGCTGAGCGGTGCCGACGTGACCGGTGTCGACCCCCACCGACCCGCCATCGACGAGGTGACGGTCCCGTGTGCCGAGTGCGGAGGTGACGCGCTCATGCGTCGGGTCGCGCCGGTCATCGACGCCTGGTTCGACTCGGGCTCGATGCCCACCGCCCAATGGGGCTATCCGGGCGCACCCGGGTCAGCCGAGTCGTTCGTCTTCCCGGCCGACTTCATCTGCGAGGCCATCGACCAGACCCGCGGCTGGTTCTACTCGCTGCTGGCCGTGAACACGCTGGTGCAGGGGTCGACGCCCTACCGCAACGTGCTCTGCCTCGGTCACATCGTCGATGCCGACGGCCGCAAGATGTCCAAGAGCGTGGGCAACGTCATCGACCCGTGGGAGATCCTCACCACCCGTGGGGCGGACCCCCTGCGGTGGTGGATGTTCTCCCAGGGCTCGCCGTGGACGCCGACCCGGGTCAGCTTCGAGGTGATCGACGCGTCCATGCGGGACTCACTGTTGACGCTGTGGAACACGTGGTCGTTCTTCACCACCTATGCCGCCCTCAACGGCTTCGACCCGTCGGACCCGGGGGCGCCGACACCGGCGGACCGGTCCATGCTCGACCGGTGGATGCTGTCCCGCCTGCACGCCACCGTCGCCGAGGTCACCAGCTCGCTCGACGGATACGAGCCGTTCCCGGCCGCCACCGCCATCGCCGAGCTCATCGACGACACCTCCAACTGGTTCGTCCGGCGCAGTCGTCGGCGGTTCTGGCGCACCGACCCGGGCGCCGACCCGTCGGACTCGCTCGGCGCACAGGCCACGCTCCACGACGTGCTGGTGACCGTGGCCCGGATGCTGGCCCCGATGACGCCCTTCCTGGCCGACCGGATGTGGCGCGACCTGACCGGGGCCGAGGAGTCCGACTCGGTCCACCTGGCCGACTGGCCGACCTCGGTCGGGAGCCTGGTCGACCCGTCCCTCGAGTCGGGGATGGCGTTGGCCCGACGGCTGTCCTCCCTCGGCCGCGCCGCCCGCTCGGAGGCCGGTGTCAAGGTGCGCCAACCGCTGGCGCGGGCCCTGGTCTACCTGCCCCCCGACAGCCCGGCACTCCCGCCCGGCATCGTCGAGGACGAGCTCAACGTCGACCGGGTCGAGGTCACGACCGAGCTGGGTGACGTGCTGGCCTACGAGCTGGTGCCGAACTTCAAGCTGCTCGGGCCCCGGATCGGAAAGCGGGTCCAGGAACTCCGCACCGCCATGACCACCGTGGACACCGCGGCTGCGGCCATCGAGCTCACGGAAGGGCGACCGGTGACGGTCCAGCTGGCTGACGGTCCCGTCGAGTTGAGCGCCGAGGAGGTCGAGCTGCGGGTGCGGGCGCAGCCCGGGTTCGCCGTGTCGCGCGACGGTGCCGAGGTACTGGCGCTCGATCTCGCCCTCGACGACGACCTGCGGCGACGCGGCCTGGCCCGGGAGGTCATCCGTCACGTCCAGGACCTCCGCAAGGAGACCGGGCTCGAGGTGTCCGACACCATCGTCCTGCACGTGGTCGGCATCGACGACCTCGCGCCCCTGTTCGAGATGATCGCCCGGGAGGTGCTCGCCGTCCGGATGGAGACGTCGCCGCCCCCTGGCGCCGGGCCGGGCACGGACCTCGTGCTGGACGACGGGGCCGACGGTCGGCGGGTCACGATCTGGATCCAGAAGTCGTGACCGGGGCGTCGTCGCGGTGACCGACTCCGGGGGGAGCCGGGGCGAGCCCTGTGTGCTCGCCGTCGACCTGGGCACGGGCGGCCCGAAGGTCGCCGTGGTGGCATCATCGGGCCGGATCGTGGCCCACGCATCCGAGCCCGTCCCGCTCCACCTGCTCGACGGTGGCGGCGCCGAGCAGGATCCCGACGACTGGTGGTCGGCCATCCGGCGGGCCGCCGCCCGGGTCATGGGCACCGCCGGCGTCGACCCCGGGGACCTGATCGGCGTGGGCTGCACGGCCCAGTGGTCGGGCACGGTGGCGGTGGACGCCGAGGGGCGCGCCCTGATGCGGGCCGTGATCTGGATGGACTCGCGGGGCAACGCCGAGATCCGCCGGGTGGCGGGTGGCTCGGTCAACGTCCTCGGCTACGACCCCCGGAAGCTGCTGCGGTGGGTCCAGGTGACGGGGGGAGCACCGGGCCTGTCGGGCAAGGACCCGGTCTCCCACATCCTGTTCATCCGCCAGACCTTTCCCGACGTCTACGCCAGAACGGCCACGTTTCTCGAGCCGGTCGACTACCTCAACCTCCGCCTGACCGGCCGGACGTCCGCCTCCTACGACTCGATCGCCGCCCACTGGGTGACGGACAACCGGACGATCGACGCCGTCGCCTACGACGACAAGCTGCTGGAGTGGACCGGACTCGATCGGGGACGCCTGCCCGATCTCGTCCCGCCGGGCTCGGTGATGGGCGAGGTCACGTCGGACGCTGCGTCCGACCTCGGGATCCCGGCGGGCCTGCCGGTCGTGACCGGCACGGGCGACGTGCATTCCGCGGTCTTCGGCTCGGGTGCGGTGGCCGATTTCGCGGCACACCTCTACATCGGCACGTCCTCGTGGATCTCGGGTCACGTGCCGTTCAAGAAGACGGCGCCGACCTCCAACGTGGCGTCCATCCCGGCGGCGCTCGCGGGCCGGTACCTCATCGCCGACGAGCACGAGACCGCCGGTGCCTGCCTGACCTTCCTGCGCGACAACCTGGGCCTGGCGACCGACTTCGAGTCGATGAATGCCATGGCGACGCGGGCGCCGGTGGGAAGCGGCAGGGTGCTCTTCACGCCCTGGCTGAACGGCGAGCGGTCGCCGGTCGACGATCACACCGTGCGGGGCGGGTTCCACAACCTGTCATTGGCGACGACGTCCGACCAGATGGTCCGATCGGTATTCGAGGGTGTGGCCCTCAACTCTCGCTGGCTCCTCGAGGCGGTCGAGAAGTTCGCCGGCAGGAGCCTCGACTCATTGGCGTTCGTGGGCGGCGGCGCCAACTCGGACCTCTGGTCCCAGATCCACGCGGACGTGCTCGGCCGTGAGATCCGTCAGGTGGCCGACCCGGTGCTGGCCAACGTCCGAGGCGCAGCGCTCCTCACCCTCCACGCCCTCGGCCGGGTCTCCCTCGACGACATCCCGTCGATGGTCGGGATCCACCGCACCTATTCGCCGAACGCCGCGAACGCCGCCGAGTACGACCTGCTCTTCGGCGAGTTCGTCACCCTGTACAAGCAGACCAAGGGCATCTTCAAACGTCTGAACCGGTTCTGACCCCTCGGCGGGCACCGACCGGGACCGGAGGTCACCGGTTCGGGAGGCGGTCGTTGGTCAGGGGGCGGGGGCCCAGGGTTCCGGTGCCTCGGCGGCATCTGCCGGGCGGGTCCGGACGGGTCGGCGGACCGGGCCCTCGGAGCCCCGGCCGACGAACAGGAGATCGAAGGCCAGCGTGTGCAGGGCACTCGTCGAGGTCGTCCATCCCGCCCGCCTGTCGATGGCCTGGCCGACCGAGGGGAAGAACTGCCGGAAGGTACGCCCCGGGACCTTGAGCACATGGAGCAGCAGCGACACGTAGTAGGCGGCGAGGTAGCCGAGCGTCTCGAACGTCCCGCCGAACACCTGTACGGTCCCGTCGACGAACGACGTGTCGCAGAGGGCCTGGAGGCCCTGGGCGGTGAAGCGCCAGTAGTCGTGGTGGTCGTGGCGTGGCACGGCCGAGGGCACCGACAACAGCACCGTGCCGCCGGGCTTCAGCACGCGGCCGAGCTCCCGGACCACGGCCGGTGGGTCGGGTACGTGCTCCAGCATCTCGAGGGTGATCAGCACGTCCACCGAGTTGTCGGCCAGCGGCAGCCGGGTGGCATCGGACGAGAAGTCGACCGTGTCGAGTACCCGCAGGTCGGTGGCCAGGTAGCGCGCCGGGCAGTCGGACTCGAAGCGCCGGACCTTGGCACAGCCCACGTTGACGACCAGGGCGTCCGACGGGAGGGCGGCCAGGTGCTCCCTGATCAGGTCGTCCCGCCGGACGATGGCGTCGTGCTTGCCGTACTCGCGGACGGCCGAAGCGACCTTGGCGAGCACGCCTGTCGTCTGTGTCGGCACTGCCACCCCCCGGTACGGATCCGCCCCACCGGTACGGTGCGGACGGGTGCACGATCGTACCTGGTCACCGGACGTCCTCGGAAGTGGCCCACTCGGTGCCGGGGTCGGCGCGGTGCGCCCCCACGGGATCCGCCGACACCCAGGCGACGTGGTGCTCGACCGCTGCCAGGACGGCTGCGGCCGCCCGGTCGGCCCCGCCGGGCCGGTGATGGCGGAAGTGCCCGAGTGCCTCCCGGACCACGAAGCCGAGCAGCAGCGTCCAGATGACGACCTCGCACGGGGCGACGTGCTCCCTCGGCACGTCACGCTCGGTCAGGGCGTCGGAGATGGCCTCGGCCCCTGCGGTCCGCAGCCGGTCCAGATCGCGGGTACGAGGATGGACCAGGACGAGCGGGAAGGCACGAGGGTGGGCCTGGCCGACGAACCGGAGCGCCAGGAACAGGGATCGGATCCGGTCCTGCCACGGTGCTCCGGGCGCAGGTTCGGGCACCTCCTCCAGAAGCTGGCCCACCATGCCGGCCAGCAGGTCGTCGCGCCCGTCGACGTGGTGGTAGAGGGACATCGGGGCGACGCCGAGGTCGGTCGCTACGCCGCGCATGGTGACGGCCCTGGGCCCGGACTGGTCGGTGATCCGCAGTGCGGCGGCCAGGACCTGTCGGCGGTCGGTCTGTGGGGGATGGGGCAGGAGGACTCCGATCGGAGGATTTCGGGGACGACGTACCGCGTACGAATTCGTACGCGGTACGTCGTCCCGTGTGCCGGTCCGACCAATGCTCTCCTTCGACCTTGCACCCGACCTTGCCGCCGGGATCACCAGTCAGCGGTGCCCCCAATGCCCGGGAACGGGAACCGGGTCCTCAGCGCTCCCGGGCCCGGTTGGCCGCGCTCACCACGGCCGCCAACGACGCGTCCAGGATGCTGGAGTCCATGCCGACGCCCCACCACGTGGTGCCGTCGGAGCCCTCCGCTTCGACGTAGGCCACGGCGGAGGCGCCGCTGCCCGACGTCAGGGCGTGCTCGCTGTAGTCCTTGACCTCGAAGGCCACGTCGAGGTCGGTGCGCAGGGCGCCCACCAGCGCGTCGATGGGCCCGTTGCCCTCGCCCATGACCGTGTGGGGCTCGCCGTCGACGAGGAGCTGGGCCGTCACCGTGGTGCGACCGCCTCCCGTGGTCATCTCACTGCCGAGCAGGCGGACGCCGGCCTCGTCGGGGAGGTAGGTCCGCGAGAACACGTCCCACATCTCACCGGGCTGGATGACGGTGCCCGACTCCTCGGTGACCTCCTGGACGCGCTTGGAGAACTCGATCTGCAGGCGCCGTGGCAGGTCGAGACCGTGCTCCGTGTCCATGATGTAGGCGACACCTCCCTTGCCCGACTGGCTGTTGACCTGGATGATGGCTTCGTAGGTGCGACCGGTGTGGCTCGGGTCGATGGGCAGGTAGGGCACCTCCCACCGTTCGTAGTCCTGGCCGATCGCCTCGAAGCCCTTCTTGATGGCGTCCTGGTGGGAACCGGAGAAGGCGGTGTAGACGAGGTCTCCCGCATAGGGGTGCCGGGGATGGACCGGCATCCGGGTGGCGAACTCGGCCACCCGACGGACCTTGTCGATGTCGCTGAAGTCGAGGGCGGGGTCCACGCCCTGGGAGAACAGGTTCATGGCCAGGGTGACCACGTCGACGTTGCCGGTCCGCTCGCCGTTACCGAACAGGGTGCCCTCCACCCGGTCGGCACCGGCCAGTACGGCAAGTTCCGCGGCCGCCACAGCAGTGCCCCGGTCGTTGTGCGGATGCAGGCTGAGCACGATCGAGTCACGGTTGCGGACGGTGCGACCGAACCACTCGATGACGTCGGCGTAGACGTGGGGCCCGTACATCTCGACCGTGTTGGGCAGGTTGAGGACGATCGGCCGCTCGGGCGTGGGTTGGATCACCTCCATGACCGCCTCGCAGATCTCGACGGCGAACTCCGGTTCCGTCCCCGTGAAGCTCTCGGGGGAGTACTCGTAGCGGATGTCGGTGTCGGGCAGCGTCGACTCGAACTTCTTGCAGAGCCGGGCGGCGTCGGTGGCGATATCGATGATGCCCTGGCGGTCCAGGCCGAACACGACCCGCCGTTGGAGGGTGGAGGTCGAGTTGTAGAAGTGGACGATGGCCTGCTTGGCGCCGCGCAGCGACTCGAACGTCCGCTCGATCAGTTCCTCGCGACACTGCACGAGCACCTGGATGGTGACGTCGTCGGGGATCAGGCCCCCATCGATGATCTCCCGCTGGAAGTCGTAGTCGGTCTGGGAGGCGGAGGGGAACCCGACCTCGATCTCCTTGAACCCGATGTCGACCAGCGTCCGGAACAGGGTGAGCTTGCGCTCGGAGTCCATCGGGTCGACCAGGGCCTGGTTGCCGTCGCGCAGGTCGACGCTCGCCCACTGGGGTGCCACGGTGGTCTGGCGGTCCGGCCAGGTCCGGTCACGGAGGACCAGCGGGACGTGGGGACGGTAGAGGTGGAACGGCATGGGGGAGACGTCGCACGGCATGGCGAGTCGACGGATGGCGGAGTCGGCGTCGGTGGTGGTGTGCTCGTGGTCACTCACGGGTGCTCCCTTGCGTCTTGTGCGTCTGCTGTCGAGTCAGGTGTCGACCCAGGTGCCTCCTCTGGCTCCTGGGGCGGCGGTCGCACACCTCGTTCGGCCAACAAAAAACCTCCTGGCCAGAGGCGCAGGAGGAGCTAAGCGAACGCGAGGTGGCGTTCGCCGTCAGGTAAGGAGGAGGATCCGGGTCGGGTCGTTCATGTACCAACCATGGTGCCAGTGCCAGATCGGACCGTCAAGGACGGGGCGTCGGCACCATGGTCGGGCGGTGCGCCTCAGATGCGTTCGAAGTTGCGCGCGAGCTCCCAGTCGGTCACGACCGAGTTGGCCTTGGCCCACTCCTGACGGGCCGTGTTGAGCAGGTGCTGATGGACCTCGGCACCGAACGCCTCCGCCGCCACCTCGCTCGACTCGAGGCTGGTGATGGCCTCGGGCAGGGTGGTCGGGATACGGGGCACTTCGGGCGCGTGGTAGGCGTTCCCGGTAAAGGCGGGGGCCAGCTCGATCTCGTGGTCGATGCCCCACAGGCCACCGGCGATGGCGGCGGCCAGGGCGATGTAGGGGTTCACATCCGCCCCCGGGATCCGGCTCTCGACCCGGCGCCCGGCGCCGTGGCCGACCGCACGGAAGCCGCAGGTGCGGTTGTCCTCGCCCCAGACGACTGCGGTCGGCGCCCACGAGTCGGGCACGTAGCGCCGGTAGGAATTGACGTAGGGGGCGAAGCACCATGCCAGCTGGTCCGCGGCGAACAGCTGTCCGGCGATCCACCGTGCGCCGACCGTGGAGAACCCGGACGGCGAGCCCTCTCCCTCGGCCGGGGCCATGAGCGGGGCGTCGGTGGCGGCGTCCCACAGGCTGGTGTGGATGTGGCAGGAGGAACCGGCGGTGTCCATCGACCACTTGGCCATGAACGTGGCGGCCCGGCCGTACTCACCGGCGATCTCCTTCACCCCGTTCTTGAAGACGAGGTGGCGGTCGGCCACCTCGAGGGCCGTGCCGTAGGTGATGTTGATCTCGTGCTGGCCGATGCCCGCTTCACCCTTGGAGAATTCGATCGGGATGCCGGCCTCGGTCATCTCGTTGCGGATGCGGGCGATGATGTACTCCTCGCGCGACGTCTGCAGGAGCTGGTAGTCCTCAATGGACGTGGCGTGGGGTCGGAGGTCCTGCCACCGCTTCGCACCGGCCTCGGCGAACGAGTCGAGGAAGAGGTAGAACTCGAGCTCGGTGGCGCACTTGACCACGTACCCCCGCTCGGCGGCGCGCTCGATCTGGCGGCGCAGGATCTGCCGGGGCGACACCTCGACGGGCTCGCCGTCCATGGTGAGCAGGTCGCACAGGACGAGCACGCTGCCCGGGAGCCACGGGAGGGGCCGGACCGTGTGCGGGTCGATGACGGCGTTCAGATCGCCGTAGCCGGTCTCCCAGTTGGCGAACTCGTAGCCGGGCAGCGGGTCCATGTCGACGTCGCAGGCCAGGAGGTAGTCGCAGGCCTCGATGCCGTGTTCAGCGACGTGCTCGAGGTAGAACGAGCCGGTCACCCGCTTGCCCACCGGACGGCCCTGGAGGTCGGGGAAGGCCACGACGACGGTGTGGATGTCGCCGGCACGGATCATGTGGGGCAGGGTCTCGAGGGTCAGCATCCCTGCACAATGGCCCACGGCCACGAGGGTCGTCCACTGGTCCGGGTGGTGCGGGTATCCACGGGCGCCTGGCGGCGAACCGGAGGTGGACGGCCGGATGGGATACTGGCTGGCATGACGCCCCCCGGTGCCAGGCCCCTCGTCGGCGTGACCTCCTACCGTCAGGAGACCCGGTGGTGGTCCTGGGACCGCGACGCCGCACTGGTGCCCGGGGTGTACTTGGACGTGGTGGTGGCCGCAGGAGGGTGGCCGGTCCTCTTCCCCCCGTTGACCGGTGGCGTCGTCGACGACCCCGCGGGAGCGGTGGCCGCCATCGCCGGCCCCCTGATCGACGCGGTCGACGCCCTCATCGTCATCGGTGGCGGCGATGTGGCCGCCGAGCGCTTCGGGCAGGAGCCCGATTCCCGGAACGGTGGCACGAGCGAGTTCCGCGACGAGCTGGAACTGCGCCTGCTCGAGGCCGCGCTCGACCGGGACCTGCCCCTCCTGGCCATCTGCCGTGGCCACCAGGTTCTCAACGTGCTGCTCGGCGGGACCCTGGTGCAACAGCTGCCGGACCTCCTCGGCACGTCGCGCCACCAGCCGGCCCCCGGCGCCTTCGGTCAGGTGACGGTGCACCCGGAGCCGTCGACGATCGTGCACCGCCTCCTGGGCGACGTGGTCGAGGTGGAGTGCAGCCACCACCAGGCCATCGACACCCTCGGCGACTCCCTCCTCGTCTCGGCCCGGAGCGACGACGGGGTGATCGAGGCGGTCGAGGTCCTCGGCCGCTCGTTCGCCGTCGGGGTGCAGTGGCACCCGGAGGAGAACGGTGACGTCCGACTCGTCGCCGGCCTGGTGGACGCGGCACGGGCGGTGCAGGCCCGGCGCACCCGATAGGCCGCAGCGTGGCACCATCGTCCCCGACCGTGTCCTCGTGGGTGTCACCCCGACCCACCCCCACGTTCTGCACCACCCGAACCGACCAACCGTGCGCAGCGACAAGGAGTACCCATGAGTGACGTGACCCGCGTCGTCAACCCGACCACCGAGCAGGTCATCGCCGAGGTGGCGATCCACGGGGCCGAGGCGACCGACGACGCCGTGGCCCGGGCCCGGGCGGCGCTACCCGGCTGGCAGGCCATCGCCCCGGCGGACCGGGCGCGGCTCATGCGGAGGTTCGCGGCCGTCGTCGAGGAGCACTGCGAGGAGCTGGCCCAGCTGGAGACGGCCAACGTGGGCAAGCCCATCGGCGAGAGCCGGGACGAGGTCGGCATGGTCGCCGAGGTCCTCTACTTCTACGCGGGTGCCGTCGACAAGCACCGGGGTGCCACCGTGCCCGTCGCCGGTGGTGTGGACATGACCTTCCACGAGCCGCTCGGCGTCGTCGGGGCGATCATCCCGTGGAACTTCCCCGTGGCCATCACGTCGTGGAAGGTCGGGCCGGCCCTGGCGACCGGCAACACCATCGTGGTGAAGCCGGCCGAGATCACGCCGCTCACGGCGATCCGGCTGGCCGAACTCGGCCTCGAGGCCGGCCTGCCCGAGGGTGTGCTCCAGGTGGTGACGGGTAAAGGCTCCGTCGTGGGGACCCGGCTGGCCGAGCACCCGGACGTGGCCAAGGTGGCCTTCACCGGGTCGACCGAGGTGGGGAGCGACGTGATGACCCGTGCCTCGGGCACCATCAAGCGGGTCACCCTCGAGCTCGGTGGCAAGTCCGCCTCGGTGGTGTTCGACGACGCCGACCTGGTCAAGGCTGCGGCCAGTGCCCCGGGCGGCGTGTTCGCCAACGGCGGCCAGGACTGCTGCGCACGCAGTCGGATCCTGGTCCAGCGTTCCGTGATGGACGAGTTCCTGGACCTGTTGGCCGAGGCCGTCCTGGCCTGGACGGTCGGCGACCCCACGGACGAGGCGAACAAGATGGGTCCACTGGTGACCGCCGCCCACCGCGGGGTGGTGGCCGGCTTCCTGGAGGAGGGGATGGGAGCGCCCGGTGGCCCGGTGGCGACCCATACCGCCGGCACCGTCCCCGACGGCCCCGGATTCTGGTTCCCCCCGACGGTGGTCGCCCCGGCGGACCCGTCGTGGCGGATGGCCCGCGAGGAGATCTTCGGCCCCATCGTCGCCGTCATCCCCTTCGACGACGAGGCCGACGCGATCCGGCTGGCCAACGACACCCCGTACGGCCTGTCGGGATCCATCTGGACGAGGGACGGTGCCCGGTCGCTGCGGATGGCCCGGGCCATCCAGGCCGGCAACCTGTCGGTCAACTCCAACAGCTCCGTCCGGGTCCAGACCAGTTTCGGCGGCATGAAGCAGTCGGGCTTCGGCCGTGAACTCGGCCTCGAGGCACTGGCCTCCTACAGCGACGTGAAGAACGTCTTCGTGTCGACGGTCGACTGAGTCCGGTGACCGACGGCGGCGGTACGCACCGGGGGGACACCGGGACGCCGGTGGTCGTGGTCACCGGTGCCTCGCGGGGCATCGGCGCCGGGCTGGCGGCGCACTTCGCCTCGCGGGGCCTACGGCTCGGACTCTGCGCCCGCACGGCGCCCACGGCGCCGGCCGGCGCCGATGCCGTCACCGCCGCCGTCGACATGGGCGATGCCGTGGCGGTCGACCGGTTCGCCGACCAGGTCGTCGACCGGTTCGGCCGGATCGACGTGTGGGTCAACAACGCCGGGGTGCTCGAGCCGGTCGGACCGCTGGCCGATGCCGACCCGGTGGCGCTCGAGCGGCACGTGGCCACCAACATCCTCGGGGTGATGCACGGCACCGCGGCGTTCGCCCGCCACGTGCGCGCCCGACCGGGAGAGGGGTCCTTGGTCAATATCTCGTCGGGTGCGGCGGCGACCCCGTACCGCGGCTGGGCGGCCTATTGCGCATCCAAAGCCGCGCTGGAGATGGTGACCGAGGTGGTCGGCCTGGAGGAGGCCGCGTCCGGTCTGCTCGCCTATTCCGTGTCCCCGGGGGTCGTGGACACCGACATGCAGGCGCTGACCCGGGCGACGCCGGCGGACGTCTTTCCCGACGTCGGGCGGTTCCTCCGCCTGCACGAGGAGGGTGCGTTCCTCACCCCTGACTGGGTGGGGACGTGCATCCTCGAACGATGCGTCGACCCGACCACCCGGTGGCGGCACGTGGCCGGTCAGGGATCGGTCCGTTTCCGGGTGCCCGACGGGCCACCGACCGGCTAGGCCGGACCGTCGGTGTAGCGACCGGCGGCGAGGTCGTCGAGCAGGCCGGGTCGGGACGGGTCCCAGCCGAACGTGCGGCGGGTCACCTCGCTCGAGGCCCGGGAGTCCATGCCGACGAACCTGGACAGCCACAGGAAGTGGTCCTCGGCCTCGGCGTCGGGCACGGCGCGCACCGGCAGATCGAGTTGGCGTCCGATCGCCGCGGCCACCTCACCTAACGGGACCCCCTCCTCGGCGGCGCCGTGCAGCGTCGTGCCGGCCGGGGCCTGTTCGAGGGCCATGCGGAACAATTCCGCTGCGTCCTCACGGTGCACCGCGGGCCAGTGGACGGTGCCGTCGCCGAGGTAGCCGGCGACGCCGTGGGCTCGGGCGAGCCCGACGAGACTGGCGACGAATCCGGTGTCGCCCTGGCCGTGGACGGTGGGGGACAGGCGGACCACGGACGATCGCACGCCCCGGTCGGCCAGCTGCAGGGTGAACTCCGCCGTGGCGTGGCGGGCCGACGGGCCCTCGCCGTAGAGCGAGCGGTCGATCGGCTCGTGACCGTCGGCCTCGGTGGCCACGCCGCCCGGTGTCAGTCCGAGCAGACCGGAGGCGATGACGAGCGGCTTGTCGGTACCGGCCAGCGCGTCGCCGAGGGCCTCGACGGCCTGCCGGTCGGCCACGCCTGCCCCCAGGAAGTCGCCACTGAACGCCAGGTCGTGCTTGAACGCGAGGTGGATGACGCCGTCCGTCGCACGTGCCGCATCGGCCAGCACGTCGAGATCGTCGAGCGTGCCCCGTACGACGGACGCGCCGGCGGCCTCGAGGGCGGCCGCCGACTCGTCGGAACGGGCGAGGCCCACGACCTCGTGCCCTGTGCCGAGGAGTTCGGGGACGGTGGCGGAGCCGATCCAGCCGGATGCACCGGTGACGAAGACACGCATGGGGAGACCTCCTGTGGCGGTGGACGGACGACCGGAGCCGTCCGTCGATGTCAGTAACTGTCATCAACATATCAGGGATGTCAGTCACTGTCATCAGGGACAGCTACGATCCACGAATGGCACGATGGGAACCCGGCAGTGGGAGCCGACTCGAAGAGGCGGCCCTCGAGCTCTTCGGGACACAGGGCTTCGACCGGACGACCGTCGCCGAGATCGCCGAGCGGGCCGGGGTGACCGAGCGGACGTTCTTCCGCCACTTCGCCGACAAACGCGAGATCCTCTTCGCCGGGGCGCGACTGCTCCAGGACCTGTTGGTGGACGAAGTACTCGAATCGCCTGCCGGGACGTCGCCGATCGAGGCCGTCCGTCGGGCACTGGCCGCGGCCGGAGCGTTCTTCGACGACCGCCGCGAGTACAGCCGCTACCGCCAGGCCATCATCGTCGGCAGCGAGGAGCTGCGCGAGCGGGAGCTCATCAAGCTGGCGACCCTGGCCGCCGCCCTGGCCGACGCACTGCGTCGCCGCGGCGTGGCCGACCCGGCCGCCGCGCTGACGGGCGAGCTGGCCATCGCCGTCTTCCGGACCGCCTTTGAGAGCTGGGTGGCCGAGGACGGGCCTGCCTCCCTGGGCGAGCGCTGCCGCGATGCCTTCGAGGAGCTACGGGTGGTGGCCACCGACGGCTGAGCGGCAGCGGTGCGCCGACGTAGTGGACCTGTCGACGCCAGTACCGCAGCCCCGGGACTCGAAGGCCCGCGACGCGGCGAGCAGGATTCCCACCGCGCACGGGTAGCCAGAGGCTCCGCAGCGAGGGCCGGCGTCAGCGTCTCCGCCGGCCTGCGTGTGGCGCGCTACTCGGTCCCGAACTCGTAATCGGCCCCGGAGGCCACCACCACGTGGTAGCCGATTCCGGAGTCGGCGAAGACACCGACGGTGTTGCTGGCGTCGGGCATGCCGACGGCCGAGCCGTAGAACCCGGCGTCCCCGTAGTTGAAGATCCCACCGTCACCGGCGACGAGCAGATAGCCCTGGCCAGCGCGCGACGAGGCGATCCCGACGATCGGCGCGTTGAGGTGCTTGCCACCCATCGAACCGTCGAACCCGGCGTCCCCGTAGGTGAAGACGCCGCCGTCGGATCCCACCAGCCAGTAGCCCTGGCCGTCGGTGGTGGCAGCGATGCCGACCACCGGGGCGTTCAGCGACTTGCCGCCCATGGAGCCGTCATAGGTGGCGTCGCCGAAGCTGAAGACGCCGCCGTCGGATCCCACCAGCCAGTAGCCCCCTCCATCCGGCGTGGAGGCGATGTCGACCACGGGCTGGTTGAGGTGGATGCCACCCATCGAGCCGTAGAAGGTGGCGTCGCCGAAGCTGAAGACCCCACCGTCGGCCGCCACCAGCCAGTAGCCCAAACCGTCCGGGGTGGACGCGATCCCGTCGATGATGGCGTTGAGGTGGGTGCCGGACATCGAGCCGTACTCCTTGGCCGCGCCGAAGGCGTTGACTACGCCATGCGGCGATACCACCCAGTAGCCGTCGCCGGTCGGCGTGGCGGCCACTGCGGCACCACCGTACGGCGTCGCCGGGGCAGCGGCTGACGGCGCGACCCAGGTGTCGTTGCCACTGCCGGACCCGACGTCGCCGCCGAAGACCACGAGCTGGCCCGTCCCCGCGTCGTCAGTCATGGCGAAGGTGTCCCGAGCAGGAGGGCTAGCGGTGCACGCGGCACCGAGGTCACCGCAGCCGGGGTCGGTGCTGTCGTCGACCTGCGCCCAGGTGGCGCCGTTCCAGGCCCAGGTGTCGTTGTATTCGCTGGCCCCGAAGCGGTTCATCCCCCCGAAGACCACCACCGCGCGGAGTGCCGGGTCGTACGCCATCCCGTAGCCGACCCGCCCCGGAGGGCTCGACGGGCAGGAGTCGAGCGTCGGGTACGACGCGCCGCATCCCGCGTCGACGCCGTTGCCGTCATCGACCTGTGACCAGGAGGTGCCGCTCCAGAGCCATGTGGCATTCGTGCCGTCCGCCTCCCCGTTGGTGAGTTCCCCGCCCCAGAGGACGAGCTGCCTGGTCGCCGGGTCGTAGGTCATCTGGCCGACGTTCCGGCCCGGCGGAGCATCCGGGCAGTCTGCGGTGCAGCCAGCTGCGCCGGCGTCGGCGACCTGGGCCCAGGTATAGGCACCGGCGCTGTAGCTGAGCAGCCACGTCTCGTTGTAGTTGACTCCCGGGTAGCTCCCTCCGCCGAAGAGCACCATCTGGCTGGTGGCACCGTCGTAGGCCATCTGGTTGCCGTAGCTCGCCGGCGGTGCGTTGAGGCACGCGGTCGTGCAGCCGGGGTCGCCGGCGTCAGCCACCTGGGTCCAGGACGTGCCGTTCCAGGCCCAGGTGTCGTTGTAGTCACTGCTGCCGAAGACGATGATGGCCTGCGCCGCCGGGTCGTAGGCCATCCCGAAGGTGTTCCTGTTCTGCGGAACTGCGCCCGTGGTGTCGACCTGGGTCCAGGCGGTGCCGTTCCACAGCCAGGTCGTGTTGTTGGTGAGGAGCACCAACTGGTTCGTCGCCGGGTCGTACGCCATGGATGAACCCACCCCGCTACTGGGAGATCCCACGCACGACGTATCCGTCACGCCACACCCGACGGGCGTGTCGGCGGCCTTGGTCCAGGCGGGACCAGCAGCAGGAGCAGCCGACACAGGACTCTGTCCCGCCAGCACCACCAGACCCGAGACACCCAGTGTGACGAGCAGCAACAACCGAGCAAGTCGACGAACCATCAGATCGAACTCCCGCTCCCTGAGGCATCAGATTGTCGGACGCCGCTCCCGACATCGTGTCACCCGGAGCGGCGGGGACGAGGGACTCTGCGCTAATACTGCTACTGCTGGTGACCGGCGAGGAGCAGCCCGACCGGATTCCCTCCGGACGACCCTCGTGACCGTGGCCCCCGTCCGGTTCGAGCGCGACGTCCACTCCGCCCCGTCGGTGGACGAAGGCACCTGGCCCGCGCCTGCTGGTGGTGGTCACTGAGCTCCTGGCTCCCCGGACGTCCCGCCCCAACCGGTGCTGGCCGTTGACGCGCCTCACTCCGCCCGGGCCCGACGTGTCGGAGAAGTCCCGAGTTGCCAGCCGCTGCCTCCGCTCACACGAAGGTCACGTGGTCACCCGGCCACACGTCACGGCTCAGTGGATCTGGCGGATCCGGCTGTCCGGCTCGTGTGCCGGCGGATCGCCGGCCGTCGCCTCGAGGAACCGGGCGATGTGGTCGAGCACCATCGTACGAGTGATGATCGGGCCCGAGCCGGGGGACGCCGTCCCCTCGCTGTCGGGTGTAGCGCTGCCCCTCGACGTACTGCGGAGGGTGGGCGACCCCGGCTCGGAATCTTGGACGGGTCGCAGCCGGGTGTCGGCGGGCGGCCCGTCCGGCGTGAACTCCTCGGAGGCGGGATGCCAATCGGGGAGGGCGCGCGAGGTGGTGACGGAGTCCTGCGTCCCGACCACGAGGGTGAGGTCGGGCCCAGCGGTCCGCCGGCGACCCTGCTCGATCTGGCTGGTGTGGAAGGTGCTCCGTCGCATGTCCTCCATGTTCCGGCACGTCCGTAAGGGGATCCCAAGGAGGGGGTAGGAGAACACGAAGAAGATCGGAAGAAGAACGTGAGAACGGCCCGGATCGCCTCCGACGGGCCATGGGCCGGCGTGCCCGCCCCGCCGGCCGTCCGGGTAACGTCATCTCCATGTCCGACCGTTCCCGCAAGATCGCCAAGCCGGCCGCCGCCTTCGGGGTGCTCGCCACCATGGCCAGCATCTGGTGGTTCGCCCTGCGCCCGCGGCGCAAGGTCAAGCTCGACAAGTAGCCCGGCACCTGGGGCACGGGGCGGCGCGGGGCGGCGCGCCCGGGCGCCGCGGGGAGGTCGGTCGCCGGCCATCCGCCGGGTCGCCGTGCGCCGGTAGCCTCAGTCGGTGGCCCTGGCATCCCTCCGCCCACTCCGCTCCCGCAACTTCGCCCTCATCTGGTCGGCGGCCCTGGTGTCGAACCTCGGGTCATGGATGCAGACGGTGGCGCTCGGCGTCCTCGTCTTCAGCCGGACCGACAAGCCTGCCTGGGCCGGGCTCGCGGCCGGCGCCGCCTTCGTCCCCATCGGCCTGCTGGCACCGATCGGTGGGGCGCTCGCCGACCGCCTCGACCGGCGCAAGTGGCTCATCCTCACGACGGTCGCCGAGACGTTCTTCGCCGTCGTCCTGGCCGTCCTGGCCGGACTCCACCACGATCCACCCTGGGCCCTCGTGGTGCTCTCGTTCCTCGGGGGCGCATGCGGCGCCGTCGGGTTCCCGGCGTACCAGGCGATCGTTCCCGACCTCGTCCCGCCGGAGGACCTGCTCGGTGCCGTGTCGCTGTCCTCGGCCCAGTACAACCTGGGTCGGGTCATCGGACCGGCACTCGCCGGACTGATCCTGCTGACCAACAATTACGCGTTCGTCTTCGGCATCAACGCCCTGTCCTTCGGCGCGGTCGTCGTCGCCCTCCTGCTCGTCCACCTCCCGAAGCCGCTGCCCGTCACGGGTCCGGTCCGGATGGCCCGGCGGATCGTCGAAGGGGCGCGGGCGGCACGGGCCGAGCCCGGCTGCCGGTCGGCGATCGGCTGGATCGCGGTCGTCGCCCTGCTGGCGTCGCCCTTCATCGCCCTCGTGCCGGCCATGTCGAAGCAGTACGTGCACTCGACAGGGCTCGGCCTACCGTCGGTCACCGCGCTGCTGGTGACGGCCCAGGGCATCGGGGCAGTCGCCGGCGCAGTCGCGCTCCCTGGGCTCGCCATCCGGTTCGGTCGCCTCACGATGCTCCGCACGGCGCTCTTCGTGGTGCCGGTGCTGCTGTGCGCCTACGCGCTTGCGCCGTCGCTGCCGCTCGCCCTGGTCGCCTTCGTCGGCGTGGGTGCCGCCTACATCTTCGTGCTCTCCGGGCTCAACACGGTGGTGCAGCTCCGGGCGCCGGCCGAGGCCCGCGGCAGGATCCTCAGCATCTACATGATGGCCCTCGGCCTGATCTACCCGTTGGGCGCCGTCGTCCAGGGCCTGCTGGCCGACACCCACGGGATCCGGGCCGTGACCGTGATCGGTGCCGTGGCGCTGCTCGCCGTGTGCGTGCTCGTCGCGTTCGTCCGCCCGACCGCATTCACGAACCTCGCCGACCCGACACCCGACGACCGTCCCGGACCACCGCTCGGTGGTGTCGCGCCGGACCCCGCGCCGACCGGCGGTGCCGCGTGAGTGGAGTGGCACGATGACCGACGGGGGTGGCGTCGAGGTCCTGACTGCGGCGGTCGCGGAGGATGCCCAGGCCAGGGCGGCCGGAGCTCTGCTGGCGTCGGGCTGTGCAGCGGGGGACCGGGCGGTGTTCTGCCTGCCGTCGTCGGCGGCACTGCTCTGCGCGGTGCTGGGTGCCCTTCGGGTGGGCGTGGTGCCCGTGCTGTTGAACGCCACGCTGACCGATGCGGAGCGTGACCTCCTGGTCGACGATGCCGCGCCCACCCTGGTGGTGACGGACGTCGACGCACTGGCCCGGCTCGACGTCGGACCTCCGGTGGCACTCGCTCCGCACCCTTGCGCCCGACCGATGCACTACACGTCGGGGACGACGGGCAGGGCCAAGGGTGTCTGGTCGGGCCTGTGGGACCCAGCCACCGCCGCGGCCGCACTGGCCGACGAGGCCGACCTGTGGTCGTTCGGGCGCGACGACGTCCATTTGGTCTGCTCGCCGATGTACCACTCCGTGTCGGTGCGGTTCGCGGGTGGCACGCTGATGGCCGGTGGCACCTGTGTGATCCTCCGGCACTTCGACGCCGCCAGGGCGGCGGCCGCCCTCGAGGGAGTGTACGGACCGGTGCCCACCACCACCTTCCTCGCCCCCTCGGCGCTCGCCCGGCTACTGGCGCGGCCGGACACGTCGCCCGCCCGATTCGACGCGTTGCGGCTCCTCGTCCACGCGGGCTCCCCCTGTCCACCGGCCCTCAAACGGGCTGCCCTCGCCGTGGTGGCCCCCGATGCCCTCTGGGAGTTCTACGGCTCGACCGAGGGGCAGTTCACCGTGTGCTCGAGCGCCGACTGGCTCGAGCGGCCGGGCACGGTGGGCCGCGCCCGTCGGGGCAGGGAGCTGTCCGTCGACACCGACGGCACGGTCTGGTGCCGCCCGCCGACGTTCCAACGGTTCACCTACTGGGGCGACGAGGCCAAGACGTCCCGCGCCTGGCGGGACGGCGCGTTCACCGTGGGCGATCTCGGTCGGCTCGACGCCGACGGCTACCTCTACCTCGACGGACGCCGCGACGACCTGGTCATCACCGGTGGGGTGAACGTCTACCCGGCGGAAGTGGAGGCGTCCTTGGCCGACGTGCCGGGCGTCGCCGACGTCGCCGTGTTCGGCCTCGCCGACGAGCAGTGGGGCCAGCGGGTGTGTGCGGCCGTGGTCGTCGGCCCGGGTGTCGACCCCGGCGAGCTCGTCGACACGCTGATGGAGTACGCCGCCGTCCACCTCGCCGGATACAAGCGCCCCAAGCGGTACGAGGTGGTCGACGCCCTGCCCCGGACGGCCACCGGCAAGGTCCAACGACTCCGGCTGCCCGGGATGCTCGGCCTGGAGTGACCGGCGCGGTCAGCGGCCCGCTCCCGGCCGGCCCGGGTCGGGCGGTGCCGGGCTTCGGCGATACTGGACCCCATGCCCGCCCTCGACCCCGGTCCCCCCATCGCCACGATCAATCCTGCGACCGGCGAGCTGCTCGAGTCCTTCGACCCCCTCGACGCCGCCGCCCTCGAGGCGCGGCTGGCCGTGGCCGCCGCGGGCGCGACGGCGTGGGCCGGGTCCACCTTCGAGGAGCGGTCCCGCCTCCTCGTCACCGCGGCCGAGCTGCTCGAGGGCGAGGTGCCCGACATCGCCCAGACCGTCACCACGGAGATGGGCAAGCCATTCGCACAGGCCAAGGGCGAGGTGGCCAAGTGCGCCTTCGGCTTCCGCTGGTTCGCCGAGCACGCCGAGGTGATGCTGGCCGACCAGGAGGTGCTCGTCGACGGGTCGCTCGGCCTCATCGCCTACCAGCCGCTCGGCGTGATCCTGGCGATCATGCCGTGGAACTTCCCCCTGTGGCAGGTGGCCCGCTTCATCGCTCCGGCGGTCATGGCCGGCAACGTCGGACTGCTGAAGCACGCCCCCAGCGTCCCCCGCACCGCCCTCCTCCTGGAGGACCTGTTCCGGCGGGCCGGAGCCCCCGAGGGTGTGCTGCAGACCCTCCTCATCGGCACGGACCAGGTACCGGGCGTCATCGCCGACCGCCGGGTGGCCGCAGTCACCGTGACCGGCAGCGTGGGCGCCGGTCGGGCCGTCGCCGCACAAGCCGGTGCCGTCGGCAAGAAGGTCGTCCTCGAGCTCGGCGGCAGCGACCCGTTCATCGTGCTGCCCACGGCCGACCTCGACCGCGCCGTTCCGGTCGCCGTGCAGGCACGGGTGCAGAACGCCGGGCAGTCGTGCATCGCCGGCAAGCGATTCATCGTCCACCGCGACGTCGCCGACGAGTTCACCGAGCGGTTCGTCGAGGCGATGGGCGCCCTGTCGGTGGGCGACCCGTTCGAGCCGGCCACCGAGGTGGGGCCGCTGATCAACGCGGCGGCGGTGGACGGGATCGAGGCGCAGGTGGAGGACGCCCGGGCGAAGGGCGCCACCATTCTCTGCGGCGGTCGTCGTGTGGTGGGACCGGGCGGCCCCGACCGGCCCGGGGCCTTCTACGCCCCGACCGTCATCACCGGCATCGTCCCGGGTATGCGGGTGGCCACCGAGGAGGTCTTCGGTCCGGTGGCACTGCTCTACGTGGTGGACGACGCGGACGCCGCCCTCGAACTGGCCAATGACACCGAGTTCGGTCTGGGATCGAGCGTGTGGACCGACGACCCGGACGAGCAGCAGCAGTTCGTGACCGGACTGCAGGCCGGTCAGGTCTTCGTGAACGGGATGACGGTGTCCATGCCGCAGTTGCCGTTCGGCGGGATCAAGAGCTCGGGAATCGGGCGCGAGCTGTCGTCGTTCGGCATGCACGAGTTCTGCAACGTCAAGTCGGTCTGGATCGCCTGATGTCGGGCTGCCACGCGTGGTGAGCGTCACCCCGGTCGACGGCTTCCGGGCCTACCTCGACCATGCGGCCACCACGCCGCTCCGTCCCGAGGCCCTCGAGGCCATGCTGCCGCTGCTGGGCGAGGGGTTCGCCAATCCGTCGGGAGCCCACGCGGAGTCGCGGCGGGCCCGGATCGCGCTCGACGACGCCCGCGACCTGGTGGCCGAACTGTTGGGGGCCGAGCCGGGCGAGGTCGTCCTCACGTCCGGTGGCACCGAGGCCGACGACCTGGCGGTCAACGGCGGGTGGGACGCGGTGGCGGGGGAACGCCCCGACGGCCCCCCGCCCGCCGTGGTGTGCGCGGCGATGGAGCACCACGCGGTGCTGCGGGCGTGCCGGTCGCTGGCCGCCCGGACCGGTGCCGAGCTGCGTGAGGTACCGAGCACGCCCGACGGCCGGATCGACCTCGATGCCCTGGCCGATGCCTGCCGGGACGACGTGGGCCTGGTGTCGGTGATGGCCGTCAACAACGAGGTCGGCACCGTCCAGCCGCTCGACGAGGTGGCCCGGATCGTGGCCGACGGTGCACCCGGCGCCGTCCTGCACACCGACGCCGTCCAGGCCGTGCCGTGGCTCGACGTCGGTCGCACCACCGGCCCGGCCGCGCTGGTGTCGATCAGCGGGCACAAGTTCGGTGGCCCGAAGGGGAGTGGCGCCCTGGTGGTCCGGGCCGGGGTCAGGGTCCGGCCCCGCCTCGACGGCGGGGGGCAGGAGCGGGGCCGTCGCAGCGGGACCCCCAACGTGGCCGGCGCGGTGGCTACGGCGGCAGCGCTGGCGGCGACCGTGGACGGGAGGACCGAGGACGTGGCCAGGGTGACCGCCCTGCGCGACCGGCTGGCCGACGGTCTCCTGGCGTCGGTGCCCGGCGCCGTCGAGACCGGCGCCCGGGCCCACCGGGTCGCCGGCATCCTCCACCTCCGCGTGCCGGGGGTCGAGTCCGAGGCCGCCGTGGTGCTCCTCGACGAGGCCGGCGTCGCGGCTTCTGCGGGGGCGGCGTGCTCGAGCGGCGCCGTCGAGCCGAGTCATGTGCTGGAGGCGATGGGACTGGACCGCCGCGAGGCGTCGTCCGGCCTGCGCTTCTCGTTGGGCGTCACCACCACCGGGCAGGATGTGGACCATGCGCTGGCACGGGTTCCCGGGGTCGTCGACCGGCTGCGAAACTAGGCCCGTGCGCGTCCTGGTGGCCATGTCCGGTGGTGTCGACTCGTCCGTCGCCGCGGCACTCCTGGTCGCGGCCCACGGGGCCGAGCACGTGGTGGGAGCCACCCTGAAGCTGTGGGGAGGCGACTCCGACTCGGGCTGCTGCTCGGTGGCCGATGTCGACGATGCACGACGGGTGGCCGACCAGTTGGGGATCGTCCACCACGTGTTCAACTTCAGCGCCGACTTCGAGGCCCACGTGGTCGATCCCTACGTGGCCGGCCACGCCGCAGGTCGCACGCCCAATCCGTGCATCGAGTGCAACCGCCACCTCAAGTTCGACCGGCTCCTGGACCGGGCGGCCGATCTCGGGTTCGATGCCGTCGCCACCGGCCACCACGCGCGGGTGACGCAGGACGTCGACGGCACCTGGCGCCTGTTGCGCGGCGCCGACGCCGCGAAGGACCAGTCGTACGTCCTGGCCATGCTCGGCCAGGAGCAGCTGTCCCGGTCGGTCTTCCCCGTCGGGTCGATGGCCAAGGCCGACGTCCGCTCGACCGCGGCGCGACTGGGCCTGCGCACCGCGGCCAAGCCCGACAGCCAGGATGTGTGCTTCATCCGTTCCGACACCGGTCGGGCCGGATTCCTGGGTGACCGGGTGCCCCTCCACGCAGGACGTCTGATCGACCACGACACGGGGGCCGACCTCGGCGAGGTGACCGCCGTCGAACTGGTGACCGTCGGTCAACGCCGCGGCATGGGCCACGGCACCGACGGGCGGAGGCGGTTCGTGACCTCGGTCGACGTGCCGGCCCGGCGGGTGACGATCGGCCCGCCGGAGGTATCGTACGCGTCAGCGCTCTCGCTGCACACCGTGGCCTGGGTCGACGGGGCGCCGACGGTGGCAGATGCCGTCTTCGGCGCGCTGGCCCAGTGCAGCGCCCACGGCGTCCCCGTGGCCTGCACCGTCCGGACCGGCGTGGATGGGCTAGAGGTGGCGTTCGTCGAGCCCCAGCGACGTGTCGCCCCGGGTCAGACCGTCGCCCTCTACGACCCGGCCAGACCGGACGCCGTCATCGGCTCCGGAGTCGTCCGATGAGCGACGTGTCGCGGCCGGTCGACACGGCGGCGGGTGCGGACCCGGTGGCCCGGGCCACCGAACTCCGGGCCCTGATCGCCCACCACAACGAGCGCTACCACACGCTCGACGACCCCGAAGTGACCGATGCCGAGTACGACGCGCTGGTCCGTGAGCTGCGCGACCTCGAGTCGGAGCACCCCGATCTGGCCGTGCCCGACTCGCCCATCACCCAGGTGGGCGCCGCGCCGTCGACGTTGTTCTCCCCCGTCATCCACCACGTCCCGATGATGAGCCTCGACAACGCGTTCAGCCCCGAGGAGTTGCAGGCGTGGGCCGACCGGGTGGGGAAGCAGGTGCCCCCGGACACGGCGTTCGAGTGCGAGCTCAAGATCGACGGCCTGGCAATCTCCCTCCTCTACCGCGCCGGTCGCTTCGTGCAGGCCGCCACCCGGGGGGACGGCACCACGGGGGAGGACGTGACGGCCAACATCGCCACCGTCGGCCCCATCCCGAAGGAGCTCGACCCGGCGGCCGGGCCGCTCCCCGAGGTGCTCGAGGTCCGGGGCGAGGTGTACATGCCGATCGCCGCGTTCGACGACCTCAACCGACGCCAGGCCGAGGCGGGCGAGAAGCTCTTCGTCAACCCGCGCAACTCCGCGGCCGGCTCGCTGCGCCAGAAGGACCCGGCGGTCACGGCCACCCGGGCGCTGGCGTTCTGGGCCTATCAGGTCGGTGAGGTGCGACCCGAGCCGTCCGCCGCCGACGGCCCGTCGCCGGAACTGGCCACCAGCCAGTCCTCGACCCTGACCTGGCTCGGCCGCGCCGGGTTCCCGGTCAATCCCGAGGTGCACCTGGTGCAGGGCCTCGAGGGCGTGCTCCAGTTCTGTGCCCGGTGGGAGGAGCACCGCCACGACCTCGACTATGAGATCGACGGCGTGGTGGTCAAGGTCGACGACCTGGACCTGCAGCGCGAGCTCGGGTCGACCTCCCGGGCCCCGCGGTGGGCGATCGCCTACAAATTTCCCCCGGAAGAACGGTCGACGAAGCTCCTCGACATCGCCGTCTCCATCGGCCGGACCGGCAAGGCCACGCCGTTCGCCGTGCTCGAGCCCGTCTTCGTGGGCGGCTCGACGGTGGGACTCGCCACCCTCCACAACGAGGACCAGGTCCGGCGGAAGGACGTCCGTCCGGGCGACACCGTCGTCGTGCGCAAGGCCGGTGATGTCATCCCCGAGGTGGTCGGACCGCTCCGGGTGAAGGGCCGGCGGCGGAAGCCACCGTGGTCCTTCCCTACGTCGTGCCCCGTGTGCGCGGCTCCACTCGTCCGCCTCGAGGGCGAGAGCGACACGTTCTGCACCAACCTCGACTGCCCGGGCCAGCGCGTCCAGCGGATCGCCCACTTCGCCTCGCGCTCGGCCATGGACATCGAGGGTCTCGGCGAGCAGCGTGTCCAACTGCTCGTGGACCACGGCCTGCTCGCCGACGTGGCCGACCTGTACCGCTACACCCCCGGGACGTTCGCCGGACTCGAGGGGTTCGGCGAGTTGTCCACCGCCAACCTGCTGGCCGCCATCGACGACTCGCGGCAGCGGCCCCTCAGCCGCGTGCTCATCGGACTCGGCATCCGTCACCTCGGCCAGGTCGGCTCGACCGCGCTGGCCCGGGCCCGACGGGACCTCGACGGGATCCTCGCCGCCGACGAAACGACACTCGCCGAGATCGACGGCGTCGGCCCGGTCATCGCGGCCAGCGTGGTCGCCTGGTTCGCCTCGCCGGTCAACCGGTCGGTGGTCGACCGGTTGCGCACCGCCGGCCTCCACCTCAGCGAACCGGGGGCCGATGCGGCGGGTGGCGACCCGGAGCTGACCCAGACGCTCGAGGGCCGGTCGGTGGTGGTCACGGGCACCCTCGAGGGCTACACCCGCGACGAAGCCGAGGGGGCGGTCCTGGCCCGGGGTGGCAAGTCGCCGGGGACGGTGTCGAAGAAGACGTATGCGGTCGTCGTGGGTCGGGCCCCCGGAACGTCCAAAGTGGCCAAGGCGGAGCAGTTGGGGGTGCCCATCGTCGACGGTGCGTCGTTCGACGCGTTCCTGGCCTCCGGGGCGCTGCCAGACCACTCCTGACCTGGTATTTCGTCGACCTGTTGCTGGTGGCGGCAAGGCCACCGGGAGTTGCAGGAATGGCTCGGATCGACGGCAGGATCGCCAAATTTGATGATCTTGTCCGCTGGGTCCGCAAATGGAACCCGGATGCCTTGTAAACGGGGGGCGTCGTCGTTACTGTACGACTACCGGTTCAGAAGGTTCCAGGGCAGGGGAGGCCGTGCCGGATCCATCTGTCGTGCAGGGGGCATCGGGGGGCGTCGGTTCGACGGTACCGATTTCGCATGTGCGTCGAGGGGTCCGCGTGGCATCGCTGTAACGGTTCGGGGTGTGCACTCGTTGTACTACCCGGCTGCCTGTCGGGGGATGTTCTGGCTGGTGGTGTGAGATACGTCGGGGGGCGACCGTCGCCTGACTTCGAGCCCGTGGTGACGCGGGGGAAATCAAGGAGCACTCAATATGATTCGCAAGATGCTTGTTATTGCGGCAGCAGTCGCAATGCCGATCTCGGCAATCGCTGCGGTCACCACTGCAGGTGTCGCCGGCGCCGCCGCCAAGCCCGCGCCCCAAACCGGAGCGTTTCCCATCACTGGTGCGGTCACGTTCGCCGCTCCTGGCCTCTCGGCTGCCGGTTCCATCACCAGCAAGACGGTGGAGGACTCGTCCTCGTCCATCACGCCTTCCGGCTTCGGTGGTACCAAGGCCATCAAGAGCAAGATCCCGTCGAACACGACCCCGTGCTGGTCGACCCTCCCGGTCTACAACAAGACCTCGCCGGTCGGTGGAACGCTGGCTTCCGGTGCTGCCTCGGCGTGTGACGTCGGTGGAGCCTCCGCTGCGGGCGACCCCACCATCGTGGCGACCGATGTGAAGACGGCCATCAAGGACCAGTACTCCTACGACTCCGCGGCCAGCTTCGCAGGTAGTGGCACCACGGCGATCGTGGCGGCACTCAACGCCAAGCCGATCAAGCTCAGCAACAACGGGAACTCGTCAGTCCTGACGGTGACCGACGCCAACAGCGTCCTGCCTGGTGGGGCCTGTGGAGCTGGCGTCGTCGGGTTCCAGATCAACGGCACGACCACCTTCACCGGTGCGTCGAACGTCACTATCACGATCTGCCTCACGGACGACACGGGTCCCTCGACGACCGATAACTTCTTCACCGACCTGCTCGGGACGACGGCGACCATCGCCACCGCCACCATCGGTGGACTGTCGCAGGTCGAGTACTCCGCCTGAGTCACCTTCCGCCTCACAGCGGATCGTAAGACTGAGGTAGCACGGAGGCGGGGCTTCGGCCCCGCCTCCGTCGCGTCTCCAGGTCCTCGAGGGATCGCGCTGCGTGACCTCCGTCGGACCGTGGTCCCGACCCCTGACCCTCCACCGCTCCGGGGTCTGCACTCGGTAGCCTGACGAGAGCCATGCCGAGTCTCACCGACTCCATCGGGCGCGTCCTCGGCGACCGCTACCGACTGGTCACACCCGTGGGGACAGGTGCGTCCGCCCACGTCTACCTGGCCGACGACGTGTCGCTGAAGCGCCAGGTGGCCATCAAGGTCCTCCACCCCGCCCTCGCCGGCGACCAGGCGTTCCTCAAGCGGTTCCGGGCCGAAGCCCGCGCCGTCGCCGCCCTCAACCACCCGAACATCCTGCGGGTCTACGACTGGGGCGAGGAGGACGGCGAGCCCTACCTGGTGCTCGAGTACCTGGCGGGCGGCTCGCTCCGGCAGATCTTCGACACCGGCGAGCTGCTCACGCCCGAGCAGGCCGTCCGTATCGGCATCGAGGCCTGCGCCGGTCTCGACTACGCCCACCGTCGTGGCCTCATCCATCGCGACATCAAGCCGGCCAACCTCCTCTTCGACGCTGACGGCCGGTTGCGTATCGCCGACTTCGGACTGGCCCGAGCCCTGGCCGAGGCCGCGTGGACCGAGCCCGACGGTGCCATCCTCGGCACGGCGCGCTACGCCGCACCTGAGCAGGTGGAGGGGTGGGTGCTCGACGGCAAGGCCGACGTCTACGGACTCGCACTGGTGCTCTACGAAGGCGTCACGGGCGAGTCGCCCTTCATCGGCGACACCACCGTGGCCACGCTCATGGCCCGCCTCGGGGCACTCCTGCCCGAGCACGAGGCGCTGGGCCCGCTGGGCGAGGTGCTGATGTGGGCGGCCGCTCCCGACCCCGCCGAGCGCTACGACGCCGCCCAGTTCGGCGCGCGCCTGGCCGAGCTGGCCGCCACACTTGCCGCACCGGAGCCGCTGGCGCTGGTGACCCCGGAGCGGGCCGAGGAGGACCCCTTCCTGTTGGCCGCGGCGGTCGGGTTGACGACGGTGACCGAGCGCCCGACGCGCCCGACCGTCCGGTCCCCCGAGCCGGTGGGGGACCTGACCGAGCTGGGTCTGCCGGTGGCGCCGACACCCCGAGGTTCCCCGATGGGCACCCCGCGTCCCGGGCCGTCGGCGCCCACCCTCGAGACGGACCGCAGGCGCCGACGGTGGCCCTGGCTGGTGGCCGTCGCCGTGCTGGTGGTCGGCCTGGTGGCCGGCGGCCTGGCCTGGGCGTCCTCGGTCAAGCTCTTCACCCCATCCATCCCGGTGCCCGCGCTGGTCGGACGCACGTTGCCGACCGCCACGGCCCGAGCCACCCAGTCGCATCTGGACCTCCGGGTGTCGGGACGCACGTCGTCGATCACCGTGCCCGCCGGCGTGGTCATCAGCCAACGGCCCGTCCCACGGTCGGGCACGTCGGTCAAGCAGGGTTCGGCGGTGTCCGTCGTCGTGTCGACCGGGCTCCCGCTCGTGGCCATCCCGAGCGTGGTGTCGTTCAGCGCCTGCCAGGACGCCATCGTGGCGTTGGCCGGCGTCCACCTGGTCGGCGTGTGCCCACCCGCCGCCGCCGTCTACAGCTCCACGGTCAAGACGGGCGCGGTCATCGGGACGACGCCCGTCGGCCACGCCCCCTACGGCTCGACGGTGACGATCATCGCCTCGAAGGGGCACGCACCGGTGGCGGTGCCCCCGGTCACCGGATCCGGTGCCACCTGGGCGTCGGCCTCGGCCGCCCTGTCGGCCGCCGGCTTCGTCCCTGTCGAGTCCAAGCTCTACTCGTACTCGGTGGCGACCGGCGCGGTCATCGCCGCCGTCCCCGGCCCGTCGGCTGGACCCGTCCCCTTCGGGTCGACGGTCACCGTCCAGGTGTCACTCGGTCCCGAGCCCGTCACCGTGCCCTCGGTCCTCTACGACTCGCCGACCTCGGCAGCTGCCGCACTGGCCCTCGTCGGGCTGCACACCGGTGGGCCCTACGGCCCACCCGGGTCCACGACCGTGATCTCGACCGTGCCGGCGGCCGGCACGGTGGTGGCGGTCGGTTCGACGATCGAGGTGTACACCCGGTGAGCCGCTCCGACGGGCAGTGCGAGCTGTGCGAGGCGGCCAGGATCACCGAGTGGTACCACGAGGACGACACCTGCTGGGTCGCCGACTGCGAAGTGTGTGGTGTCCCCATGGTGGTCTGGAAGCAGCACGGCAACGAGCCGCCGGAGGCCGACGTCGCCCACATGCTGGCCGAGCTCGGCACGGTGGCCGACCGGGTCCTCGGCGCGGGCGTCTGGTCCTACGACCGGGTCATGCGCCAGATCCCCGACCACTTCCACGCCCACGCGCGCGATCCCCAATGGTGGGCCCGGCGCTTCGGCCGCTCGTGACGTCCGGTTGGGGGACTGAGCGCCGATGATCAAGTACCTGGGGTCCAAGCGCCGCCTGGTGCCGGCGCTGGCCGTCCTGGCCGGCGCCTCGGGGGCCCGCACGGCACTCGACCTGTTCTGCGGGACCACCCGGGTGTCCCAGGCGTTCAAGGGTCAGGGCATCCACACCACGGCGGTGGACAGCGCGCGGTGCGCCCACGTGCTCGCCCGCTGCTACGTGGCGACTGATCCGGTCGCCGACCACGGATTCCGGGCCGAGCTGGCCGATGCGGTCGACCGGCTGAACGAGATGCCCGGCCGCCCCGGCTACGTGACGCAGACCTTCTGCGTGGACGCCCGCTACTTCCGTCCGGACAACGGTGCCCGGATCGACGCCGTGCGGGACGCCATCGAGGACCGCTACGCCGGGACCCCGCTGTGGCCCGTCCTCCTCACCAGCCTGCTCGAGGCGGCCGACCGGGTCGACTCGACCACCGGGCTGCAGATGGCCTACCTCAAGCAGTGGGCGCCCCGGGCCGACCGGCCCCTCACGTTGCGTGTGCCCGACCTCCTGCCGGGCCCTGGACGGGCGGTGCGCGGCGACGCCTGCGACCTCGTGGGTACGTCGGAACTCGGCGACGTCGACCTCGCCTACCTCGACCCTCCCTACAACCAGCACCGCTACGACTCGAACTACCACGTGTGGGAGACCCTGGTGGCCTGGGACGCGCCCGACCACTACGGCGTCGCCTGCAAGCGCGTCGAGCTGCGCGAGCCGGGAACGCGCAGCGTGTTCAACGGGCGCCGCACGATGCCGGTCGCCCTGGCCGACGTCGTGGCGCGGCTGGCGGCCGAGGTCGTGGTGCTCTCCTACAACAACGAGTCGTGGCTGAGCTTCGACGAGCTCCACGACGTGTGCTCGGCACGGGGCCACGTCGCCGTGCTGGCCTTCGACTCGGCCCGCTACGTGGGGGCCAGGATCGGCATCCATGACCCGTCGGGGCGCAAGGTCGGCCGGGTCACCCATGTGCGCAACACGGAGTACGTGGTCATCGCCGGCCCCCGGTCCAGGGTCCGGGCCATGACGGATGCGGCCGAGTCGGCCGGGCTCGGGGCCCGGGTGGACCGACCGGTGCCGGTCCCGGCCGCCTGAATCCGTGGCCGACGACCGGCCCGACGTGTCCGGCCCGGACCGGCTTGACCGCCACGGTGGCCCGATGGGAACGTGGAGCCAGTACACCCCACACGCCCCCGACCTCGGTCGGACGCGGCCGGGCGCCGACGCTCCGGGGGGACCCCGTGGGTGGACGCCATCGCCGACCCGCTGACCGGTGGGCGGCCGAGACGAGAGAAGCTGAGGACATGGGAGCACTTGACGGACGGATCGCCATCATCACCGGCGCGGGTCGCGGCATCGGCCGTGAGTACGCCCTGCTGTTCGCCGCCGAGGGGGCCAAGGTCGTGGTCAACGACCTCGGCGGCACCCTGGACGGATCGGGTGACGACGTCAGCGCCGCGCAGCAGGTCGTCGACGAGATCGTCGCCGCCGGCGGCGAGGCCGTGGCCAACCACGACGACGTCACGGACTGGGAGGGGGGCAAGCGCCTCATCGACACGGCGATCGAGACCTATGGCGACCTCCACGTGCTCGTCAACAACGCCGGGATCCTGCGCGACCGCGTGCTGATCAACATGTCCGAGCAGGAGTGGGACGCGGTCATCCACGTCCACCTGAAAGGCCACTTCGTCCCGACCCGCCACGCCGCCGCCTACTGGCGCGAGCAGACCAAGGCGGGCAGGGAGGTCAAGGCGTCGGTGATCAACACCTCGTCCACCTCGGGCCTGCTGGGCAACCCCGGGCAGACCAACTACGGGGCCGCCAAGGCCGGGATCGCCGCGTTCACCACCATCGCCGCCACCGAGCTGTCCCGGTACGGCGTGCGGGTCAACGCACTGGCGCCCAACGCCCGCACCCGGATGACCGTGGAGACCCCCGGCCTGGCCGACATCGTCGCCGCCCCCGAGGACGCCGCCACCTTCGACGCGTGGGACCCGGCCAACATCGCTCCGCTGGTCGCCTACCTCGGCACCGAGGGCTGCCCGGCCACCGGCAAGGTGTACTTCATCCTCGGCGGCCAGATCCGCCTGTTCCAGCCCTGGACGCTGACCGACACCATCGAGAAGGACGATCGTTGGACGGTGGCGGAGCTGCAGGGCGAAATGCACAAGCTCGGGGGCTGAGTGGTCTCCCGGGCCGACGGGCCCGGCCCGTCCGCACCGGACGAGGGGTTCGACGCCGAGGAGCTGCGTGAGGCCGAGCACCTCCTGAGCGGCACCGGATCAGGAGGGGACGGCGGGATCACCGTCCCGTGGCCCCTGCTGTTCCGGCACCGGATGCACCACAAGGTGGCCGGCTCGGACCGGTACCAGTGGTGGGTCCTGTGGACGGTGCTGGCCGGCCTCCTGTCGGTCAACATCACGTTCACGGTGTTCGTGGTGGCCCTGCCCGAGGTGGCTCGTCAGCTCCACACCACGGTCACCACGCTCACCTGGACGTCCACCGGCCCGCTGCTGGCCTTCGGTGTGGCGGCACCGGTGTTGGGCAAGCTGGGCGACCTGCGGGGCTACAAGCGCCTGTACCTCTGGGGACTGTCCGGTGCCGCCGTCAGCGTGGTGCTGACCGCCTCCGCCCCGACGGCCGGGGTGCTCATCGCGGCGCGCCTGTTCGACGGGGTCCAGGGCGCGGCCACCGGTGCCGCCTCCATGGCCCTCGTGCTCCAGGCGTTCTCCCACGAGGACCGGGTCAAGGCGATGGGCTGGTGGGCCCTGGTGGGCGCCGGCGGCCCCGTGCTGGGGGTCACCATCGGCGCCCCCATCATCCAGTACTACGGCTGGCGTGCCCTGTTCTGGGGCGAGCTCCCGCTCATGGCCATCGCCGCCGTCCTGGCCGTGATCGTGCTGCCCAGCCACGACCGGGCGGCAACCACGGCGGCCGAGGCCCAGCGGCGCACCGGGCGGTCCGACGCACCGGTGCCCGAGCCCCTCGACCCCGACGCCCCACGCGAGAGCCCGTGGCGCCAGCTCGACTGGATCGGCTCGGTCACCCTGTCGGGTTCGGTCACCATCGGCCTGCTCGGTCTCAACGTGGCCCCGTCCTGGGGGTTCGCGACGCCGAAGACGGTGGCCCTCTTCGTGGTGTCGGCCGTGCTCCTCGTGGTCTTCGTGCTCCACGAGCGGACGGCCTCCCGACCACTGATTCCGTTGCACTACTTCCGCAAGCGGAACTTCGTGTTCCCGCTCGGTGCCCGGGCCATGGTCAACTTCGCCTACATGGGCGGGTTCTTCCTGTTCCCGATCCTCATGGAGCGCATCTACGGCTACTCGGAGACGAGTGCGGGGCTGTTGTCGACGGCGCGACCGCTGATGTTCTCGCTGTCGGCCCCCATCGCCGGTTACGCCGCCATCAAGGTGGGAGAGCGGTGGTCGATCGTCGCCGGCGCCGGCGCACTGTGCGTGTCGATGCTGGTGTTCACCCAGGTCGGCGCCGACCCGTCGGTGGTGCTCATCATCGTGGCCCTGGCGCTGTCCGGCCTGGGCAACGGCGTGTCGACCCCGTCGACGGCCTCATCGGCATCGAACGAGGTGGAGCCGGACGAGCTGGGGGTGATGAGTGCCGCCCAGCTGCTGATCACCCAGATCGGCATCGTGGCGGGCATCCAGACCATGGTCACCGTCCAGGCCTCGTCCCACGGGGGCGCCGGCGACCTGGCCTCGTTCCACACGGCCTACCTGGTCGGTGCACTGGTGGCGTTCGCCGCCGCGGTGTGCGGCTTCTTCGTCAAGAACACGCTGCGGGGGTCGCAGGCGGTCCCCCTCGACGTGCCGGTCCACTAGGGGGGCGGGGCCGGGAGCGGGCGACCGACCCGATCCGGTCCGCTACTCGGTGATGGCCTGGATCCGGGCCGCCATCTCGGCGGCCGACGGGTCCGGCGAGACGGTCTGCAGGGCCATCAGCTTGGCGATGTCGCCCTCGACCTTGATCTTGCCCTGCATGAAGGCCTGCAGGCCCGCCTGCGGGTTGCCCTCGACGAGCAGGGCCCGGGCGATGTCGTAGCCGATGGTGACCTTGAGGTCGACGGGGTCGATGTGGCCGACGTCGAGGACCAGCTCGCCGGTCGAGGTGTCGACGTGGGCATGGACGGAACCCTCGCCGAAGGGCACCTCCACCACCACGAGGTTCATGCGGACCGAGTGCTCGATGGCGCCGCCACGCCCCTCGTACTCGGCACGGATTGCCCGGGCCTCGTCGAGCCAGTCGTCGCTCAGAAAGAGATAGGTGGCCATCGGTGTGCTGCTCCTTGCCCGTCGTCGATCGTGGCGCAACTCTATCCGGCGCCCCCGGGGGCAGGGCTCCTCCCCGTGGCCGATAGCATCGCCCCCGTGACCGCTCCCCTCATGCAAGGTGCCGAGCCGTGGTCTGCCGTGGGTGGTCCCGACGGCGTCCTCGTGCTCCACGGCTTCACCGGCAACCCCCAGTCCATGCGCCCGCTGGCCGAGGCCGTGGCCGCCGCCGGCTACACCGTCGAACTGCCGCTGCTGCCGGGCCACGGGACCTCCCTCGAGGACATGGTCCCGACCCGGTGGGAGGACTGGTCGGGTGCCGCCGAGGCCCACTTCCAGGCCCTGGCCGCCCGGTGCGACCACGTGGCCGTGGTCGGGCTCTCGATGGGTGGCACGCTGACCTGCTGGCTGGCCGAGCGCCATCCCCACCTGTCCGGCATCGCACTGGTGAACCCCCTGGTCCACGCCCCCGACGCCGAGTTCCGGGCCGGTGTCCGCGCACTGGTCGACGCCGGCACCCAGACGTTCGATGCCATCGGCTCGGACATCAAGAAGGAGGGGAGCACCGAGGCCGCCTATCCCGGCACACCGTTGGCCGCCGTGCTGTCCCTGTTCGACGGGGCCGACGGCGTCGAGGCGGCGCTGGCGGACATCCACTGCCCGGTGCTGGTGCTGTCGAGCCGGGAGGACCACGTGGTCGAGTCCGTCTCGGGCGACGTCGTCGTCGACGGGGTGAGCGGACCGGTCGAGCGGGTGTGGCTCGAGGACAGCTACCACGTGGCCACCCTGGACAACGACGCCCCCCTCATCGAGTCCCGTGTCGTGGCCTTCGTCGGTGCCGTGTTCGGCGGTGGTGCCTGATGCCCGAGCCGACCCGCCTGACACGCGAGGACGTCGCCCACGTGGCTGCACTGGCCCGTCTCCACCTCACCGAGGAGGAGCTCGACCTCTTCACCGGGCAGCTGGCGCAGGTCCTGGACCACGCCGCCGACGTCGCCTCGCTCGACCTGGCGGAGGTGGCCCCCACGGCCCACGCCATGGCCGTGACCAACGTGCTGCGACCCGACGAGCCCATCGTGTGCCTCGACCGGGACGAGGTGCTGGCCCAGGCGCCATCGGTCGAGGACCACCGGTTCCGGGTACCCCGCATCCTGGGGGAGGCCCCGTGACCGCGCCGCGGCCGGCGTTGGAGACCGCCACCATGGTCCGGACGGGCGAGCTCCGTGCCGTCGACGTGCTGGAGCACCACCTGGCCGTCATCGAGGCGGGCGAGGCGGCGGTCCACGCGTTCAACCTGGTGACCGCCGACCGGGCCCGCGCCCAGGCCCGCGCCGTCGACGCCACCGTGGCGGCGGGCGGCGACCCCGGTCCGCTCGCCGGCGTTCCGGTGGCGCTGAAGGACAACCTGTGTACCCGTGGGATCCCGACCACCTGCTCGTCGCGGATCCTGGCGGGATGGGAGCCGCCCTACGACGCGACGGTGGTCACCCGCCTGGCCGCCGCCGGGGCGGTGGCCATCGGCAAGACCAACATGGACGAGTTCGCCATGGGCTCCTCGACCGAGACGTCGGCCTTCGGGACCACCCGCAACCCCCACGACCTCGACCGGGTGCCCGGTGGGTCCTCGGGCGGCTCGGCCGCCGCGGTGGCCGCCGGCTTCGCCCCACTGGCCCTCGGGTCCGACACGGGCGGCTCGATCCGCCAGCCGGCCGCCCTGTGCGGCGTGGTGGGCATGAAGCCGACGTACGGCACCGTCTCGCGGTACGGACTGGTGGCCTTCGCCTCGTCCCTCGACCAGATCGGGCCGTTCGCCGGGTCGGTGGCCGACGCCGCACTCCTGTTCGATGCCATCGGCGGTCACGACCCGCTCGACTCGACGTCGCTCAACCGCCCGACACCGCGTGTGCTCTCGGTGCTGGACGACGGGGTGGACGGCATGACCGTCGGCATCCTGACCGAGCTGCTCGACGGCGCGGCGCCCGACGTGGCCGCCCGGGTGCACCAGGCCGCCGAGGCACTGGCCGCCGCCGGCGCCCGCGTCGAGGAGGTCTCGGTCCCCGAGGTCCGGCTCGGCCTGTCGGCGTACTACCTCATCGCCCCGGGCGAGGCCTCCTCCAACCTGGCCCGCTACGACGGCGTCCGCTACGGGCTGCGGATCGACGCCGAGGACACGGCGGCCATGAACACCGCCACCCGGTCCCAGGGGTTCGGCGCGGAGGTCAAGCGTCGGATCATGCTGGGCACCTACGTGCTGTCGGCCGGCTACATGGACGCCTACTACCACCAGGCCCTCAAGGTCCGGACCCGGATCATCGAGGGCTTCGTGCGCGCCTATGCGCGCTGCGACGTCCTGCTCGGCCCGACGGCGCCGACGACCGCCTTCGCCATCGGTGCGAAGGTCGACGACCCGCTGACGATGTACCTGTCCGACGTGTGCACCATCCCGTCCAACCTGGCCGGTCACCCGGCCATCAGCGTGCCCTTCGGGCCCGGCGAGGACGGTCTGCCGGTGGGCGTGCAGCTGCTCGGCCCGGCACTGTCGGAGGGCACCCTGTTCCAGGTGGCCGCCGTGGTCGAGGGGGCGGCACCGCCGCTCGCCGCACCGCGCGTCCCGGCGGGGGTCCTGGCATGAGGGCCGACTGGCAGCTGGTCATCGGGCTGGAGGTCCACTGCGAGCTCAAGACGGCCACGAAGCTGTTCTGCGGGTGCCCCAACATGTTCGGCGACGAGCCCAACACCAACATCTGCCCCAACTGCCTGGGCCTGCCCGGCTCGCTGCCGGTGCTGAACCAGCGTGCGGTGGAGCTGGCCATGGCCATCGGCACCGCGTTGCACTGCGACATCCGCCCCTCGACCTTCCACCGGAAGAACTACTTCTACCCGGACCAGGCCAAGGACTACCAGATCAGCCAGTACGACGAGCCCCTCAACGCCGACGGCTACCTCGACCTCCCCGACGGGTTCCGGGTCGGGGTCGAACGGGCCCACATGGAGGAGGACACCGGCAAGACGACGCACGCCGGCGCCTCGGGTCGGATCCACGGGGCCGACTACTCCCTCGTCGACTACAACCGCTCCGGCGTGCCCCTCGTCGAGATCGTGAGCGCGCCCGACATGCGCACCCCGGACCAGGCCCGGGCCTACGTGACCGAGCTGCGGTCCATCCTGATCGCCTCGGGCACCTCCGACGGCAAGATGGAGGAGGGCTCGATGCGGGTGGACGCCAACGTCTCGGTGCGCCGCAGTGTCGACGACCCGTTCGGCACCCGCTGTGAGATCAAGAACCTCAACTCGGTCCGGTCGCTCGGCCGGGCCATCGAGTTCGAGGCCGAGCGACAGATCGCCCTGATCGAGTCCGGTGAGCGGGTGGTCCAGCAGACCCGCCACTGGGACGAGACGGCCGGCCGCACCCAGGCGCTCCGCTCCAAGGAGGACGCCTACGACTACCGGTACTTCCTGGAGCCCGACCTGGTGCCCCTGGTACCCGACGCCGAGTGGATCCGCGCCGTGGCCGACACCCTCGGGATGATGCCCGCCGAGCGGCGGGCCCGACTGGTGGCGATCCTGGACGACGCCGGCGGTGCGACCGACGCCCAGCTGCTGCAGGTGGCCACCGTGGTCGACCTGGGCCTGGACGACCTGGTGGTGGGGGCGGTGGCGGCCGGGGTGGGGAGTGCGCTGGCGCTGGCCCGCACAGCCAACGAGGCGGCCACCGACGCCGAAGCGGCGCGCACGCTCGATCCCACGTCGTACGTGGCGCTGCTGACCATGGAGATGCAGGGGGGCCTGTCGGCGACCCAGGCCAAGGCCGTCCTGGCCGAGCTGTTCGCCCGTGGGGGCGGCGATCCGGCGGCCATCGCCCGGGACAAGGGCTTCGAGGCCATGTCCGAGGACTCGCTGGCCGAGACGGTGGCCGAGGCCGTCGGCGCCCACCCCGACGAGTGGTCGCGGTTCTGCGAGGGTGACGACAAGCTGGCGGGGTTCTTTACCGGGTTGGTGATGAAGGCCACCAGGGGCCAGGCGAACGGCAAGGCCGTGGCCGCCGAGCTGCGGCGCCTGCGGGGCTGAGCCGGAGGCCCGCTCAGGGCGTGGGCGCCCAGAGCGGCCGGGCCAGCAGGTCGGCGGCCGACGGCAGCGGACCGGATGCCAGGTACGGGCCGGCGGGGCCGAACCCGAGCCGGGTGATGTCCACCGGCCGCGCCGGGATGTCCGGGTGGGGCGCCAACGACCGCCACGGGCTGTAGAGCATCCAGACCCCTGCGGCGTCGTGGAACACCGACGCCTCGCCCGGGCCCTGCCCCTGCAGGTTGGAGGCCAGCAGGGGAGCGGCCGAGGTGTCCTGGCACGGCCCCGCCGGACCGGCGCAACGGGCCACTCCCACGGCGTAGTTCGTCGAGTTGTACCAGTTGGCCGAGTAGACGACCCAGTAGCCACCGTCGACCTCCACCATGTCGGGGGCCTCGACGATGGTGCCCTGCCACGGTTCGTCCGGGCTCAGCAGGAACGACGGGCTCCCGAGCAGGTGGGTGCCGTCGGCGGACAGGCGCTGCGACCACATCATGGTGGGCGTGTCCGACCCGCCGATGTTCTGGTCGGTCTTCCACACCATCCACGGTGTGCCGTCCGAGTCGACGAAGACCCGCGGGTCGATGTCGCCACCCTGGTCGAGCTGACAGATGAGCGGCGCCGGCTGGGCCGTGAAGGGCCCGGTCGGCGACGTCGAGAAGGAACTGCCGATGCACTCCGACTGTGGCGAGTATCCCGCCACCACGGCGGTGAAGTACAGGGCGTAGAGCGATCCGAAGCGGTGCAGGTCGGGCGCCCAGGTGAACCCGGACACGGCCCAGACGGGCAGCACCGGCAGGGCGTCCACCGGCGGCGTCCAGTGCACGAAATCGGTGCTGGTGGCGACCGGGACGTTGACGGCGGCCGGACCCGTGGTCCCACTGGTGAACAACAGGTACCGGCCCCCGGCGGTGGTGAGGAACGGGTCGGACTCGTCCGCGCCGCCGGGCACCTGGGTACCGGGTGCCCAGGGCGTCGCCGTCGGCGGCGGTGCGGTCGGCGAGCCGATGTCGGTCGCACCCACGGCATGGATGGCCACCCCGGGGGTCGTACGCCGGACGGGCCGTGTCGCCCGGGCGGCCGACGCGTGGTCGAGCGCCCCGGCCCGGCCCGGCCCGGTACCCGTGACGGCCCCGACGAGTCCGATGGTGGCGACGACGGCCAGGGTCACCCACGGGAGGATCCGGCGGGCCCTGGTGTGGTGGCGTGACCGCACCGTGCGATGGCGGAGCTCCCCCTCGTCGTCCGTTCCCACTGCGCCCTTCCGTCCCCCCGTGCGGTGTGCCGTGCCCGCCGCCGGTCGCGCCTCCGGCCGACCCAAGTTAGCGCTCCCGGGTCGGTGGCGGACCGTGGACGGAGGGACCGGAGCAATGGCCGACCTGGGGACGAACGGTGGAGATCTTGCCGTCGGTTGGGGACGAACCGGGAAATGTAGCGGAAAAGCTCAGGATTTCGCGTGGCCCCCTTGACCCTCTCCGGTGGCCGGATCAGAGTGGGTCCTGTCAGGAAGCCGAGGTCCTCCGGGGCTCCGGGGCAGCACCCAGGAGCCGGTCCCAGACCGGTGGCCGGGAGCGATCCGGGAGCGACGGAACGGCCCGCAGGTGACTGACAGGGAGGTCCGGGGACGGACCGGTAGGCCTCCGGGCGTGCCGGGACGGGTACCTGGCGCAGGTTGTCCGACACGACCTGCGACGGGTGGAGCCGGGCCACCGGTACGTGGCCCCGAGGAGCTCGGGCGGTCTCGACCGTCCGGTTACTCGGGGCTGCGTCGCGCCCGGGCACCGGACCGGCCGCCGGTGCCGACCGCGCCGTCAGTGACGGTGGTGCGACACGGGCGTCGGCGCCGACTCCATGGCACACGGGTCGACGTCGACATCGGCGCACGGCTCGCACTCGAGCTCCAGGGTGCTGTGGGCGATCCCGAACGGACCGCCGATGGCGTGCTTCACCCGGTCACCCACGACGTTGGCCTCCTCCAGGGTCGGATGGCCGGTGAGCACGAGATGGGCCGACAGGAGCCGTACGTCGCTCGACAGGCTCCACACGTGGAGGTCGTGGACCCCGGCCACCCCCGTCACCCCGGCCATCGACTCGGTCAGGGTGTCGAGGTCGACGTCGGACGGGGTCGACTCGAGCAGGACGGCGATGCTCGACCGGAACACGCCGGCGGCCTGGGTGACGATCACCGCCGCGACCACCAGGGACGACACCGGATCCAGCCACGACGCTGACGGGACCGCCAGGAGGACCAGGCCGGCCACGAGCACGGCGGCCGAGGCCAGTGCGTCGCCGACCATGTGCAGCACGGCGGCCCGCATGTTGAGGTCGTGGCCCTCCTCGGTCAGCAGCAGGGCGGCGATCCCGTTGACGATCAGTCCGACCGCGGCCACCAGCACCACGATGCCGGCCTCGACGTGCTGGGGGTGGAGGAGGCGGTGGACGGATGACGCGACGATCAGCACGGTGACGGCGGCGATCAGGACGGCGTTGGCCAGAGCGGCCAGGATGGTGGCCCGGTGGTTGCCGAACGAGCGGGCGGGGCTGGCCGGCCGGAGCGCCAGCCGCACCGCCGCCAGCGACAGCGCGAGCGCACCCACGTCCGTCAGGTTGTGGCCGGCGTCGGCCAGCAGGCCGGTCGAGTGGGCGACGATGCCGAACGCCACCTGGGCGACGACCAACCCGAGGTTGAGGACGAGGCTGATGGCCAGTCTGCGGGTTCGGTCCATGGGCGCTCCTTCCCCCGATGCTACCGGGTGACCTGGGGTTTCCGCCGCTGAGGGCGGACGGTGGGATCCGGCCCGGCGGTCGGCGGTCGGTAGCATGGCGACCCATGGAGGTACTCGCGCTCTACCTGCCCCAGTACCATCCGATTCCGGAGAACGACCGCTGGTGGGGCACCGGGTTCACCGAGTGGACCAACGTGACCCGGGCCCGTCCCCTCTTCCACGGCCATGTTCAGCCCCACCTGCCCGCCGACCTGGGGTTCACCGACCTGCGGGTGCCGGAGACGCGCGAGGCCCAGGCCGACCTGGCCCGGGCCCACGGCATCACCGGCTTCTGTTACTGGCACTACTGGTTCGCCGGCCACCGACTGTTGGAGCGTCCGTTCGACGAGGTCCGGACCTCGGGGCGCCCCGACTTCCCCTTCTGTCTGGCCTGGGCCAACCAGACGTGGTCGGGGGTCTGGCACGGTGCCCCCGACCGGATCCTGATCGAGCAGACCTACCCGGGTCCCGAGGACGACCGGGCCCACTTCGAGTCGATGCTGCCGGCGTTCCGCGACCCCCGCTACGTGCGGATCGGGGGTCGGCCCGCTCTGTTCGTCTACCAGCCGGGCGGGCTGCCCGACCCCGCCCGGTTCGTGGAGACGTGGCAGACGATGGCCGCCGACGCCGGCCTGGGCGGCCTCTATCTGGTGGCCTCGCTGGGCGAGTCCGGCTACCGCGACCAGGTCGCCGACGGCTTCGATGCCGGTGTCCTCTTCCGGTACCCGTTCGCCCGGACGACGGAGGTCAAGGTGCGGGACCGGTTGGTGGCGCGCGGCCTGGCCCGCGGGCCGCGGCGCTATCCCTACCTCGACGTGCCAGCCGACCCACCTGCGGAGTTCGGTGGCCTGGTGTTCCCCGGGATCTACCCCAACTGGGACAACACGCCGCGCTCGGGCCGCCTCGGCGTGGTGGCCACCGGGTCGACCCCGGCGCGCTTCGCGGCCCACGTGCGCCGGGCACTGGAGCTGGTGGCGGGTCACCCGGCCGACCAGCAGGTGGTGGTGGTCAAGTCGTGGAACGAGTGGGCCGAGGGCAACTACCTCGAGCCCGATGCCGAGGTGGGCACCGGCCGGCTGGCGGCGCTGCGGGACGAACTGGCCCGGGCCGGCCACCTGGCCCGGTGACGGAGGGCGGATCCACCAGGCGACCCCTGTGGCAGTGGCTGACGGCCTGGGCGGTGCTGGTGCTCGTGGTGCTCGGCGTCCTGGTCACGGCGGCCACCGTCCGACTCTTCGTGTGGCCGCCGACCGACGCGCCGACCCGGGTCGACGCCATCCTGGCCCTCGGGGGCGATCCGGGCCAGCAGCGGGCCAAGCACGCCGTCGCGCTGGCCGAGGCGGGCGATGCCCCCGTGGTGCTGGTGTCGCTCGGTGGCTATCCGCCGGCGCCCTGCCCGACGGCCAGTCATCGGGTCGAGGTCGTGTGCTTCCGGGCCGACCCCCTCGACACGCGCGGCGAGGTCGAGTTCGCCACCCGGTTGGCGGCGCGGCACCACTGGACGTCGATGATGATGGTGCCCGAACGGTCCCAGGCGACGCGGGCCCGCCTCCTGTTCCGGCGGTGCAGCGACATGCGACTCGTGGTGGTGCCTGTCACCGACGGCGGGTTCAGCCTGCTCTACGACCTCGCCTACGAGTGGGCCTCGTTGGCCAAGGCGCTCGTGGTCCACACCGGCTGTTAGGTGCCGGGGGAGGGCCGACCCGCCGCCCTCAGGTCCGGTTCGCCGGTGCCCCGCGCACCTTGCCGGCCAGGCGGCCGAACTCCAGCTTGCGCCGTCCCGCGAACCGGTAGGTACGGGTGTACAGGCGGGTGGCCCACGACTCGGGCTGGACCTCGAGGGTGGCCGCACCGGCGGTACGGATCTCCTCGGCCATCGTGAGGTAGTGACGGCGTTGGTAGTGGCGGAGGTGATCGGTCACGTCGTCCGCCGAGGTGATGAACTGCCGCACGTCGCACACCCGGGCGTTGGGGAGGTCGGCCACGACCTCGTCGAGCGCGGCGTTCATGACCCGGTGGCGCAGGTGCCGGTCGGGCTCCCGCGGATTGTCGTGGCGGATCTCGGCGCCGTTCACGAGGATCAGGTCCGCCTGGTCGGGGATGGTGGTGGCCAGCCAGGCGATGTTCTCCTGGAAGCGCTCAGGGGTGATCCCGCCGAGCGGCTCGAACTCGTCGGCGAACCAGGCGAACCACTCGGCCCGCAGGCCCTCGTGGGCATGGCGCCGGCCCATGCGCTCCACCGTCGCCGGGTCGGTGATGTCGACGGTGAACTGGTTCCACGGCACCACCAGGCCCGTGGTCCGATGGCGGTAGAGCCCTTGGGTGTAGTCGGTGAGCACGCTGAGGACGAGTACGTCGTAGTCCGGGTCGACGACCACCGCCGACCGGTAGGTGGCGCGATCGACGACCAGCAGACGGTCGACGAGCTCCTCCTGCTCGGAGGTGATGCCGGCGGACGACTGCCGCAGGGTCTCGGTGTGACCGGCGTGGACGAACGCCCCGGTCGCCCCGGGGTGGGCGAACTCGGTGACGATGTCCCCCCCGAGGAAGTCGGCGGTGTTGGAGAGGTCGCACCCGCCGACGATCAGGATCCGACCTGTCCGATCCGCCCCCGCGGCGTCCCTGCCGGCGCTGCCGGCCTCGGCGGGGGAGGCCCCCGTGTCGGAGGAGATCCAGTCCACCACGGCCGGGTCGTCGAGGGATGACGCCACGTCGCCGACGACGGTGAGCTCGGGTCGGCCGAGTCGCTCGTAGAGCCACTGTTCGACGCCCATGTTGAGCACCCGGCACGAGAAGAGGAAATCGACCAGTGCCCCGCTCGAGCGGTCGAGGGCGTAGAAGCCACTGATCCCGTAGTGGCCGTAGCGATCGGCGACCTCGACGTAACCGCAGTCCATGCCGGGGTCGGCCAGCATGGCCGCGAACTCGCCGTGGGTCGGTCGACGTTTGGTGAAGTTGAGCTGGTTCGTCCGCAGTGCCAGCTCGTGCAGCCGGTCGGTCTCGGCGGCCGCGTCGCCGTGGACGGCGACCCGGATGTCGCTGGACGCCAGGAACTCCTCGTTCGACCCGTCGACCGCGCCGCGGTCGATGAGCTTGCGCTCCAGCACCCGGTACTGCTCCAGGCGGGACAGCGCCGCGTCGTCCTTGCCGGCCAGCTCGGGCAGGTCCGCCAGGACATCGAGGAGCTCGGGCCCGGCGGTCTGGAGACCCGGCGCGAAGTGCTCGGCCTCGCCGAGGTTGGCGGGCAGGTCGTCGAGGAACAGGACGTTCTCGGGTCGCAGCTGGGCGTCCTCGATGATCCGGGCCACCCGTGGGCCCTTGGGGCTCCAGTCGACCCGGACGAAGACGAACTCCTCCCACAGGCCGGCCCCCTCGAGCTCGGCCCGGACCGGGTCGTGGTCGTTCTTGGAGCAGATGGCGTTGACGATGCCCCGCCGGTTGAGGGTGCGGACCAGGGCGGCCGACGCCGCGCTGATACGCACCGGACCCTCGCTGAGCGTGCCGTCCCAGAACGTGTCGTCCAGGTCCCAGATGACCATCTTGACCGGCGCCGACAGGGGACCCCCGTCGCGTCGCACGCCCCCGGGCGCCCCTCGTCCCGTGCCGGTACCTGCCACCGGACGAGTATCCCACAGGGGGTCCGGAGCACTCAATGGACCCGGCCGGCGGTCGGGTGGCCCCGGAGTAGGTTGTCCGGGTGGCCAGCCCCGACGCCGCCCCCGACCCGACGGCCGTCGTGAGGTCGAGCAATCCGCTGGTCCGGTCGTGGCGGACGGCGGTGCGGGACGCGCAGGGGGCCCGGGACCTCCTCGACATGCGTCTCGATCCGGCCTATCGGCGCCTGGCAGCCGGCTACCACCTGCCCGACGGGTCGCGACGGGTCTACCTCCACCACATCCGCAAGACGGCGGGTACCAGCGTGTTCCTGAGCTTCCTGGCCCTGGGGGGCGAGGATCCGGTCGCTGTGTGGCGCCGGATCAACGCCGGTCGGCTGCCGCGGACGATCAGCGGCGGTTACGCCTATGCGTCGATCCACCGTCGCCTCCTGGCCGAGGGTGACTGGTTCTTCGGGCGGGCCCACCGACCGGTCGTGGAGCAGCCCCTGCCCGACGGGACCTTCACGGTGACGGTCCTGCGTGACCCGGTGGCCCGCGTGCACTCCTACTTCGACTACCTGGTGGTGGGCGACAGCCCCGACACCCCGGGTCGGGTCGCCCCACGGGAGCGCCGGCTGGCCGTCGACGGCTTCGACACCTTCCTCGACCGGGTGCCGCCCCGGCACCTGCTGAGCCAGCTGCACACCTTCTCGACGACCCTCGACGTGGCCGAGGCGGTGGACCGGGTGGCGGCCTGTTCCGCGGTCTTCACCACCGAGGCCTACGCCCACGGCCTCGCCGCGTTGGGCGACCGCCTCGAACTGCCGCTGACCGTGCACCGGGCCCGGGTCACCCAGGACCGCTCGACGCTCACCCCGGCCCAGTCCGGACGACTCCACGACCTGCTGGCGCCGGAGTACGAGCTGCTGGAACGCCTGGCGGCGGCCGGCATCGGCGGCGGGCCGACGGGCTAGCCGGCGTCGGACAGGTTGTGGTGTTCCAGGTCGCGGCTGTTGGCCACGGCCACGGCGGCCAGTTGGGACCGGACCCCGAGCTTGCGCAGTACGGAGCGGATGTGCGACCGGACGGTGGTCAGCGACACCACCAACTCGTCGGCGATGTCCTGGGCGGCCCAGCCCTCGGTCAGGTAGAAGAGCACGCGTCGCTCGCCTGCGGTGAGTCCGAGGAGGGCGTGGAACCGGTCGGGGAAGTCCAGTTCGGCGACCTGGCGGGCCTCGTCCGCCGACAGGCGCTCGAGTGACCCCAACGCCTCGGCGAGGTGGTCGGGGTCGAACAGGGCCAGTGCCCCCTGGGCCACGCACGAGGCGACGGCACCGGCACCGGCACCGGCACTGACGGCCAGCACCGGGACCCCCTTGTCGACGTAGGCGGTGGTGAGGCGGGCCGGAAGACCCCAGGCGCCGTCCGACCAACTGGGCGACCGACCGACCCAGGCGCCGTCGAGCACGAGCACGACGAGGTCGATGTCGACACCGTCGACGGTCATGACCAGGGGATCGTCCGGTTCCACGGCGGCGGTCGCGGTCCGACAGCCGAACCGCTCGATGAGGGATGCCGTGGCCGACAGGGCGAAGCCCGGTGCCCGGCCGGTGACGGCCATCGGGTCGACCACGAGGACGGTGCGGCTGCTGACGGGCCGGGGCGCCCGGCCCGGGTCCGGGGCGTCGCGCCGGTCGGCGGCACGCAGCCCCGGCACCCCGTCCACCCTCGTCGCGAGGTAGGACCGCGCCGTGCGGAGGTGCACCGGTTGGAAGGCCGGGCCTGCACCACCGGGGGACGGGTGACCGGTGACCAGTCGGTCCGCCGTCACCACGGCCGCCGCGCACGCTGATCCGGCGGCCGCGTCGCGGTCGAGCAGGGCCCGGGACGTCCGGGACGCGGCGAGGGCCCGCCGGATCACCGCGTCGGGGCCATCCGCATCCGAGCCGTCGACGGGCCCGGCCAGACCGATGGCGGTCGAGAGTCCGGTGTCGGACCGGTCGAACAGGAGGCCGGGCCCGACCGCACGGGCCAGGCGGCCGCCGAGCACCCGCAACGGGACGGTGCCGGCCACCGGGCCGAAGGCCACGGCCACCAGTGCGGTGCCGACCGGGCAGATCCGGTCGTCGCCCCGGACGGCCTGCCCGATCTTCCGCAGTGCGTAGGCCATGGTGGAGACACCGGTCGGTCGACCCCAGCGGACCGAGGTCATCGTGCGCACGTCGACCCAGGCGACACTGCCGGTCACCGGGGTCGACCCCTGCGTCGTCGCCGCCTCGTCAACTCCGTTCCGCATACGTACCCCCGTCGCGGTCCATCCACCCCGGCACGTGGTGCAGGTGTGCCCCGGGTCCGCCGCACCGAACTCCGGATCTGCGGGCCGCCGTGCCCCTGTCGGGACCATGGTACCCGGGGGGTGCGCGGCGGCACCAGTGACGCCGACCGGTGACGTTCCCCCTGGTCGGCGACGAGGAAATGCTAGGAGGACGCGGTCGGTGCCGACGGGTCCGGCGCGTCGTCCGGGGCATCGGTGGCCCCCCGCTCCCGGGCGAACAGGAGGTGGAGCAGGCCGTCGAGCAGCAGTACGATCCCGGCGCCCAGTGCGGCCCCGGCCAGCGCGTCGGTGGGGTAGTGCCACTGCAGTCCGACGACCGCGATGCACTCCAGTCCGACGAGGAACGCGCCCACCACCACGACGACCGCCCGGATCTGCCGGGGGACCGCCACGGCCCAGGCGGTCACCACACCGGCCACCGCCGTGGTCGTGCCCGACGGGTAGGTGAGCACCTCCGCATAGCGGCGGGCGATCACCGGCTTGAGGAACCACTCGGCCACCAGCACCGCGGCCAGCGGTCCGACCAGGCAGGCGAGCGCCCGGAGCCGGTCCCGGCCCACGACGACCAGTGCCGCCAGGATCGACCCGGCCACCAGGTAGGGGAGGGACTTCAACTGGACCACGTGCCGGTAGAGGGAGTTGCCGAGTGCCGGGTGGACGAACGAGAAGCCCCACCGGTCGAGGAAGATCTGGCCGGGGTGGTACCGGAAGAAGATGGCGCCGACGACCGTCAGGCCGACCAGGATCCCGCCGGCCATGGTCTCGGCCGGCCAACCGGCGTCGTCGGCCGCGGCAGCGGTCCGGGCCGTGTCGGGTGCCGTGCCCGGGGCGGTGTCGGAGTCCATCTGCTGCGTCACCGCCCCCGGAACCAGTCGATCGTGGTGGCGAGGCCCTCGGCCAGTGGCACGGGCTGCACATCGGGGAAGAGCGCCCGGAGCGCCGTCTGGTCGGCCTGGGAGTCCCGGACGTCGCCGACCCGGGGCTCGGTGTGCCGCCGTTCCACGGAGTGGCCCAGCTGCTCCTCGAGGAGATCGATGACCTCGAGGAGGGACACCCGGGTGCCGAAGGCCAGGTTGACCGGGCGTGGAGCGGTCACGGGCCGGAGGGCGGCCTCGGCCAGCACCGAACAGACGGTGCCGACGTAGGTGAAGTCGCGGGTCTGCCCGCCGTCGCCGTGGACGCACAGGGGCTCGCCGCGCAGGGCCGCGTCGAGGAAGGCCGGGATCACGGCGGCGTAGGCGTGACCGGGCGCCTGGAGCGGTCCGAACACGTTGAAGAACCGGAACGCCAGGGTCGGCAACCCGTAGGAGTGCGCATAGGCCAGTGCGTAGGACTCGGTGGCCAGCTTGCTGACCGCGTAGGGGCTGACCGGCATGGGCACGAGGCCCTCGTGCTTGGGGAGTTCCGGATTGGCGCCGTAGACCGAGGACGACGAGGCCACGACGACGGTCGGTCCGCCGTGGTGGCGGGCGGCCTCGAGGACGCGCAGGGTGCCGGTGGCGTTGGCCTCGTGCGAGGCGACCGGGTCCACGATGGAGCGGGGGACCGACGGTCGGGCGGCCAGGTGGACGATCGCCCCGGCGCCGTCCACCACTTCCTCGAGCACGCCGGTGTCCAGGATGGATCCCTCGACCAGGCGCACGCCGTCGACGTCGTCCAGGTTGGCCCGGCTGCCCGACGACAGGTCGTCGAGCGCGACCACCTCGTCGATGCCGGGGGTGGCCACGAGGGTGCGGCAGAGGTTGGCGCCGATGAAGCCGGCGCCTCCGGTGACGATGACCTTCACGCAGGCATCAGAGCCGCTCGACCGACGTTCCGTCCAGTCGGTTGCGGGTGTCGAGGACGTAGCGGGCGTGTCGCTCGACCAGTTCGTAGTCGAAGGCGTCGTGGTCGGTCACCAGCACCACGGCATCGGCGGCGGCCAGCTCCGCAGCGGACGCGTCGACCAGCTCGAACGACACCGACGTGGCGTCGAGATGCGGATCCGCCACCCGCACCTCCGCCCCGAGTGCGACCAGCGAACGGGCGATCACGGTGCCGGGCGCCTCGCGGGCGTCGCCGGTATTGCGCTTGTAGGCGAGTCCGAGGAGCAGGATCCGGGACCCGTTGACCGATCGGCCCATGCGGTTGAAGGCCAGCATCAGTCGGCGGACGACGTAGTCCGGCATGTGCTCGTTGACGTCGTTGGCCAGCTCCACGAAGCGGAAGGGCTGGCCGAGGCTCCGGCGCACCTTCCACGACAGGTAGCTCGGGTCGATGGGGAGGCAGTGGCCACCGACGCCCGGCCCCGGGGTGAACCGGAGGTAGCCGAACGGCTTGGTGGAGGCGGCGTCGATCGCCTCCCACACGTCGATGTCGAGTTCGGCGGCGAACATCGCCAGCTCGTTGACGAGGGCGATGTTGACGTGACGGAAGGTGTTCTCGAGGAGTTTGGTCAGCTCGGCCTCGCGGGTGCCCGACACGGCCACGGTGCGCTCGACGATCCGTCCGTAGAACGCCTCGACCACCTCGAGCGAGGCGGCGTCGATACCCGACACGACCTTGGGGGTGTTCTCCAGCTGCCACGTCGCATTGCCGGGGTCGATCCGCTCCGGGCTGTAGCCCGCATGGAAGTCGCGACCCCCGACCAGGCCGGAACCGCGCTCGAGGATGGGCACCACGAGCTCTTCGGTCGTGCCCGGGTAGCTGGTCGACTCGAGCACGACGGTGGCGTCCGGCCGCAGGTGGGTGGCCAGTGTGGCCGCGGCGTCCTCGACGTAGGCCAGGTTCGGGTTGCCCTCCTCCAGGGGGGTGGGCACGTCGATGACGGCCAGGTCGAAGCCGGCCATGTGGGCGCTGTCGTCGGTCGGGAGGTAGCGCCCGGTGGCGAGTGCGGCCGCCAGGCGTTCCGTGCTGATGTCCTCGATGTAGGAGTCGGCGACGGCCAGCCGCTTGACCCGGTCGACGTCCAGGTCGAAGCCGACGACGTCGTAGCCGACCTCGACGGCCCGGATGGCGAGGGGCAGGCCGACATAGCCCTGGCCGACGACCACGACCTTGCCGAGGCGAGCGGTGGTCATCCGCCCGGCAGGGCGTCGATCGGCGCGCACCGGCGGGGTGCGCCCTGGCTCACGCCCGGACCTGCCCGGCGTCGGTCGCGGGCTGGCCGAGGTAGTCGGTCACCACGCCCCGCAGGTCGAGATCGGCCTCGGCGTCGGCCAGCTCCGGCCACTCGAAGGACTGTCCGGCCGGTGCACCGTCGTGGGACCCGGTGGTGTGGGCCGGCACGCCCGGGACGGTCGGGAAGGTGCCCTCGGCGGCCCCGGCGGTGAAGAGCAGCGTCCGCACCGTCTCCTTGTCGCGCCGGAGGGTGGCCAGTTCGAGCTCCTCGAGCTCGGCGGCGAACACGTCGGCGGGGGCCCGGATGGGGATCAGGCGGTTGACGTAGGGATGGCTGGTCCCAAGGATCTCCTCATCGGGTGTGCTCAGCACCTCGTTCAACTTCTCGCCGGGGCGCATCCCCGTGATCTCGATCGGGATGTCGATGCCGACCTGGCACCCCGACAGGCGGATCATGCGCTCGGCCAGGTCGATGATCTTGACCGGCACGCCCATCTCCAGCATGAAGATCTCCCCGCCCTCGGAGAGCACGGAGGCCTGGAGCACCAGCTGCACCGCTTCCTCCACGCTCATGAAGAAGCGGGTCATCCGGGGATCGGTGACGGTGACGGGTCCGCCCTGGGCGATCTGGCGGGCGAACGTGGGGATGACGCTGCCCCGGCTGCCCAGGACGTTGCCGAACCGTACGGTGCAGTACGCACCGTCCTCGGGTGCATGGGCCAGCACGGTCTGCTCCGCCAGGCGCTTGGAGGCCCCCATGACGCTCGAGGGGTGCACCGCCTTGTCAGTCGAGATCTGCACGAAGCGGGACGTGCCCACGACGGCGGCGGCGTCGACGATGTTGAGGGTGCCCAGGACGTTCGTCTTGGCCGCTTCGAGCGGGTGCTGCTCGAGCACCGGCACGTGCTTGTGCGCTGCGGCGTGGAACACCACGTCGGGTCGGTAGTGCTCGAAGGTCTCGAACACCGCCTCGCGGTCGAAGATGTCCACCAGCGCCTGCTCGGTCGGTGCACTGATGGTCGCTGCGGCGTCGTGGAGGTGCGTCTCGTCGTGGTCGAGCAGGACCAGCTGGCTCGGGTTGAGCCCGGCCAGCTGCCGACAGATTTCCGAGCCGATGGAACCCCCGGCCCCCGTCACCAGCACGCGCTGGCCCTCGATCGAGCGGCGGACCGACTCGAGGTCGGTCGGCACGGGGGTCCTCCCGAGGAGGTCCTCGATCTGGGGCTCGCGGGCCTGGCGGAGTGCTGCGAGGTGGTTGGGCTCGTTGAGCATGTCCTTCACGCCGGGCAGCATCTTCATCGACACGCCGGCCCGCTCGGAGGCCCGCAGCGCGCGGTCGACGAGTTCGGGAGGGGGCGACGGGATGGCCAGCAGGACCTGTTGGATCGTGTACCGGCTCGAGGCCTTCGGGATCTCGTCGATGCCGCCGACCACCGGCACACCGAGGAGGGAGAGGCCGTGGGCCCGCTGGTCGTCGTCGAAGACCGCGACCGGGACCAGGCCGGCGCCCGGGCTGCGGAGCATCTCCCGGATGGCCGCGGCTCCGGCGTCCCGACTGCCGATGACGGCCACCCGCAGCCCGAGCCGCTTGGAGCCCCGCTGCCAGGCGAAGAGGCGCGAGTGGAATCGCAGAACGCCCATGCCGACGGCGGTGAACATGCAGCCCACCACCACGACGAACGGCGGCACCAACTCGATGTGGATGGCGTTGCCGGCGGGCCAGAAGGCGATGAGCACACAGAGCGTGGTCGCCACCGACAACAGGAGCTGGCGGGCCTCGTCGGCGCCGGCGTGGCGCCACATGCGCCCGTAGAGCCCGAACAGCTTGTTGGAGATGATCGTGACCACGATGGCCACGGCGATGAATTCGGTGAAGTGGATCCAATAGCCGACGGGAGCCCGGTCGCGGAAGTAGGTGACCTCGGCCAGCCCGTAGCCGATGACCACGGCAACGGCATCGAGGAAGACGAAGAGGATGGCGGCACGGACCCGGCTCGCCGCGACGGCCACCCGGCGCATGTCGGTGCGCGAGGAGTCTGCGTCGTCGGGCTGACCCGGATACGAACTCATTCTTCCTTCCGACGTTGATGATGCTTGCGCATCCATCCGTACGCCCCCCTGCTCTGCAGCCCCTGGGCGGTGCCCCGGTCGTACCGGCACCCCGCTGACGAATATGACCCTCACCTCGAAGTGCCCCCGCACTCCTTGGTCCAACATGTGCCCGGTGTCGACCACGTCCACGCCGGTTGCCCTGTGTCGTCGGACAAACTGTACCGCGGACACCGCCATTCGGCATCCTCAAATTTTGGGATCACTGGACCGATCGCTGAATCGACCTGCAACTGCGGGTGACCTCCCGCCGGTCGATACGGCCGGATGGCGACCCCACCGGTCCGGTGGCGACGGGATCTCCCGGATTTCCCCTGGCAGAATGCGGGATGCCGTGTAGTACGATCAACGGGCCGTATCACCGACCTCCCTCGCGGGGCGAATTCACGAACGGGACAGGGGCATGATCGAGCCAATCAACTTCCTCGGGGCGTTGCGCCAGCGTTGGCGGCTGGTCGTCGTCCTGGCAGTCGTCGGGGCCGTCATCGCACTCCTCGCACCCACGTCCACGGCGAAGCACCCGAAGACGATCCTCAAGTGGGAGACGTGGGCGTCGGTCGGGGCGCCGGCGTCGAGCGGACTCATCGCCGGCACCGTGTCGAACGCGCAGATCCTCTTCTACGCCAACACGTTCCCGGTCAAGCTGGCCGCGGTGTCCGACGTCGGGCTGACGGGCAACCCGTACGAGTTCGCCGGGGGGATGTTCGGCACCACGGTGGCCGCCTCTGCGAAAGGTGCCTACCCGACGGTCGCCGGTGCGGGCGCCGCGGCGACGACGAAGAAGGCCTCGACCTCGACGGGGAGCGTGACCCTCTTCGCCTCCGCCCAGACCCCGACGCTGGCCGCCGACCTGGCCAACGCCTACGCCAAGGAACTCGGCAACACCCTCGAGCAGCAGGCCGCCGCCCACGCCGCGGCCGACGCGTCGACATCGTCGAAGTCGGCCTCCTCGACCGCGGCCGACGGGTCGCCGTTCGCCGCGACCTCGACCGGATACCAGGTCATCTTCCCGGGCACGCCCGAGTTGGCCCACCGGATCAACCAGCCCAAGACGAGCACCCTCAACAGCCACAAGGTTCGCCTGCTGATCGGACTCGTCGGTGGTGTACTCCTCGCGCTGGTGATCATCGTCGCCCGTGAGGTCCTCAACAAGACGATCCGCCGGGCCCGGCGCGCCGAGATCCACACCAAGTTCCCGGTCATCGCCGACATCCCCGAGACGTACCCGCCCGACCCGGGTGTCGTCGACGTGGTGGACCGACCGACGTCGCCGGCGTCGGAGGCCTACCGCAAACTGCGCATGTCGGTGATGTTCGAGGCCATGGCGGCTGACGCGGCGACGACCGGCCCGGGTGGCGACGCCTTCGCCGACATGTTCGGCATGGCGGCCAACTCGGCCGAGCCCTACCAGGTGCCCGAACCCGGGTCCCGGAGCGTGCTCCTGGTGGCCTCGACCGTCGACGAGCCGTCCCGGGCCAAGGTCGTGGCCAACCTGGCTGCCACCTACGCCGAGGCGTCGCAGGAGGTCATCGTCATCAGTACCGGCGACCTCGAGGTCGGGACGACGTTCCCGGCCGAGAGCGTGCTGTCCGGCCCGGTGACGGCCGCCGACGTCGAGAGCCGTCTGTCGCCCGCCGGCCCCGAGCACGTGTCGATGCTGTCGATGCGCCAGTTCATGCGCAACAGCGGCCAACTGGTGTCGCGGTCCAAGGACGTCCTCGATGCCGCCCGCGAGGTGGCCGACGTCGTCGTCATCGAGACGCCAGCGTTCCTCCGCTACCACCACGGCGAGGCGTTGGTGCACTCGGTCGACGCCATCATCGTCGTCGTCGAGAACGGCGTGACCGAGGTCCCCGACGCCCAGGACATGGGCGACATCCTGCGCCGCCTGGGCGCGCCGGTGCTCGGTGTCGTCTTCACGGGTGAGGAGCTCTCGAAGAGCCAGCGCCGGGTCCTCGACTCGGGCATGGCCGCCTCCGGCCGGACGGGTGCCGTGAGTCCCCCCGACGACGGGAGCGACGACGGGGCCCCCGAGGACGTGCAGACACCGACTCCCGAGCTCCACCCGTCCTGAGCACCCTGAGCGGGCGGTAGGGCCACCACGATGCTCATCGCCGCCCAGCTCGGCTCCAACCCCATCGGGGTCCTCGTGGTGGCGGCCGTCATCATCCTGGTATCGCGGCCGATCATCGCCTGGGTGGTGGAGAAGGAGCACAACCCGTGGCTCCTCCGCATCCTGACGTGGAGCCTCGTGATCCACATGCTGGCGGCGCCGGCCCAGATCTTCGTCGTCGATCACTTCTACCACGGCATCGCCGACTGGATCCGGTACGACACCCAGGGCTCGATCCTGGCCCCGAACTTCCGCACCTTCAACTTCACCCTGGCCGGAACCGACGTCCGCGGCATCGTCAACGACGGCTCCGTGAGCATCTTTGCCGGCGTGGTCATGGCCATCGTGGGCGTCAACCAGTTGGCGACGTTCCTCGTCTTCTCCTGGCTGTCCTGGCTCGGGACGATCCTGTTCTACCGGGCGTTCACACTGACCTTCCCCGAGGCGTTGCGGGGTCACCGGCGCTACGCCTGGCTCGTCTTCTTCCTCCCTTCGACGATCTTCTGGACCGCCGACGTCAGCAAGGAGGCGATCATGACCGTCTCCCTCGGCCTGGTGGCGTTCGGCACCGCCAAGGTGCTCCGTCGCGCCCCGGGTGGATTCCGCGCGATCACCCTGGGCGTCCTGGCCGGCTTCCTGATCCGTCCCAACGAGTTGTTCGTGGTGCTGGCCGGCTTCGCCGTAGCCCTCATGATCCGGCCGGCAGGTGACCAGCGGCAGAATTACGCCACGCTCAAACGCGTCGCCGGGCTGACCTTCATGGTCGTGCTGTTGGCCGGGTCGGTGTGGATGACGATCCACTACCTCCACCTGAGCACGAGCTCGACGGCGCTCAACTCCACGACCGCCAACAACTCGGTCTACGGCGGCTCGGGTGGTCTGACGTACTCCTCGAGTCCGGTGCGATGGCCGATCGACGCGTACACGGTGCTGCTCGACCCGCTGCCCTTCAACTTCCACGGCTCGGGCGAGTTGGCCGCCGCCCTGGAGAACACCGTGATCCTCGGGGTCATGATCGCCTCCTACCGACAGCTGCGCATACTTCCCCGTGCCGCATTCGCCCGTCCCTACGTCATGATGTGCTTCGTCTACAGCATTCTGTTCGTCTACTTCTTCGCGGCACTCGGCAACCTCGGCCTCATCTACCGCGAGCGGGTCATGCTCCTACCGTTCCTCATGGTCCTCTTCGCGATCCCGCGTTCGCCGAAGGGCCGGCCGCGGATGTTCGAGTGGGAGTACCGACGCAAGGACCGCAAGGGGTTCCGCGCCGCGATGCTCCAGCGCGACCGGATGGTGCGACGGCTGCGGTTGGCCGTCGCCAGCGGACAACTCGTGCCGACCTCCGAGGGACTGCTGGCCGCCTCGGCGGTCCTCGCGGAACCGACGGGCCCGCCCGAGGCCCGATCCGAGGGAAGTGCCGGTGTCGGGTCCCGCAGTCCGGATGACGGCGACCGCACGTCGCCACCGTCCCGCTCACCCTGACGGGATCCACCCGGCCCGGTGATGCCGGCCGGGCACCGGGGTCCGGTCAGGCGGGTGCGCCCAATCCGGGGGGGAGCAGGGGGGTGAGCACCTGCAGCCACAGCGCGCCGACGGCGCCGATGCTGAACCGGGTGATGCACCTGGCCCGCGCCGACGTGCCCATGGTCTGGCGCAGGTCCTCGTCGCCGACCAGTCGGGCCAGCGCGTCGACCATCCCGTCGAGGTCCTCGACACCGACCACGTAGCCGGTGGTGCCGTCGTCGATGACGGTGCGGACCCCCGGCACGTCGGTCGCCACGATGGGGAGACCGGACAGGCCGCCTTCGATGAGGACGCCCGGCATGCCCTCCCCCTGTGGCCGGCTCGGGAACACCATGACGTCGGCGCGGCCGAGCAGTTCGGCGACGTCGGATCGGGAGCCGAGCAGCTCGATGCCCGCGGCGGCCGCCGACCCCTCGACGGTGCCGCGCAGCGCGCCGTCGCCGATGAGGACGGCCCGGAAGCGGAGCCCGCGGTCCCGTAGCACGGCGACGGCCTCGATGAACCTGGTCGGACGCTTCCCCTCGGTCAGCGCGCCGATGAAGGCCACCGTGGGGATCCCGGCGTCGCGTCCGTCGAGCCGTGGGTAGAAGACGCGGGGGTCGCGCCCGTTCGGGGTCATCGTGACCTTGGCCGCCGGCACGCCGAGCAGCCGGACGCACTCCTCGGCGACCTCGTCGCCCTCGGCGGCGACGGCGTCGACCCGCGCCAGCAGCCGGCGCCACAGCTCGACCTGCGCCCTCCGGGCCGCCGGGGCGCCGTAGGTGCCGATGGCGTAGTACGCGAGCGGTCGCCGCCGTCCCGCCATGGCGGGCACGAGGTACTTGAGGGGTTCGCCACCGTGGGCGACCACGCACACGGGGTCGAGGGCGTCCAGGGCGGCGCGGACGCGGGGCACGGCGCGCCAGTGGTACCCGACCCCCGGCGTGGCGCCGTCGGACAGGTGGAGGGAGAGGTCGACGGCGACCTCGTCGGGACCGTCGAAGAGACAGAGGACCCGGTGAGCCCGATGGCCGGGGGAGTCGAGCTCGTCGGCCAGCGCACGCGCTTCGCGCTGCGCACCGCGGGCGAGCGGGGTCGGGATGACGTGCAGTACCAGTGGCTCGTCGACGGCATCCCACTGGTCGGTCATGCCGTCCCCCAACCGTGCCGGCCCCTCCGGCAGGAGGTCGATGGTAGCAGTCGGTTCGGGGGACGCCCCTGGTCCGGCGGTACCATTGCTCCTCCCGGGTGGTCCGGGGCGACCCGGCCGACAGCCGCCGGTGACGACGTGCGGGCAGGGGGGCCATGCGGACTCTGGTGGTTTCCGGCGAGTACCCGTGGCCGGTCAACAGCGGCTCGCGTCTCCGGCTGGCCACCGTGCTCCGGGGGCTCGGCGCGTGTGGTCCCGTCGACCTGTTCTCGATCCTGCCGGCGGGACGGACGGACATCGGTCCATCCGACCCCGCGCTGGGCCTGCGGCGCGTCGCCCACGTGGCCTTCGACGACCGACCTCCGTCGGGCGCCGGCCGGTTGCTGGCGGTCGTCCGTGCCGACGTCCCCCTCGAACTGCCCCGTCCCGACGGCGGGCGGGCGCTGGCGGCGCTGGCCCGGTTCCTCGGCGGCCCCTACGACCTCGTGTGGTACTTCGGCATGCGCCCGTTCGTGCTGAGTGACGGCATGGTGGCGGCACCGTCGGTGCTCGACGTGGTCGACCTCGAGGACCAGAAGATCGCCGCCCGGTCCGACCTGGCGGTGGACGGCCCGGCGGACGTGCCCACCCGCCTGCGCCGGGCGGCCGGACGGGCCTATTCGGCCGAGGAGGCGCGCCGGTGGCGACGTCTCCAGGTCCGCGCCGGCAACGCCGTCACCACCACGGTGGTCTGCAGCGAGCTGGACGCGGAACGGGCCCGGGCGACAGGTGTGCCCAGGGTCGAGGTCGTCGCCAACGGCTATCCGGAGGTGGACCGTCCCGTCGGGCGCCTGGAGGTGGGCGAGCCACCGACCGTGGTCTTCCAGGGCACCCTGCGCTACCCCCCGAACGCCGACGCCGCCCGCGTCCTGGTGCGCGAGATCGGTCCCGCCCTGCGTGAGCTGGTCCCCGGGGCGCGGATCCGACTCGTGGGCACGACGGCACCGGCCCTCGAGTCGCTGGCCGACCCACCGGCCGTGACCCTGGTGGGTCAGGTCGACGACATCGCCGACGAACTGGCGGTGGCCGATCTCGTGGTCGTGCCGGTGCGATTCGGTAGCGGCACGCGGCTGAAGGTGCTGGAGGCCTTCGCCCACCGGGTGCCGGTGGTGTCGACGACCCTCGGGGCGGAGGGGCTCGGCGCCGAGGACGGAGTGCACCTGCTGGTGGCCGACCGGGCGCCGGACATCGCCCGGGCGTGCGCCCGCCTCCTCGGCGACGTCGCCCTCCGGCAGGCGCTGACGGCGCGGGCCCACGAACTGTTCGTCGAGCACTACGCCGAGGGTGTGGTCGCCCGGCGGGTGGGAGCGGTCGCCCGGCAGGTGGCCGGGGCGCAGGGGTGACCCCCGACGCCCGGCGTCACCGCCGGTCGGGAGCGACCTCGCGGTAGATGGACTCGATGGTGCGGCTGGCCTCCGCCACGTCGAACATCGCACTCCGCTGTTTGGCCGCTGCGCCGAGGCGGCTGCGCAGGCCCGGATCGGACACCACCCTGGTGAGTGCCGCGGCCAGCGCCGCCGGGTCACCCGGTGGGACGACCAGTCCGTCGACCCCGTCGGTGAGCACCTGGGGGACCCCTCCGACGGCCGTCGCCACGATCGGGAGACCCACGCTCGTCGCTTCCATGAGGACCACCGGGAGTCCCTCCTGGCGTGAGGCCAGCACGAAGGCATCGGCACCGGCCAGGATGCGCAGCACGTCGTCCCGCTGTCCGGCGAACGTCAGCCGGTCGCCCAGGCCGAGCGCCGCGTGGCGGGCCACGATGGTCCGCTCCAACTCGCCCTCGCCGCGCCCGACGGCCACGATCCGGACGGGCAGGTCCTGGTCGACCAGGATCCGGGCCGTGTCGAGCAGGACGTCGTAGCCCTTCTCGGGGCGGAGGTTGGCCACCGACACGACGAGCACCTCGCCGTCGGCGACGCCGAACTCCCGGCGGACCTCCGCCCGTAGTTCGGCGCGACGGGCGAGGAGGCTGTCGGCCTGGGACAGGTCCACCCCGTGGACGAGCACCCGGGCCCGGGGCCGGATCGACGCGGGTAGTGACTCGAGCGCGGCGTCGGACACCACGATCATCGCCTGGTCGAGACCGATGGTGGCCCGGTTGAGGGCCTTGACCACGATCGCCATCTTGTTCCAGAGGCTGTGGTCGGTGTACACGATTGCCGGTCGGATCCCGGAGGGCATCGAGGCCACCACCAGGCGCCCGAGGGACGCGGTGTAGGGGAGGTGGAAGTGGACGATGTCGTAGTGGCCGTCGTGGAGCAGTCGTCGGAACCGCGCCATCCAACGCAGGTCGCCGTTGCCCTCGGCACCGAGCGCGTGCACCCGGGTGCCGTCGGCCTCGATGATCGGCACCATCCCGTCCTCGACGGCGAGGACGTAGGCGACCTCGTAGTCGAACGCCTTCCGGTCGCCGGTGGCGACCGTGTCGGCCAGGAGCCGCTCGGCACCGCCGAACCCCAGGCACTTGATGACCACGAGGACGCGGAGCCGTCGCTCCGCGGCACCATCGGCCGGTGGCTCCGGCTGCATCGTCACGCCCTGCCCGTGGCCCGTCGCGGGACGCCTCGTGGCCTGGTCAAGCGGCGGAGCCGTCGCCGGACCGCGTGAAGTGGACCACCGCGCCGGCGTTGCCGAGTGCCGTGAGCGTCACGACCCGCATGCCGGCCGCCGCCGCCAGTGCGTCGAAGCCGTTCGGCGGATAGCCGTGGACGGCGACGCCGCGTGTGCCGTACCGGGCCTTGCGGAGGTTGGTCCGGAACCCCGGATAGGGGAACGATGCCACCGCGTCGGGGGCGGCCCGGCCCATGCGCGTGAGGAGCGCCGCCGGTTCGCCCACGTAGTCGAAGACCCCGAGGGCGATGGCGACGTCGTAGGTGTCGACCTCATCGATCTGCTCCCAGCCCCGCTGGTCGACGTCGACCATCCCGGGCAGGGCCGCCGCCGCCTGGCGGGCGAGGCTCACCATGCCGTCGGCCGGGTCGATGCCGGTGACGTGGATGCCGGCCGAGGCCAGCGGCGCGAACAGCGGCCCACTCCCACAGCCCACGTCGAGCACCCGTGTGGCCGACAGCGCCGTCGCCGTCTCCACCGCGATCCGGAGCCGGTCGAAGAGCGGGCCCCGACCGAGCAGGCGGGACACCGGCTCGCTCCGGTAGAAGGAGGAGAACCGTCCGGCCCGCTCGTGGAAGTAGGTCTTGAAGTCACCGTCAGACATCTGCACACGCCTTACTGCCGTAGCGGCCGAGGAGTTGGGAGAACACACCGGCGACCCGGCCCCGGCCGAGCAGTTGCTTGGCCACGGCCATCGAGCGGATGCTCGACGTGGCCGGCAGGGTCGCCCCGAAATCGTAGGAATGGTAGTAGAGCACCGCCGGATCCTGCGCGGTGTCCACCGCCGACGTCACGGTCCGCAACGGGAGCAGGCGCTGGTAGCTGCCGCCGCCCATCGGCACCCGGTGGGCGGTCAGTACCGGGAGCTCGCGGACCGGCGACCGGGTACCCAGACGACGGGTGTCCGACACGTAGGTGAACCCCGCCTCGGCCACCAGGTCGCGGTACCGGGCCAGCTCCATGGTGGCGGGCACGTCGAACCGGGGCGACCGGAAGCCGGTCACCGGACGTTGGACCGCGTCCTCGGCGGTCTGGCGGCCGCGCCGGAGCCAGTCGAGCAGGGCCTCCGGGTCCTCGGGCAGTCGTCCGTGGTCGGGGCCGTGACTGCCGATCTCGTGGCCCTCGTCGGCCAGGGCGGCGAGCTCGCCGGCCACCGTGGGCACGTAGTTGCCGACCACGAACAGCGTGACCCGGGGGTCGTCCGCTGCGCGTCCGAGCAGGTCGGCCAGTCCGTCGAGACCGCTGCGCGCGCCGGGTGGCCGGGGGATCGGCTCGCCGAGCACGGCCATGCCGTCGTACCAGTCCTCCACGTCGACGGTCAGGCACACCGTGGCGCTCATGCGGCGTCCTCCCCGGGGGCGACGGGCCCGGATGGCCGCGGCGCGATCGAGGCGTACTCGGCCTCCAGCCGTTCGACGACGAGCTCCTCGGAGAACCGCGACGTCACCCACGTGCGGCAGGCGTCGCCGAGCACGGCCCGGCGGTCGGGGTCGTCGAGGAGGGAGGCGACGAGGGCCGTCAGCGCGCCCACGTCGCCTCGCGGGGCCACCAGCCCGAGGGTCGGGTCGAGCACCTCGCGCACGCCACGGATGTCGTAGGCGACGACCGGGCGGCCCATCACGGCGGCCTCCATGACGGCCCGGGGAATCCCTTCGCGGTAGGAGGGCAGGACGACCAGGTCGGCGGAGGCGAGGTACGGGCGGACGTCGTCGACGGCACCGACGAAGGTGACCGAGCCCGACGCCTCGGCCCGGGCGATCGCCTCGGGCGGTAGCGCGTCGCTCTGGTCGTGCTCGATGGGCCCGACGTGGACGAAGTCGGCCCGGCCCCGCAGGGCGGCGGCCAGGTCGAGGAAGTCCTGGCACCCCTTCTCCAGGACCAGTCGGCTGACCATCATCACGATCGGGCGCTCCGACGTGATGGCCGGGGGCACGGGTGTGAGAAAGCGGTCGAGCACGATGCCGTTGCCCAGGTAGCCGAGCTTCCTGTCGGGGCAGATCCTGACCCTCGGCAGGACGCGCCGGTCCTCCTCGCTCTGCACCAGCACCCGGTCCGCCCACGAGCAGCACCAGCGTTCGAAACACCAGCCGAGCACGTTGGCCAACCGCCCGTTGTCGCGGAAGTACAGGGCGCCGTGAATCGTATAGATGGCCGGGGTGCCGGCCAGACGGGCGGCGGGAAGTCCGAGGAACGAGGCCTTGGGCGTGTGGGTCTGGGCGAAGTCGGGGTGCTCGCGACGGAAGTACCGCCACAGGGCCACGAACGACGCCACGTCCGAGAGCGCGAACTCACGGCGGATCGGGATGACCTCGACGTCGATGTCCTCCGGTGCGTCGTCGTAGGCGTCGCCGCTCACGACCGTCCAGGCGACGTCGTCGAGCGCCCGGAGCTGGTTGGCGAGCAAGACCCGCGCGCTGAGGGCGGTGGTGACCACGCGGCAACCACGGCGGGTGGTGGCACGGCGACCCCGTACGACGCTGGACTTCGGTTCCATCGCCCCTCTGTTCATCGACGTGGGCCCCCCGGCCGAGCCCGTGTACCGGTTCCGTAGCTCCCGGTGCGGGACTTGCACAGTACCGTCCGGCCCTGCGCAACGGCAACAGGTCGCGGCGCGGCCGCCGCTGCCCGCCACCTGGGGGATCAGTGGCCGAGGTCGGGCGTCCACCGGTCGATCCACGCCTGCAGGGCCAGCACGGCCCACAGCTCGTAGCCGTGGTCGCGGGTGCCGGCGAGGTGGCTCGCCCATGCCGCCCGGATCGGCGCCGGGTCGAGGAGCCCCTGCGCGCGCAGGCGCCGCTCGTCGAGTAGCTCCTCGGCCCACGGCCGCAGCGCGCCGCGCAGCATCGTGCCGATGGGGAAGCCGAAGCCCATCTTGGGCCGCTCCACCAACGACGCGGGAACGTGCCGGTAGAGCACCTGGCGGAGGAGCCACTTGGTCGTCCCGTCGTGGAGCTTGGTCGACATCGGCAGGCGCCAGGCCACGTCGAAGACGCCCCGGTCGAGGAACGGGACCCGGGTCTCGAGCGAGTTGGCCATGGCCGCCCGGTCGAGCTTGGTGAGGATGTCGTCGGGCAGATACGTCACCAGGTCCAACCAGAGCATCTGCTCGGTGATGCCGGACAGCGTCGGCCACTCGTCGGGTCTGGCCGCGACCGATGCGGAGGTGCCGGCCCCGAGGACCAGGGACTCGGCGTCGTCCCAGTAGGAGGCCAGTGCGAAGTAGGCGTCCTCGACGCCATGGGCCGACAGCACCTTGGCCACCTTGGCCACCTTGGTCGACGGGTTGCGGATGCGCATGCGGGCCGGCAGGACGGCGGTCCCTCTGGCCAGGGTGTCGACGGTGCCGGGTGACAGGGACCCGAGCGCGGCCCCGGCGGCCCGGCGCACCGGGCGGGGCAGGACGGACGACGTCCGCCAGATCCGGTCGAGCCAAGCGTGGCGGTTGTACCCGGCGAAGAGCTCGTCGCCACCGTCGCCCGACAGCGCCACGGTGACCTCGGTGCGGGCGAGCCGGCTGACCAGGAACATGGGGATCTCGCTGATGTCGCCGAACGGCTCGTCCCAGGAGTAGGGGAGCAGTGGCACGACGGACTCGGCGTCGCGGTCGCTGACCGCCAGGAGGGTGTGGTCGGTGCCGAGGTGGTCGGCGACGGCCGCGGCCTCCCCCGACTCGTCGAAGGCCCGGTCGGCGAACCCGATGGTGAACGTGCGCACCGGCCGGTCGCTGTGGCGCTGCATGAGGGCCACGACCAGGCTCGAATCGATTCCACCGGACAGGAAGGCCCCCACGGGAACGTCGGCCACCATGCGTGCGGCCACGGAGTCCGACAGTGCCTGTTCGAGCCGGTCGGCCAGTTCGGTGGGCGAACCCTCGAGGGGCTGGGACCGCGACCGCTCGATGGCGTCGCGTGCCGACCAGTAGGAACGGGCCACCGGTGCCACGCCGGGACGGTCCGTGCCGGCGACGGTCACGTAGCCCCCGGGCGACAACTTGGCGATGCCGCGGTAGATGGTGTGCGGGGCGGGCACGCAGTTGTGCCGCAGGTAGAGGGCGACGGCGTCGCGGTCGACGACGGCATCGAACTCCGGCAGCGTGCGCAGCGACTTGAGCTCGGAGGCGAAGGCGAGGCGGCCGCCGATCCAGCCGTAGTACAGCGGCTTTTCGCCGAAGCGGTCCCGCGCGAGGTGCAGCTGCTCCGTGCGACGGTCCCACAGCCCCAGTGCGAACATCCCCTCGCAGGCGTCGAGGGCCGCGTCGACGCCCCAGGACTGCACGGCACCGAGCAGTACTTCGGTGTCCGACCCGCCCCGGAAGGCCATTCCCTCGCCCTCCAGCCGGTGGCGTAGTTCCCGGTGGTTGTAGATCTCGCCGTTGAAGACCAGGACCCAGCGGCGGTCGGCGGACACCATGGGCTGGGCGCCCTCGGGCCCGAGCTCGACTACGGCCAGCCGACGGTGCCCGAGGGCGATGCCGTGGGACGGGTCGCTCCAGACACCGTCGCCGTCGGGCCCACGATGCACGAGGGCGGCGGTCATCCCGACGACGCGGCCGGTCAGGGTCTCCGCGTCGGAGGACCGGGAGGGATCGAAGAGCCCGGTGATCCCGCACACGGGCTCAGGCCCCCGACCGGTGGGACGGTGGTGCGCCGCGGTGACGGGCCCCGACGCTGCCCCCGAGGTCGACCATGGCGAGATCATCCGCGGTCGCCCGACCGGTGTCAAGCCCGTCCGTGCCCGGGCACCCGGGGCCCGGGCACGCAGGGGGCCTTTGGTACGATTCCCGCCGTGAGGGGCATTTCCGCTGGCCACACGCGTGCCCGGGTGACGGCCGTCCAGTGTCGCGACCGCGGGGCACGCTGATGGCCGACCCGCAGCTCAGCGTGGTGATGCCCACCCACAACCGGACCGACCAGCTCCTGCGGGCGGCCACCTCCGTGCTCGCCCAGGGGTCCGTGGACCTCGAACTCATCATCGTCGACGACGCCTCGGATCCCGGCAATGAGGCCACCCTCGAGCGGATCGCCACGGACGGCCGGGTCCGCATCGTCCGCAACCCGGTGTCGCTCGGACCGGGGGGCGCCAGGAACAAGGGGATCGAGCTCGCCCGCGGCGACTACCTCGCCTTCTGCGACGACGACGACGCACTCCTGCCCGGCGCCGCCGACGCCCTCGTCGCCCACCTCCGGGCGAACCCGGAGCTCGGCGCCGTCTCCTGCTGGCACCAGGTCGTCCACCCGGCCATCGACCGGGTCGTCGACTACCGGGGACCGCTCCGGTTCGGTGCCGGCGGGCTCCGGTGGTTCAACTTCGTGGCCATCCCGTTCGGGGTCATCCGGCGGGCCGACCACCCCGACGGCGTGTGGTTCGACCCGGAGCTGCCCACCTGCGAGGACTGGGACGTGTGGCTGCGGTGCGCCGAGCGGCGCCCGTTCGAGGTCGTGCCCCTGGTCCTCTACTCGTATTACCAGCACGGTGGCGCACGGGTGACGAAGGTCGAGGCCGGCCGACGGTCGGGACTGCAGACGTTCCTCGACCTCCACGCCGACTCGATGACGCCCGCGTGCCGGGCCTACCACCGTGCGGTGCTGGCCGAGCAGGTCGGCGGCCGTCGGGGGATGGCGCGCCAGCTGGTCGCCGATACGGCGGGCGCACCGGTGGCCGCCGGCCTGGCCGCCTCGGTGCTCGCCTGCTCCGCAGCCATGAGCCCCCTCGGCATCCGTCGCGCCGACCCGGGCCTGGCCGCACGCTCGGTCCACCACCTGCTGGCCGCAGAGGGCCAGGACGCCCGCTGAGGCCCGGGAGCCACCCGGTGGCGGCCGAACCGGTGCCAGGTGTGGCAGGTGTTGGCCGGGGAGGTGCCGTGAAGTAGCATCTGAGTCCACGAGTTGGGTGTTCCCGGGTGGGGTCCACCTTTCGATGGGGGGTATCTGTTCCGAATGTCTGACCTCCAGAGCGGCAACTTCCGCCGCGTCCAACCGCTGATGGTCACTGACGTGGCCACCATCCCGGCAGAGCCGCCGGACGACATCCTGTATACGCACCGGGTCAAGCTGCGCGACTCGGTGCGGATCCTGTGGGACCACCGGGAGATCGTCTACACGCTGGCCGAACGCGACTTCCGGGCCCAGTACAAGCAGGCCACCCTCGGCATCATGTGGGCCGTGCTCAGCCCGGTCGCCACCCTGGCCATCTTCGTGGTCGTCTTCTCCCGGGTGAAGTCCTTCGGGACCCAGGGCCTCCCCGCCCCCCTCTACTTCTTCGTGGGCATCATGTGCTGGAGCTTCTTCGCCTCGTCGCTCGGCACCGGTGGCACCTCGTTGCTGACGAACAAGGCGCTCCTGGCCAAGACGCAGTTCCCACGGGAGTGCTTCCCGCTGGAGACGATGCTGGTCAACGGCCTCAGCACCGTCATCTCCTTCGTCCCCCTGGCACTCCTGTTCGTGATCTTCGGCAGGGCGCCCCGGATCGCCACGGTCTGGGTGCCGTTGCTGATGCTGATCGAGGTCATGTTCGCCGCCGGGCTGACCATGGCCATCTCCAGCCTCATCATCCAGATGCGCGACCTCCAGCAGGTGCTGCCGATCATCATCTCGCTCGGCATCTTCATGACGCCGGTGATCTGGCCCTTCTCGAAGATCCCGTCCCACTTCCACGTGGCGGGCGGGACCCTGGTGAACGGTCACTGGGTCGGTGGGTTCGCGCTCAATCTCCAGATCATCTACGGGTTCATCAATCCGCTCGGACCGGTGATCGCCAACGTCCGCCAGACGATGCTCCTCGGCGGGCACCCGCTGTGGGGCCCGCTGGCCGCCGCCATCGTCGGCTCGGTCTGCTACCTGATCTTCGGCTACAAGATCTTCAAGCGATTCGAGGTGAATTTTGCCGACATTGCCTGACGGATCCATCGTCGTCGAGCAGGTGTGGAAGAAGTTCCGCTCGGACAAGACCGTGCCGCTCTTCTACGAGCAGATGGCCCGGCTGCGGCGGAACCTCGTGGACCGCTCGACGCCCGATTACCGCTGGGTCCTGAAGGACGTCAACTTCGAGGTGGCCCCGGGCGAGAGCCTGGCCCTCATCGGCATCAACGGATCCGGCAAGACCACGCTGCTCAAGATCCTGGCCCAGGTCACCTACCAGTCGGCGGGCCGGTGCGCCGTCAAAGGCCGGATCGGTGCCCTCCTGAGTGTGACGAGTGGGCTCCACCCGGACCTCAGTGGCCGCGAGAACATCTTCCTGTACGGCGCGGTCCTGGGCATGAGCCGCAACGACATCCGGCGCAAGTTCGACACCATCGTGGAGTTCGCCGAACTGGCCGATGCGATCGACCGGCAGGTCAAGTTCTATTCGATGGGCATGCAGATGCGACTCGGGTTCTCGATCGCCGCGTTCCTCGAGCCCGACGTCCTGTTGGTGGACGAGGTGCTGGCCGTCGGGGACGCCAGCTTCCAGCAGAAGTGCCTGGCCCGCATTGGCGAGATCGTGCGCAACGGCACCACGCTGCTGTACGTGTCCCACGACCTGGCCTCGGTGGAGGCGTCCTGCGACCGGGCCGTGTGGCTGTCGGACGCGGTGGTCCGCGCCGCGGGGCCGACCAAGGACGTGGTCACCATGTACCGGACCGCGGTCGAGAAGAATTCCACCCTCCTCAACACCAAACAGGGCGTGGTGGAGGTCAAGAAGGCCGAGATCCGGGCGGTCGACGGGGGCATGCTCCGATCCGAGTGCGAGGTCGAGGTGCGCCTCGTGCTGAACGCGCCCGAGGAGCAGATGGCCACGTTCTTCGTCGGCATCTCCCAGGGGACGGCGTTCCCGATGTTCGTCATCGACCACACCGGCACCATGCCCGGCGGCGACTTCGAGGTCATCTGCCGGATGGGGTACCTGCCGCTGCCGAAGGGGCACTTCTCGTTGTGGTCGGCGATCACGGGTCACCCGAAGGGCAAGAAGGACCCGTATCTGCCGTGGCAGCCGCTGATCTCCTTCGAGGCCTTCGGTCCCGACCGCATGGAGCCGCCGGAGGGCGTCATGGCCCTTTCGCCGGTCTACGTCGGTGCCGACTGGAAGGTCGGCTGACCCCGGGCGTTCCCGTCCGCCCTGCTGCGGGTGGTCAGGGGAAGAATACGCGGAGCCGGATGGAGGCCTCCAGGCGCCCCAGCCGCGTGCCCGCGCCCCGCGCCCACTCGATGCGGCGGGTCGGCTGGCCGATGCGGAAGACCGACACGACGAGCCAGACCCACGCCTTGAGGGCACCTTCGAAGTCGCGCTGGGCACCGGCGCGACGGAAGCGCTTGTGCAGTAGCGGCCCGCTCTTGCCGTAGGCGTAGGCCTGCCGGAAGGCCTCCCCGAAGTCCGAGCGGGCCCGCTTGGCCACGACGGCGTCGGCGGCCTCGGCGTAGGTGAAGCCCCGCAGCTGCATGCGCCAGCACAGGTCGATGTCCTCGCCGGGGACGAGTTGCTCGTCGAAGCCGCCCACTTCGAGGAACGGCCCCTTGCGCACCGCCAGATTCGCCCCCAGCCCGGCCGGCAGGAACCCGAGCTGGCGGGTGGCGGCCCGGACGGGCGCCGCCGGAGGGATGGAGTTGAGGCTCCAGAAGTCGAACCGGCCGGCCACGAGGTCGGCCGCCTGCAATGCGGTCAGGCACGCCTCCAGCCAGCCCGCCATGACCACGTCGTCGGCATCGCAGAACGCCAGGAACTCGCCACTCGAGACGTCCACGCCGGCGTTGCGGGCAGCCGAAGTGCCGGGCAGACCTGACGCGTCGACCACCAGGAAATTCGGGTGCGTCACCGACCAGTCCCGGGCGAACTCGAGCGTGCCGTCGTCCGAGCCGTTGTCAGCGATGACGACCTCCCACGGCTCCGCGCACTTCTGGGCGGCCAGGGCGCGGATCTGCTCCTCGATGAAGGGCATGCCGTTGCGCACGGGGACGATGACGCTGATCACCGTCGGTTCCCGTCTCCTGTGGTGGATCGTGTGGGCATGGGCCATTTCCGGTCGGGCCGCGTGCTCCGGGCCTGATGTCCCCATCGGGACGGGTCACGGATCCCTGCGCCGGGCGGCTGATCGGCAGGTAGGGCGCTGTTAGCCTAACCGTGTGAGTGCGCCGTGACGCCCCGTGACGCGCCGGCCCCCGGCCCACCCGACTCCGCGTCGACGCCACCCGACTCCGCGTCGACGCCACCCGACGAGGTGACGGCGGTCGTCCTGACCTATCGCAGGCCCCGGTTGGCCAGTGAGGTGGTGCGGTCCCTGCTCGAGGTGGAGGGGTTCGCCCCCGACCGGGTGGTCGTCGTCGTCAACGGTGACGGCGGGCTCGACAGCCCCGAGCTCGAGGACGCGGTCCGCATGGTGCGCCTGCCGACCAACCTCGGGCCGGCCGGGGGATTCCGGGCCGGCCTGGTCGAGGCGTTCGCTGACGAACCGTGCCGGTGGGCCTACCTGTGCGAGGACGACATCGGGCTGTTCGACCTGCCGGCCCCGCGGGTGGCGGACCTGGTGGACCGGGTGGGCGCGGCTCGCGACAGCCACCCGGCGGTCGGTGCCGTCGTCGCCTACGGCAGGAGCTTCGTCGGGCGTGGTGCGCACACGGTCAACGTCGTGCCGGCCACGGGCGACCTGGTGCCGGTCGACGTGGCGTGCTGGGGGGCGACCCTGGTGGCGCGCCGGGTCGTCGAGTCCGGGGTCCTGCCCGACGACGAGCTGTTCTTCGGTGTCGAGGACTTCGACTTCTTCTGTCGTGCCCGCGAGGCGGGGTGGGAGGTGCTGCTGGACGGCCGCGCCGCCCGCGCCGTCGCCGACCAGCAGACGAACGAGGGTCGCGACGAGGCCATGAGCGGAGCCCGGCCGAACGACGCCGCCGAGGCGTGGCGGGCCTACTACCACGCACGGAACTCCGTCGAGCTGTCCCGTCGGCACGGTCGGCCGAGCTGGTACGCGTGGCAACTGGCCTACTCGGCACGGCACCTGCAGGCGGCCCGGTCCACCGAGGAGCGACGGGCCATCGTCCACGGGCTGTGGGACGGCGCCCGTGGACGGCTCGGTCAGCATCCCGACTACCGGCGCGGGGCCGGCGAGTACCCGTCGCCGGATCCGGCGGCCGGCTAGACCACCGCGCCCGACCGACGGTCAGGCGCCGGGTGGCGTCCGCTCGAAGTCGGCGTCGGTCCAGGTGCTGATCGGAAAGCGCCCGAGGACGCGGCGGAGGGTGGCCAACTGGTCGTCGTCCAGGCGCTTCTGCCAGGAGCCGGACAGCTCCGAGGCCACCCGTCGGGTGGTGAAACCCTCACCGGGTGCGTCGTTCTCCACCAGGTAGGCCTCGGTGGCATCGCCCCAAGGGAGGTCGAGGTCGGCGAACAGGGTGCGGAACGTGGCCACCGAGTCGGTGCACAACTGCTCGTGGGTGCGCATCTGCCAGTCGGGATGGCGGGCCAGCGCCTCCTCGAGCGCGGCGATCAGGAGTCCGATCCGCCAGCTCATCTTCTCGATCGGGTCCGGACCGGGTGGGGGTACGTCCCACCGGTCGGCGTAGCGGGTGCGCACCTCCGGTCGCGACTCGAGGGTGGAGTTCCGCCCGTCCTTCAGCTGCACCTCCATCCAGCTGGCCAGGACATTGGCCGGATGGCGGAGGAGGACGAGGGGCGTGATCGCGAACTGGCCGTCGATCCACTCGAGTGACAGCTGGGCATGGATCGACTTGGTGACGACCCGCCCCGGCGGGGTGCGCGAGGGACGCGGGTCCCGGGCCAGCGTGGCCGCGGCCCACGTGACGAGGTCGGTGTCGCCCTCGAAGATGCGGGTCGGCGCGCCGGGCCCCAGGATCCGCCGGGACTGACGGGACCGCCAGCCCTCGGGGGCGCCGGACAGGATCCACTCCCACAGACGGTGGTAGGCGGGGGCCTGCTGACCGGGCAGCAGGCACGGATACCGGCCCAGCCTGGCCTTGGCGTGGATGGCCGCCGGGTACTTGTCCTCGTTGTCGGGCTCCGGGATCCGGACCGCCCCCGGACTGGTCCCGAGCACCCGCATGGTCCATGTCGTGCCCGACCGGGGGAGCCCGGCGATGACGATCGGCCGGCCGCCGGTCGTCATCGGGTGCCCGCTGCGCGGCTCGCGGGGTACGGCGGTCGGCGCATGACGCGTGACAGTAGCCCACGACGGACCCACTGGAGCCCCGACGCGACGTGCGTTCCGGACACCCGTCGACGGGACCTCGGGACCCCGTGCCGGACGGACGGACCGCCCGTGGCGACGGCCCCGTTGTGGCAACCTGAAGCGGTGCGCCCCCCCGAGTTCGTCCGCCGGGCCTTCCGCGACCTCCCGCCGAACGTCCGGACGGTCCTCCTCCACGCACGCGGTGACTACGCCCCGTGGGAGGCCGGTTACGACGCCGCCCCCCCGTCGCCCGGCCCGGACGAGGTCGTCGGTCCTCCCGACTTCGTCGGCATCGGCGTGCAGAAAGCCGGGACGAGCTGGTGGTACGAACTCGTCAGCGAGCACCCGGGCGTCTTCGACCGACCCGACCTCCCGAAGGAGCGTCATTTCCTGACCCGCTTCTGCACCGAGCCGTTCGGCCCCGGTGACGTCGAGGAGTTCCACCGCTGGTTCCCCCGGCCGCACGGATCCATCACCGGGGAGTGGACGCCGGAGTACCTGGCCTACCCCTGGGTGGCGCCCCTGCTGGCCCAGGCGGCCCCGGACGCCAAGCTCCTGGTGCTGGTCCGGGACCCGATCGACCGGTTCCGCTCCGGGTCGGCCTTCCGGCTCAGCATGGGCGCCCCGGACACGTCGCTGACCGTCGCCGACGCCGTCCGTCAGGGCGTCACGGCCCGGTGGCTGCGGTGGTACCTGCGGTTCTTCCCGTCGGACCAGGTCCTGGTGCAGCAGTACGAGCAGTGCCGTGCCGACCCCGAAGGTCAGCTGGCCGTCACCTACGACTTCCTCGGCCTCGACCCGTACCGCCCCGCCGACGTGCGTCGCGAGGTCAACGTGGGCGCCCGGGCCAAGGTCGAGTTCGACCCGGCGGCCGAGGCGCGGCTGGTCGACGTCTACCGGGAGGACGTGAGCGACCTGGCCCGGCTCGTCCCCACCCTGGACCTGTCGCTCTGGCCGAGCTTCGCCGACCACGGGGTCACGCGGTGACGACGCTCGGCGGCCGCCTCTATGCCGGACTGCCCACGTCGGTCCGGAGGCTCGTCCCGGTCGACCTGCGGTCCGACCTGCGCGCCCGGTTCGCCGCGTGGGAGCCCGGCGACCTCGGCTTCGAGCCGGCGCCGCCCCCGGTGGCACCGGGGGAGCATCCGGGTCCGCCGGACTTCCTCGTGCTGGGCCCCCCCGAGAGCGGAGCCCGCTGGTGGCTGTCGCTGATCGAGGACCATCCCGACGTCGCACCGACCCGGGACCCCGAGGGCGCCGCCCACGCCCTCGACCGGTACTGCACGGAAGCGTTCGACGACGAACAGGTGGCGCGGTTCCACCGGCGCTTCCCCAGGCGTCCCGGGCGGATCATCGGCCACTGGTCGTCCGACGGGCTGTCCTACCCGTGGATCGCTCCGCTGCTGGCCGTGGCGGCGCCGCGGGCCAAGGTGCTCGTCCTGGTCCGGGACCCGGTCGACCTCGTCGCCGACCGGGTGGTGGCCACGGCGGCCCGGCGCGCCCCCCATCCGGGCTCGAGCCTGGCCGATGCCGTCGACCGGGGGTTCGTGGGCGCCCAGGTGGCCCGCCTCCGGGAGCTGTTCCCGGCCGACGCCGTCCGGGTGCTCCAGTACGAGCGCTGCCGGGCGGACTCCACCGGCGCGCTGGCCGCCACCTACCGGTTCCTCGGCGTCCCGGTGCCGGACGGCCCTGCCCTGCCCCACCCGGCCGACGGCACCACACCGGCACCCGCCGAACGACTCGACGCCGCCACGCGGGCCCGGCTGTGGGCGATGTACGTCGACGACACCGCCCTGCTGTCGGAGCTCGTGCCCGATCTCGACCTGGGGCGCTGGCCGTCGTCCGGATCCGGGGCCTGACGCCGGGGCCGGCGGGTCCCCCAGGACGTGGCGACCCGAGTTCACCGTCAATTCACCCCTCGTTTCCCCGGGAACCGTCCGGTCCCGCGGCTACGGTGTCCAGGTGACGCACACGGGGGGAGTGGGACATGGGTGATCTGGACGCGCTGCCTCCGGCAGTCGTGGAGCGGCTGCGCTGTCCCTCGTGCGGGGCGACCGTCACCGCGCTCGACGACGGCAGCGGGGTGGAGTGCGCCACGGGCCACGGGTTCGACCGGACCGGTGGTGTCCTCGACTTCTCCCGGGCGGCGGCACCCCGCGGCTCGACGGCCCGGACCTTCGCCAGCTTCGGCTACGAGTGGAACGCCTTCGACGACGTCCGGACCGAGGACGAGTCGTTCGCCGACGTGTACTTCCGCGACCTCGACCTGGCCGGCCTGCGGGGCAAGGTCGGGTTGGACGCGGGCTGCGGCAAGGGCCGGTACACCCGCTTCCTGGCCGAGTACCTCGAGGCCGAAGTGGCACTCGACGGCTCGTCGGCGGTCGATGCCGCCGCCCGCAACCTGGCCGACATCGAGGGGACGGCCGTCGTCCGGTCCGACCTGCGTTCGGCCCCGTTCGCCCCGGAGAGCTTCGACTTCATCTCCAGCCTGGGTGTGCTGCACCACCTCGACGACCCGTTCGAGGGGTTCCGTCAACTGGTGACGTACCTGGCGCCGAAGGGCCAGATCCTGCTGTACCTCTACAGCCGTCCCGAGCGGACCAGTGTGCGGTCGGTGGCCCTCAGCGCCTCGGCCACGCTGCGCAAGGTCACGACCCGGATGTCCCACCCGCTCCTGAAGGCCTGCTCGACGCCGATCGCCGCCGTGCTGTTCGGGACGTTCGTGAAGCCGGGGGAGTGGGGCGAGGATCACGGGATCTCGGTGCTGGCCGACCTGCCGATGTACGCCTACCGCCGCAAGCCGTTCCGCAGCCTGGTGCTCGACACCTTCGACCGGCTGAGCGCACCCGTGGAGCACCGCTACGTGTGGCGTGAGCTGGCGCCGTGGTTCGAGGCCACCGGACTGGTGGTCGACGCCCACCGCGAGGAGACGGGCTGGTTCGTCCTGGCCCACCGGCCATGACCCACCCGCGGACGGAACCGGCGCCGAGCCCCGAGGTCCCGCCGTGGGCCTGATCGACGACCCGGAGCTGTCGACCATGGCGGTCGTGCTGACGCACAACGCGCCGGCGTCACTCGAGCGCTGCCTGTCGGCGATTGCCGCCCAGTCGACACCACCGCAGGCCGTCCTGGTGGTCGACAACGCCAGCTCGCCCCCGGTCGACGTCGCCGATCTGCCGCCGGGGTGCCCGCCGGTCACACTGGTCAGGTCCGACTACAACGGGGGCCCCGCCGGTGGCTACGCCCTGGCACTCGAGGAGTTCCTCACGACCCCGTACCGGCACGCCTGGGTGATCGACGACGACATGCGCCCGGACCCGGAGTGCCTCGAGCGCCTGTGGGTGGTCGCCGCGCTGGACCCACCACGGGCCTTCGTGTTCCCCATCAGCTACCAGGTCGACGGCACGTTCGGGGCGTGGCCCTCCTGGTGCGGCTTCCTGGTGGCGCGCGAGATCATCGAGGAGGTCGGGTTCCCGATGGCCGACCTCTTCTGGTGGGCCGAGGACACCGAGTACCTGCAGTGGCGGATTCCCGAGGCCGGGTACCCGATGCGGGTCGTGGGCGACGCCATCGTGCGCCACGACGCCATCCGCCACGGCGTCGGGGTGCCGGTGTGGAAGTACTACTACGAGGCCCGCAACATGCTCTATGTCCACCTGTACGTGAAGAAGCGGATCGGCTACTACCCGCGCAACATCGCGAAGCTGGTCGGTCGGGCCCTACTGCGCGAGCCCGAAGGGCGGTGGGTCCGTCTGGAGGCCATGGGTCGGGGCCTCTACGACGGCGCCCGGGGCCGCCTGGGCACCCAGTTCCCCGTCGAGTCCCTCCAGGAGCGGACCTCCACCTGACGCCAGCGGCGGCTGCGGTGCCTGGACGGTGCCGCCGGACCGGCTCCTCGCACCGTCCACCCCGGGCCG